>FZPX01000283.1_pt1 | contig 19290 bp, 17 predicted proteins | sample 1534791 | NCBI WGS metagenome assembly FZPX01 (sample SAMEA104161951, study PRJEB21768) | metagenome | biome: subterrestrial habitat; feature: phreatic zone; material: underground water | place: France | collected 2016-06-01 | depth 60 m | reverse complement strand
ATCGCCAGCAACAGCAGCAACAGGGACAACATCCAGATATCCTGCGGCAATATGGTCAGGTTAAAGAAATGGAATTGCCTGTTGGTGATATCAAACAAGATCGCCTGTTTGCCATTCCAGCGCAAATACGGGACAAGGAAAAACAACAACCAGAGTGATTGGGTATAGTTTTTAATATTGCGGAAAAACCCCGGCATGCGCTTGGCATGGACGGTCTTGTCTCCGGTATTAACCCGCCAGGTCTCAAATTCCTGGTAAATTTCCGTGACAGTTCCAACTTCCTTGTTTTCAACTTCCTTATGCACGCGCTCACTCCCGACTGGCTTAACAACCCTATCCGGACTTTCACCAGATGCCAAAACGACTCCAGATAAAATTTACTCCACTCGCAAAACCGATCCTGAGATATTTTTTCAAAATGAAAAAAGGAGGAGATTTTACTCCCCTCCTCCTCACATGAACAACAAAAAACTTACTGGCTATCGTTGCCTTTGGTTGCGTTCCTGTAAACCATGTAGAGCAACCACGCCACGACTACGGCAGATCCAACCACACTAATGATCACACCCCAGAAAACCGCATCATGATTCATCCTATGTCCCTCCTTTATGTAAAGCCTGCGCGAGGGTTTCCCCGCACAGGCACAGGCGTATGCTGTTTACTTTGCTGTTGCTGTAGCAGGTGCATCAGGCTGACCGCCGCCAAACTTGTACACATACACCGCCAGTTTCTTCATTTCGGTATCGCTCAGTTTGCCTGCCGCCTTGAAGCTTGGCATCACCGCCACACGTGTTTGGGGATCACCGGAGTTCACACCGTAGGTAATGGTGCGCTTGATACCCGCGACCGAACTGTCAAAACGCCAGATTTTGTCAGTCAGGTTGGCCGAACCCATCGCCTGATTGCCCTTGCCATCTTCACCGTGACAGGCTGTGCATCCCTTTGCCGCGAACAGCGGGGTAGAGGTCGGCTGGCTTTTCGCAACCGCATCGGCCAGGGTGTCAATCTCGGCAGCAGTTAGAATAGTTTTGTGTGCCGTCATCATCCCTTGGTGGCCGTTGAGGATGGTTTCGTGGATTTGATTGACCGTACCGCCGTACAGCCAATCGTCATCATTCAGGATAGGAGCGAACAGTCCTTCCTTATCCTTGGTGCCAACGCCGTTTTGACCGTGGCAAGCTGCGCAGTTATCACCGAACAATACCTTGCCGGAACGCTTCACATACTCGCTCAGTTCGTTGTCTGCCAAAATGGCTGCGGGTGTCATGCCCTTGAGTTTGGCTTCAAACTTGCCGCGTACTGCGTCCACTTCACCCTCGTCGGCCTCCATTTCCTTGATCGCCGTCCATCCGCCGACACCCTTGGAAAAACCACCTGACGTAGCAAACGGGATGGCGGGATAATATATCCAGTACACCACCACAAATAATGCGCTGGCAGTCAAACCCAGCATCCACCACTTGGGTGGCTGATTGGTGAAGTCACCCAAATCATCATCCCACACATGCCCGGTTGTTGGCACACCTGATACATCGTGTTTTTCACTCATCTTTTTTCTCCCACATTGATATGGTCTTCGTCATCCAGCGCCATCCCGCGCTGGGACTCGAATGTGTTCTTGTTAGCCGGACGAAATACCATGACATAAACTACCACCATGCCGATAAACGCGACCAGGGAAAAAAATACCCCGATCCAATCATTCGCAGACATGGCGGCAACGTCCATGCCAAGGTATCCCAGCAACTTAGTCACGGTAATTTACACCTTCTTCGAACTTAATGTGATTGCCCATACTTTGCAAATAAGCAATCAACGCGTCCAAATCAGTCTTACCTTCCAACTGAGCTTTCGCACCGTTGACATAGGCATCCGTATAAATGGCCTTGGGCACCGGGTTGAACGGCATCATGGTCATCACCTTCATGGTTTGCACGGTTTCGGCTACATTCACCGGCATTTTGTCCAGCCAGAAGTAATTAGGCATGACGGACTCCGGCACTACTTCGCGCGGATATTTCAGGTGGCGGCGATGCCACTCATCCGAATATTTGCCTCCAACACGCGCTAAATCCGGGCCGGTACGCTTGGAACCCCACTGGTAGGTGTGGTCGTACATGGACTCTTCCGCTATCGAGTAATGGCCATAACGGTCTTTCTCGTCACGGAACGGACGTATCATCTGCGAGTGGCACAAGAAACAGCCTTCGCGGATATAAATCGCGCGCCCGGCAAGCTCCAGTGGCTTGTATGGACGCACGCCATCGCCGGGTTGCCAGTCTTCCAGCGTTTTGTGCTCGGAAGCAGCAGGGTTCCAGACAATCTTGGCCATCGAAACAACGTTGCCTTTGCTGTCTTTATGAGCCGTTCCGTTGAAAGTACCGTCCCCTCCACTCATTGCAGTATTCGGCAAGTAGAACAACGGAATGATTTCCACGATACCGCCAATCGCCACGGCGATGGCGGTCAATACAAACATCAGGACGGTGCTGCGCTCAGTCTTGTCCTGCAATTTTGTCGAATAAATTTTGTCGTGATCGGACATGTTTCACTCCTTATGCATTAGCAGGAACAGCGTTCGAACTGCGCACAGCACTTGCCTGGCGCACAGTCATAACGATGTTGTACAGGGCTATCCACGCACCCAGATTGAAGATCATGCCGCCGATAGCACGCATTGCATAGTACGGGTGCATCGCGGACACGGATTCAACAAAGGTATAGGTCAGCGTGCCATACTCGTCATAATCGCGCCACATCAGACCCTGCATGATGCCTGACACCCACATCGCCACGACATAAACCACCGTACCGATAGTTGCCAGCCAGAAGTGCACGTTAACCAGGCTTTCAGAGTACATCTTCTCCACGCCGTACAATTTCTTGATCATGTGGTACATCGCGCCGTAGGCAACCATCGCCATCCAGCCCAATGCGCCGGAGTGCACGTGGCCCACAGTCCAGTCAGTGTAGTGGGACAAGGCATTCACAGTCTTGATGGACATCACCGGGCCTTCGAACGTGGACATCGCGTAGAACGCCAGGGAAACCACCAGGAAGCGCAGGATGTAGTCAGTACGCAACTTGTCCCAGGCGCCGGACAGCGTCATCATGCCGTTCATCGCACCACCCCAGGACGGGATGATCATCGCCAGGGAAACAGCGGCACCCAGGGAACCGGTCCAATCAGGCAACGCGGTGTATTGCAGGTGATGGGCGCCCAACCACACGTAGCCGAAGGTCAATGCCCAGAAGTGCAGTACGGACAGGCGATAGGAATACACCGGGCGACCTGCTTGCTTGGGTACGAAATAATACATGATGCCCAGAAAGCCGCCGGTCAGGTAGAAACCCACCGCATTATGGCCCCACCACCATTGGATCATGGCATCTTGCACGCCGGAGTAAATGGAGTAGGACTTGGTCAGGCTGACCGGGATTGCCAGGCTGTTCACGACATGCAAATAGGTGATCATGATGATCATACCCATGGTGAACCAGTTCGCCACATAGATGTGCGAAGTCTTGCGAATCGCTATGGTCATGATGTGATTCAGTCCGAACGACAACCAAACCACCGCGATCAGGATATCAATCGGCCATGCCAGTTCGGCATATTCCTTGCCTTGGGACATGCCCAGCGGCAGAGTGATCACAGCCAATACGATGATCAGATTCCAGCCCCAGAAGGTGAACCACGCCAAGCCATTGCTCCACAGTTTGGTCGCACCGGTGCGCTGCACCATGTAGAAGCCCGTTCCCATCAGCACACAACCGCCGAACGCAAAAATAACCGCGTTGGTATGCAGCGGGCGCAAACGCCCAAAAGAGATCTCAGGAATATCGAAGTTTAAAAACGGCCATGCTAATTCAGACGCGATCCACACGCCGAGCAGCGTGCCTACCACAGCGTAGATAGCGGCCGCGATGGTGAACCATCGAACCACTTCCATATCGTACTTTACTGGTGTCGCTTGGGTTGCTTCCACAGTATCTTCCCTCCCTTTAAATCAAAAATTCCAATCAACCTGCCACAGGCGCAGCCTGCGGCAAAATCCGATTGCGCGCAATTGCAATCGAGTCCCATTCTACACCTCAAAAACTACAGTCCAATGCCAATGATGTCCGGCATATGATCAGTTTTAAGGGCGCCCGGCTTGATACCTGCTGCGTCAAGTTGGCCGGGCACTCCTTAAACGCTCTGTTACTTTAAGATGGTTTGGGCAAAAAAACCCTGACACCCGTCAACAATATTGATTGCTCTATGTACACCATGCCCATTACCACCTGCTGTCAGGGCAAACTGGTTAATTCAGCGTAGGCATCAACAGGTCGAGCTGCAGGTTTTATTGCGGGGCAACCGTTTTGCTTCATCCAGACCTGCGATTAAAACTTGAAACCGTAACCGATGCCGACCAGCAACGGGTCGCCCTTGATGGTGCTGAGTTTGCCCGCCACGCTATTGGTGAGGTCGGTCTGGATATAGACCTTCTTCACGTCGAGATTGATGTAAGAATTTGCGCCCACCTTAACGTCGAAGCCCGCCTGCAGAGCGCCGCCGACGCTGCTGCTGCTCACCGAATTGGTTCCGCCCGAAGCGGCATTAAGCGGAGCAAGGTTCACACTCGAAAATTTGGTGTAATTAAGGCCGGCACCGATATAGGGGCGGAACTGTGCATCCGGCATAAAATGGTACTGGAGGGTCAAGGTTGGCGGCAATTCATTCAGGGATCCCGCATCGAAAGCACCAGCTGCGCTCTGAGTTACACGTACTGTGTGTTTCTGCGGGTAGGTCAGGATGAGCTCAGCCGCAAGGTTTTTGGTAAAAAAATAAGAAATATCCACTTCCGGTATTGTTTTGTTTTCGAGATGAATGCCATTTACTGGAACGGCAAGCGCCCCCACTGAACTCGATTCCTGCGCCCAGCCCACATGAACTGCACGCACGCGCACCATCCAGTTGCCATCTTCCGCACATGCGTTAAACGAAGCAAGCAATGCCCCTGACGCTATAGCCATAGCTATAATTTTTCTTTGCATGATAATCCCTTAAGTAAGTGTATGAACAAATTTTTAAAATTAAAAGATTTCATGGCAAACCGCCGTCGTTTTTGACAATCTGGCCGAACCCCTTTAATAACCATGCAAATTAAATGGGGTTTGCCAAAAAAACCCTGACACCCGTCAATCTTATTGTTTGGTTTCGCGGGGATTCGCAGAAAACGGAGAGTAATCCGCAGAAATACCGGTGAGCGACAGGGTTAATCGCAGCATAGGTTAACGTGAAACTCGCGCAACGAATCCTTGCCCGCCTGCGTGTGTTATTGGGGCTTCAGCCCCTTACAACCACGGCGTACCCATTGCAGGTGCTGCGGAAAAAGGTTGGGGAGGGTGAAGCGGCGTTCAGGAAAAATCAGTGTGAAACGCGCAGCAGCGGGTAAACCTGCGAAGCAACAGCATGTGGTTCGCCAGCGATGGCGCTCAGGCGTTTGAGATCGTTCAAAATAATATGCCTGCGTTCCCTGGTGATCATGCCATCTTCCTGCAGGTTGTTAAAAATGCGGCAAACGGTTTCCTGCGCGATGCCCAGATAATCGCCAATATCGCCCAGCGACATGCTCATATTAAACTGGGTGGGAGAGTAATTGCGCATAGCGAAACGCCGTGACAGAGCCAGCAGATAAGTTGCCAGGCGCTCTTCGGCAGTCTTTTTCCCGAGCAACAGCATCAACTCTTGATTATGCTTGATCTCCTTGCTCATCATCTTGAGTATTTGATAATGTATCGTAGGGATTTCCCGCGCCATCTCTTCGAAGTTGTCCAACGAGATGGCGCATACCGAAGTTGTTTCCAGCGCCACAGCTTCGCAGTTGTAACGCTTTTCGTCCATGGCATTCAGCCCAAGCAGTTCGCCCGGAATATGGAAGCCGGTAATTTGCAGGCGTCCGTCGTCAGTGGAAATGTATGTTTTAACCGATCCGCTGCGGATAGCATACACATAAGAAAATCCCTCGCCGGTGCGGTAAAGTATCTGGCCGCGCTTGAACGTAAGCTTTCTTTTCACGTATTGGTCGAGCAACCTTGTGTCCGTGCTGTTCAGCCCCAGAGGCAAACAAAGCTGATGAAGACCGCAATCATGGCAGGCTATCGCAACACAGCCCGGATCTTGCACATTTCGACGCGCCATAGTTACTTTATTTCATATCCAGAGTTGACGTAGGTACTTGCCCGCTGCATTCTTCAAGGTGTTTGGGGATACTCAACAACAGGTAGCCTGACATTCCCCGACTACTCGCTACTCGTCTGTTCCGCAAGTATCATTATACACTGCGAATTTAGCTCCGCGTGCTCTATACGACTGGCACTTGCGGCTGAAAACCACTCCTGCAAAAACTCAACCTTTTCCAACGCTGAAACAATGAGATACTCAAAGCCTCCAAGGCTATTTCCCCGGTGGCGCCACTTTGACTACTTCGTCAAGGGTCGTTACTCCTGCCGCAACCTTCATCGCCCCGGAAATACGCAGAGGCTTCATGCCTTCGCGGCTGGCCTGTTCGCGGAGGAGTGCGACATCAGTAGCCGGTGTGATGATCTTGCGCAATTCGGGTGTCATGAGCAGTATTTCATAAATACCGATGCGGCCAAGGTAGCCCGTCATCCGGCATTCGAGGCAGCCTGTCTGGTGTTGTATTTGAACTGGCCGGTTGGCCTTCCACGGTGCCACGAGAGAATCCCACAAATCGCTTTCATCCGCCTGTAGCGGCTGCGGTTTTTTGCAGTGCGGACAAAGCGTCCGTACCAGGCGTTGTCCCATGACTCCGAGCACTGTGGCATTGATCATATAAGGCGCCACACCAAGGTCAAGCAGGCGGGTGATGGCCGACGGCGCGTCGTTGGTATGCAGCGTGGACAGCACGAGGTGCCCGGTCAGCGCCGCCTGAATCGCCATGTCGGCAGTTTCCAAGTCACGAATTTCCCCCACCATAATGATGTCCGGATCCTGGCGCATCAGCGCCCGCAATCCACCGGCGAAACCGAGCTCGATACCATGCTGCACCTGCATCTGGTTAAACGCCGACTCGACCATTTCGATCGGGTCTTCGATGGTGCAGACATTGACCTCGGGCGTTGCCATCTGTTTGAGCGTGGAATACAGCGTGGTGGTCTTGCCTGACCCGGTCGGGCCGGTGACGAGAATGATACCGTTCGGCTGTACCGTCATTTGTTCCCAACGGGTGCGATCCTCGTCGGAAAATCCGAGCTCGGAAAAATCGCGCACCAGCACCTCCGGATCGAAAATCCGCATCACCAGTTTCTCGCCGAAAGCTGTCGGCAGAGTGGAGAGGCGCAGCTCCACTTCCTGCCCATCGGCCGTCCGCGTCTTGATGCGGCCATCCTGTGGACGGCGTTTCTCGACCACATCCATGCGGCCAAGAACCTTGATCCGGCTGGTCATGGCGTTCATTACCGACATGGGAATCTGATACACCTGATGCAGCACACCATCAATGCGGAAGCGGACAATCCCGATTTCGCGCCTCGGCTCGATGTGGATGTCAGAGGCGCGCTGCTCGAAGGCGTATTGCCACAGCCAGTCAACGATGTGGACGATATGCTGGTCGTTGGCATCAAACTGCCGGTTGGTCTTGCCCAGTTCCACCAATTGTTCGAACGAAGACTGGCCGGATGTACCCTGCCGGTCGGAACGTGATGCTGTCTTTACCGAGCGCGCCAGGTTGTAGAACTCGACCAGGTAGCGGCTGATATCCACCGGAGAAGCCATAACGCGGCGTATGTCGCGGCGCAATATGGGTTTGAGCACCCTTTCCCACTCGCGCAGGAAAGGCTCGGATGTGGCTACCACTACCTCGTTTGCTGCCACCTGAACCGGCAGGATGCCGAAACGTTCGGCATAGTCACTAGACATGATATCGGTGATGGCAGAAAAGTCTATTTTCAACGGATCTACATGGATATATTCGAGACCGACGCGGCCCGCCAGCCACTCTGTCAGCGCCTCCAGATGCAGCGGCTTGTGTGGCGGCAGTTGCGATTTCCAGTTCCGCCCGGCAACTGCCACTAATGGATGCGCATCAACGCGGTGGATACGCCGCTCGGCGAACAGCGTATCAGCCTCAGCCTGGCTGACCATGCCGTCGGCAACGAGCATGCCAAGCACCTCCGACAGTGTCAGCTTGTGATCCCTGGTTTCTTGAGGCTCCACTTTCATCTCCAAATCGCCGATAAGGCTGTGCCGAACCGCTAAACCACCACCGGCACGCGCGCGGCCAACGCACACAACAACTCGTAGCTGATGGTGCCAGCGGCGTGGGCGACCTCTTCCACTGGCAGGCCTGAACCCCACAGCGTCACACTGCTGCCTACATCTGCGCCAAGCAATGCGCTCAAATCCACGCTCAACATATCCATGGAGATGCGCCCCAGGGTGCGCGTACGCAGGCCTTCCACCAGAACTGGCGTGCCGGTCTGGGCATGGCGCGGATATCCATCCGCATAACCGCAGGCAACCACGCCGACGCGCATGGGAGCATCTGCCCGGAATAGGCCGCCATAACCAATGCGCTCGCCGATGTTTAATTCGCGCATCGAGATGATTTCGCTGTGCAGCGTCATCACCGGCCTCAGCCCGAGTTGCAGCGCAGTGGGCTGCTCTCCGCAGGGTTGTTCTATGCTGCTTGGGGCGAATGGCGATGCGCCATACAGCATGATGCCGGGTCGCACCCAATCGGCGTGAGTTGCGGGGTAACGCAGCAGGGCGGCGGAATTGGCCAGCGAGCGCGCCACGCGATAAGGCGCGGCTAATGCATTGAACACTTCCAGTTGCGCCGCCACGCCTGTAGCCTCATCGGCATGGGAGAAATGCGTCATCAGTGTGATGTCGCGCACGGCGGGATGCGCCTTGAGCTTCTCCATCACGGCGGAGACATCCCGTGGCGCGAAGCCCAAGCGGTTCATGCCGCTGTTGACCTTGAGCCACACTTGCAGCCTGCCACGACGCGGAAAATTATCCAGCATAGCAATCTGGTGCGGGCTATGGATCACGCAGGCGAGATCATGCTCGGCCACCAACGGGAAGTCATCCGGGGTAAAAAACCCTTCCAGCAGCAGAATGGTCTGGCGGAATCCTTCTTCGCGCAACTGCACGGCTTCGTTCACTTCCAGCAACGCAAAGCCATCTGCCGCATTCAACGCTTCGGCGGCACGCAACAGGCCATGCCCGTAAGCAGCAGCCTTGATTACAGCCATGATGCGCGCGCCAGTTGCGCGACGCGCCACTCGCAAGTTATGTTCCAGTGCGGAAAGGTCTATGCGTACTTGTATCGGGCGGGGCATGAATACGGCTTTGCAGACAGGACGGGATTGCCGCTAATAATAGCAGGCATCCCGTTTTCATGTTATAAAACGCGCTGCCCATGACTGTTTCCTTTAATGAATTTCGGCTTTTACATCATCCTCGCGGCGCAGTTCTTTTCCGCGCTCGCAGACAACGCTCTCCTGTTCGCTGCCATTGCCCTGCTGATGGAAATGCACGCTCCCGCTTGGCACACACCCGTGCTGCAGGAAGCATTCGTAATATCCTACATCGTGCTGGCGCCGTTTGTCGGCGCATTTGCCGATTCCCTGCCCAAGGGCCGCGTGATGTTCATCAGCAATGCCATCAAACTTTGTGGCTGCATCGCCATGCTGGCCGGGGTCAACCCGCTTATCGCCTACGGCGTGGCAGGGTTCGGCGCAGCAGCATATTCGCCCGCCAAATATGGCATCCTCACCGAATATCTGCCACCGGAAAAGCTGGTTCTGGCGAATAGTTGGATGGAAGGCCTGACCGTTCTCGCCATCATCCTCGGCGCGGTAGTCGGCGGCATACTCATCAGCCCGAACATCGCCAACCCCATGCTGCAATGGTGGAATGTACCGCTGATAGATACCGGCATAGACACTCCACCGGAACTGGCTATCTCCATCATCATCGTTATCTATCTTCTCGCGGCGATGTTCAACCTGCGCATCCCGCGCGTACCCATCGATCATAAACCGTTGAGCCGCAACCCGGCGTTTCTGCTCAATGAATTCGTGCACTGTTTCAAGCTGCTGTGGAAGGATCCGTTGGGGCAAGTGTCACTCGGCGTAACCACGCTGTTCTGGGGGGCGGGCGCCACCCTGCGCCTGCTGGTGCTGGCATGGGCCGCTACTGTGCTCCACTATGACATGAGTTCAGCCGCCAAGCTCACTGCCTGGGTCGCCGTAGGCATCGCCATTGGTGCGGTACTGGCGGCCAAGTTCGTCAAACTGGAACACTCGGTGAAAGTGCTTCCGGTCGGCATCGCCATGGGGCTGACCGTATTGGCGATGATCCCGGTCACCAGCCCGACGCTTGCCATTGTGCTGCTCGTCGCCATCGGTGCGATGGGCGGCTACTTCGTGGTACCGATGAATGCCCTGTTGCAACACCGCGGCCACCTGCTGATGGGCGCAGGCAGCTCCATCGCGGTGCAGAATTTCAACGAAAACCTCAGCATCTTCGCCATGCTCGCGCTTTATGCCCTGATGGAAAAGCTGGAGTTCAGCATCTACCTCATCATCCTGGTATTCGGCTTGCTGCTATCGGGCATCATGGCTGCGCTGTACAAGATGCACGGCCACGATCAGGACAAAGGGCAGAGATAGTTGTAATGTGGAGCAACTCGTTGCCCGCATTGGAAGCGTCAACGAAGGTACCGGGGCCTGGATCAGCAAAAGTTGAGTTTTTAGAGGCTCCCTTTAGCGTTTTCCGCCCAACAACGAACCCAATACGCCGCGAATAATCTGCCGCCCGACTGCTGAGCCTATGGCGCGCGCCGCACTTTTTGCCATGGCTTCGCCGACACCTTCGCGGCGGCTCGAAGCGCCGCCGTTGTTGCCGAAAATTCCACCCAGCATGCCACCGATTGCCTCGCTTTCAGCGGCTGGTTTCTGAGCGGTTTTTGGGGTGGCGGCTTCCGCTGGTTTTTCGTTGGCGCGACCCTTGATGATTTCATAAGCCGATTCCCTGTCCACCACTTTTTCGTAGTGCCCCGCGAGTAACGAATTTTGGATGATGGCCTTGCGTTCAGCCTCAGAAATCGGGCCGATCTGCGCTTGCGGCGGAACGATCAGCGCGCGTTCGACGATGCCGGGCGTACCCTTTTCGTCCAGGCAGGAGACCAGCGCTTCACCGACCCCGAGTTGGGTGATGACGGTTGCTTCATCCAGAGCGGGATTGTCGCGCATCGTCTCGGCAGCGGCCTTCACGGATTTCTGGTCGCGCGGACTAAAGGCACGCAGCGCATGCTGCACGCGGTTGCCGAGCTGACCCAGCACCTTGTCCGGCACATCGGCGGGATTTTGCGTGACGAAATACACACCCACGCCTTTGGAGCGTATCAGCCGCACTACCTGTTCGATTTTGTCGAGCAGCGCAGCGGGAGCATCGTTGAACAGCAGATGCGCCTCGTCGAAGAAGAACACCAGCTTGGGCTTGGCAAGATCGCCGGCTTCCGGCAGATTCTCGAACAGCTCGGCGAGCAGCCACAGCAGCATCGTGGAATACACCTTGGGCGAGGTCATCAACTGATCTGCGGCGAGAATATTGATCATGCCGTAACCGTTGCCGTCGGTCTGCATCAGATCGGCGATATTGAGCATCGGTTCGCCGAACAGTTGGTCGCCACCCTGCATTTCGATCTGCAACAGCCCGCGCTGGATCGCGCCGATGCTGGCGGTGGAAATGTTGCCGTATTCGGTAGTGAAGTCGCTGGCGCTATCGCCTACGTTCTGCACCATCGCGCGCAGATCTTTCAGGTCGAGCAGCAACAGTCCGTTGTCGTCGGCAATCTTGAACACCAAGGACATCACGCCCTGTTGCACCTCGTTGAGATTCAGCATGCGCCCCAACAACAGCGGCCCCATGTCGGAAATGGTGGCGCGCAACGGATGGCCCATAACCCCGAACACATCCCAGAACGTCACCGGATAGGCGCAATGGGTAAAGTCTTCCAGCTTGAGCTGCCCGACGCGCGCCGTGACTTTTGCATTGCCGCCGCCCGCTTTGCTCAGGCCGGACAAATCGCCTTTGATGTCGGATAGAAACACCGGTACCCCAATGCGGCTGAAAGACTCCGCCAGCGTTTGCAGCGTGACGGTCTTGCCGGTGCCGGTCGCACCCGTTATCAGCCCATGGCGGTTAGCCATTTGCGGTAGCAGGAAAAGTTCTTGTTCATTGTTTTTGGCAATCAACAGCGGTTCGGTCATGGCAGCCTGGTTCGGGTTAGGTTGGAACAACAGAATGGAAACTCTAAAAGTCTATTTTCGATGCGCGTTGGGATTTATGCGATTTCACAAACTCGGCAATGTTTTTCCTGCCTGGCTCCTCCGCGCAAACTACCGTATTACGGCCTTGCGCTTTAGCTATATAGAGGGCTTCGTCGGCGGCTTTCAGCAAGCTCTCCAGATGCAGGCCGTCGCGCGGGATTATCGAGGCGGCGCCGCAACTGATGGTGACATGCTGTGACGGCGACGCGGAGTGCGGTATATGCAGGCCGGAAACATGCTGGCGGATATTGTTGGCTACCCACTTTGCGCCGTCCATGGTGGTTTTACCGAGAATCAACACGAACTCCTCGCCGCCATAACGCGCCGCCAGGTCGGTAGCGCGCGGCGTGGCGCGTGTCACTTGTGCTGCCACCGCTTTCAGGCACTCATCACCTGCTTGATGGCCATAGGTATCATTGTATTTCTTGAAGTGATCGATATCGATCATAACGAGTGCCATCGGCTGCTTCATCCGTACACAACGCCGCCATTCGCGCGGCGCCAGCTCATCGAAAAAGCGGCGATTGGCGATACCGGTCAGGCTATCGGTCGTGGAAAGGCGCTGCAATTCCTTGTTGGCCGCATTCAATTCCTGCGTGACATCGACCTGGGAACGCTGCATCTCCACCAGCCTGCGCATGGCGCGAATCTTGGCATGCAGCACTACTTCGCTGACCGGCTTCATCAGGTAATCGTCCCCACCCACCTCAATCCCACGCGCCAGGTCTTCGTCATTTGCCATGCTGGTCAGAAAGATGATGGCAGTCCAGTCGTTACCCTTCTCCATATCGCGCAATTGCTTGGCAATATCGAACCCGTCGATGTCGGGCAGGATGACATCCAGAAGGATGATGTCGGGACGGTTCTTGCGAAAAATTTCTATCGCGTCCAAGCCATTCACCGCAGTCAGCGGGTTAATGCCCATGCGCCCAAGATAATTGCACAGCGCCTTCATGGTCACCTTGCTGTCTTCAACTACCATTACTTTCAAGTCATTGCCGATTTTCGACATGCCTTACCCTTTTCAAAATATTTTCCCTTGGCAAGAAAGGGGGCTTCGTTGAGTCAGTCTAACCCATTCATCGTTCCCACTGCCAGACACAAATCCTGCCATGCCTTGGCTTTTTCCATCGGGCTGCGCAGCAAATAAGCAGGATGATAGGTAATCAGCAGCGGAATGCTATGGTAAGAATGCAGCGTGCCGCGCAGTGAGCCCAGCGTTGCTTCCCTGCCAAGCAATGCAGTGGCGGCGGTTTTGCCCAATGCCACGATCAGCCTGGGCTGGATGAGTTCGATTTGTCTTTGCAGATATGGCAAACACATCGCGATTTCATCCGGTTCCGGCGCGCGGTTGGCGGGCGGGCGGCATTTCACGATGTTGGAGATATACACGTTATTACCGCGTTTTAATTTGATCGCGGTCAGCATATTGTCGAGCAGTTTGCCCGCCTGCCCCACAAACGGCTCGCCCAGTGCATCTTCATCCGCACCCGGCCCTTCGCCCACGAACAACCAGTTCGCTTTTTCATCACCCACGCCGAACACGGTCTGCGTGCAACCGGTGCGCAGTTTGCATGCGGTGCAGTCGCGCACCACGGTTTTCAATTCAGCCCAGCCAAGTTCGCTGATAAGCTGCTCGCGGCTCTTGATTGAGGCCGTTTCAATTTTTGGTTCAGCCACTTCGACTGCCTGCGCAGGCGCGGACGCGACCACACCACGCTGCCCCCGCAAGGGGGACGCCGCGGGGTACCCAATGGCTCCGCCATTACCCTCGCGCAGCCTCCACAGCGGGTAGAGATTGAGTTCGCGCAATACCGCTTCTTCCCTATTCACAATCGGCATTCCATTATAATCGCATCTTCTCGTTCATTATCTGCGGAAGGGTAGTAATTCCGCCGCAAACCGATCTGGCTAAACCCGGCGTCGCGGTACAGCCCCAGCGCCGCCACATTGGATGGGCGTACTTCCAGCAACATGCGCCGCATATTCACGCCGCACGCAATTCCCATTATCTCACCCATCAGCTTGCGCCCCAGTCCTTTGCGCTGGTGCTCGGCGGCAATGCTGATGTTGAGCAGCTGCGCCTCATCCACCGCAGGCATCAGCACCACATAGCCCAGCATCTCTCCCCCATCTTCATACACCTTGCAGACATAATTGCTGTTGAGCGTATCGGTAAAATTACCGCGTGTCCACGGGTGCGCATGCACATGCTGTTCGATGCGCATCACCGCATCCATATCCGCCAGGTTCATCTCGCGCAAGCTCATCATCGCCCGCAGGCTTTCCGTCCGTCACGTTCGCTGGTTTTCAGGGCCACCTTGTCGCGCAAGTACAGCGGCATGGCTTGCGCCGCATCCACGCCCTGCCCTGCGGCAAATCGCGGCGCGGCCAGCACCGCAATGGCGCTGGCCTGCGGCACGGCATGCGCATCTCTACCGGCAAGCTGCCCGGCATAGCGCTCACTCAAAGCCACATCATGTACGGTAAAACCGCTGCCTGTGCCGAACCAGTTCGCCCCTTTAACCCGAAGTGCATCCTGCGGCAAACACAAGCTCGGCCCGCACACCGTCACCCATGTTTCCCCACGCCTTTCATAAGCGGCGAGGTAAACCTCCGCCATGCGTGCATCCAGCGCGGCGATCACCTTGTCGTGGCCGGAGGCTTGCGCCAGCGCCTGCAAGGTACACACGCCCACCACCGGCAAATCCGCGCCCAGCGCCAATCCTTGCGCCACACCACAGGCGATGCGCACGCCGGTGAATGAGCCTGGCCCCATGCCGAAGGCGATGCCATCCACCTCTGCAAGTTTTACATCCTCACCGCGCAGTAACTCGTCCAACATCTCCATCAACACTTCGGAATGTTTCTGCCCGACCAGTTCGCAACGGTCAATCACCACACCGTCTTGCCATAACGCAACCGAGCAATATTCGGTGGAAGTTTCCAATGCCAATACGCGCACCGCGATTACACCAGCAGCAAAACCACCGCCTGCGCCGCGATACCTTCGCTACGCCCGGTGTAGCCCAGTTTCTCGGTAGTGGTCGCTTTCACATTCACCGCATTCATCGCCACACCAAGGTCGGCGGCGATATTCTCCATCATGCGTGGAATGTGCGGCGCCATCTTCGGCGCTTGCGCAATGATGGTGGCATCCACGTTGCCGATGTGAAAACCTTCATTCGTCACCATGCGCGCGACTTCGCGCAACAGGATGCGGCTGTCTATGTTCTTGTATTGCGCATCGGTGTCGGCGAAGTGCCTGCCGATGTCGCCCAGCGCCGCCGCGCCCAGCAATGCATCGCAGATCGCGTGCAGTAGCACATCGGCATCGGAATGGCCGAGCAACCCCTTGCCGTAAGGAATCTCCACGCCGCCGATAATCAACTTGCGGCCTTCGGCCAACTGGTGGACGTCGAAGCCTTGTCCGATACGCATTACCCTCTCCCTCGATTTTTGTAGGGTGGACTCTGCCCATCACGTCGGGCAGAGCCCGACCTACATTCTTTCTCTCAACAACAACTCCGCCAACAGCAAATCCTGCGGGTAGGTCACCTTGAAATTAGTCGGTTCGCTCGCCACCAGTTTGGGATGCAGCCCCAGCGCTTCCACTGCGGAAGCCTCATCGGTGAAACTTGAGGCGCGTTGCAAGGCTTGCAATAACAAGCCGGTACGGAACATCTGCGGAGTTTGCGCCTGCCACAACCCTTCGCGGCTCTCCGTTTGCACGATGTGCTGCGTAGCATCGGCCCGCTTTAGCGTATCCGACACCGGCACGGCAAGAATGCCGCCTACCCCATCATCGCGCAGTTCGCCAATCAGGTGCGCAAGCTGCTCCTGGCTCAGGCACGGACGCGCGGCATCATGCACCAGCACCCAATCATCCGGCTCCAGTTCGGAAGACCGCAGCCCGTTCAACACGCTCTCCGCGCGCGTCGCCCCGCCGCAAAACAAAGGTTGCAACTTGTCGCCGAAGCGCGACCAGTCGTAGGTGCGAAACAACGTATCATCGGGAGCCAGCACCACGAACACCGTGCCGATGTCCGCGCTGGCACACAGTGCGTCGAGTGCGTGAAAAATCATTGGCTGTCCGGCCAGCGGCAAATACTGCTTGGGAAATTCGCCTCCCATGCGGGAACCGGAACCGGCTGCAGGAACTAAAGCATAGAATTCAGGCATGAGTGAATTGTAATGGAAAAACGGGTGGCTGCCTTACGTAAGGTATGCGGCGACTATCCGAAATCTACTCCGGCTGCGGCGAGTTCTTGTTCGAGGTGGCGTTGAGCGCGGGAATGACAGGCTAATGGATTATCTGGGTTCAAATATCATAAATTTGCACGTCCGTGAGCCCGGATTGGATACGTTGATATTCGTGCTCCAACAACATCTCAAATTCTTCAGCCGCCACCGGTTTGGAGAATAGATACCCTTGCCCGTAGTCGCACCCCGCTACGGCCAACAGCCTGCGCTGTGCCTCCGTCTCCACCCCTTCGGCGATCACTTTCATGCCGAGCTTGTGCGCCATAACGATGATGGCCTCGGATAGCGCCATGTCGCTTGAGCCGGGCGCCAGGTTGCGGGTGAACGACTGGTCAATCTTCAGGTAATCAATGTCGAACTTCTTGAGATAGGACAGCGACGAGTACCCGGTGCCGAAATCATCAAGCGATATCTGGATGCCCGCATCGCGGAATTCGAGCAGTTTGGCGGTCACACCGGACTCCGCATCCAGCAACAATCCTTCGGTAATTTCAATGACCAGGCTTTGTCCGGGCAGATCCAGTTCCTGCAAGCAGGCGCGCCACATCTTATCGTTCTGGCTGCTGCTATTACGGAACTGCACGGGCGACATGTTCACGCTGACCTGAAACCCGTCGTTGTATGACGATCTCCAGAGTTTGGCCTGGTACAGCGCTTCCCTGAGCACCCAGTCGCCGATCTCGACAATCAGCCCGGTTTCTTCGGCCAGCGGAATAAATTGGGCGGGGCTCACCATTCCGCGCTCCGGGTGCTGCCAGCGTATCAGTGCTTCGGCCTTGTTGATGCGGCCCGTGGCCAAATCCATGATGGGCTGGTAATAAACCCTGAACTGGCTGGCAGCCAGGGCGCCGCGCAAATCGTTGAGCAGCCGCAGACGGTCCTGCGCGGCTTGCTGCATTGAATGGGTAAAATAAACAAAACGGCTGCGGCCTTTTTCCTTGGCCATATACATTGCCTGATCGGCATTCTTGAGCAACTCATCTATCCCGCCAGCATCCTCCGGATACAGCGTAACGCCGATGCTGGCCGAGATATAGACTACTTCGTCCCCCAACTGGAACGGTTCAGCCAGTTTCTGCAAGATGCCCTGTGCGACCCGGTCAATGCTGCCGGCATCGTCGATCTCTGCCAGGATAATGGTGAACTCATCCCCGCCCAGGCGCGCCACCGTGTCGGTCTCGCGCACGCATTCAACAATGCGGCGCGCCGCTTCCACCAACAGGATGTCGCCCATGTTGTGCCCCAGCGTGTCGTTGATTTCCTTGAAGCGGTCGAGGTCGATGAACAGCAGCGCCATGGTCAGGCCGGCGCGATGGGCTTTCTTGGCTTCCTGTTCCAGCCGGTCGTGGAACATGCTGCGGTTGGGCAGTTGGGTGAGAGTGTCAAAATTGGCCTGTTTCCAGATCAGATCTTCGGTCTCCTTCTTGTGGGTGATGTCGCGGATGAAGGCATTGAACTCGATCTTGCCCGCCGTCTTGATCGGGGTGACAGATAATTCGACGGGAAACTCATGGCCGTCGCGACGTAGCCCCATCATCTCGATCCGCGAACTCATGAAATGCCCATCGCCGGATGCCAGGAAGCGCTTCATGCCTTGCGCATGCGCGTCGCGGTACGAAGGCGGGATGATGGTTTCGCCCAACACCCGCCCGATGGCTTCCTTACGGGCCCACCCGAAAGTCTTTTCCGCCTGGAGGTTCCAGCCGGTGATGATGCCCTCGGCATCCATTTGCACCACGGCATCAAGGGCGGTGTCAACAATGGCATAAAGCTTTTCCCGGCTCTCGACCAGCGCCCGCTCCGCCTGCATGCGCCCGGTGATGTCGGCGCCGATCCCGACAATGCCGATGATCTCGCCTGCATTGTCGCGCAATTTCACCTTGGTGATTTCCAGCAAGTGCGGTTTGCCGTCAACAAAAGTAATCGTTTCCTGGGAGAGATGTGGCGCTTCCTGTTCAAGACAAGCACGGTCCGACTCCAAGCAGGCGGCCGCAACCTCTTCCCCCAAGAGATCGGGCAGGTGATTGGTCGCGAGAAACCGGCTTTCCGGTACGCCGACCGCATCGCAAAATGTCTTGTTCACGAAACGGTACCGTTCATCCACCCCAACCAGCCAGATTCCAGTGGGAACGTTATCCAGTATGGCTTGCAGTTTCACCTCGCTCTCGCCTATTTTCCTTGCTGCATGAATGGCTCTCGCCCGCCCATGCACCAGCACCCAGGTGAGCAGCGCGAGCAGCAGGCTCGCGCCGATGCCGCCGACGGCGATGAGTTGCGGTTTTCCCTTATCCATTTGTGCTTCGAAACCTGGCAGGGAGTAGGTTGCTACAGTCCAGATGTGGCCGGCGATTTCGAGGTGAGTGGATTTATGGAAGCGCGCGTTCAGGTCGTGGGCGCCGTCGTGGTCTGGGTCGTACATCACCGTCTTGTCCGATATTTCCCCGCTGTCGTAGAGGTCGGTGTCAAGCCCGGCAGCGCGTTCGCCGAGGATGCCTGCCATCAAGTCATCCACGCGGAACACCGAACTGATCCAGCCGATGATGTTGGCGCGGCGCTCGGCGACGGTGGCGTGCGGAGCACCGTGTTTATACACGGGCATGAACATCAGGAAACCGGCCTGTATATCCTTGTCGGTTTCAAACAGCAGCCTGATCTTGCCGGAGACGGCGGCCTGGC
>FZPX01000282.1_pt1 | contig 19330 bp, 18 predicted proteins | sample 1534791 | NCBI WGS metagenome assembly FZPX01 (sample SAMEA104161951, study PRJEB21768) | metagenome | biome: subterrestrial habitat; feature: phreatic zone; material: underground water | place: France | collected 2016-06-01 | depth 60 m | reverse complement strand
ACGTTGCGTGCTGATGGCCAGACAGTCATCATCGGCGGCACCGAAAAAATGGCAAAATCCAAGAACAACGGCGTGGATCCGCAAGCCATCATAGACCAGTACGGCGCGGACACCGCGCGCCTGTTCATCATGTTCGCCGCCCCGCCAGACCAGCAACTGGAGTGGTCGGATGCGGGCGTGGAAGGCGCGTTCCGCTTTCTCAAGCGGCTATGGGCGTTTGCATACAAGAGTAAACGCCATATTGCTGATGCGCTTGCCAGTAGAAAAAAGGGGCGATTTGATTGGGGTGGAGATGCTTGGAAAAAGTCAGCACCATCTCAGAAGAAGGTTCGCTATCAGATTCATAAATACCTGCAGCAGGCAAATTACGATTTTGGAAAGCATCAATTTAATACCGTAGTTTCTGCAGCCATGAAAATACTCAATGCGCTAGAAGAAGAATTACAGCTAGGTTTGGTAAACGAGGCAGGCGAGGGCTATACATTCTCTGGCAATGTGTACGATGAGTACGTTTGTGAAGGTCTGGAAACCGTTTTGCGTTTGCTTGCCCCCATCACGCCACACATCACGCAAACGTTATGGAAAGAACTCGGCTACGGCGACGACATTCTTGCCGCACCTTGGCCGGAAGTGGACGAAGCCGCACTGGAGCAGGACGAAATCGAACTGGTGATCCAGGTGAACGGCAAGCTTCGCGGCAATTTGCGCGTGGCGAAAGATGCCGATAAGCCCACGCTGGAGCGGCTCGCGCTCGAACATGAAGCGGTGCAAAAACAGCTTGCGGGCGGGGCGGCAAAAAAAATTATCGTGGTGCCGGGGCGCTTGATCAACGTGGTAACCTGAGCAAAGAACGACTGATGCGAGCAATCCTGACAGTGCCCGTGTTGATGCTTGCCCTGCTGCTGGGCGCGTGCGGCTTCCATCTGCGCGGGCAGGGCACGTTTGCGTTGCCGTTCCAGTCTCTGTATGTGAGGTCGTCCAACGATTACGCTCCTTTTATCACCGAACTGAAACGCGCCATCGAAGCCAACAGTGTACAAATCACCGATGCGCCCGAGCAGGCGCAACTGACACTGCATATCGTTTCCGAAACGGTGAACAAGCAGATTCTTTCCCTGAGCGGCGGTGGCCGCGTGCGCGAATTCCGCTTGCACTATCGCATTTCGCTACGCGCCTACGACCTGAAGCAGGATGACTGGCTTGCCGCAGAGGAAATCATGCTGCAGCGCGATTTTTCCTATGATGACACGCAGGTTCTCGCCAAGGAGCAGGAAGAGGCGCTGCTTTACCAGAACATGCGCAGCGATGCAGTGCAGCAGGTATTGCGCCGCCTGAACCACGCCAGGCCGCCACAATGAAGTTAGCTGCTCCAGTATGAAACTTCTGGGCGAAGACCTGGCGCGCCATCTCGCCTCGGGGCTGAAACCGCTGTATGCCATCCACGGCGATGCGCTGTTGCTCTCCATTGAGGCAGCCGATGCCATCCGCGCCGCAGCGCGTGCAGCGGGATATAGCGAGCGCGAGGTGCTGACAGTCGAACAAGGTTTCAAGTGGAGTGAACTGCGCAACAGCGCGCAAAGCATGTCGCTGTTCTCGGCGCGCAAGCTGGTGGAACTGCGCATCCCATCCGGCAAGCCGGGAGTGGAAGGCGCGCAAACCATGCAGGACTATTGCGAACAACTGAATGCCGACACGGTTACGATAATCACGCTGCCACGGCTGGACAAGACTGCCCAGGACAGCAAGTGGTTCGCCGCCTTGGCGGCGCAGGGAGTGGTTATCGCCACCGAGGAAATTGCGCTGGGTGCGTTACCAGCCTGGATTGCAGGCCGCCTGAAAAGGCAGGATCAGTCCGCCGATGCTGATACGCTGGCATTTCTGGCCGAGCGGGTGGAAGGCAATCTGCTGGCGGCTTATCAGGAAATCCAGAAACTGGCGCTACTGTTCCCTGCCGGGCCGCTTTCTTTCGAACAAGTGAAGGATGCGGTAATGGACGTGGCGCGCTATGACGTTTTCAAATTGTCCGAAGCAATGCTCGCAGGCGACGCCGCACGCTATGCGCGCATCCTCGACGGCCTGCGCGCGGAAGGCGAGACAACTGTGCTGATCCTGTGGGCGCTGGCGGAAGACATCCGCGCGCTCGCTAAAGTATCGCGAGCCATGCAGCGTAGCGGCAACCTGGCTACAGCGCTGCGCGAAGCGCGGGTGTGGGGCGCGCGCCAGAAGCTGGTAGAACGCGCCGTGCGCCGCTTCAGCCCGGCAATAGCGGAACGTGCCCTGCGCCAGGCTGCAAACGTGGACAAGGTAATAAAGGGCTTGCGCCAGGGCGATGTGTGGGACGAGCTGCTGCAACTGGGGATACGTTGCGCCCGCACGAAGGCGGCATGACTGTTTATGGACGAAGTAATTTTAGTCATGACCCATCTGCCGGATCGCGCCAGCGCGCAACAGATGGCGCAGGCACTGATCGAGAACCGCTGTGCCGCGTGCATAAATATTCTGGCAGAATGCGGCTCGGTATATCGCTGGCGAGGGAAAATAGAAACGTCCAGCGAGGTGCCGCTGCTGATCAAGACCACGCGCGCCGCTTACCCGCGCCTTGAGGCAACTATCCGTGCGCACCATCCCTATGAACTTCCGGAAATCATCGCTGTCCCTGTTAACAACGGCCTTCCCGCCTATCTGAAATGGGTAGCCCAGGAAACTCAAGCAACCGAGGAATGAAACCCATGCGTCATGTAATATGGTTATTGCTGTGCCTTGCCCACTTATCCCACGCGGAAGGATTTCTGGATCGCCTGCCGTTGCTAGGCGGCGCCAAACAGGAGGTTTTTCTGCCCCCGGATCAGGCGTTCGGGCTGAATGTCACCACTCTCGATGCACATACCCTGATTGCCAGTTTCAAAATTACACCCGGCTACTATCTCTACCGCGACAAGGTCAGCCTCGGAATAAAGAGCGATTCCTCAAAAGCCACGGGTGTCAGAATTACCAATATAGCCCTGCCGAAAGGGGAAATTAAGCACGATCCAAACTTTGGCGATATGGCGGTGTTCCATCAACCTTTCCAGGCGGAAATCACGTTGGAACGAACCGGCAGCACGGCGCAAAATATTATGCTGGAAGCCAGTTACCAGGGGTGTAAAGACAAAAGCCTGTGCTACCCGCCCATCAATAAGTCAATCAGCATTGCACTGCCCGAAGTAACAGGCACGCCGCCCGCAAAAACGGGCTCCGCCACAGCGGTTGTAGCGCAACAGGCACAAGCCACGCCACAACCCGCCGCCAACAGCACGAGTTCGCAGAACGAAAACGTCCAGATTGCCAAGCTGTTCAAACAGGGCAGCTTTTGGCTCATTGTGTCGTTTTTCTTCGGTGCCGGGGTGCTGCTCGCCTTCACCCCCTGCATCTTCCCCATGGTGCCCATCCTGTCCGGCATCATTGTGGGGCGCGGCCACAAGATTACCCACATGCACGGTTTCATCCTGTCGCTGTCCTACGTGCTCGGCATGGCTATGACCTACGCCGCAGTAGGCGTGGCTGCAGGGCTGTCCGGCTCGCTGCTGTCCAACGCCTTGCAAACGCCTTGGGTGCTCGGCAGTTTTGCCGCCGTGTTTGTGCTGCTGTCTTTGTCCATGTTCGGTTTTTACGAACTGCAACTGCCGACTGCCCTGCAAAGCAAATTATCCAGCACCAGCAACCGCCTGCATGGCGGGCATCTGAGCGGGGTGTTCGTGATGGGCGCGCTGTCCTCCATCATCGTCGGCCCATGCGTTGCCGCCCCGCTGGCGGGCGCCTTGCTGTATATCGGGCAGACGCATGACGCCTTCCTGGGTGGAGTGGCGCTGTTCGCGCTGGCGCTGGGCATGGGTCTGCCGCTGTTGCTGATCGGCGCTTCCGCCGGGACATTGCTGCCCAAGGCAGGCGCATGGATGGAATCGGTCAAACGCTTCTTCGGCGTGCTTCTGCTGGCAGTCGCCATCTGGATCATTTCGTCGCTCATTCCGGTGGGAATACAGATGCTGCTGTGGGCAGTGCTGCTGGTGCTTTCCGCCGTTTACCTGCACGCGCTGGATGCGCTGCCGCACAATGCCGGGGGCTGGCACAAGCTATGGAAGGGCATCGGCATCCTCGCCCTGCTGCTCGGTGGCGCCTATCTTATCGGTGCGCTTTCCGGCGCACGCGATATCCTGCGCCCGCTGTCTGCTATCGGTAGCGCCCCAGCGGAGCCATCCGAGACATTGAAGTTTTCACGGGTAAAAAATGTGGCTGAACTGGATAAGCGCATAGCACAAGCGGGCGGCAAAGCCGTGATGCTGGATTTCTACGCCGACTGGTGCGTGTCATGCAAGGAAATGGAGCGCTATACCTTTGTCGATGCCAGGGTGCAAGCCAGGCTGAAAAACGCCGTGCTGTTACAGGCCGATGTCACCGCCAACAGCGAGGAGGACAAAGCACTGCTCCAGCGTTTCGAACTGTTCGGCCCACCCGCCATATTGTTTTTTGACCCTCAAGGTAAGGAACTGGCCGACTTCCGCGTAACGGGTTATCAGGATGCCGCACAGTTTTTTCAATCACTACAAAGCGTGGGGCTATAAGCGCATAACAAGCATTCCAAAAACACAATTTCAGCCAAAACTGGACAACTCGGCCCTATTTGCGGCAAAATGCGCCCATGAAAAATATCTTGGTGCTGCATGGCCCCAACTTGAACTTGCTCGGTCAACGCGAGCCGGACGTGTATGGTCATGTCACGTTGAACGAAGTTAACCTGGAATTAAAGCATTTAGCCCAAACGGGGGGTGCGGAGCTTCAATATTTTCAGAGCAATGCCGAAGCCGCTTTGGTGGAGCGCATACATCAAGCGCGACAGGACGGCACCGGCTTCATCATCATCAATCCGGCGGCCTTCACGCATACCAGCGTAGCGTTACGCGATGCACTGGCGGCGGTGGATATCCCGTTTATCGAAGTCCACATATCCAATGTGTTTGCACGCGAGCCTTTCCGCAAAGAATCCTTTTTCTCCGATATCGCCATCGGTGTCATCAGCGGCTTGGGCACTACCGGTTACAAACTCGCGCTGCAATATGCGCTGAAACACCTTGATTAGGAGCTAACCATGGATTTACGCAAACTCAAGACACTGATTGAACTGGTTGAAAGCTCGGGCATCGCCGAATTGGAAATCAGCGAGGGCGAGGAGCGCGTGCGCATCACGCGCTCTCCTCCCGCTGCGATGCAACAAGTCTATGCCGTGCCGCAACAGCAAATGGCCGCGCCTGCACCGCAACCGGCTGCCGAACCGGCCAAGGCCGCCGAGCCGGATGGGCATGTGGTGAAATCACCCATGGTCGGCAGTTTTTATCGCTGCCCTTCTCCTGGCGCAAAATCCTTCGTGGAGGTGGGCCAAAGCGTAAGCGCAGGGGACACCCTGTGTATCATTGAAGCCATGAAGTTGCTTAATGAAATCGAAGCCGATCAGGCTGGCATAATCAAGGCAATTCTTGTGGAAAACGGGCAGCCAGTAGAGTTTGGCCAACCGTTGTTCATAATCGGTTAAGTTATGTTTGATAAGAAACCTCGCGCCGAACTAGGCGATGTCAAGTCCTCCGGCGGTTTATTGAAACGCGGGATTATGCGTGCGGCTCCCAAGCCGACGCCCATGGCCATGTTTGAAAAAATTCTGATTGCCAACCGTGGCGAAATTGCCCTGCGTATCCAGCGCGCCTGCCGCGAGATGGGTATCAAGACGGTAGCCGTCCATTCCGAGGCTGACGCGGACGCCAAATACGTCAAGCTGGCCGATGAATCGGTATGCATCGGCCCCGCACCTTCGTCGCAAAGCTACCTGCACATTCCGGCCATCATCAGCGCGGCGGAAGTCACCGACGCCCAGGCCATCCACCCCGGTTATGGATTCCTGTCGGAGAATGCCGACTTCGCCGAGCGCGTGGAAAAAAGCGGCTTCGTGTTCATCGGCCCCCGCCCGGAAACCATCCGCCTGATGGGCGACAAAGTTTCCGCAAAGAACGCCATGAATAAAGCCGGCGTTCCCTGCGTTCCGGGCGTAGATGGCGCACTACCGGACATCCCCTCGGAAATCATCAAAATTGCGCGCAGCATCGGCTATCCGGTCATTATCAAAGCGTCAGGCGGCGGCGGCGGACGCGGTATGCGCGTGGTGCATACCGAGGCTGCGCTGCTCAACGCCGTAATCATGACGCGCAGTGAAGCGCAAGCCGCCTTCAACAACCCTATGGTGTACATGGAAAAATTCCTGGAGAATCCGCGCCACATTGAGTTTCAGGTGCTGGCAGACTCTTATGGCAACGCCGTGTATCTCGGTGAGCGCGACTGCTCGATGCAGCGCCGCCACCAGAAAATTATCGAAGAAGCCCCCGCGCCCCTGCTCAATGCACGCCTGCGCAACAAAATCGGCGAACGCTGCGCGGAGGCGTGCCGCAAGATCGGCTACCGCGGCGCTGGCACCTTCGAGTTTTTGTATGAGAACGACGAATTTTTCTTTATTGAAATGAACACCCGCGTGCAAGTGGAGCACCCGGTCACTGAAATGATTACCGGGATAGACATCGTGCAACAGCAGATACACATTGCCGCCGGCGAGAAGCTCAGCTTCCGGCAAAAAGACATCGTGTTCAAAGGCCATGCCATCGAATGCCGCATCAACGCCGAGCATCCTTATAAGTTCACACCCTCACCGGGCCGCATCACCACTTGGCACACGCCGGGAGGACCCGGCATCCGTGTCGATTCGCATGTGTACGCCAACTACTTCGTGCCGCCCCATTACGACTCCATGATCGGCAAGATCATTGCCTACGGCGACACGCGCGATCAGGCCATGGCGCGCATGCGCACCGCACTGTCCGAAATGGCGGTGGAAGGTATAGACACCAACATACCGCTGCATCAGGAATTGATGCAGGACGCCGCTTTCCTGAACGGCGGCACCAGTATCCATTATCTGGAACACAAGCTCGCCGAACGCACCAAAGGGTCTTAATGCCCTGGCTTACGCTGACGATTACCGCATCTGCCTCACAGGCGGATATCCTGAGCGAAACCCTGCTGGAATTCGGCGCGCTGTCGGTGGATGTGCACGATGCGGATGCCGATACCCCGGGCGAACAGGCGATATTCGGCGAACCGGGAGAACTCGGCCCACATCTCTGGCAGCATAACCTGATCACAGCCCTGTTTGCCGAGAATGCTCCGGTAGACGCCATCATGCTGGAAGCGGCACACGCTATCGGACTGGCGCAGCCACCCGCTTATCGCACTACAGCCTTGGCGGACAACGACTGGGTGCGCCTGACCCAATCCCAGTTCGACCCCATCCGCATCTCGCAGCAACTGTGGATCGTGCCCACCTGGCACACCCCGTCCAACCCCGAAGCCGTTAACATTACGCTCGACCCTGGGCTGGCTTTCGGAACCGGCAGCCATCCCACCACCCGGCTATGTTTGCGCTGGCTGGACGCACACGTGCAAGGCGGAGAAGACGTGCTGGATTATGGCTGCGGCTCCGGCATTCTTGCCATCGCCGCGCTTAAACTGGGTGCCGCCCGCGCCACCGGTGTGGATGTGGACGCGCAGGCAGTGCAATCCAGCCGCGACAACGCGGCCGCCAACCATGTGGAGGCGCAGTTCTACCTGCCGGATGACGCACCGAAACACCAGGCCGACATCGTCGTCGCCAATATACTCACCAACCCGCTCAAAGCGCTCGCCCCGCTGCTCGCCGCCGCAACCCGGCAGGGTGGCCAAATCGTGCTATCCGGCGTACTCAGCGAGCAGGCCGAAGACGTGATGCAAATTTATGCACAATGGTTTGACCTGAAACCGCCGGTGATGGAAGATGGCTGGGCGTGCTTGTCCGGAGTTAAAATTGAAAGTCTCTAAAAACCGTTATGCGCGGTTCGAGTTCAAATCGCACAGTGCGCAGTAGTCAAAATGGTAAGGCGCGGAATCAAGCACGGCGCAATGCGGCAAACGGATCGCGCAGTAGGTTTTGAGGTTATAGATGAACACTACAACGCAATGCCCTCAATGCAACACCCGGTTTAAGATAACCCAGGAGCAGCTTAACGCACATCAAGGCGTGGTGCGTTGCGGGCGTTGCCATGCGGTATTCAACGCCGCGCACAATCTGCATGATGACCAACCCAGCCCGCAACTCAGCCTGCCCATCGAGCTGGAGGAAATTTGGCAAACACCCGCCGGAGCAGAGGCAGCGCTTGCCACCTCAACCCATGAGAATCTCGATTTCAGCAACATCGCCCTGCCTCGCGAAGAGCGTCGGGATAATATTGAATCTGCCGCACCCGACACCTTGTCGCAAAGCATCATTTTTGCAGATGTCCTTGATGCAGCCCATCCTGAACCAGCCAAGAAAGCTCCCCGCAAGCCGTGGGCCATCGGTTGCCTGCTGCTGTTTATCGTGCTGCTGGCGCAGGCTGCGTATTTCTTCCGGGTCGAACTCGCCGCGAACCTGCCCGGCCTCAAGCCCCTGCTTATTTCCTATTGCGAGCTGCTCCATTGCACTGTCCCGCTGCCGCAAAAGACAGATTTGATGAGCATCGAATCTTCCGACCTGGAAGCCGACCCGACACAGACCAACGTCATCTTTCTCAATGCCATCCTGCGCAACCGCGCGCTCTATGCGCAGGCCTATCCCAATCTAGAACTTGCCTTAACCGATACTCAGGACAAAGTGCTGGCGCGCCGCACCTTCCGACCAGCGGAATACCTCAAGCCGGGTGAGGACGAAAAACAAGGCTTGGCGGCCAATCGCGAGTTTAGTTTAAAACTGAAACTCGACACGACCGACCTGAAAGCATCGGGGTACCGGCTGTTCTTGTTATATCCGCAGTAAACCTGTGTCATTGCCTCCTCCACCTTGGCGGGAGGATTGAGGAGAGGGAATAAAAGCCCCTCGCCCTTGGGGATACCGGGGCGCACGGACAGCCTGGCTAAGCTGCTCAACAATGTGCATTTGCTGGCGCATGCGTGATTCAGGAACATTAACATTCGTAAAATTCAATTGTTGATGTCAACTTCTCAAGCTTGGAGAGCTTGATGGGACAATTGCCTACCTTTGGTGCAATTTCATTGCACCCTTGCTGTTTTACACTGGTGAGATCACTGCTGTCCGGTTAAACGAGAGGGCGAATCGCTGAAAGCCATGATTGACGCAGGATTCCAAGCAATGAAGGGTGTCTCCGATTTGAACGGCGAAGGGCGGTTCTGGCAGTCTTCCGGTTTTTCTTCCGGAGGCTGCCATGAACATCGGCAAAACGCTGTTCGCTCAACTCATGGACTTCCTCCCCTGGAAGACCTTCCATCGCATCGTCGAGCGCTACGACGGCGACCGCTACGTGAAGTCCATGACATGCGCCGACCAATTCCGCGTGATGGCCTTCGCTCAACTGACGTACCGAGAGAGCCTGCGCGACATCGAAGTCTGTCTTTCGGCGCAGTCGGCCAAGCTCTACCACATGGGTTTGCGGCAGGAGACCAAACGCTCGACGCTGGCCGATACCAACGAGGCACGCGACTGGCGTATCCACGCCGAATTCGCCCAGCGCCTGATCGAGCAAGCGCGCAAGCTCTATGCGGGCGACAGCTTTGGCATCGAGTTGGAGAACACTGTCGCAGCGCAGGTATCATCTGCGATCAGACCGTCGCACTCACCGGAACCACCAGCCGCAAGGACTATCCGGAGCATCTGCGCCGCATCCGGTTCAAGGATCCCGAGACCGGGAAAACGCTGGTATTCCTCACCAACAACTTCGCGTTGCCGGCAGCCACCATCTGCGCGCTCTACAAGGCGCGCTGGCAGGTGGAGCTGTTTTTCAAATGGATCAAGCAGCATCTGCGTATCAAGAAGTTCTACGGCAACTCGGAGAATGCGGTGAAGTCGCAAATCTGGATCGCCGTATCGGTCTATGTCCTCGTCGCCATCGTCAAGAAGCGCCTCAATCTGGACGCTTCGCTCTACACTTTGTTACAGATATTTTCGCTCACCCTTTTCGAGAAAATGCCCATCCAGCAAGCGTTTGCGGGCAGCGACTACAAATCAGAACATGGGGAAGATTGCAACCAGCCGAATCTATTCGCGTTTTAACCGGACAGCAGTGTGGTGAGATATAACAATCCATCCTAATGAAAATGCGCGTTTGACAGAGGCATTTATGGCGAGGATACTTTGGCTCGTGCGGTTGAATTTCGTATCCTTTGATTCTTCTACACACCAAACCTAAGGAGACCTCAAATGAACCTACCAAATAAAATCATAAGTGGCGTGGCGGTGATCACAGCATCGTTTGTATTGACAACGAATGCCTGTGCCGCAGACACGAAGGCGTCGGCCAACGATAAGAAAATGATCGCGAGCGCGATATCTGCGGCACCGGCCAAGATTGCGAAAGGTGCAACCGTCGTAGCCATGGAGGCTGACGGCAAAATGCGCACCCTGCGCCAAGGAACAAACGGCTTCACCTGCATGCCGGACAATCCGGCGACTCCCGGTCCAGACCCCATGTGCATGGACAAGAACGCCATGGAATGGGCCCATGCATGGATCGCGCACACGAACCCCACGCCAGGAAAAATCGGTTTTATGTACATGCTCGCTGGCGGAACGGACGCCAGCAATACCGACCCCTATGCGACCAAGCCCGATGCCAAGAATCATTGGATCAAGACAGGGCCTCACGTGATGATCGTCGGCGCCGATGCCAGCTTCTACGATACTTATCCGAAGAGCGCGGACCCCGACACATCGGTTCCCTACGTGATGTTCCCAGATACGCCATACCAGCACTTGATGGCGCCGGTGAAGTAAATATCGAGTCGCAGAAAAACCAGCCGGTAGCCAGCATAGGGCGGAACGCACCACAAGGGGACTTCCGCCCTGCCTCTTGAACCTCATCACGCTTCTGCAGGTCTTTTATCAATTCCCGCGCATGCTGCGGCTTGCCCGCAAGATAATGGTTGAGCAGCATGGGAAACCATGGGGGTCATGTGCCAGGTCTTGCAATCAAGCATCCAGCCTACGCTCAAGCGGGGCGGCGCAAACAGATAAACATCAATGGTCGCATCAAATGGATCCGCCCCCATCGGTTCTGGAACAAACAAATAACGAACTGCGGCACAGACGAAAGATGCGCATAACGGGCGCGTCAAGAAACACGAGATTCAGGGAGCTGTGTTAGGCATCCTACCTTGCTGAAAAGAGATTTGTATTTAGCGTTGACAGAGCAAGGCCTGAAGCCTGGTAAAAGTGAGCGATATCGCTCAAGTCTTCAAACACTCCTGCCGCACCGGTGAAATTCTGATTTCGCGTGTAGTTGTTGATGATGACGAATGTCCTGATTCCGGCAGCCAGGCTGGAGCGCAGGCCGTTCTCCGAATCCTCCAGCGCGATGCAGTCGGATGCGTCAAGATGGAGCCGTTCCAACACCCAGTGGTAGATGTCTGGTGCAGGTTTTTTGTGCGGCACGATGTCACCGCAGCCTATCACCTTAAACCAGCTTTCACTGTTCGCGCCCAATCCCTGTTGCAAAAGGGTGGAAACATTTTCCGGTGAAGTGGTGGTCGCAATGGCCAGCACAATCCCCGCATTTCGCGCGTCGTTTATCAGCCGCTTGATGCCGGGGCGGAGCGGAATGCCACCCGCCAGCATCATGGCGGTGTAATGCGCGGTTTTCACCGCATGCAGGTGTTTGACGAAATGGTCGAAATTCTCCGGCTTGGTGTAGTTGCTGAGGAAATCCGAAACAAAATACTTGATGCGTTCCTTGCCGCCTGTCACCTTGAGCAGCTTGCCGTACAGCGCCACATCCCAGTTCCAGTCCAGATGATTTTCCGCAAATGCCTTGTTGAAGGCGATGCGGTGCGCATCCTCGGTATCGGCCAATGTGCCGTCCACATCGAAAATGATAGCTTTTATGTTCATGGTTGAGTGACTTTAATCGGTGAAATAGCGGTATTACCAGCCACGGATTAACACGGATAGCCAAGGATAACTGCGTGGCTTGACCTGTGTTTCATCCGTGTTGATCTGTGGCCAAGTCCAGCAGTGGTTTGTAAGAGGTCAGCGGCCCATGCCGGGAAATTTCCCGGCCATGCTGCGCATCAGTTTACCCATGCCACCTTTGCCGAACATTTTCATCATTTTCTGGGTTTGTTCAAATTGGTTCAGCAACTGGTTAACGTGCATCACCTGCACACCCGCGCCCGCGGCAATGCGGCGCTTGCGCGAGGCTTTGATAAGTTCCGGTTTGCTGCGTTCGAGCGGGGTCATGGAATTGATGATGCCTTCGGTGCGGCTGATGGCCTTGTCATCCACCTTGGAACCTGCAGCAGCCTGGCTGAGTTGCGCGGGTAACTTATCCATCAGGGCCGACACGCCGCCCATTTTGCGCATCTGCACGATCTGCATCTTGAAATCGTTGAGGTCGAATCCCTTGCCGCTTTGGACTTTTTTTGCCAGCTTTTCAGCCTCGGCATGATCCACTTCGCGGTGGACTTCCTCGATCAGCGACAGCACATCACCCATGCCCAGCACGCGCGAGGCCATGCGCTCGGGGTGGAAAGCTTCCAGGCCATTGAGCTTTTCGCTCACACCGACGAACTTGATCGGCTTGCCGGTGATATGCCGCACCGACAGCGCCGCACCGCCACGCGCATCGCCATCCAGTTTGGTGAGGATAATACCGGTTAGCGGCAGCGCCTCGCCGAAAGCCTTGGCAGTGTTCACCGCATCCTGGCCTGTCATGGCATCCACCACGAACAGGGTTTCAATCGGCTTGAGGGCGGCATGCAGTTGCTGGATTTCCTCCATCATCGCGGCATCAATGGCAAGACGGCCGGCGGTATCCACAATCAGGATGTCGTGGTGGTGCTTGCGCGCGTAATCGTGTGCCGCCAGCGCGATGTCACGCGGCTTCTGGCTGATGTCGGAAGCAAAGAAGTCAATTTCCAGTTGTTGCGCCAAGGTGCGCAGTTGTTCGATGGCAGCGGGGCGATATACGTCACAACTAACCAGCAACACTTTTTTCTTCATCTGCTCGCGCAACAGTTTGGCGAGCTTGCCGCTGGTGGTGGTTTTGCCCGCGCCTTGCAGGCCGGCCATCAGGATCACGGCAGGCGGCACGGTGGCGAGGTTGATGCCAACGCTGGCTTCGCCCATCAGCTTGGTCAGCTCGCGGTGCACAATGCCGATCAGCGCCTGCCCGGGATTCAGGTTGCCGATGACTTCCTGTCCGAGTGCTGCCTGTTTCACCTGGGTAGTGAATTCTTTCACGACCGGCAGCGCCACATCGGCTTCGAGCAAGGCTAAACGCACATCGCGCAACGCGTCCTGAATGTTGCTTTCAGTCAGCCGCGCCTGCCCGCGCAGGTTTTTTATTACGCCGGAAAGGCGCTGTGTAAGGTTGTCCAGCATGATTACGTTCCTGTTTTTCCCTGGAATAGATGGTGTAGAATCTGCGAAGTCTAAAACATCCTGAGTAAAAATGTCTAACCTTCCACTTTATTTGATCACCTTTCTCGCATATAGCGCGTTGGGCGTATTATTTTGGCGTGCACAATTGACCGGCAAGGCAGATGTGTTAAACCGTGGAGCATTGGGTCACGCCATATTATTCCCGCTGGCACTGCACGGTTATTTGTTATATGAGAATTTACTGGTTGGTGGTGAGTTAAACTTGGGGCTGGTGTCCGCACTATCGCTGATTTTGTGGTTGACCATGTCGGTGTATTGGCTGGCGCGCTTTTTCTATCCGCTGGCCGGCCTGCAAACTCTGGTGATGCCGCTGGCCGCTGTGGGCGCGGTGTTGCCGGCGCTGTTCCCCGCTGTGCATCTATTGTCGCAACACCATTCATGGGCGTTTGATGCGCACATTTTCATGGCGATGCTGGCATACAGCCTGTTCACCATCGCGGCATTGCATGCAGGGCTGATGTCGCTGGTGGAAAAACGCCTGCATCACGCTACGCTGCCACCTGTGCTGCAAGCCCTGCCGCCATTACTCACCATGGAAATCCTGTTATTCCGCATCATTGGTGCAGGGTTCATCTTGCTCACCCTGACCTTGGCCTCAGGCATGATGTTTTCCGAGCAGATATTCGGCAAGCTGTGGCGATTCAACCATGAAATGGTGTTTGGTTTTATTTCCTGGGGTGTGTTCGCGGTGCTGCTGGCAGGGCACCATTTCCAGGGCTGGAGGGGGCGCACTGCCGTGCGCTGGACAATGAGCGGCTTTGTTTTTCTGTTGCTGGCCTATCTTGGCACACAGTTCGTGCTGGAAATCTTGCTGCATCGCTAAGATGCTCAGCAGGTTATGACCAGCCGATCCTGCAAGGTCTGAGTTTCCCCAGTTTTGAAGCAACGTTCCCGACCTTGAGCATCCTTTTGTTATGATGTAACACGCCCTCAGGCCCAGGAGCAACGGTAGCGTGTTGGATCGGCCATTCCGGCGGCATCGAAACCCGCACGGCGTAATCGGCAGGAGTCACACACTCCGCACGCATACCCCTCCTCGTCGGCCTGATAGCAGGACACTGTCAGGCTGTAATCCACTCCCAATTGCACCCCGCGTTTGATAATGTCGGCCTTGGACAGATGCAGCAAGGGCGCATGCAACGTCAGGCGCCTGCCTTCGACCGCTGCCTTGGTGGCGAGATTGGCCATGCGTTCGAACGCCTCGATGTACTCGGGACGGCAGTCCGGATAGCCAGAATAGTCCACCGCATTCACCCCGATGAAAACGTCCTGCGCATGCAACACTTCCGCCCAGGCTAAAGCAAGCGACAACATGATGGTGTTGCGCGCCGGTACATAGGTAAGCGGGATACCTGTGGTAGCCTGCTCCGGCACGGCAATGCGCGCATCGGTCAGGGCGGAGCCGCCGAATCCGGTCAGGTCAATGCTGGCAACACGCTGCTCGACCGCACCCAGCGCCTGTGCCACACGCCGTGCCGCAGCCAGTTCGGCATGGTGCCGTTGCCCATAATCCACGCTCAATGCGTAACAGGCAAAATTCTGCTGCCGTGCCTGCGCCAGTATAGTGGCTGAATCCAGCCCACCGGATAATAAAATTACAGCGTTTTTCATGTCATGGGTTCAAGCTCTAACGCATTCATGATGGAACGGCATCGCGTATTCCTTTTCCGAAGAATATCTCAAACCGGATCTGGAATCACAGGATTTTGTGTGGATGAGGGATTTAATTGTTTGCTTCTTCGCATATCGCGCTTTGCGCGGTGTATCGAAGAATCGAATGCAGATCAGGGTGCTTCCTGAACAACTTCGTTACTGACGCTCCAATTATTACCGGAGAAAAAGTGCCAAGCAGGAAAGCATACAACCAGCATCCAGGGAGAGGGAGGCCCGGAAAAACTCAGCACCGCCTGCTTGGCAAGGCATAATTTAAGACGTTTACGCCTGTTTGGGAATGTGGCATATTGTCGCGCGACAATATGCCGCAGGCATTTTGCGGTGAAGACTCCTATGCGCGCAGCGCATGTTATGTCGAAGCCACAATATGCCGCACCCCGTTGCGCGCAACTCGCTAAGACACTGAATTAATTTTCATACCGCCCGGTTAAACCCAGATTGCCCATCAGGCCGAAAACTCGTCATTCCCGCGCAGGCGGGAATCCAAATGATTGAACAATCCCCGCGTTGCGGGCCAACATTGAAGTTTTGCCCGTTATACGGAGTATTTGTCTCACTGGATTCCCGCCTGCGCGGGAATGACGGAGCTAATGGGTTATCTGGTTTAAAGTAATATCCATCAACCTATTCAGCTTAACCAGGCACCCCACACCCAATACGCACCCAGCCATGATCTCTTATTTGTCCAGCTCACTGGTTATGGTCGGCCTGATTATCCATATTGCAGCCCTGGCTCCCGCCCGCCGTCTGATAGCGATGCTCCCGCCAGGATCGTTGCGCAACAAATGGTTTACCATGATTGGGCTGACACTCTTCTTCATTGCGGGTTACCTGGCTTATATTGTAGTGCTTTGGGGCCATCAGACCGAGTGGCGCGATCTTCTCATTCCCGGCATATTTTTGCTTGGCGCCGTGTATGTAAGGTTGACGATAAACCTCTCGCTGCAAACCGCAGTTGATCTTCGACGAATAGGTTTGCTCGAAATGGAGAACATTACCGATCCGCTGACGCAGGTTTACAACCGCCGCTACCTGGATCGCCAACTTGAAGATGAAATCGCACGGTCAAAAAGATACTCGCTCGATCTTTCCATCCTGATGCTCGACATCGATCATTTCAAACGGGTTAACGATACCTATGGACATCATGCGGGAGATGTCGCTTTGTCCGAATTCGGCGGTTTGATCAAGGCTGCAATCCGCGAAATGGATATTGTCGCGCGTTACGGGGGAGAAGAGTTCCTGATAATCTGCGTCAACACCGCCATTGATGGCGCCACATTAGTAGCGGAACGCCTGCGTCATCTGGTCGAATCTCATCAAGTCGAGATCCCTGATGGCTCCGGGGGGAAACAAATCATTCAGATCAGCATCAGCATTGGTGCAGCAGGCCTGAGCACAACCCTTGATAGCAAAAACAAGCTGGTTCAAGCCGCAGACCAGGCGCTGTACCGCGCAAAACAAGCCGGCAGAAATTGCGTCCTCGTTGCCACGCCCGAAGCCATGGAAACTGCACAACCCCAATAATAGCGCGACAATTTGTCGCATTGCGACAGGTTGCGGAGTACGCTAACCTTCAGGTTATGCGGGAACCACAATTTGCCGCACCCATCCGGCACCGACAAACCGGTAAAATTCAGCAGCCATGAACCACTCCATTCTCGCCGCCCAAACCGGACACAGCCACCTGCGCCGCCTGGTGCTGTTACGCGCCATCGCCGTAGTCGCGCAATGCGCTGTGCTCGCGCTGGTGTACCGCATTCTCGCGATGAAGCTGGAATGGTTTCCCATGCTCGCCACGGTCGCCGCACAGGCGGGTTTGAATCTGCTCACCTGGTGGCGCCTGCGCACCGATTACCCGGTTTCCAACCCCGAGTTATTCGCGCAACTGTGCGCCGACGTGCTGGCGCTGTCGGTGCTGCTCTACTACGGCGGCGGCTCGACCAATCCGTTCATCTCGCTGTTTCTGCTGCCGCTGGTGATCGCCGCAGCCGCATTGCCGCGCAGCTACACTTGGGCGATGGCAGGCATTACCACCTGCTGTTACACCCTGTTGATGAAGTTCTACGTGCCGCTGCCGTCGGACAACGCGCACGAGGGGCATGTGCAACATGCTGCGCCGCAGGGCGATGCCTTCAACATGCACGTCATCGGCATGTGGCTGGGCTTCGTCATCAGCGCGGTGGTGGTGGCGTATTTCGTGGTAAGAATGGCGCAGGCGGTGCGCGACCGTGATGAGACGCTGGCCAGGGTGCGCGAGGAAACGCTACGCAACGAGCGCATCGTGGCGCTCGGCACTCAGGCTGCGGGCGCCGCACACGAACTGGGCACGCCGCTATCCACTCTGTCGGTCATCATTGGTGAGCTGAAGCGCGACAATGCCGTGCTACCGGAATGGCGCGACAATCTGGTCATCCTTGACGACCAGGTGCGAATATGCAAACGCATCCTCAGTAAACTTCTGGCCAACGCGCAGGATACCGTTACGCAAACCGCTCTGGCCCAGCCGCTGGAGCAATTCCTGGCAGCCACGCTGGATGAATGGCAATTGCTGCGCCCCGCCGTGCATTACCATTACCATGCATCCGGTGCACAACCGGCGCCGCAGTTGCATATAGACCAGACGTTGCGCGCCGCGCTGCTGAACCTGCTCAACAATGCCGCAGACGCTTCACCGGATGAAATCAACATCCACGCGCATTGGGATGAGCGCCGTTTCACGCTGGAAATTCACGACCACGGCCACGGGCTCACGCCGGAAGCCGCCGCCCGCGCGGGATCGGCATTTTTTACCACTAAGGAAGATGGGCGCGGGCTGGGGCTGTTTCTCGCCAACGCCACCGTCGAACGCCTGGGAGGCAAGGTGCGCTTGTTCAACCGCGAGGGCGGCGGCGCGACCACCGAGGTTATCCTGCCATTGCAGCCCCACCCGGCATGAATACATCTCTCAACGAGCGGGCTTCGCTGTTGCTGGTGGACGATGATGATGTCTTCTGTCAGGTATTGTGCCAGGCGCTGGAAAAGCGCGGCTTCGCCGTAACCGTGGCGCACAGCGTGGAGCAGGCGCTGCCGCTGATCCAGCCCAATCCGCCGGAATATGCGGTAGTAGATTTGAAGATGGGCGGCGCATCCGGGCTGACGCTCATCCAGGCGCTGCACGAGCTCGATCCGGCCACGCGCATCGTGGTGCTGACCGGCTATGCCAGCATCGCCACGGCGGTGGAGGCCGTCAAACTGGGCGCTACGCAATACCTGTCCAAACCGGCGAATGCCGACGAAATCGTGGCAGCATTCGGCCACCACGCCAGCGCCGACTTTCCGCTCAACACGCAAACACCCTCGGTGGAACGGCTGGAGTGGGAACATATCCAGCGCGTGTTGCAGGAACATCAGGGCAATATCTCGGCCACCGCGCGCGCTCTCAACATGCACCGCCGCACTTTGCAACGCAAGCTATCCAAGCGCCCGGCCACAGAAATCTAATTCCAATTTCATTTTGTCAGTGATACTGTGTTGGCTTCCGCGTTCGCTCCTCACTGTGCTACTTGCACTATCTTCGTCGCTCGCTTGTCGCCGCCTTGTCTCACTTTCAAACTGGAATTGGAATAAAGGCTCGCCTGTGCCGGAATAATCCTAAATTCCTCAGTTGAGAACAAACAATTTACAGGGGAAGCAACATGGGCACAGCTTCTCCCTCACCCCAACCCCTACCCATGAACCTCAAGCAGGCAATGGGTTTGGTGTGAGCACCAGATTATGCTTCGAGGCGAGTTTTCGTAGTAAACGTTGTTCGGTTTGGGCGAATTTTTGCTCATAATAAGTGAGACCTTTTTCAACAAATTGAATACCTTTGACCATTACATTCCAGTACAACGTAGCGATTTTTCGCGCCAGCGCCTGGTTGGCGAGCAATCCGCCCCGGCGTGCGCGGATGCGCCGGTAGAAGCCGCCGAGCGCTTTGTCGGTGCTGTTGGCCAAAGAGCGTGCCACCGTGCAAAATACCCGGCCAGCACGGTTGCGTTGGCGCGCCTGGCGTCCGCGCCGCTTGCCGCTTTGATGCGCTCCTGGAGCCAGCCCCAGCCACGCGGTGAAGTGTTTGGCCGTTGGCCAGCGTGCCAAATC
>FZPX01000308.1_pt1 | contig 19625 bp, 19 predicted proteins | sample 1534791 | NCBI WGS metagenome assembly FZPX01 (sample SAMEA104161951, study PRJEB21768) | metagenome | biome: subterrestrial habitat; feature: phreatic zone; material: underground water | place: France | collected 2016-06-01 | depth 60 m | reverse complement strand
GGCGTAAAAAACGGCAGGCTTCTGGCTCTTGCAGCAGGACAATTCGATGTTTTCGTAACTGCGGATCGAAACCTTCACACTCCTTCAGGTTTCACAAGATCATTAGCCGCAGGCCCCAATCGCCCCACATGCCGTGCAAAACTCGCAGCCGTCTTTTTTGATGACGCTGCGGTTGCCGCACTCGGCGCATTTCTTGCCTGCCATGAGGTGGGTTTCAGCCTGCCGCCGCCTCTCGACAAATGCCCGTTTGTTTGACTGCGGGGCAGACATGATGCCGGTCTCGGTTACCGGATAGCCTTCCTCGTTGAGCAACCCCAGCATGGCGTAACGGTGGATCATCAGCCTTGCCACGTAAGCCACGGTGGAGGGCCAAGTTTGTGATTTCTCGCTGCCGGGCACCTTGGCCATGAAGTCGCCCAGCGGCTCCGAATAATTCAGCAGCTTGCGCAGTTTCATGCCGATCCAGGCGGGATCAATCACGCGCATATCCAGGCTGAGCAGCTTGCACAGGCCGTCGAGTGCGCGCGGGTATTCGCCGGACAGCCACACTGAGTAGGGGCGGCGTTGACCGTCGGGCAGCACCAATTCCTTCAGGCCCAACACGAAATCATCGCCGCCGGCATTATTCAACACGTCCACCGTCCAGCTCATCGTGCCATCCGGGCTGGCTTTGGGCTCCTTGCGCGAGAACATCGCATCCAGCACGGGCGTGGGTTCGCCTTCCTGCATGGTCAGCGCCCCCAACTGCTCGCAGCGGAAGCGCACGATCTTGGCGAACCCGGATACCAGGCTGGGCATCCGCACTTTTTCGCCGCTGGGTGGGAAGGGCATAGAGAAGGCATCATCGCCGGCAGTTTTTTCGAGCACGGACAGCTTCATGTTCAGCCAGCCACGGTCTTCGGCGCGCATGTCCATGGACAGCGTCTTGGCGAGCGCCCCCAGGCCGCGCGGTTGCTCTGCCCCGTTCACCCATACCTCAAATGGTTTTGCATGACCGTTCTGGATGTGGCTGATGAAGACGGCGAAGCTGCCATTCTGGTGCTCTATCATGTACACCCAGCCTTCGCTGCCTAAAGCCTGCTGCGGTCGTCCGGGCCAGCGCAGGCTGGCCAAGGCCGGAGTGGGCATGATGTCGAGCACCACGCGCCGGTCCATGTCACCCTGGTCGTTATCTTGCGGCGTTTCTTTGTTCGTCGGCGCAACCGGCTTGACTTCCAGCACCGCACCCAGCACGCTGTTGGGACGGTAGGTCGTAATGCCTTTCAGGCCGTGTTTCCATGCTTCCATGTACAAGTCCTCGAAGGACTCGAACGGGTAATCCGCCGGCACGTTTACGGTCTTGCTGATCGCCGTGTCGATGAAGGGCTGCACTGCGCCGGACATCGCCATGTGATCGGTGGCCGACATTTCCAATGCAGTTACAAAGTAATCGGGCAGGTTGTCCACATCTCCGCCGAGATGGCGATACAGGCGCCAGGCGTAATCTTCCACCTGAATGGCTTTCTTGCTGCCGTCCTGCATGCGTTTGTTGCGGTTGTAAAACCAGGAGAACGGCGGCTCGATGCCATTGCTCGCGTTATCCGCAAAGGCCAGGCTGATCGTACCGGTCGGGGCAATCGACAGCAGATGGCTGTTGCGCAGGCCGTGCTGCCTGATGCGCTCCTTGATCTTCTCCGGCAGGCGTGAAGCAAAGCGTGGCGCGTCCAGATACTGATCAATGTCAAGCAGCGGGAAAGAACCTTTTTCCATAGCCAGGTTGATGGATGCCTCGTAGGCCGAATCCCGCATAACTTCTGCAATGCGGGACGCCATCGCGCGTCCCTCATCGCTGTTGTATTTCAGGCAGAGCATGACCAGCGCATCGCCCAGGCCGGTGAAACCAATTCCGATGCGGCGCTTGGCCTGCGCCTCAGCACGTTGTTCCTGCAGCGGCCAGACCGTTACGTCCAGCACGTTGTCCAGCATCCGCGCTGCCAGACCCACCACGCGCTCAAATGTGGCAAAGTCGAACTTTGCTTCCCCGGTAAATGGGTTGAGTGCAAACTTGGCCAGATTGATGCTGCCCAGATCGCAGCATCCGTAGCCGGGCAGTGGCTGCTCGCCGCACGGGTTAGTGGCTTCTATTTCCTCGATGTAGGAAAGGTTGTTGTCGCTATTGATCTTGTCAATGAATAACACGCCCGGTTCCGCGTGGTCATAGGTTGCTTGCATGATCTGCTTCCACAGGTCGGTTGCCTTGACCTTGCGGTACACCCAGACCCCATCGGCGCGCTGGTATGCCCCCGCGCTCAATGCGGCCTGGGACGGCATGGCCTTGTGCGCCAGACCCCACTCCGCATCGGCTTGTACCGCCTGCATGAAAGCATCGCTGATCCCGATGGAGAGGTTAAAGTTGCGCAGGTCGCCACTATCCTTGGCGTGGATGAAAGATTCAATATCGGGGTGATCGCAACGCAGTACGCCCATTTGCGCGCCACGGCGCGCACCGGCGGACTCCACCGTTTCACAACTGCGGTCGAACACCCGCATGTAGGATACCGGGCCGCTCGCGCGGCTGTTGGTGCCCTTCACCAGCGCATCCTTCGGACGGATAGCGGAAAAATTGTAGCCGACGCCCCCGCCGCGGCGCATGGTCTCGGCGGCCTGTTGCAGCGCATCGTAAATGCCCGGTTTGCCGTCGCTATAGCCGCTGATCGCATCACCCACAGGCTGCACAAAACAATTGATGAGGGTTGCCTGTAAAGTTGTTCCTGCGGCGGAATTGATACGCCCGCCGGGGATAAATCCGTTTTCAAGCGCCCACAGGAATTGTGGTTCCCATGCGGCAGGGTCTTTCTCAACCGCAGCCAACCCGCGTGCCACGCGCTTGCGTACGTCATGCGCAGTGGTTTCACCTTCCTTGCAGTACTTTTCCAGCAAGACTTCCGGAGTAATCTCTTGCTCGGCTAACGGAATGTTGTCAGCGCTCGCCGGTTCAAATTGAACCACAGGGTTTTTTCGGCGGGTCATCTTGTGTTGGTCAAAAAGTATGCTGGAGGCGGCGGGTTGTTTTGAAAAGTTACGGACGGATGCTGAAGATAGAACACTTTCTGTAGCAAGCACAATACAACCCCCTATAATTGTGCGGGCTGAGTCAGCCCAAAAAAACTTAAAACCACTATATGTAGTGGTTTGTCCCCTGAATTGAACTAATTCTAGTGCATAAATTATTTTTTGCAAGTAATATTTCGGCCAAAATAATTTGACCTGGCTTGCGGGATAAGTTATGCGAATTCGACTTTGAAGTACAAGTTTTGTAAGAAATGTTTGTGGAAAGATTACCTTGTCCAAGGTTACGGCGTTTATTTATCGGGCAGTCCAAAATTGGTAAAATCCGCTCCTGACATTTGATGGCGGACTGTCAACGCCAAATAGCAATCTCTGCTTTGATAGTCAACTGTATAAGTGTATTGGCTTCAGATTCAGTTAAAATGGCCAATAAGGACAATTTTAGAGATGCCCTTTTAGAAGGTGAGCATGAAGCCAGGAAGAAACGACCCGTGCATCTGTGGCAGTGGAAAAAAATACAAGAACTGTTGCCAGACAAAATTAGAGGTGCGCCCGGAGGTTCAATCCCCGCAGCAAAAGGCGGAAGCCATCGCGCCCAAATATTCGGTGAAGGGGGCGCCGCCTCCACAGGCCGAACTCAACCATCTGGGCGCTTTGTTTAATGCCGGAAGCTACGCAGAAGTGGAAATTCAGGTGCGTTCGCTGCTCGAGCGGCACCCGGATTTTGGGGTCGCCTGGAAGATACTGGGTGCAACCCTTCAGCGGCTGGGCAAAGATAGCCTGCATGCTTTACAAAAAGCAACGGTGCTCATGCCCGATGATGCGGAGGCGCATTACAACCTGGGTGACACCTGCAAAAGGCAGGGGCGTCTGGACGAGGCTGAGGCGTGCTATCGGCGCGTGCTGCAGATCGAACCTGATTTAATCGGGGCGCATATCAACCTTGGCATCCTCCTTAATGATCTGGGGCGGCTTAAAGAGGCTGAAGCGAGCTACCGGCGGGCGCTGCAAATCAAACCGGATTTAATTGAGGCGCATTACAACCTCGGCATCCTGTTCAAGAAGCAGGGAAGGTTAGATGAGGCTGTGGCCAGCTACCGGCAGGTGCTGAGGGTCAAACCGGATTTAATCGAGGCGTATATCAGCTTGGGCGACACGCTCAAGGATATAGGCCGGCTGGACGAGGCGGTGGAGAACTACAGGCTGGCGCTCAAGCTTAAAGGAGACTGGAAAGAAGCGCTACGCCGTTTGACCACACCTCTGGTATTGCCCACAGGCATGGTGCTAGGTTCCCACTACCCCGCTGCACCTGCCTCCCCCTTGGCAGCAAGGCAAGGATTGCCCTTGCCGGAGGTGGGGCAACCAGAGCCGGGGATTGCGAAAAAGCTGCGCATCATCCTGATTTACCCGCCACCATGGCAGATACCGTCTCCTGGTGATCCGGTGCCGGGAATGCCTTTCGGCCCACCCAGAGACAGGAGCGATCACCATCTGGATGGAGATTTTCAGACTATTACTTATGGCTTGTTGACGATTGCCGCCCAAGCCATGCGTGCCGGACATGATGTCAGTGTCTACAACCTTTCCACCACACCGTGGCGGGATGTGGTGGAGCTGATTTCCGAAACCGCAGCCGACGTCTATGGAATCTCCGCTTTTACCTCCAACCGGCGCGGTATGGGTGCGGTCGCCGCGTTGATCCGGCAGCAGCATCCGCAGGCGCACATCACGGTCGGAGGCCCATTCGTCACTGCGCTGCCATTGGACACCTTGCGCTATTATCGGGACATTGACACGGCGGTAATCGGGGAGGGCGAGGACACATTCATGGAGCTGCTTGAGTGTATGGGGTCTGGCCGTCCGGCTGCAGGCATCCCCGGCACCGCATGGCGTGATGGCGAGGAGGCAGTCTGCGGCCCATTGCGCACGCGCATCAAGGATCTCAATATTCTGGCGTCACCGTTCGACTACTTCACCAGCCCCATAGTCATGACATCGCGTGGTTGCCCGAGCAAGTGCACTTTTTGCGGCAGCTTCACCACGTGGGGCAAGATGTTGCGTTTTCATTCGGCAGAGTCTTGCCTCGATATTTTCAAGAAGGCGCTTGCCCGGCTGCCCATACCCTTCATGATGATCAAGGACGACACATTTACAGCCCATCGGCGACGGACGATTGCGATTTGCGACGCGATCATCGAGAACAAGATGAACTTCATTTGGAGCTGCGACACCCGCGTTGACAGCCTGGACGATGAACTGCTGCGCAAAATGCGGCTGGCGGGTTGTCAGATGATCAGCCTCGGGGTCGAGTCCGGTTCACTGGAGATGCTGAAAAACATCCGCAAGGAAACCACCCCGGAGATGGTGCTGGAAGCGACCCGCTGGGCCCAGAAGTACGGAATGCACGTGCGCTTCTACATGATACTTTGCAACCGGGGAGAAACCTCCGAAACCATCGAGCAGAGCAACAACCTGATCAAGGCCGGGCGGCCCAACCGGTATTTTTTCGGTGCCTTGTCGTTTTTTCCGGGCACAGAGGACTGGGCCATTCTGCGCGAGAAGCAGGGCCTGACGCCGGATATTTTCTTTACCAACGATTTCAAGGAACTGACTGTCGCCACAAACCGGCACAAGGAGTTGAAAGACGTCATGCTCCACGTGGTATGCGACATCGGCGCTATTTATGGTTTCGACTATACAGTGGAGGAACGCGAAGCGGTAGTTGCCAACCTGCCACATCTGCACAGCGCCCATGTCGAGCTGGCGAATGCCTATTTCCGTGACGGGCGCTTTGACGAGGCAGCTTCAGCACTGAATCGCGCCGAGGAGTTGGGCTTCCCGATTGGCGGCATCATCCACAATCAGCGTGCCTGTATTGCCTTGGCACGCGGCGATGTCGGCGGCGCACTCGTCCTGTTAGAACACGCCATTCACTGCTATCCCCATCAAACCGTGATGAAAAGCCTTAAAAACCTGCGAGCTTGGGCAGACACCCCGGTGAACGATAGGGGCAAGCCGCCCGTGCTCAATGATTCAGTCCTGGCAATGGATTTCAATTCGCAATTGCAATCAAATAGTGTCCGCCCAACAGCCATGTAACGCGATCCGCCCTGCCGTTCCTGAAGGCAGGCGCCTATTCCAAATACTGGTGGAGCTACACTTGCTTGCCGGTCAATGCCCTTCAGGTAATCAAGGGGTGCAGGCGCTGAAATACGAGCGGTTGAGACGCAGCATTAGAATTTTTTGCGCATAATGTAAACTGGAAAACCCGTTTCAGATTGAAAATAATTGCATAATCCAGTAACTTCCAACCTTGGAGGTTCATGATTTTGATTTTGTTCAGGAGGCAAGCAATGAGCAACGCAGTGACAATGGTTTTTTTCAGGTTAATTTTGGCCGCAATTTTTCTTGTGAGTAGCGCGGGAGCGCGGGCTGAAGAGCAGGAAAATATTCATTCTCATGAGCATAAAAAAGCTAACGCCCCAGCGCACTGCGAAGACCCGAGTGCTGACGCCGCAGCCGCGTTAAAAGCATTCAGGCCGCTTGCGGCCAAGGGCGATGCCCGTGCGCAGTTCGAGCTTGGGTTTATGTATGAACGAGGCAAAGGCGTTCCACAAGATTACCAGGAATCTGCATCGTGGTTTCGCAAGTCGGCGGATCAGGGGAATGCATCAGCGCAGTTTTACCTTGGGCAGATGTACGATATTGGAAAAGGTGTTCCACAGGACTATCAGGAAGCTGCGGCGTGGTATCGCAAGTCGGCTGAGCAAGGGGGAGCGTTGGCGCAACTCTATCTTGGGTTTTTGTACGACAATGGGCAGGGTATGCCCGTTGACATGGTGCAAGCGTACAAATGGTATAGCTTGGCTGCGGTGAGCGGAAATGCATTTGCTCCACAGCGCAAAAAAATTGCTGAAGCCAAGATGACCCCAAATGAAATCAAAGAGGCGGAGGCGTTGGCAGATAAGTGGTTGGCGCAACACAAGTGATATATAAATTAACGAAACAAATGATGATGGCCTTGTTCAGACAAGTTCTGGCTGTGTTTTTTCTTGTGGTCAGCGCGGGTGCGTGGGCTGGGCTTCAGGAAGGGATCGACGCTTATGACATGGGGGATTATCGGGCCGCATTAAAGGAATTAAAACTGCTTAGTGGCGACAAGCGTGCGCAGTTCCTTATTGGTGTGATGTACGAGCAAGGGCTGGGTGTTCCTCGCGACGACAAGATGGCGGCTGGGTGGTACCGCAAGTCGGCTGAGCAGGGGGATGTAGAGGCACAGTACAATCTTGGGCGGATGTACGACCTGGGTCAAGGCGTTCCACAGAACGATAAGTTGGCTGTAGAGTGGTACCACAAGGCAGCAGAGCAGGGGGATGCGGAGGCGCAACATAACCTTGGACTGATGTATCGCCAGGGTCGAGGGGTTACCCAGGACTACAAGATAGCGGCAGAGTGGTACCGCAAGGCAGCAGAGCAGGGGAATGAAGATGCGCAGAACAGCATTGGGATATCGTATGATCTGGGGCTAGGCGTTCCACAGAATGACAAGTTGGCGGCAGAGTGGTATCTCAAGGCAGCCGAGCAGGGGAACGCAGACGCTCAGAACAACCTTGGGGTAATGTATCGCCAAGGCCGAGGGGTTATACAGGACTACAAGATAGCGGCAGAGTGGTACCGCAAGGCTGCCGATCAAGGAAATGCGGATGCGCAGCATAACCTTGCGATGCTATATGACATGGCGAATATCGATACGAACGAGCACCATCTCGCGATGGAGTGGTTCCACAAGGCGGCTGAGCAAGGGGATGCGGATGCGCAGAACAGTCTCGGTGTGTATTATCATTTGGGACATGGCGTTACGCAGGACTACAAATTGGCGGCAGAGTGGTACCGCAAGGCAGCCGAGCAGGGTAATGCCAATGCGCAGTACAACCTTGGGTTGATGTACCACCAGGGTCAAGGTGTTCCTCAGAACGATAAATTGGCGGTGGAGTGGTACCGCAAGGCAGCCGAGCAGGGGAGAGCCAGTGCGCAGTATGAAATTGGTGTGATGTATCATCAAGGCAAAGGTGTTCCACAGAACGATAAGATTGCGGCTGATTGGTTTCGCAAGGCGGCTGAGCAGGAGCATGCCGATGCGGAGAACAATCTTGGGGCGATGTACCTGGAAGGCCGGGGTGTTCCGCAGGGCTACAAGGAGGCAGTATCGTGGTATTCCAGTGCGGCCCGGCATGGAAGTTTAGAGGCGCAGTACAATCTTGCTCGGTTATACGATCTGGGGCAGGTAGTGCCGCAGAACTTCACGTTGGCAGCAACTTTTTACCGCATGGCGGCCATGCATGGGAAGGCAGAGGCCCAATATTATCTTGGAATGATATACCGCAAAGGCTTGGGTGTACTGCGGGACGATAGGGCTGCTGTATCGTGGTACCTCAAAGCGGCCGAGCAGGGATATGCGGCAGCGCAGTACAATCTTGGCCTGATGTACAAGGCCGGAGACGGTGTGCCGGTTGACTTGGTGCAAGCATGTAAGTGGTTCAACCTGGCTGAGTTGGCAGGGGACGAAAATGCCCAGAAAGCAATAAAACCGCTGGAAGCCAGTATGAAACGCGAGGAAATTGAGAAAGCGCTTGCGATGGCAAGGGAGTGGCTGGATAGACACAAGTGACGCTGGGTTGCGGCAGCTTTCCCGCTCTCACCCCGGAGATTTACAATCCTGCAATTATGTAGCAACCGCACAAAGCCGTACCCGCGCCGTTCGGCCCGCCGATGATGACGATGCGCTTATTGTGTGCGGAGGTTCTCACGCCACGCACTTGGTCTGTTGAGCGTGCGCTTCAAAGATCCGTCAGGGAATGATCAGGCCGGTTTTCATGGTGGATTTGATGTTGCCTTCTTAGCGCAACATTATTCGACTTCGTCCACCCGGTTATCCTGAACAATGCGCCGCGCGATGTCTTTCAAATCATCCACTGATTCAAACTTGAGCTTTCGCCATTGCTCAGGAAGCTTATGCGATGACGATTCAGCACTGCTCAAGGGCGTAACATGGCGCGCCCCATAATAATCGGCCACTTCTTGAATTTTGGCATCACTGGCATTGGCCTTGAATTTGACCAAAAAACTACCAGACTGCTTGGGAGGCTCATCCTTTGCAACGGCACTGGTGACTAACCCTGCGCACAAACCAAGACTCGCTACACACAGCAGGATATTGCGCTGCAACTTTAGAAAATATTTGGATATGTTCATCACAACCTCCCTATTTTGACTACTGAACAAGGTAACCTCCTAAAAAATGATGCTAATCTCCGGACAACAAAACTGTCAATTTTCAAAAAATAAAAAGTTCGCCCCATTTTGTTTGGGTGCCGCGAAATAATTCGAACCTATCCATTTGGTTGATGTAAAGCCACATCACCCTCATGTCTCTGATACCTGCGACCCGTTATAGCTCGGTGTGTTTTTTCGCAACACCTTTTGATTTTGAAACAGGATACTTCAGGGCGTTAGTTTCAATCTTTTCCAGTACGATTTGTTTAACATCAAAACCGTATTCTTCAGCAAGCAGGAAAGCGAATGCAAAAACATCTGCAAGCTCCTCCTTAACTTTATTCATATCCGCTTGCTCAGAAGATTTCCAGAGGAAAGATTCAAGAAGCTCGCTTGCTTCAATATTTAGCGCCAGCGCAAGGTCTTTGGGATTGTGGAATTGCGCCCAATCCCGCTCATCACGAAATTTAAGTAATGATTCGATTATTTCTCTAGTGTCGTTCACTTGAAGCAAAACCCAATAGTTGGAAAATTATGCCAGCTTGGTGGGTCAAAATTGTAACGCACCAAGCGGGCGGTGTATTCGAGTATAGGAGGCGTGGTATGTCCCGGATATGCCACTCTTCTCACCGGCTGATCGGCATGTACCGTGCCCGTTTTCGTAATGCCCAGCGGAAGCGCAATCAGAGTGTGACCGACCAATCCTGAGATATGTTTTGTTTATTTCCAAAATGATTTGTGCTCCGTCCCTATATCACTTCTTCATCTTGCCAGATGATGCTGTCAGACTTTGATCGCCCGTGTAAGCAGATACTCGTGCCGGACGACATTGTCGCGCAGATATTCGCTGATCAATTCATCCACTTCTTTCCGCCACGAAGCGAGCCTTGCGGGATCTTGCTGGAGGGCCAGGACAGTCCGGATGAAAGGGCCCGTCTTGGCTTCCTGAAACAAGCGCACATGCTGAGGGCTAAGAGCCGGAATTCCCATGATTCCCCGTTCGGAGTGCAGATGTTTCACACTGTTCCCCAGCCGTTGACGCACGATAGCGACATCCCCCCACTGCACCGGAGATGCGATGCCCAGCGGTGGCGGGACATACTGGGCGTTCAAGCTGAACAGACGGCCGATCAACTGCTCGCCGGGCCATGTGGCGAAGGCAACGATTCCACCGGGTTTCAGGGCGCGAAGCATCTCGGACATTGCGACTTCGGGCCGTGGCGCGAACATATGCCCGAACTGGCTAATGACAACATCGAAGGAAGCATCAGGAAAGGGAAGTGCCTCGGCATCACCTTCGCTCCAGATAATATCGTCATAACCGGCCACTGCGGCGCTTTCCTTAGCCTGTGCGAGAAGTGCAGGGGTAAGGTCAAGTCCGGTCACTTTGGCGCCCATACGCCGCGCCGTGATCGCAACCACCCCGGTCCCCGTTCCGACATCCAGCACCGTCTGGCCGCCGGTCACCCTGGCAAAGTTAACCAGATGCCCGGCCACGGGTGTCGTGAAGACGGCAATGTCGCCGAAATTTCCCATGGCCCAGGTTTCACGTTGTTTGGATTTGAATTCCGCAAAAGGATCAGTGCCCATGTTTATCTCCTTGGAAGAACAAATTAACAAACCGGGCTCAGGCCACGATTATTTTGCTGCGGCTTTAGCCCGATAAAAACTATTGCGACCCAATTAGCCCCTGCTTAGTGAGCGAGCCGATTGAGCAACACAGTCTGCAAATCGCGCCGACTATCGAGTACCGCCATGACCAGGACACGCTGGCTCTCAACCCGGTAAATGATGCGCCAAGGCGCGCTGATGACCTCTCTATATTGCGAGATGCCGGTTTGCAACAGCTCAGGCACGATACGGCCGCGATTGGGTAAAGTAACCAACAGCGCGGCTTTGGTTTCCAGCTTGTGCAAGATATTCAGCGCATCATCAACACTGTCCTGTGCGATGTAATTGATGATCTCGGTCAAATCCTGCTGTGCTGTGTGTGTCCACAACACCTGATAGGGCTTGGTTTCAGCCACGTTGTTTTTGCTGCTTCAGCCCACGTTGATTTTTCTGTTTCAACAAGGACGCGCGCAGGGTATCGAACACTTTGCCTTGCGCAGTGAGGCGGTTTTTTTGCGCATCGGCCTCGCCCTGAACCATCAGCTTCAACATCAAAAAAGCATCCTGCTGGGCGCGGTAGGTCGCGTAGTCCTGCACCACCGCACTCGCCGAACCGTTCTGCGTCAGAATGATATTTGCCCCCCCGCGAGTCTCCTGCAACAAACGGCTCGCGGAAGTTTTGAAATCGGTCAGGCTAATGATTTGCTCTTGCATGACAGGTCACCGAATAAAGATTGAATACGATCATTCTAGCAGGAGGGGAAATATAGACAAGCGAATCAATTATTAGAGGTTCCCTTAAATCAAACAGCTGGATGCCGGATCAAGTCCGGCATGGCGAATTTTTAGAGGTGCATTTAATTCATCCGCAAGTGCCATTGAACTTAAAAAGTCATTTGTACATTGAGATTGGGGTGCGATTCAAACTGATGTGACGTAGACTATCATACCGGATCAAAACGAAAAGGGAGCCATGATGGAATCAACGATGCTGAGTGACGAAGCGATTCTGAGAGGATTTAATGCAAACCCGCAAATCAAAAACCAAATAGCCGCAATGCTTGCTGCCGTAGAAGACGCGGCAGGCGATCTGAAGGAAGCCGATGCTGCCGAGATGCGCCTGATCGAAGAGGCTCGGCGCTTGGGGCAAGAGGCAATGCAAGCGTGGGCGAACAAGCAAATCGAGGTGACGGAACAAGAGGTTCGCCGGGGTGGGCGCGCACGGCGCGAGGGTAAAAAAACTCTGCTGGCATACCACCTAGCGTAGAGGAGCCGCAATATCGCCTTGGAACCAAGCGGGTTCGCGCCTTTGCACAAAGCGCCAAAGTCAGCCACCGGGGCTGTTCGTGCCCGTTGCAGCGCGCAGTCACCGACTTTGGGGCGGATATGGCCTTTGCCCAAGTGATGGACAAACTGGTTGAACACTATCCAACCAGCAAATGTTAAGGTGTGACGCAATTGTTCATAATTGGAAACTAAAATGATTCTCATCCTCTCCTCCAACACCGACCATCAGGGTGCAGAATACCAGCAACTGATGACCCATCTAGCCACCTTACAAGGCATAAAAACCCGCATCCACACCGAACACGGCGCCGAGCAGACGCTGACTGAAATCTACCTCATCGGCAACACCAAAGCGCTGGAAATCGACGACATGCAGAATCTGCCCTGTGTCGAGCGTGTGGTGCGCGTGTCGGAGGAATACCGCATTCTCGGGCGGCACAAGGATGACTCGCGCCCGGCGTATTTCGAATACAACGGTGTGCGCTTCGGGCAGGACACGCTCAACGTGTTTGCCGGTCTGTGTGCGGTGGACAATGCCGAGCATGTCGAGCTGATGCTGAAAGCATTGCGCGACAACGGCCAGGTATGCACGCGCATGGGCGCGTACAAGCCACGCACCAGCCCGTATGCGTTCCAGGGGCACGGCAGAAATTGCCTGCCATATGTGTTCGAGCTGGCGGGCAGGTATGGCATGAAAGTGATCGCGATGGAGATCACCCATGAATCACACCTCGACGAAATCCGCGCCGCGCTGAAACAGACCGGCAATTCTACCGGGGTGATGTTGCAGATCGGCACGCGCAACACGCAGAATTTCGAGTTGCTGAAAATCGTCGGGCGCCAGCAGGAATTTCCGGTGCTGCTCAAGCGCGGCTTCGGCATCACGCTGGATGAATCGCTCAACGCCGCCGAATACCTGGCGAGCGAAGGCAACCGCAACGTGGTATTCGGCCTGCGCGGGATGAAGACCAACATGGGCGACCCGCACCGGAATTTGGTAGATTTTGCGCATGTGCCGGTGGTCAAACGCCTGACCCGGATGCCGGTGTGCATCGACCCGTCGCATTCGGTCGGTACGCGCAGCGCCGCACCGGACGGCATCCTCGACGTGATGCATGCTACCGCGCAGGGCATAATGGCAGGCGCTAACATGGTGCTGGTGGATTTTCATCCCGCCCCCGCCAAGGCGCTGGTGGACGGCCCGCAGGCGCTGCTGTTGAAAGAGCTGCCGCACTTCCTTGAAGATTTGCAGATTGCGCGCGAGGCGTATATGAAGCGGGTGGCGTTATCGCAACGTTATGCGCAGTGATCCTAAAAACAGCAGTTAAATTTGCTGTCAAATGGTGCAAATCCTCTCCCCCAGCCCCTCCCCCCGAAGGGGAGGGGAGAAAATCCCCTCTCCCTCGGGGATAACCAGCGACTTGCCCGCTTGCGGGCTTAGTCGAATGGCTAGTAGTTTCATCAGAGGGGTAGGGAGAGGGAAAACGCCCGTTGAGATTGGGGTGTGGCACAGTTTTTTCATTCAACTGCCGGATTAGAGTGATTGGAAGCGGCGGCGGTTATTTCCTGTCCCATAAGGTTTCAGCCTGCCCCGCCGTACGGTTCAGCACGCGGCACAGTATGAACAACAAATCCGACAGCCGGTTCAGGTAGGGCAAGCCAGATTTTGGCACTGCCTCAATGCGCGCGAGTGCGGCGAGGTCGCGTTCGGCGCGGCGCGCCACGGTGCGCGCGACATGGCATAGCGCCGCCGCGCGCGAACCGCCGGGCAGAATGAATTCCTTGAGCGGCGGCAGGCCGGAGTTGTAGTGGGTGATGGCGGCATCCAGATGCGCCAGCTTGTTTTCCGCAAACGACGCGGCGGGGTAAGCCAAGGAACCGCCGAGATCGAACAGGCTGTTCTGTACGCGCAACAGCAACTCGCGCACATCCTGCGGCAGCGCCTCGGCAAGCAGCACGCCAAGATGGCTGTTGAGCTCGTCCACGCTGCCGATGGCGTGGATGCGCGCGCTGTCCTTTGCCACGCGCGTGCCGTCGGCAAGGCCGGTGCTGCCGTTGTCGCCAGTGCGGGTGGTGATTTTACTCAAGCGGTTGGCCATCTGCTCCGTCCTGTTTGCCGTGCGGCTTATTGCCGCTCCAGGCAGTCCAAGTATATCGCCGCGTCCGGCGGAGCACCAATGCGTTGCGCCTGCCAGATCATCTCGCCCAGGCATTCCATCATGCGGTGCTGCGCGTCATGTTCGGAATCATGGCGCGCGGTGAGCCGCTCGAAATGCGCGCGGATACCGTGCGGCTGGCCGATGGAAAGCTGCTCTTCGATGCTGAGGTGCATCATCAGGTGCAGAAAGGGATTGGTCGCGCCGTGCTCCGGTGCGTAGTTTTTGTCCTGAAATCGTTCAGGGTCGGACAGCAGGTCGTGAAATTCCGGGTGTTTCTCGATGAGCTGCGCGGCGAGGTCTTCCATCGGCGTGAGCAGCGATCCTTCGCGGCGTTTGCGCCAGGTATCGAACAGGAATTGACGGGCTTCGTCGCGGCTGGGATTAAACATCAGAATACCACTGAGAATTTGTCATTCCGGCAGCCCCTCTCCCTAACCCTCTCCCCCTTTGGGGGAGAGTTGGAGAGAGGGGCTGCAGAATTGGCAGAAATTGAATTTTTGTAGATGCTCATCAAGTCGTTTTCTCCTTGTACTCGCACAAATCCATTATCAAACACTGCGGGCACTTCGGCTTGCGCGCCTGGCACACATAGCGTCCGTGCAGGATCAGCCAGTGGTGCGCGTCGTGCTTGAATTCATCCGGCACGAACTTGAGCAACTGGCGCTCCACTTCCAGCACATCCTTGCCGGGGGCGATGCCGGTGCGGTTGGCGACGCGGAATACATGCGTGTCCACCGCGATGGTGGGTTGGTCGAAGGCGGTGTTGAGGATCACGTTGGCCGTCTTGCGCCCCACACCCGGCAGGGCTTCGAGTTCCTCGCGCGTCTGCGGCACGGCGCCGCCATGCTTGTCCAGCAGCATCCGGCAGGCCAGCATGATGTGTTTTGATTTTGCCTGATACAAACCGATGCGCTGCACATACTCGCGCAGTCTTTCTTCGCCCAGATCGAGCATGGCCTGCGGCGTGTTGGCAACCTTAAACAACAGTTTTGTGGCGGCATTCACGCTGACATCGGTGGCTTGCGCGGAGAGAACGACCGCCACCAATAATTCAAATGGCGTGCGGTATTCAAGCTCGGTTTTGGGGTGCGGCTTGGCGGCGCGGAAGCGCGTGAAAATCTCGCGGCGTTTGGCGGGGTTCATGGAGTGTTTGTCGGGGTAAACATTTGTAGGTGCGAATTCATTCGCACCTACCAACCTATCAACTGGATTAAACCTTTTTCAAAAAGGCGGGGTTTAGCCGCAGGCCTTTGACTTTGTCGGAATTGCCCTCGACCGCTTCATCGCCCTCGCCGAGACGGATGTTCTTGATCACCATTCCTCTTTTCAACGTAACGGATGAGCCTTTCACCTTCAAATCCTTAATGATCTGCACCGAATCTCCTTCACTGAGCACGGCGCCATTGCTATCTCTTACGTCCATTATTTTTCCTCTGAAAATTAAAAATCGAAATACCTGCGCCTTACGCGGGTTGCGAATATTCGTAGGTTGGGTTAGCAGTTTCACCGCGCTTTTCCTCTAACCGTTAACGAAAAATAAAATTACCTGCGGTTCCTATGGGAGCCTGCGTAGGGTGCAATAACCAACGGGCATTGCACCATTTACCGTAATCATCCGGTGCAATGCACTACGTTTATTGCACCCTACACAAGCTCTGGCGATTCAAAGCACATAAGTTACTTTGTTTTCTTTGACGATGACCTTGCCTGTAGATTGCAATTGCTGAAGCAATGAAGCCAATTCTGCTTTGGGCAAACCTTTTGGGTAAAGCGATGTGACAGTGCTCGTAAGCGTCTTGAGGGTGCGCGGCCTGGAATTGCCACGCTGCTTCAGATTGTCGATAACGAAAGCAAGTTTGTCGTCTTTAGCTATAGCTTTGGTTTTGGCGATGGCTGGTGCTTTGGGTGTGGCTTTGGGTGTGGCTTTCGGTGTAGCTGTGGGTGGCGCTTTCGGCGGAGTGGCTGCTTTGGCAGAACCGGCACCGTTCGGGCACTTGAATTGCCCTTTTTGATTGAGAACGACCTGAAATTTCTCTTTGAGAGACATGCTGCCTAGCAGTGCGTTTACTGACTTGCAGCACGCGACGCAGTTTTCGTCGTTGTTGCTTCCACCATTGGCGCTGGCGAACAAATGTTCAACGCTTGCCTCAGCTTTCGGTAACGGTTGCTTGCAGAAGAAACACAGCCCTCCTTGGACAAACATCAAGCGGTCAAGTGGTTTCGTGGGCATAAGTTTCAACGTAAAGTAGATGGCAAAAACGCCATATATGCTGGCAGAGTTTGCCGTAGTTCAATTGCCATGCGTAACCCCACACCCACCCTCCACCGGCGCAACAGTGGCGCCGTCACCACGCGCCTTACGTTCCTCTCGCAGCTTGAGCCAGTTCTTGCCCGCGATGAGCAGCGCCAGTCCGATGAATGCGCCGGGCGGCAGGATGGCGAGCAGGAAGCCGTGGTAATCGGGTATGACGTGGATGACCCAGCCTTTGGCTACATCGCCCAGCGCCAGGTCGAGGCCGGAGAGCAGGGTGCCTTTGCCGATAATTTCGCGCATTCCTCCCAGCACGCCGAGCACGGCGGTGAGGCCCAAGCCCATGGCAAGGCCATCCAATGTAGAAGGCAGCGCGGGGTTCTTGGAAGCAAACGCTTCGACGCGCGCCAGCACGATGCAGTTGGTGACGATCAGCGGGATGAAAATGCCGAGAACCACGTAAAGGCCGTACATGTAAGCGTTCATGGCGTATTGCACCACGGTGACCAGCACCGCGATGATGAGGATGAACACCGGGATGCGGATTTCGTTCGGCACATAACTGCGGATGGGCGAGATGGCCGCGCCGCTCATCGCCATCACGAAAGCGGTTGCCAGCCCCAGGCTGACGCCGTTCACCACCGAATTGCTCACCGCCAGCAGCGGGCACAGGCCGAGCAATTGCACCACGCCAGCGTTTTGTTTCCAGACGCCGTTGTGCAGGATTTCCTTGAATTGCTGGGTGTTCATTGCCTGGGTTCCTTGTGTTCATCAACCGGAGTGGGTAGGGTTGCTGCGAAAAGCTGCTCGCGGTTTTCCTCGTAATAGTGCAGCGCCTTGTGCACTGCCTTGACCACCGCGCGCGGCGTGATGGTCGCGCCTGCCATGTAGTCGAATTGGCCACCGTCTTTTTTCACTTTCCAGTCGCCTTCTTTATAGCGTGCATGCGATGCCCCGTCAAACTGGCTGATCCATGGGTTCTTGGCGAACTCGATATAGTCGCCCAGTCCCGGCGTTTCCTTGTGCCGCACCACTCGCACGCCGGCCAGCGTGGCATCCTCGCGGATGGCGACGATCATCTCGATCTTGCCGCTGTAACCGTTCGGGTCAATGACCTCCAGCACCACCACCGATGGCTTGCCTTGCAGCCGAGCGCGGTAGGCCGTGGTGGGGCGGTCGGTGCCGAGTTGTTTGCTGGCAGGAATGATCAGCGTGTCCTTGATGATGTCATTATCGAACAGCGCAGGCGGCACGACTTGCATTATCAGCTTGAGCTTTTCTGCTTCCATGCTTTTGATGATCCGGTCGCGCGTCAGGTTGAAAGTGAATGCCAGCACGGCAGTGCCGAGCACGGCGAAAACCAGCAGGTTGAGCGCGGTTTTCAGCGAGGCTTTGATGGGCGTTGCGCTCATTTTTTGCCCCCATCTTTTTTCCCAAATACCTTCTCTTTTTTCCCAAATACTTTGGGCTGGGTATAGGCATCAATCAGTGGCACGCAGATATTCATCAACAGTGTGGCGAAGGCCACCCCATCCGGGAAGCCGCCGAATACGCGGATGACATAGGTAAGGAAACCCGCGCCTGCGGCGAAGATCAGTTTGCCCCTGGGGGTGGTTGGCCCGGATATCGGGTCGGTCAGAATGAAGAATGCCCCGAGCATGGCCGCGCCGGACAGCCAGTGAAACATCGGTGCGACGTAATGGCCCGGGTCAACCAGATAAAAAATTTCCGCCGTGACAAACAGCGTGCCGAGGAAGGCCGCCGGAATGTGCCAGGTGATGATGCGCTTGAACAGCAAATATGCGCCACCCAGGATGTAACCGAGAGCCACCATTTCGCTGCCCTTGCCTGCCAGCGCGCCGTAGATCGGCATCAGCAGAATTTCTTTTACCGAACGGTCGAGCTGCAACTGGGTCTTCAGCGTATCCAGCGGCGTGGCCATGGTGACGGCATCCAGCTTGATGCCGGGCGACAGGTGCCCGCCAAAAATAAAAGCCAACTGGTCGGTGAAGCTCAACTCGATCTGGCCCAAACCGTGCGGAGCCAGCCAGTGGGTCATGTGTGACGGGAAGGAAATAATCAGCACCGCATAGCCGATCATTGCCGGGTTGAACGGGTTGTTGCCCAGCCCGCCGTACAGGTGCTTGGCGATACTGATGGCGAACGCGGTGCCGACCACCACCAGCCACCACGGCGCCAGCGGGGGAATGGATAGCGCCAGCAGCCAGGCGGTGAGCAATGCGCTGTTGTCGCTGAGGAACGGTTTGATCGGGCGGTCGCGCAGCTTGAGCATGGCGGCCTCGGTCGCCAGCGCGGTGATGCTTGCCAGCGTGATCGAGACCAGGATGGCCGGGCCGTAACACCAGACATACAGCGCAATGCCGGGCAGCAGCGCGAGCAACACTCTGAGCATGATCGCGGATACGCTGGGTGCTTCGGAGATGTAGGGTGAACTCATGAGTTAAAAAATTTAAGTGAAATTATTTTCCGGCTCTTTTTGATCTAGGTCAAGCATACATGGATCGAGTGATGTGAATATTACGCCCAGTTGAAAGTGCGTCAAAATGTCGCAGCAGTGGCGGAGTGTCAAGTCTAGTAAGTTTCTATAGGGTGCCTACGGCACTAAGTAATCAGGTGAAAAATAGTAAAAGCAGTGTTGATCGGGAGCCAGGTTGGTGCGTTCGTAAGCAAAAAACGTATACCCGCGTTAGTGTAATAGATATAACTAATGAGTAATTGCAGTGGCAGAGTGAGTATTTTGGTTGAAGGTCGGCGTCAACATTACGCTATCCTAATTATTAAGCAGTTGCGTACAAGGGGGTAATAATGCAAAGCAAATATAAGTTTTTTATGGTGAGCGCTCTTTCGATGAGTTGCTTGATGTTAGGGGCGGCTAATGCCGCAGATAAACCGGAAGCTATTCCGGGATGGCAGAATGCGGTTCCGGATGGTAAGGATTCGCCACTCCATGATCCGATGATTCTGTACTCGTCCGG
>FZPX01000310.1_pt1 | contig 19663 bp, 20 predicted proteins | sample 1534791 | NCBI WGS metagenome assembly FZPX01 (sample SAMEA104161951, study PRJEB21768) | metagenome | biome: subterrestrial habitat; feature: phreatic zone; material: underground water | place: France | collected 2016-06-01 | depth 60 m | reverse complement strand
CGTGGTCATCATCATGACCACCAACGCGGGCGCCGAGGCATTGAGCAAGACGCAGATCGGCTTCACCAAGAACTCCGCTGCCGGTGACGAGATGGCCGACATCAAGCGCCTGTTCACGCCGGAATTCCGCAACCGGCTGGATGCCATCGTATCCTTCGCGTCCTTGAGCCGCGAAGTCATCCTGCGCGTGGTGGACAAGTTCCTGATGCAGCTTGAGGAACAACTGCACGAGAAGAAGGTGGAAGCTATTTTCACCGACGAGCTCAAGGATCACCTTGCCGAACAAGGCTTCGACCCGCTGATGGGCGCGCGCCCAATGGCGCGGCTGATCCAGGATACCATCCGCAGCGCCCTCGCCGATGAACTGCTGTTCGGTCGGTTGGCGAGTGGTGGCAAGGTAACGGTTACGTTGGATGCGGATAAGAAGGTGCGGCTGGAGTTTACGGAAGAGGCGGTTCCTGCCTGACACAGTTTACAGGGGGCGCTTCGCCCCCTCCCCCACCGGCCCGCTACATTTTGGCTCATTGGTTGCGGCTCTCGGCAGTTATCTCGACGCGAAATACCATAACGGGATCTGGCTGGTGCGCATCGAAGACCTCGACACCCCACGCACCGTCAAAGGGGCTGCCGACGACATTCTCAGGGCGCTGGAAGCTTGCGGCCTGCACTGGAATGAAACCGTTATCAACCAAAGCCAGCGCACTGCCGCCTACCAGTCAGCCTTCGAGCGGCTGCGCGCAGAAAATCTGCTCTACCCCTGCGCGTGCAGCCGCAAGGAAATTGCCGATTCGGCACTGCACGGCATAGACGGGTTGATCTATCCGGGGACGTGTCGTGGCAACGTTAAATCACCCTCACCCCAACCCTCTCCCATCAAGGGAGAGGGAGTTGGAGCGCGCGTTGCGAGAGAGAATGCCTGGCGGGTGCACACTGACGATCAAGCCATTTCATTCGACGATGCGCTGCAAGGGCGCATCACCCAACATCTGGAAAGCGAGATCGGCGATTTCGTGGTGCTGCGCGCCGATGGGCTGTTCGCTTACCAGCTTGCGGTGGTGGTGGATGACGCCTTTCAGGGCATCACGCATGTGGTGCGCGGCGCTGACTTGCTCACTTCCACTACACGCCAGATATATCTGCAACAGTTGCTGGGGTTTGCCACCCCAGCCTACACCCATTTACCCATCGCGGTGAACGCACAGGGCGAAAAGCTCGGCAAACAAACGCTTGCCGCGCCGGTGGATGCCGGCAACCCGGTCGTCACGCTGCTGCGCGCACTAACTTTTCTGCGCCAGGAGCCACCGGCTGAATTATCCGGCCATGATTTAAATTCGGTGCTGAACTGGGCCATCGCCCACTGGGATAAGAACCGGCTGAACGGGATTACGCAAACCCAAGCCTAACGGACATGGTGTCAGCACCACATCGGATGATGAACGTCGCTGACACCTTGTCCGTTCCCCCACCTTCCCCCGGGGGGAGAGGGGGCAAGAATACCCTCACCTCAATCCTCTCCCGCAAGCGGGAGAGGAAGCGAACGAGAAAATCAATTGTCAGTCCTCGAATCGCTAGGCGATGTTCGCGTTAATTTGCAACCGTGCGGTTGCGTCCGGCATTTTTTGCGGCATACAGCCGTTTATCGGCAAGTTGCAGCAACATTTCGGTGCCCAGCAATACGGGTTCTTTGCTTGCCAGCCCGATACTGATAGAGAGTTTAAAATCCCGGCCACGCGCACCATGGATAACAATTCCATTGACACCATGGCGCAGTCTCTCCGCATATTGATATGCCTGCTCCGCCGGTATTTCCGGGCATATCACCAGAAACTCCTCGCCGCCAAAACGGCACACCACATCCTGTTTGCGCACCGACTGATTCAAGGTATCGGCCACCCGTTTCAGCACATCGTCTCCCGCTTTGTGGCCGTAAGTGTCGTTGACCTGCTTGAAATGATCTATATCCACCATCATGCAAGATAGCGGGCGACCGCTGCGCTCCGCTATTGCCCATTGCCGTTCCAGATGCTCGTTCGCGGAACGGCGGTTGGGCAACCCGGTGAGTTCATCGGTAAGCGCCAATTGCTGCAGCCGCTGGTTGGAAGCCGCCAATTCTTCAGAAAATTTATGCAGCTGCTGGCGGTCAAACTCCAGTTCCTCCTGCAACTGCACCACGCGTTGTCCGGCACCCAACCTTGCCCCCAGCACCTTGGTGTTTACCGGTTTGGTCAGATAATCGTTCGCCCCGGCCTCAAATGCCTCCACCAGCCTGTCCGTGCTTTCCTGCGCCGTCATGATGAACACATAGATATTGCGCCATGCAGGGTTACGCCTGAGTGTTTTGCAAAATTCGATGCCATCCATTTTCGGCATGATCCAGTCGGTGATAACAAGTTGCGGGGTGAATTTCTCGACCAAGCTTAACGCTTCTATCCCATCGCGGGCCGTGAGCACGGTATGCCCGGATTTTTCCAGCAGCACTTTCAACAACATCAGCACAGCACGGTCATCGTCCACCAGCAAGATGCGCAATTTATAGAATGCACCTTCACCATCCGGCAGCTCCCCCGCCTCAATCATTTCCGGTTTAAGCGGCACCGCTTTAAACAAATCCGCAAAGGGGGGAACCTGCGCCGGACGGATGCCGCATAGGTTGCTCCACTCATGGCTTTCGCGCACCACCTTGTCGCCAATCTCGGTGAGCATGCCCGATTCCACGCCCAGCCGGGCGGCCATCAGGATCAAATTGGACGCCAATTTGCGCCGGTGCGGCTCCTGGGCCAAACACATCCTGGAAAAATAGTTCGCAACATGCAGCGCATTCAACAGACGCCAGTCACGGCTATCCTCATCAAAATTGGACTGGGCCGGATCCTCATGGTGCAAGGCGACTTCCTGAAATACTCTCGGCATACCCCAGCCCGCCAGCATCGCCTGCGTCATCTGGTTGTGGTCAATCCCGAACTCGGCGCTCTCAAGATGGGCAAATTCGGGGCCCGCGCATGATGCGTCCTTCCCAATAATGAGCGCATATTCCTGCGGATAGACTGTCGCCAGCGCCAAGGAACCAATTTGTCCGAGCAAGCCGAGGGTGAAGATTTCTTCCTGCGACCCGATGCCACTGCGAGAAACCAGATTTTGCGCGGCAATCGCCGTCAGTAACGAGCGCAACCAGAAGGCCTGGTAATCGAACGCCTTGCATGCACCGCTACGGCTGTTATCCACCAATGAAAAAGCCAACACCAATTGCCGCACCGTGTTCAAACCCAATATCGCAACCGCATCCACTACGGACGCGACAGGCCGCGTCTGGTACCCCAGGAACGCATTGGTCACCTTGATAATACGTCCGGACAAAGCGGGGTCAGACTTGATTGCCTGGGCAATCTCCTGGTTTGTTACGTCATCTTTGCGGGTCAACTGGATCACCCGCAAGGCTGAACCTTTGGGAGAGGGCAAACGGTCGCCTGCCTTGAGTTCCTCAAACTTGGAGTTGGCCATATTCAAATTCTCTTGATTATGCGAGAGTCACAAACGCAATGCACCGGATGGGTATGGTACACGGTTCAAATCCGGACAACCACTAACTAACACAGCGCTGTGGCTTAACTCCCCGCCCTGCGATGGCGGATAAACTCCCGGATCGCAGGCAGGAGGGAAATCATGACGATACCCAAAACCATCAAGGTAAGGTTGTTTTTAATGATGGGGATGTTGCCAAAGAAGTAACCCCCGGCGGTAAAAAAACCTATCCATACCACACTGCCTAGCGCACTGAACAACACGAACAGGCGGTAGCGCATCAAACCGATGCCCGCCACAAAAGGCGCAAAAGTGCGGATGATGGGTAGAAAGCGTGCAAACAGGATGGTCTTGCCGCCGTGCTTATCGTAAAAGGTGCGGGTCTTTTCCAAGTGCTCGCGTTTGATGAATCGTGAATTGGTGCGCTGGATCAGGCGCGTACCGATGAGCCGTCCGATCCAGTAGTTGGTGTTGTCGCCGGAGAATGCTGCCAGCATGAGCAGCGGCGCAAGCAGGCCAGGCTCCAGCGTACCCATGCCGCATAGCGCACCCGCCACGAACAGCAGCGAGTCACCCGGCAGGAAGGGCGCGATCACCAGTCCGGTTTCACAGAAGATAATCAGGAACAGGATGGCATACACCCACTCACCGTATTGCTGGGTAAGCGCCAACAGATGCGTGTCCAGATGCAGGACGATGTCAATAAACGCGGCTAATAAATCCACAGCATGCAAGCCTCAGAAATCGCCATTCCCGCCTGATGAAACTACTAGACATTCGGCTTAGCTGGCTTAGAACGCCAGCAAAGTCGCTGGCTATTCGCTGGAATGACGGAATTTGAATTTTTAGAGACATCCCTACGGAAGAACTTCTTCCGCTTCGGTTTTTTCCGGTTTGATGAAATCTTCGCGCGACACGCCGAACATCATCAGCAACGGGCTGGCGACCAACACGGAAGAGTAGATGCTGAACAGGATGCCGATGGTCAGCGCCAGCGCAAAATAGTGCAGTGTCTCGCCGCCGAGGAACAGCATGGCGGTTACCATCATCTGCGTGCAGCCGTGGGTGATGATGGTGCGCGACATGGTGCGGGTGATGGCGTTGTCTATGATCCCGGCCACCTCGGTCTTGCGCATCTTGCGAAAGTTTTCGCGTATCCGGTCAAACACCACCACCGACTCGTTCACCGAATAACCCAGCACCGCCAGCACCGCCGCCAGCACGGACAACGAAAATTCCCACTGGAAGAAAGCGAAGAAGCCGAGGATGATGACCACGTCATGCAGGTTGGCGATGATCGCGGCCAGGCCGAACTTCCATTCGAAACGCAGCCACAGGTAGCAGACAATGCCGAGCGATACCAGCAATAGCGCCATCGCGCCATTCTCCACCAGTTCCTTGCCCACCTGCGGGCCGACAAATTCGACGCGACGCATTTCCACGCCCGCATCCTGCTGGCGCAACGCGCCGAACACCTGCTCGCTCAATTTTGCGCCCGAAGTATTTTGCTTGAGCGGCACCTGTATCAGCACGTCCTTGCTGGAACCGAAATTTTGCACCAGCGCATCGTGCAGCCCCATGCCGCCAAGCTGCTCGCGCACCTTGTTCAGGTCGGCGGGCTGTGCGTAATGGATTTCTATCACCGTACCGCCGGTGAAATCCACGCCGAAATTTAATCCGCGCGTGGCGAGGAAAAATACCGCGAACAGGAAAGTCACCAGTGAAATGGCGGTGGTGTACCGCCCATAACTCATGAACGGGATATCGTGTTTGATCCTGAAAAATTCCATTTATCGCCTCTTCCTTAACCGATGGAGACCTTAGCCAGCCTGACCCTGCGGCCGTAAACCAGGTTAACCAGCGCGCGCGATACCAGCACCGCGCTGAACATCGAGGTCATAATGCCCAGGCACAGCACTACCGCGAAGCCGCGCACCGGGCCGGAGCCGAACATGAACAGCGCGATGCCCGCGATCAGGGTGGTGATGTTGGAATCGAGTATGGTGCCGAACGCCTGCTCGTAGCCCGCGTGTATGGATGCCTGTGGCGTATTTCCCATGCGCAACTCCTCGCGGATGCGCTCGTTGATCAGCACGTTGGAGTCGATCGCCATGCCCAGCGTCAGCGCGATACCCGCCATGCCGGGCAACGTCAGCGTGGCTTGCAGCATGGACAGCAGCGCCACCAGCAGCAGCAGGTTGGCGCCCAGCGCCAGCACGGAAACCGTGCCGAACATCAGGTAGTAGGCGATCATGAAAACCGCGATGGCGGCAAAGCCGATCTGGGTGGAGCGGAAGCCGCGTGCGATGTTGTCCGCACCGAGGCTGGGGCCGACGGTGCGCTCCTCGACGATCTCCATCGGGGCCGCCAATGCGCCAGCGCGCAACAGCAGAGCGGTATCCTGCGCTTCTGTGGTGTCCATCTTTCCTGTGATCTGCACACGTCCGCCGCCGATTTCTTCGCGGATGACCGGGGCCGTAACGATCTCACCCCTGCCCTTTTCGAACAGGATAATCGCCATGCGCTTGCCGACGTTTTCTCGCGTCGCCTCCTTGAATTTGCGCGCGCCCACGCCATCCAGGTTGATATGCACGGCAGGCTCATTGTTGCGGCTATCGAAGCCGGGTTGCGCATCGTTAATACGCTCGCCGGTAAGAACCACGTTTTTCTTCACCAGCAGCGGGGTGCCATCCCTCTCCTTGAACATCTCGGCGCCGAACGGCACGGGGGAGCCCTCGACAAAGGTATGCTCCTCATCCACCATGCGCACTTCCAGCGTCGCGGTACGGCCCAGAATGTCTTTCGCGCGCGCCGTGTCCTGCACGCCGGGCAACTGCACCACAATGCGATCCACCCCCTGCTGCTGGATTACTGGCTCGGCAACGCCCAGTTCGTTGACGCGGTTGCGTAGCGTAATCAGGTTCTGTTGCACGGCGGAGTCCTGTATGCGCTTTTCCTCCACCGGATTAAGTGTGACGAGTAGCAGGTATTCGCCGCCTTCATCCTTTTCGCTGAATGCCAGACCGCCGAAGCGCTGCTTGAGTTCGGCTTCCCCTTTGCCGCGCGCTTCAGCGTCGCGGAATTTGACCGTTGCCGCTTTACCGTCGCGGCTCACCCCGGCGTAAGCGATATTCTGTTCGCGCAAGGTGCTGCGTATATCGCCGGAAGCGGATTCCATCGCCTTGTCCAGCGCGCCCTTCATGTCTATCTGCAACAGGAAATGCACGCCGCCGCGCAAATCCAGCCCGAGATACATGGGCAGCGCATTGATGCCGGTCAGCCACTGCGGTGAGCGTGACACCAGGTTCAGCGCCACCACATAATCCTCACCCAGTTGTGTTTGCAATACGTCCTTGGCCTTGATCTGGCTATCGGTGTTGCTGAACCGCGCCTTGACACCGACGGAATCCAGCGCAATCGCTTCAGGATCGAGTTTGGCAGCCCTGAGTGCATCTTCCACCCGCTTAAACAATACGCTGTCGGCCTTGATGCTGGAGCGCAACGGCTGTACCTGCACTGCGGGAGACTCACCGTAGAAATTGGGCAGGGTAAAGACCAGCCCCAGAATGAGCGCCAGAAAGATCAGCAGGTACTTCCACAACGGGTATTGGTTCATTGAAACACCTTAAATTGAATCCTAAATCGACTTGATGGTTCCCTTGGGCAGCACGGTCTGGATCGCGCTTTTCTGGACGTTGATGGTTACACCATCAGTCACTTCCACGCTGACGTAGCTTTCACCCACTTTGACGACACGTCCCAGCGCACCACCGAGTGCCACCACCTCATCGCCTTTTTGCAGCGCATCGAGCATGATTTTCTGTTCCTTGGCCCGCACTTGCTGCGGGCGCAGAACCAGAAAATAAAATACCGCAACCATTCCGACCAAAAACAAAAGTTGCCCACCCCCAAATGGGTCAGGGGCTGTTTCAGCGGCGTAAGCATTACTAATTAAGCTCAAGGACATGGATTCAATACTCCGGTAGAAAATCAAAGGCGCGCATTCTATCATGAAGCAGTTTTGCACGAAGTAGTTGAGTAGGCTTTTTATTCGCGTGGGCACAAAGGCGTGCCCACCCTACTGGACTAAAAGCCAGTTGTGCTTGAACGCACTGTTAGGTATTGACGCTGTTCCCAACAGCAACTAAGACGAGGAATACAAGGAAGAATGCGACTGCCGCCAGCACTCTCGGTACACCAATTATTTCGTGCGTAACCGAAAAGCCACCGTCTTTATCCCAAGAGGTTATGCCGTTACGGGTCAGCCGCCCGTGAGCGATGATCATCGTAATCATCGTTGCAATTGGGAATCCTGCACCAAACCCACGCCACCAGACTTTTAAACTCCTCGTAAGTGCCTGCGAAAAGCTAATGGGAAAACCAGAAGCTGATGCAACATTCGTCTTAAAAAGCCACTTGCCTGGCGTGGTTTGAAAAGACGACAACAGTAAAGCCTCAACGAATACCCATGCAAAAAACAGCAACATTCCCAGAGCGTAATTATTCTGCTTTGCAAGAAACTGGGGGGCAATAAACGCAAGAATCACGCCGACTACAAGGCAAAAGGAATATACGTCAAACATCCGCGCCCAGTACCGAACCCAAGGCCGAGCTTGACTTGAATTGAAAGAAGGCTCGGTGAAGGGTGGAACTTTTGACTGTACTGCCTCTGGCACAGATGGTAACAAGACAGCGCCACACTTTGCACAGAATTTTGCATCTGGAACTGTCGGATCACCGCACTTGTGACAGAACATTCTCGTATCTCCTTCCGTATAAATGTGATGCAGGCTGAATCATAACGTACCGGCTCGCATCTGTTTAAACTTTGCCACGAACGCAGCGAAAGCACCCGCTTCGATGGCAGTGCGGATTTCACCCATCAGTTCCTGATAGTAATGCAGGTTATGGATGGTGTTGAGACGCGCGCCGAGAATCTCGCCGATACGGTGCAGGTGATGCAGGTAAGCACGGGTGAAGTTGCGGCAGGTGTAGCAGGCGCATTGCCCGTCCAGCGGGCGCAGGTCCAGCCGGTATTGCGCGTTTTTGATCTTGATGTCGCCGTGGCGCGTGAACAGCATGCCATTGCGCGCATTGCGCGTCGGCATCACGCAGTCGAACATGTCTATGCCCTGCGAAACCGCATCCACAATATCCTCCGGTGTGCCGACTCCCATTAAATAGCGCGGCTTGCCAGCAGGCAGTTGCGGCGCGGTGTGCCGGAGTATGCGCAACATATCTTCCTTGGGTTCCCCCACCGACAGCCCGCCGATGGCGTAGCCGTCAAAGCCGATACGCTCCAGTTCACGCAACGACTCATCGCGCAAATGCTCGTGCATCCCGCCCTGCACGATGCCGAACAACGCGTTAGAGTGAAGCTCGCGAAGCGATTCGTTTGCCCCCTCTCCCGCAGAGATTGAAGAAAGACTTTCTCGTTCGCCTCCTCGCCCGTTTGCGGGAGAGGATTGAGGAGAGGGGCTTTCCACCGGGAGAGGGTTGGGGTGAGGGAAACGGGCATGACAGGTTTTATCGCTATGCCCGTGCACATTGCCTTCATGTGCGCGCCTGCTGCGTTCCGCCCAACGCAGCGACAGTCGCATGGATTCTCCCGCCGTCTTCTCGTCCGCCGGGTACGGCGTACACTCATCGAAGATCATCACGATGTCGGAATTCAATACTTTCTGGATGTGCATGGACTCTTCCGGCGAGAGGAAACACTTGTCGCCGTTTACCGGAGATTGAAACTTCACCCCCTCCTCGCTGATCTTGCGCAGCGCGCCGAGGCTGAACACCTGAAACCCGCCGGAATCGGTGAGTAACGGTCCAGCCCAGCCCATGAAGCGGCGCAACCCGCCGTGCGCTTCGATCACCTCCAGACCGGGGCGCAACCACAAATGGAAAGTGTTGCCCAGCACGATCTGCGCGCCGATTTCATTCAACTCAAGCGGCGACATCGCCTTCACCGTGCCATAGGTGCCGACCGGCATAAAAGTTGGGGTTTCGACGGTGCCGTGGGCAAGTTGCAAAGTGCCGCGACGGGCGAGGCCGTCAGTTTTATGCAAAGTAAATTTCATGATTTTCTTTCGATCAACATCGCATCACCATAGCTGAAAAAACGATATTCTTGTTCCACCGCATGGCGGTAGGCGGCGAGCATTTCGGCCATGCCGCCGAACGCACACGCCAGCATCAGCAACGTCGAGCGCGGCAGGTGGAAATTGGTGAGCAGCACATCCACCATTTTGAAGCGATAGCCCGGAGTAATGAAGATGCTGGTTTCCCTTTTTCCCGCCATCAGTTCATCCTGCTGTACCGCGCTTTCCAGCGCACGCAGACTGGTTGTGCCCACGGCAATGACGCGCCCGCCCTGCGCCCGCGCCTGGTGTATGGCTTCCACCGTGGCCTGCGGAATGGTATAGCGTTCGCTGTGCATGACGTGTTCATGAATGTTTTCCGCACGCACCGGCTGAAAAGTGCCTGCGCCGACATGCAGCGTCACATAGGCAATCTGCGCACCCTTGGCCTTCAAGGCGGCGAGCATGGCATCGTCGAAATGCAGCCCTGCCGTGGGTGCGGCCACCGCGCCTGGCTGGCGTGCAAATACCGTCTGATAGCGCTCTTCGTCCTCCGTATCAGCAGCATGGGTAATATAGGGCGGCAACGGCAACTGGCCGTATCGTTCCAGCAGAACAGTCACATTTTGCGAGTTGGGCGAAAAACCGCCCATCCCTGCTAACCCCACTTCCTCGCTGCCGAAGCGCAGGCGATAAAACTCACCCTCGCGCCCCAAGACGGTAACCGGCAGATGTGCGTCCGCCAACAACAATCGACTATCCGGCTGCGGGGCATGGCTGGCGCGGATATGTGCCAATACATGATGCTCGTCGAGCAGGCGTTCGATCAAGACCTCGACCTTGCCGCCGGTAACTTTTACCCCGAACAGGCGCGCTTTCAGCACGCGCGTGTCATTGAATACCAGCACGTCATGTTCCCGCACCATGGCTGACAGATCGGCAAACTGGCGGTCTTCCCTTACCTCCTTGCGCACATGCAACAAACGGCCAGAACCACGCCGCTCGGGTGGGTGCTGTGCAATCAAGTGACCGGGAAGGGCGAAATCAAATTCATCGGTGCGCATGGTATTCATGAAGCTTGTTTGCATCAAATGGCCGCATTGTAGCTTGATGGAGCGGGTCGTTTCATGGATAATCCGCGTCTTTCCAGGCCGGGATGGCGGAATTGGTAGACGCGCTGGACTCAAAATCCAGTGTCTGTGAGGATGTGAGGGTTCGAGTCCCTCTCCCGGCACCAGAAATTTCGCTTGGCGGCTGTCAACCAAAGGGATGGCGGTGCGTTATTGCGATTGACACAAGTAGTGTCATAAACGTTTATCAATCTACTTTAAGAATTGGAGTTCACATGAAACTGTTGTCCACACTGATCGCTGCCGTTTTTGCTGCCGCTTCCTTCTCCGCTGTTGCCATGGACGTACCTGCCGCCGCTCCTGCCAAGACTGAAGCTGCCGCCCCTGCCAAGGCTGCTGCTCCTGCTCCAGCCAAAGAAGAGGCTGCAAAGCCAGCCAAAAAAGAAAAGAAAGCCAAGAAAGAAAAGAAAGCCAAGAAAGCCAAAGCAGCTGAAGCAGCTAAGTAATTTGGTGCACGACCAAAAAAGCAGGGGCAACCCTGCTTTTTTTATTTTATGGAACTAACGGGCATGGCAGCAATGCCGCCCATAATTAATGAAACTTGCCATGCCCGTTTCCCTCACCCCAACCCTCTCCCTGAGGGCGAGGGGGCAAACGTAGCGCTGCGCGAGTTTCACGTTAAAGATGATCTGGAAACCCAACGTCACGGTTGCTGCCGTAATTGAGCGCGACGGAAAATTTTTACTGGTGGAAGAAGAAACCTCCCAAGGGTTGCGCTTCAATCAGCCTGCCGGGCACTTGGAAGCCAATGAATCGTTGCTGGCTGCAGTGGCGCGCGAGGCGCTCGAAGAATCGGCTTATCATTTTGCCCCCCAACATCTGATCGGCATCTACCGCTGGCATTCCGACGAATCGGATACCACTTATCTGCGCTTTGCCTTTACCGGTGTAATCACCGGGCATGAGGCCGGCCAACCACTGGACACCGGAATCCTGCAAGCTGTATGGATGACGCCGGAAGAAATCCACGCATGCCAGGCACGTCACCGCAGCCCCTTGGTGTTGCGCTGCGTGGAAGATTATCTTTCCGACAGGCGCTATCCGCTCGATCTTCTCGTGCACTATGGCTAACGAGCATGTCGTGGTTGGCATGTCCGGCGGAGTAGATTCTTCCGTTACTGCCCTGTTGCTCAAACAACAAGGCTATCAAGTCACCGGCCTGTTCATGAAGAACTGGGAAGACGATGACGATGATGAGTATTGTTCCTCGCGCGAGGATTTGATTGATGCGGTTTCCGCTGCCGATGTCATCGGCATTCCCATCGAGGCGGTCAACTTTGCCAGCGAATACAAGGATCGAGTGTTCAGCTATTTCCTGCGCGAATACGCGGCAGGGCGCACGCCCAACCCGGACATCCTGTGCAACACGGAAATCAAGTTCAAGGCATTTCTGGAACATGCCATGCGCCTGGGCGCTGATGCGATTGCCATGGGGCATTACGCAAAAGTGCGCGAACGGGACGGGCTGTTCCAACTGCTCAAGGCGGATGACGCGAGCAAGGATCAAAGCTACTTCCTGCATCGCCTGAACCAGGCGCAATTATCCAAGGCAATGTTCCCGCTGGGCGAACTGCTGAAGACCGAAGTGCGCGAAATCGCCCGCAAGCACGGCCTAGCCAACCATGCCAAGCGCGACAGCACCGGCATCTGCTTCATCGGCGAACGCCCGTTCCGCGAATTCCTCAACCGCTACCTCCCAACCCAGCCGGGCGACATAGTCACGCCAGAGGGCAAGGTGGTTGGGCAGCATCAGGGCTTGTCGTTCTATACCTTGGGGCAACGTCAGGGGTTGGGTATAGGCGGCGGAAAAGATTCCACTGGCGAGCCATGGTTTGTGGCGGATAAGGACATGTCCAACAACCGCCTGATCGTGGTGCAGGGCCACGACCACCCCGCACTGCTGAATAAAAATCTGGATGCGCTAGAGATGCACTGGATCAGCGGACACGCGCCCGACTTGGCACGCGACTATGCCGCCAAGACCCGCTATCGCCAGACCGACGCGGCCTGCCGCATCACAACATTATCCGGCGGCAATGCCAGCTTCAGCTTCACCGCAGCGCAATGGGCAATCACTCCGGGACAATCAGTCGTCGTTTATGATGGGGATGTTTGCCTGGGCGGCGGGATTATTGAGAATCGCTGATAGATTCCACTTGTCACCTCAATGGCCACTTCTGATTGCATAGCAGTCACTGAACTCGAAGCAAATTATTTATCGACACTATCCGGTTAGTCGATGTTCTCGGAAGCAGAAATTCAACCGCTTGCGTTAACCGGTCGTGGCGCGCGCAGCGACCCAAAGATCCGTGTTGAAAGCGTGGCAGCCCCCAACGCTGCTTTTGCTATGTGCACTGATTTATCTCGACAGTTGCATGCACGATTTCTTCATGTATCTGCAAGGCGGCTTTGACTCGCTCAGGCGTCAGCGCTTGGTCATGGGTTACTACAACGAGCGCGACGGAATATGCCATCTTTCCGACCCGCCACACGTGCAGATCAGCCAACCTAGAACCTCCATTGGAAAAATCTGTGTCTATTACCTCGCGTATTTCTTCAACTACGCCATGATCCATTTCCCGATCCAGAAGGACTTTTCCCGTTTCAATGGTCAGGCCGCGCGCCCAAATGATGATTAGCCCAGCGCCTACGATACCCATAACTGGATCAAGCCACGCCCAACCATACAGCCAGCCGCCTGCAAGGGCGACAATTGCCAATACGGAAGTGGCTGCGTCAGCAATTACGTGAAGATACGCAGACTTCAAATTTAAGTCGTGGTGATGACGGTCATGGCCGTGATCATCGTGATGGTGCGCGCCACCTAGAATATAGGCGCACAGAAGGTTAACCGCTAAGCCGATACCGGCGACAAACACTGCCTCTTGGTAATGAATTGGCTGTGGCGAAAGCAGGCGCTCAACGGAACTCACAACCATAATGACAGCTACGCATACCAACAGAATGGCGCTGGTGTAGCCGGCTAAAATTTCGATTTTCCATGTGCCAAATGCAAAGCGGGGGTCGCGGGCATAGTGTCTCGCGGCCACGTATGCAAAAGCACTCAAGCCAAGCGCCAAGGCATGAGAACTCATGTGCCAGCCATCTGCTAGCAGTGCCATGGAGTTGTACCACCAGCCACCAGTAATCTCGACCACCATCATGACTAGAGTGATCCACATCACGGCTTTGGCGCCGCGCTCTGCTAAATGGTTTCCGGAATCAAACACGTGCTCGTGTTGCCACCTGGAAATGTCATGGGTATGCATGAACTGAAAACTCCTCACAATTAATCTGCGTTTACAACTCTAAACGGTAACAATTTCACAACATCTGCTTACAACAGTTGGATCACCGTCTTTGACTCAGGCGGCGCATCTTTCTTCATTTGTTCGTCAAATGTGGCAAATTTTCTGGCGCTGTGGCTGGATGCCAGATGTAGGGCATCTGCGAAATCCATGCCATCCTCGCACCATTGCAGCGCTTGGGCGATGACCAGCGGCTGTTCGAGTTCGACATTTTCCAGTCCGCTCAATTTTCGGAAGCTGCCGACTACAGTGGCACGCTCAAGGCGATATAGGCGGCGCAGCACCCATTCTGTTTCAAGCAGGACGGTCTTGGGGATGAAAATGGATTCTTTCTTGAACAGTGCAGCGGCGCGCTTTGCTTGCGCAACATCGTCACCCGTTAGTAGACGCACCAAAACATTGGCATCAACGGCGTGCATGGCGTGTCTTGGTTTCCGCTGTGATGGCCTTGTCCATTTCCTCCAGGGTGTGCGTCTTGCCGGTATAGCCCGCGCAACCAGTCACTTCATCCAGCGTGGTGGCGGCGAACGGTTTGAGCGGACGTAACAGCACGCCATCGCCAGTATCCTCAACGGCAAACTCTACCCCGGCTTTCCATTGATTCGCGGCGCGAATGGCTGCGGGCAGAATGACTTGGCCCTTGCTGGATAGTTTGGTGGTTTCCATGTTTTTGCCCCAAGGTAAGATAAAGGTAAGACATGCTACGGCAAAGGCGGTTGTTTGGCAATGCCATCTCTGCGTGCCAGCGTTGCAGAGTGTGCAGACAAGCACACGCAGCACGTCCGGCTTTCACGTAAAATAGCGCCTGATCCATTTACACAACTTCTCCGCCATGACATTGACCGCCCTCACCGCCCTTTCTCCGCTGGATGGACGCTACCACGGCAAGGTGGATGCACTGCGCAATTATTTCAGCGAATTCGGGCTGATCCGCTACCGCGTGCTGATCGAGATTGAATGGCTCAAGGCGCTCAGCGCCGATGCCGGTATCGCTGAATTTGCGCCGTTCTCCACGGCAAGTGTTGCTCAGCTTGACCAGCTTGCTGCGCAGTTCAGCGTAGCGGATGCAGAGCAGATCAAGACCATCGAGAAACGCACCAACCACGACGTGAAGGCCATCGAATACTGGCTGCGCGAAAAACTTTCGGGCAATCCGGAAACCGGCAAGGCGCTGGAGTTTATCCACTTTGCCTGCACTTCCGAGGACATCAACAACCTGAGCCATGCGCTGATGCTCAAACACGCGCGCGCCGAAGTCATGCTACCCGCGCTGGATGCGCTCATCGCCAGACTGCGTGACCTCGCCCACCAGTTGGCTGATTTGCCGATGCTGTGCCGCACCCACGGCCAGACCGCGACTCCCAGCACGCTGGGCAAGGAAATGGCGAACGTAGTGCACCGCCTGCAACGCGCCTGCTTGCGCCTGTCAGACGTGCAAATTCTCGGCAAGATCAACGGTGCGGTGGGCAATTACAATGCACACCTTGCGGCTTATCCTGATGTGGACTGGGAGGCGTTCGCCAGGAAATTCGTCGAGGCACGCGGCATAGTTTTCAACCTTTATACTATCCAGATCGAGCCGCATGATTACATGGCAGAGCTTTTCGATGCCTACGCGCGTGCCAACACCATCCTGATCGACCTGAACCGCGACATCTGGGGCTATATCTCGCTCGGTTATTTCAAGCAGAAAGTAGTAGCGGGGGAAGTTGGTTCTTCCACCATGCCACACAAAGTGAATCCGATAGATTTCGAAAACTCGGAAGGCAACCTCGGCCTGGCGAATGCCCTGCTGCGCCACCTTTCCGAGAAGCTGCCGATCTCGCGCTGGCAGCGCGACCTGACCGATTCCACCGTGCTGCGCAACATGGGCGTAGCGCTGGGCTACACTCTGCTCGCGTATGAATCCTGCCTGAAGGGGTTAAACAAACTGGAAGCCAATCCGCAACGCCTGAGCGAAGACTTGGACAACAGTTGGGAAGTGCTGGCCGAGCCGATCCAGACCGTGATGCGCCGCTATAACATCGCAAACGCTTATGACCGACTGAAAGACCTCACGCGCGGCAAGGGCGGCATCAACCGCGACAGCCTGCGCGCTTTCATCCAGACACTGGAAATACCTGAAGCTGAAAAACAGCGGCTATGCGAACTTACACCGGGAACGTACACCGGCTGTGCAGCCGTCCTGGCTCGCAAAATATGAAGCTTTCTAAGCCGCTTGCGCGGGGATATTGTCGCGTTGGGCGATGATGCGGTTGCGCTCGTCCACATAGACAAGCTGCGGATGGAATTTCAGCAATTCCAGTTCGGAGTACATCGCGTAGGTGGCGATGATCAGGATGTCGCCCGGATTGGCCTTGTGCGCCGCAGCGCCGTTCACCGAGATAACGCCGGAGCCGCGTTGCGCGCGAATGGCATAAGTGGTGAAGCGCTCGCCGTTGGTGACGTTGTAAATATCAATCTGCTGATATTCCTTGATGTCTGCGGCATCCAGTAAATTATCGTCTATCGCGCACGAGCCTTCATAGTGCAATTCCGAGCGCGTCACCCGTACACGATGCAATTTGGATTTGAGCATGATACGTTGCATGGAGTTACTCTCCTAAAATTTAGGCGCGCATTATATAGCGCCTATCACTTAAGGCAAACTTCAAGATTATCAATCAGCCGTGTCCGCCCCAACCGCGCTGCCGCCAGAACCACCAGATCGCGCTCCCCGCTTTCCGGTTGCATCAGCGTCGCCTGGGCGCGCACCGCCACATAATCCACCTGCCAGCCGCGCGCAGTAAGCGCTTCCGCAGCTTGCCGCTCCAGTTTGGCGTAATCCGCCTCGCCATCCAGCGTGGCTTGCCGCATACCTGCCAGCGTTTGATACAAAAAACTCGCTTCGGTTCGCTCGGCAACGCTCAGATACTGGTTGCGCGAACTGAGCGCCAGCCCGTCCGGCGCGCGCACGGTTTCTCCGCCAACTATTTCAACCGGTAAATTCAACTGCGCCGCCACTTGGCGCACGACGTACAGTTGCTGATAATCCTTCTTGCCGAACACCGCCACCTGCGGCTGCACGATGTTGAGCAACTTAAGTACAACCGTCGCCACACCGCGAAAATGGCCGGGGCGAAACGCGCCGCATAATTCATTGGCAAGAGGTGGTTCCACAGTCACTTGTTGCGGCTGTGGATACAAATCTCGCTCGGTTGGCGTAAACACCACATCCACGCCGCACTGGCCCAGCTTTTCACTATCCTGCGCCAAGGTACGCGGATAGTTGGAGAAATCCTCGTTTGCACCGAACTGTAAGGGGTTCACGAAAATGCTCACCACCACGCACTGGCCATGCTGGCGCGCGATGCGCACCAGATCAAGATGCCCCTCGTGCAGGTTGCCCATAGTCGGCACGGAGGCAATGCCCGCCTTGCCGTGCAAACTAGCGCGCAAGTCCGCTATGGAAGAAATAATTTCCAACTCAGCCTTTCATCAAAAAATCACTATCAAGCATAAGCACTCCACCCCTCGGCCTAATGGACAACCCGGGTTTATTGTTGCTGAGCCGCCCAATAACTGGGCGCGTGACGCACACTCTGTATTTGGCGCCATTGTAGGCGCTGTCAACAAAACCGCATAGATGGCCCCATGTAGCCACAAACAAAATTTGAACAAAATGCTAAGCTACGCCGGATGAACAAGCTTTCTAATGAGAAAACAGCTCGCGTGTTCTTTGCGCTGTGGCCGGATGATGTGGAACGCGCCGCCCTTGCCGCATGGCAACCAGTGTTGCACAAGCTTTGCGGCGGGCGCAGCATGCGCGCCGGCACCTTGCACGCCACGCTGGTGTTCCTCGGCGATGTGGTGCTGCACCGGCTGGAAGCCTTGCAACTGGCGGCGCAGGAGGCGGGTGGCGCTTCTTTTGATCTGGCCTTCGATGTGGCACACTACTGGGGACACAACCACATTGTGTTTGCCGCACCCCACGCCGTGCCGCCGCAACTTGCGCAACTGGTGCAAATATTGGAGCAGAGCCTGAAAAAACACCGCTTTCATTTTGATCAGCGCCCATACAAACCGCACATTACCTTGCTGCGCCATGCGCGATGGAACGACGCGCCTCTGCCCGAGATGCAGAGGGTCGTATGGCAGGCGAAAAGCTTCGTGCTGGTACAGTCGGCATCCGATGAGCATGGCGCGAACTACCGGGTGCTGGCGCGGTTCCCGCTACGTTGATCCAAAATAGTTCATTAGCAAAAACCCTGCCATTCCGGTGGATGCCGGAATGACGGCCTAATGGATAATCTGGGTTGATCCCAGAAGCGGCAGCTAGCGGAAGATTTCCCATAGCTTCACGCCATTGTGCTGTATTTGTGCGAATTTATTCGCCCCTTGTATCTACAAAACCGCCAACTGCTTTTTCTAGGGAGATTTTGCCCAGCTTCTCAGCGTTCTGCTAATCTTGCATTCAGTTCAAACCGGAAACCCGCCATGCTTAACGCCTTCACACTGAACAATGGCCGCCTCAGCCAGATTCACCTGACAGAGGAAGCTGGCCTCCGTTCGGATCGCCCGATCTGGATTGACGTTGTTGCCCCCAGCGAAGAAGAGCGCAAGTGGGTAGAGCAGACCTACCACCTTACCCTGCCCAAGCCCGAACACCTGCGCGACATCGAGGCCAGCGCGCGTTTTTACGAACAGGATGGCGAACTGCATTTGCGATCGGATTTTCTGCTGGGCAAGGAGAGCAAGTCGCGCAGCGTGACCGTGGCTTTCGTGCTGTATGAAGGTATTTTATTCAGCGTGCATGAGGAAGATTTGCCGGTGTTCTACAGCTTGCGAATGCGCACCCACGCGCAGACCGGTGATGTGGAAAACAGCAATGATGTGCTGATAGATTTGTATTCAATGGATGTGGAATTTTCCGCCGATGCGCTGGAGGAGGTGTATGCCGATCTGGGGGAAGTCAGCCAGAAGGTGCTCAACTCCGCGCTCAGCGACAAGGATGCAGCAGCCGTGTTGGCCAGTATTGCCCACGCGGAGCATCTTAACGGGCGCATCCGCCGCAATGTGATGGATACGCGCCGCGCAATATCCTTCCTGATGCGCAGCAAGTTGCTCAACCCGGCGCAACTGGAAGAAGCGCGCCAGATCATGCAGGACATCGACTCGCTGGATGGTCACACCGCCTTCCTGTTCGACAAGATCAACTTTCTGATGGGTGCCACTATCGGCTTTATCAACATCAACCAGAACAAGGTAGTGCGCCTGTTTTCCGTAGGGTCGGTGACGCTGTTGCCGCCCATGCTGATCGCCTCCATCTACGGCATGAACTTTCACCATATGCCGGAATTGGACTGGGGGTTGGGCTATCCGTTTGCGCTATTGCTGATGGCGCTGTCGGTGCTGGTGCCGTTCTGGTTTTTTCACCGCAAGGGTTGGTTGAAATAAGGATGTGAAACAAGTCCCGGCACATTAGCCTCTATCAGCCAAGTCTTTACATTTTTTGAGAAGAATATGCCTGTTAAGCAGCCACAGTAAGGTCTGGCACGATGGTGAACTCCGTTTAGGCTGAAGTTCCCGTGATTTCGTAGTCACCCCGGAGCATAAAACTGCCCGTCGTTATTGAGGAATATCGCGTTATGGT
>FZPX01000415.1_pt1 | contig 19676 bp, 16 predicted proteins | sample 1534791 | NCBI WGS metagenome assembly FZPX01 (sample SAMEA104161951, study PRJEB21768) | metagenome | biome: subterrestrial habitat; feature: phreatic zone; material: underground water | place: France | collected 2016-06-01 | depth 60 m | reverse complement strand
TTTTTTTTTAATGATACGGCGACCACCGAGATCTACACTCTTTCCCTACACGACGCTCTTCCGATCTAGTCTTTTGGTGATTCTCTACCAAACATCAGTACTGGACAGTGCCAACTTTTCCATTCCCATTCATGCGGCCATTCGGTCGGTAACTGAGTCCAGGTCATATCGGTAGTAATTTCCCATTATTTTCTTGAGGCCAGGGTCTAGCTTTGGAAACGAGAAAAATGCTGGGATGGTCGTGCGCAGTGCGTTTGCGACGATAAGCTCGGAAGGCGGGAGCGCCGGGTTCATGGTGCGGAGCCAACTGCGGAAACAACGCCACACCTCTGCCGTATGGTTCAGCGAGAGATGCTGTAGCAGGCCTTGGGCGATGCAGCCGAGAGCTGCACATGAATGTGGTAGGCGCGCAGCTTGCGGCGGATGGCGGCACGATAGGCATCGGTGGTGCGATGCAGATACTGATCGCCCTCAACACGGCGCAGAGGTTTCATGGCAGCCATCCAGAAGTGGTATCGTCGCGCCTGTAGTAATTTGTTGTGCTTCGGGTTTCGCTGTGGCATAACGAATAGGATTTTTCTGCCATGGGCAAATTCCTTCTCTAAAACGCAGGTTTTGTTTGAATAAAACTGACAGCGTCTTTTGTTCGCAATGCTGTGATTCCTGACTTGACCCGACACACTTACACTTATGGATGAGTTTTTGCAAAGATCGACCAGGACGGCGTTGCGCCATCCCTTTCTTGTCGCCATTTGCTGAATTTCACAACCTCTGAATTTAAGTAAACTGAGCCATCTCGCAGCTTAGTAGTGCCCGTGAGATTGGTGGTGTATGTCTCTGTCCGTCGGCTACCGGTTTCTTCATTGACCTTGCTACCCACATATGACCAGTCGGGGTTCTTGTGCTGATGCCCGTTAAGCCATGCAAACATGATATGTACAAACACGATATCACCATCCGGCAGGAAATTGTAGCAAGCAATTACGTGCCACCCGCTATGCCCATTGTGGCTTTCCCCGCCTTTGCGCACATTGACCGTAGTTTTAACTTCGAGACCTTCGCATTTGCCATTGTTGGCCTTCTTGCAGATGAGGTCGGGGTAGCGTTGGTCATGGTTGTGCTTGTAAGGGGAGCACTGGTCCATGGAATTGCTGAAAATATTTGATACCAACCCGGAAAAATTATTTCCCTGTATCAGCTCTTGCAGCGGCAATCCGCCTTCCATAACCATGTTCCGGTTCATTCGGTGGATGATGGATTGAGTCAGGTTCGCGGCTTCTTCTATATGCGCAATGGTCAACCTATCGGGAAGGGGTGCTTCTGGTCTAAAATAGCTGCGGTTCAGCTTGGGGGGTATGGAGCCATCATAGGCGGATACAACCAGCGTGCGTAGCGGCAGATCGAGAGCTTTGGCGATTGATTCCACTACCTGGATGGAAAAATTCTCTTTCCCGGTTTCCACGCCTGACAAATACTGGTAACTGATGCCAGCCTTTGCGGCCAAGGTTTCTTGAGATAGGCCATGCTGTTCCCGCACCATCCGGATGCATGCGCCAATAACTTTCTGTGCCTTGTTCATGAGGCGCATTGTAGAGTGCCATGCGCTTGACAGTCTTTCAACTATAGGCGAAACTGGTTATATGGCTCAGTATAATTTACATCATGCCGATTGCTTTGAATGGCTCAAAACGCAGCCAGCAAACAGTGTCCACGGGATTTGCACTGACCCCCCTTTTGGAATTGTCGAATTCCTGCCGCATGAGATGGAAAAACTCAGGAAGGGCAAGGGAGGTGTTTGGCGACTTCCGCCAACGATGGGGGGCAGCCAACGCGACCCGTTGCCCCGATTTACCACACTGAATGCCAAAGAACGCGAACACATCCGCACTTACTTCATGGAATTCGGGGAGGCATTGATGCATGCACTCGTTCCCGGCGGACACATACTCCTCGCGGGCACTCCCATGCTCCAGCATCTCGTGCAAAGCGGCATGGCCGAAGCGGGCTACGAGGTTCGCGGAGCCATCATGCGGTTATACCGGGGCTTCAGGGGCGGAGACAGGCCGAAGGGGGCGGAGAAAGAATTCCCTGAAATCTGCGTAACCCCGCGCGGCAACTATGAGCCATGGATGTTATTCCGCAAACCGATTTCCGAGAAAACAGTTTCTGAAAACTTGCGCAAATGGGGCACGGGAGGCTTGCGCAGGCTAAACGTAGACCAGCCGTTTCCTGACATTATTCAGAGCGGAAAAACCCCGGCAAACGAAGAAACAATATCCCCTCATCCGACGCTTAAACCCCAGCACTTGCTACGGATTCTTGTCAGAAGCATTTTGCCTATGGGAGAGGGCGTTGTGCTTGATCCATTCTTTGGCTCAGGATCAACAATCGCAGCCTGCCAGGTTGTTGGCTACGACGCTATCGGAGTAGAGGTGGATGAGGAATATTTCAATGCGGCAGAAGCGCACATCAAGGCGTTTTCGAGACTATTCCCCCACTTCAAGGGCGAGACGCTGGAAATTCCCATCGAGTCAGAATTAATCAAAGATCGGGTTTGGAAAGTCGGCGACAGGCAAGCCAGCTTCCTCTGACGAATAGCGAACCCGCTAAAGCCGCTACTCTTGTATAACTCTTGATTTACTCAGCGTGGCCGAAAGACAAGAATGGTTTCATAGTAATTTTCCTTTGCCATTGGTTTAGCTTGAGATGTCGCGGATTTTTTCAGCTCCATCTCAATTTCTTCAGCCAGCTCTAGGCCAACATCCGCCGCGATCTCAGCGTAAAGATTCCGCCCGGATACAACATGCTCAAGCTCCTGACGCCGGTGTGAATAGAAAATATGATGGTGCGCCACGACCAGCAGTAAAACGCCATCTGCCGAAAGACTCTGCCAAGCATTCTCAAAGAACCGCCGCACGTCACTAAGATAGTGACGAGTAGGAACTGCCTTGCGCTCGAACCTCATTGCATCGCGCTGAGGATCAGCATTATCGTTTGCGTCGGATTCAAGATAGGTCATCAGTCGAGCAGCTTCTGGGTACTTTGCGAGGGCAAAATCTGAGTTGCCTTCGCGCATTACGTTGTCGAAATATCCATCTTCTCCTGGGTGATAGCCCAGCACGGAGAACGCTAGCGCTCGTGATGATGCGTAGTGCTCCCGCCCCGACGATGCCGGCAAGTACGGTGGGCTTGTAACGATGATATCCACTCCCTTTTTTATCGGCCAAGTGCACAGGTCTCGGGCATCACCGAGTGAGACAATAACCTTTCCAAGCTTAGTATTGAGGCGAGTCTCTATCTCACGGAATACGCCGGCAAGTTGCTGACTGCGGACCAACTTTTCGCGCATTCGTTTTAGCAGCGGTTGACGAAGAATTTCTATGGTGTATGCGTTTGCCACGATTATTTGCCCCCCGGCAACATGCGACAAAAACTCTCCAAGCAAAAACATCGTCTTCGGGTGAGTTGTTCTGCTGGCTCGCGAATTGAGTAAATCTTGGCGTCGAGGGAAATTAAGGCTGGTAATGCCATTCTCATAAAATGTGATGTGGTCTTGCTTAAGCGCAGAGGCTAAAGCAAAGGAAATTGAACCATATATAAATGTTCTAGTTCGCTGTGTTTCTGATATGGCGCGTCCGTTCGTCAGGCTGGTTGAAAATTTATAGTGTTTGATCCGACCTGGATATTGCTGCGATAGTGCAGCCACAAGTTTATCTTGAGTCATTGCTGTTGATGGCTGACCAGATCGATGGCTAATCAAACATACGGTGTCGTCTGTTGTATTTAAGCACTCAACTGCCCCAGCTAGAGAATCCACGCGCACCTAAATCCGGGATGACTGCCGAGGCTTCCCGTTCAAGAAAATAATTCAGGTAACGTTCAGTTAGCTTTGAAAAATACAACCGTGAAATCTCGCAGAAGCCAGCTCCGCTGCCAAGTCCATTCCAGTTACTTTGCGTGGCCGCATCTTCAAACAGGCTTGATTGGCCTGTTGAATTATCACGATGCCAAGTAGAAAGTGCATCTGCTGCTGCACGAATCACCAGCTCCCTGGCTTCAAGTGAATCGCCAGTCGTGTGAATACGTTTCGATAGCTCTAAAACGAGAGAGAGCGGCGTTTTGTCAGCAATTGATGTATCAGGCGTTGATGCAGAGCGCGCTATCTCAATTAAGAATGAAAATGCCGTCCGAACACTTTCATCACTACCAAGGTCACTGTACTTTGATCCAATAGCAGCAAGAGTTTGGTCGGCAATCGCAGAAACATGGACATCTCCTGTCTCGACAGATGCGACCTCGGAGACGATGACACGCCACTTCTGTGTCTTCGGCAGTATGCCTAATCGTTCATGACCCATGAATACCTAATCAATATTTTAGAGGCATACATAAAGGGATATGAGCATTATCGCCTTGCCTGATTGTCATAAAGAAAAAACTGAGAAACTTGCGTACATGTTATTCCCCAATAACAAACTTATTATTTTGATTGACCACCGTGCCCGTGCTGCACGTTACAGCACGATTTTTATCACGGCGGTCGCGCAAGTGTGATGCACTGTAGGGGAGTTCGTCGGCTGGGTCAATGTCGTGACAAGTTTAAGGTTATGCGTATCTGGTATGTGTGCCGCCAAAAATATCTGAGTGCAGCCATACTGTTCAAAACTATGTCACAGCATCACCTCATCTCCACAATAAAAACATCGCACTGCCCCCAGCTCACCACCACCAATTTGTCCCCACCCCATGCCACTCCCTAAAACCCAACCAAATCATCAACCGGCATACCGAGCTTCTCCACGCCAACGATCCGCTTCAGCGTTTCGCCGATGACTTCGATGTTGTTGTCGAAGCCGCCGTGCGATGGGCTTTCGGTCTTTTGCTGTATGTCCGCGCCGTTTGCTCTGCGGGTGATGAATTTTTCTTCGTCGTGGGTTTTCTTGCGGTTTTCCAGCCCGCTGTTTTCCACGGCGGTGCGCCAGTTGATGAGCGCTTCGGCGGTGCTTGAAGTGCCATCCCAGCCGTTGAATTCCGGGTCGTAGACATTCGCCAGCCCCAGGATGGGGATGCGCGCGTCGGCCTCCAGCGCGTTGGAGATGAAGTAGAGCAGGGATTTCTGGTAGAGGGTCGCCACGTTGTCGTCTTGTTCTTTTTGATCCGCCAGTATGTCCAGGTGAAGGTTGTTCATGATTTCTTTATGTGGGGCATAGTAGCGGTTGGCAAAGGCGGCGGTGCAGGCAGGGGCGTACAGGTGTACCGTTTTGACGTGGCCGGTGAGGCCTTTTTGCGCGAGGTTGCTCAGCAGCCTGCCCAGCATGATGGAGCCTGCGGAATGGCCGATGAGGTGTATTTCGAATTCGTTGCCCCAACTGCTGGCCAGCGCGCGCAGTGCGTCGGTGAGCAGGTCGCCGCCGCGCCCGCATTCTGCGGCCAGTTCGGCGTTTTCTTTCATCTCGCTCCACAAGGGGCGCGCGAAGGGGCGTCCGATGGTTTTTTCGACGATGGGGTCGGTGATTTTGTCGTTTATCCAGTCGCGGATGCCGCCCGCTTTTTCTGCGGTGCCGGATTCGAATTTATCCCTCAACTTGAAATTCGCGTAGCGATACGTTTGCCCCCTCTCCCTCTGGGGGAGGGTTGGGGTGGGGGAGGCGGGCATGGGGGTTGTTACATTCATGCCATGCCCGTCTGCACGTCGCCTATGGATTCGAGCAGGCCGCTCTTCCACACCAGGAACAGCGGGTAGCAGCCATTGCCCATGAAATATCGCCCCATCGCCTGGGCGCGCTGGATTGCGCTGACTTCGCTGTTGAGGCCGCCGTGGGCGTAGATGACGATGCGTTTTCTTTGATGCTGCGGATTATCACGGAACCATTCACCCGGCATGACGCAGGCCTGGTGTTGCAGCGTGCGCGTTACTTCGTCCAGTTTGTCGAAGTGGTTGACGTGCCCGTTGTTGCCCAGCACGATGCTGTGCTGGTAGGCCTTTTCTTCGTCCCACCAGTTGGTGTGTGTGGCGCCAGCGGCGGCGGTTGTTTGCTTGCCGCCTCCCGCCGCGAGGCGACCAGATACGACGCCCGGCACACCCATGGCGGCGACCCATGCATCCATGGCGTGCGCCAGCCAGTCCGCATAGCTGATGACCGCAAAGCCGCCCGCGCCCCAGTTGTTGCCCCATGAATTCTACATCACGAAGCCGGTGCGGTTAAATCCCACCAGCGCGAATGAGTGGCCGCCCTTGCGCGACGGTTTGCCATCGTAGGGGATCACCGGCAGATCGGCATGGGAGGCGGGCGGTTTGGCGTTGGTTGTTACCGCATCCCAACCCTTGTGGGTATAGGACGATACGTAAATCGCGCCGACTTCCTGAATGGCGGCCTGCAAGTCGGTGATGGTCTGGAGGTCTATGCGGTAATACACGCCCAGCGTCCGCTCGATGGCATCGCTATCCCAGCCCGGCTCGGGCAGGGTGTCGCTTCCCGCCGCGTAAGGCCATTTCGATTTGACGCAAACCCCGTTGTAATACCAGCCCTTGAGCGCGCCCCGGCAGCTTGAGCCATCGTAGTCTTCTCCCTCATATTCGTCGAAGCGGCGGGCGAAGTGGTACAGCATGCGCGGGCTGACGGATTCGAGTTTTGCGGGCATTCCGGCTTCATGCCAGCGCAGGTAATTGATGACGCAAGCCAGGCCGAACCCGGTGCATGCGCCTTCCTGCCCCTGATCCAGAATGAGTCCGGCTTTGGTATAGGCGCCCATGAAATGCTTGATGTTGGCATTTGACGGATACATCTGCGGCAGCGAATTGGGCGGCGGCGTATAGGGGCGGTCGCGCAAATCCTTCGGGTCGTTCGTCACATTGAGCGTGGCGCGTCGCGCCGCGATGGAAGCCGCCTTGTGTGCCGCACCGGCCAGCGGAAGTGCGACAGCCAACACTTTCTGGCCCGCGTTGAATGCTTCGGTAAAACGATCTAGGCCGTGGCTGCTGCCATTGACAACTTTGCGCGCGGCTTTCAGGTCGCCCTTCGCGAGCGCGGCTTGCAGCTTTACCTTGTTCTCGTTGAGATAGGCGGCCAGCAGGCAGGCGGCGACTTCCGGCGCGCAGGCGCTATCCGGGTTGTCTGCGAGCGGTATGTCGAGGATGTCGCCGTAAGTGATGTAATTGCTGAGGCCGGTCAACTGCACATAACCCCGCCCGCGATAGCGCGCCCCATCGCCGGGATTTTTGTTGCCCAGTTTGCGTTCATAGGCGCTGAAGGCGGCCTGGCCGGGCAGCGTGTTGAAGTGAGAAGGCAATTCGGCAATCGGCGCAAAGCCCTCGGTCTCGGCGCGTATCGTGCCCAGCGCAACGCAGATCATGTCCTTGCTGGTCAAGCCGAATGCCGCCAGCGCCGCTGTCACATAAGGCAAGTTAGCGGCGATGCTGGATGTGCGGGTGAAGGGAAACAGCTTGCTCGCCGTGGCGGTACCCACTGTCACAGCCAGCTTCGCGGGGGGTGTCATGCCCAAGGCGGAGAGTATGCGCGGGCCAGCGATGCCGTCAGCCACCAAGCCCACGCTGGCCTGCCATGCACGTAATGCGGACTCGGTGTCGGCGTCGAATGTTTTGCCGGTGGTCAGGCCGGGGTAGGATGTTGCTGCGGCTTTGCCTAGGGTTTTGCGCAGGGCGGCTTTGAATTTTGCGACTTCGTCGCCGACGTTGCCGCGCATTAGCAGTAGCGTTTTTATTTGTGCGCTTTGCATTTTTTTGTTGAAGACGGGTGGACATTGGGTGCGCAGATCTATTTTTTTCGGCAGTTTTGCCAGCACGAGTTGCGAAACCACCCTCACCCCAACCCTCACCCGGAGGGCGAGGGGGTTACAAGCGTATTGCTTGATCTTGCGGCTCAGGGCGCAACCTACCCATGTTGATGCGGATGGGCGTGATGCCACGCGGATTGATGACGTTTCAGGTGGCAAGTGATTCCCCCTTGAACATGATTTGCTGCTGGCACTGCTTCCTGTCTATATGCAGGAATCGTCCTTGCGCCAGCTCCTGTTCTGGGGAATCCGCCGGTTGCCTCACACCGTGCATGCGGTGCGATGTGCGATGTGGCGGGTTTGCAAGAAAGGGAAACTTTATTGAGTTATTGAGTTAAAGTCAATGGGGCCTGTCCGCCAAGCATGGTGCGGCGGCTTTGCGGTGTTTCCAGGCTGATGCGGCCCAGTACGCCGGTGCGGTAATCCTGCAACAGCATGAGCGCAGCTTTTTCCAGGTCGGGTTCGCCGCCCTTGAGGAGGTAACCGCGTCGCTTGGCAATGGCGGCGATGATGTCGGCGCCGTCCAATTTTTTACCCATTCCGTAATCTGCCCCATCCCCACCCCAACCCTCCCCTTGAAGGGGAGGGAGAGAATCATGGCGCTCTTTTATCAAGTTAGCGCAAAGGCCTTCGGTAGGGGAGGGTATACCGTAGCGTTTGGCGAGCAGGGCAGGGTAGCGGGCGAGCAGAAGGTCGGCGAGAAAGGCGGCGACTTCTTCGTCTATGATGGCATTGCGTCCGATGGCGTGGCTGGCGGCCAGCATCAGGCCGTCGCTCGGGTGCTCGATTTTCGGCCACATCAGGCCGGGGGTGTCAATGAGCGTCATTTGTTCGTTCAGGTCGAAGCTCTGCTGGTTTTTGGTGATGGCCGGTTCGTCGCCCACCGCTGCTACGCGGCGTTTCAACAGCGCGTTCATCAGGGTGGATTTGCCGACGTTGGGGATGCCCATGATCATCATGCGCAGGGGCTTGAGGTTGGTGCCGCGATGCGGTGCGAGCGCGGCGCACAGGCCGGGTATTTTCGCGGCATCGCCCGGTTTTTTGCATGACAGTGCGACGGCCTTGACGTTTTTCTGCCCGTTGTAGAAGTTGATCCAGGCCTTGGTGGCGACGGGGTCGGCGAGGTCGGCCTTGTTGAGGATTTTCAGGCAGGGGCGCTGGCGGTGCAAGCGCAGTTCGTTGATCATGGGATTGCAGCTTGCCTCTGGCAGGCGTGCATCCAGCACTTCGATCACGACATCGATTCGCTCCATCGTCTCGGCCGCTTTCTTGCGCGCCGAGGTCATGTGACCGGGATACCATTGGATGGACATGCGTAATCTGTTATTCAATAAAGGGCGCATTCTACCTTTTTGGACGTACCGGCGATGTGCTGTATTCCATCGTAGATGGGCCAGCGCGTGCGGAGTAATTTATTCCCATTTTTGGGGGCTAAAAATAAATATTTGCCAGTTTTAGAATTTGTCAGAGTTATCTGGCACACGTCTTAATATCGTCTACGCCAATGTTGGCGCGCCTTCCAGCAATAAAGGCTGGTGTTGGTATGCAATATGCGTATCAAATATACAAGGGGAGTTAATTCAGGTTTGGTGTCAAGAAACAGCTTAGTGCATAACGGACTATTTATTGATGGAGGGTGCCATGCTTAATCACTGCGCAAAGTCTGCTATGCACCCTAAGTTTTCTGAGCGGGCTGCCGATAACATAACCATGGGGTGTCGCATCAACCTCAATACCACGGAAGCAAAAGGAGGTGTGCCATGAGTATCATCATGAATATGAGCAACTATGAAATCGAAAGCGATTCGATGGAGGCGGAATACGGCGAGGAAATCATGTGCGCCGGTTGGAACCCCGCTGTCGAACTGGTGTGCCAGCAACAGACGGCCGTGCCGACAAGAAGACAGATGTTCATGCCGGCTGATCTCGTCACCGTGGATGCGGAATTGTTCCTGCAAAAGATGTATGCCTGCCAGCGTTAGTTTTGCGGTGGTTTTATTGGATTGCGGTCAGACAGACTCACACCCCTGTTAAAGGAATGTGGAGGCATGATGAGGTGCTTACAAAATCCCTGATTCCACCGTGTAGCGCACATGAAACAAATTGAGCTGGTGCGCACGCAACACTTCCAGCAGTTTTTCAGCTAACAACGTATCCAGCACGAACTCAACTTGCACCGGCAATTCACCCGCTAGTTCGAAGAAAGATTCATCGTGCAGGCGGCCATGCCTGCCAAAGCCTGCAATGGCGCGGAATGCAGAGCCTCCGGGCACGCCGAGTTTCTTCGCTTCTTCCAGCAGCCATTCATATAGCAGCGCACCGTTGTGGCGCTGCTTTTCCGTGAGATAAATCTTGAGGTAAACGCTTTGCATATTGCCTCCTATTGCTGTATCCACTTCATGGTCTGCATACCCAGCACGGTCATCAGCAGCGAACCGCCCAAGTGGGCGGCGATGATGGACAGACTCCAGGCGTATTGCCCGCGTGCGAGCAGCGTGACGGTTTCGGCCGAAAAAGTGGAAAAGGTAGTCAGCCCGCCGAGGAAGCCGGTGATGATGAGCAAACGCCATTCCGGCGATAGCCCCGGATGTTGCATGAAAAACGCTACGGCGAGGCCGATGAGATAGCCGCCGACCAGATTGGCGGAAAGTGTGCCGAGCGGTAATTCGGGCAGCACCGGGTTGAGCCACAGGCCCAAACCCCAGCGCAGCCATGCACCGATGGCAGCGCCAAGGCCGACTGCAATAAACGCATTAAATATCATAGACACAGTTTAGCAGATTGATGGTAATCGCAATCTGGGGAACTTCTGAGCAAGCACAGGTTACTTGACCCATTGGTTCAGCAGCCAACGCGCCCATTCGGTTACGTCCGTAGCCGTCATACCGATGGTAATGCCTTGCTGCGCCAGCGCATCGCCCGCCGCGCCGTGCAAATGCACAGCCAGCATCATGGCTCGACCCGCATCCAGCCCTTGTGCGATGAAGGCGGCGATCATGCCGGTCAGCACGTCTCCCATGCCGGGTGCGCTCATGCCGGGGTTGCCGGTCTTGTTCAGATATGTTTTGCCATCGCGGGTGACACACACGCTATCCGCACCCTTGAGCACCACGGCGCAATGAAATTTTTCCGCAAGCTGTTGCGCGGATCCGGTGCGCGTTGCCTGTACTTGCGCGGTGCTGAGGTTGAGCAATCTAGCGGCTTCGCCGGGGTGGGGAGTGACGACGGAGGGCGACTTGCGTGCGCGCAGGTCGTCCTGCAAATCGGTGTGGCGGGCGAGCAGATTGAGCGCATCGGCGTCCAGCACCAGTGCGGCATCCGCCTGTAGCGCTTGATACAGGATTTTCTGCGCGGAAGCAGATGTGCCCATGCCGCAGCCGACGGCCAGCACATTACCCACACCCTGTCCTCTCCCCGAGGGAGAGGGTTCTGCTTCCCTCTCCATCGGGGAGAGGGATTGAGGGTGAGGGAGTCTTTTCAGCGCATCATGCGCACTGTGCATCATCAATTCCGGCTGAACAATATCCACCACCAGTGCATCATCCGCCAGCAGGCCGACATGCACGCAACCCGCACCCATTTTGAGCGCAGCGCGCGCAGCCAGCAGCGGGGCGCCCACCATGCCGCTGGCGCCCCCGATCACCACCACTGTGCCAAACAGGCCCTTGTGGCTGTCGCGCGGGCGCGGGGAAAAGAAGGCGGCAACCTGCTGTTGCGTGATTGCGGGAATGCGTTTGTTCATGTGAGTAATCCCGGCTTGGCGGAGGTGCATAGTATAATTGCACTTTAAGATTTCCCCGCACCGTCATGTCCATGTTCCGAGTTTCTGCCGGTAAAGCCGCCCTCTCAACTTTCCGCCTCGAAAAACTACGCACCGCCCTGAAGGATGCCGCGCCCAATTTGTCGCTGGTGGATACGCGCTACTGGTATTTTGTAGAGGCGAAAAATATGGCGCTGGCTGGGGGCGATGCCGCGCTGCTGGATCGCATTCTTGGGCTGGATGACGCGGCGGGCGAGCCGGATGGTGTGACAAAACTGGAACGGATATTGGTGGTGCCGCGTCTCGGCACGATCTCGCCGTGGTCGTCCAAGGCGACCGACATCGCGCAGCATTGCGCGCTGCCGCAGGTGAATCGCATCGAGCGCGGCCTGGCGTATTATTTCGAGGCCAGAAAGGGCAAGCAACTGAGCGAAGTGGAGCTCATGGCAATCCTGCCTTTGCTTCATGACCGCATGACGGAATCCGTGCTGCCCGATCCTTCGACTGGGCTCAGGATAAGTTTCGACGGTGTCGCGGAAAAAATATTCAAGCATGGCACGCCGGTGCCGCTGTCCACCGTAGATATTCTCGGCGGCGGGCGCGCGAAGCTGGAAGTGGCCAATCGCGAGATGGGGCTGGCGCTTTCCGCCGACGAAATTGATTACCTGGTTGAGAATTTTCGCAAACTGGAACGCAACCCTACCGACGTCGAGCTGATGATGTTCGCGCAGGCCAATTCCGAGCACTGCCGCCACAAGATATTCAATGCGGACTGGGTGATTGATGACGAAGTGCAGGCAATGTCGCTATTTGCCATGATACGCAACACGCACAAGCTGCATCCCGAAGGCACGGTGGTGGCGTACTCCGACAATTCATCCGTCATAGAGGGCGCGACGGTCGAGCGCTTCTACCCGCGCACCGACGGCGGCTATGCATTCAGCTCCGAACTGACGCACACGCTGATGAAGGTGGAGACGCACAACCATCCCACCGCCATCGCGCCGTTTGCCGGCGCGGCGACCGGCGCGGGAGGCGAGATCCGAGATGAGGGCGCGACGGGTACAGGTTCCAAGCCCAAGGCGGGGCTGACCGGTTTCTCGGTTTCCAACCTGAATATTCCGGGATTTGAGCAGCCGTGGGAACAGTACAGCCCTCTCCCCAACCCTCACCCCGGGGGGGAGGGAGCAGAACTGATCCCCTCTCCCTTGGGGAGAGGGTTAGGGAGAGGGTGCTACGGCAAACCCGCCCGCATCGCTTCCCCCTTGCAGATCATGCTGGAAGGCCCCATCGGCGGCGCGGCGTTCAACAACGAATTTGGCCGACCCAATTTGGCCGGATATTTCCGCACTTTCGAGGAACAGGTCAACGGCGAGATACGCGGCTACCACAAGCCCATCATGCTGGCGGGCGGTCTTGGCAGCATCGTGGCAACCCATACCCACAAGCACAAATTGCCAGTTGGTGCGCTGCTGATCCAGTTGGGCGGCCCCGGCATGTTGATTGGCCTGGGCGGCGGCGCGGCCTCCAGCATGGATACCGGCGCAAATGCGGAAAACCTCGATTTCGATTCAGTGCAGCGCGGCAACCCTGAGATGCAGCGCCGCGCGCAGGAAGTGATAGACCGTTGCTGGCAGATGGGCGAACGGAATCTCATCTTATCCATCCACGATGTTGGCGCGGGCGGCATTTCCAATGCGCTGCCGGAATTGGTGCATGGCGGCGGGCGTGGCGCGCGTTTCGAGCTGCGCGCGGCACCGTCGGAAGAGCGTGGCATGTCGCCGATGCAGATTTGGAGCAACGAAGCGCAGGAGCGTTACGTGTTGGCGATTGCGCCGGAACGCATGGAAGAATTCAAAGCCTTGTGCGAGCGCGAGCGCTGCCCGTTCGCTGTGCTGGGGCAGACCATCACCGAAGACCGCCTGGTGGTGCATGACGCGGAGTTCGACAACAACGCGGTGGATATGCCGCTGTCCGTGCTGCTCGGCAAGCCGCCGAAGATGGTGCGCACGGTGCGGCGCGAAGCGGTGAAGCTGCCTGTGTTTGACGCGGGTAAAATTGATTTGCGCGAGGCCATCGAGCGCGTGCTGCGCCTGCCCTCCGTGGCGGACAAAACTTTCCTCATCAGCATTGGCGACCGCACCGTCGGCGGCTTGACTGCACGCGACCAGATGGTGGGGCCGTGGCAGGTGCCGGTTGCGGATGTGGCGGTCACGCTGATGGGCTACAACACCGCACTGGGTGAGGCCTTCGCGTTGGGCGAGCGCACGCCGCTGGCGGTGTTCAACGCCCCGGCCTCCGGGCGCATGGCGGTGGGCGAGGCGATCACCAACATCGCCGCCGCGCGCATCGAAAAAATTGGCGACATCAAGCTTTCCGCCAACTGGATGGCGGCTGCCGGGCATCACGGCGAAGACGCTGCACTGTTCGATACTGTCCGGGCAGTGGGCATGGAACTGTGCCCGCAACTCGGCATCAGCATTCCCGTAGGCAAGGATTCCATGTCGATGAAAACAAGCTGGCTGGATACTTCCTCCCCACTCGCGGGGGAGGGTGGTGAAGAGGGGGTTGGAAGTGTGCGCAAAGAAGTCACCGCCCCCCTGTCCCTCATCGTGACCGCCTTCGCTCCCTGCATCGATGCGCGCCAAACCCTCACGCCGCAACTTGCCGCCGATCTCGACACTGTGTTGCTGCTGATAGACCTTGGTCAGGGCAGAAACCGCCTAGGTGGCTCGGCGCTGGCGCAGGTGTACAAGCAGGTGGGCAATATTGCGCCCGATGTGGATGATGCAACTAAGCTGAAGGCCTTTTTCGAAATAATCCAGCGTCTGAATGGCATGGGGAAATTGCTGGCCTATCATGACCGTTCCGATGGCGGTCTGCTGACAACGCTGTGCGAGATGGCTTTCGCGTCCCACATCGGGCTGGACATCAATCTCGATAACATGCAAGGTGACACGATCAGCGCCTTGTTCAACGAGGAACTGGGGGCGATTGTTCAGGTGCGGCGCAGCGATTTGGTTGACGTAATGGAGCAATGCCATGCCGCCGAATTGCGGGTACATGTGGCGGCACAGCCGAATTCCAGAGGCATGATGACGATAGCCCGTGGCGGCAGAAAAATATACAGCGAGAACGCGATTGCGCTGCAACGCATCTGGTCGGAGACTACCTACCAGATGCAGAAACTGCGCGACAACCCTGCCTGCGCGCAGCAGGAATATGACCGCATTCTGGATGCATGCGATCCGGGGCTGCATGTGAAGCTGACTTATGATCCGAACGAGTGCCCCCTCCCTCAATCCCTCCCCCCGAGGGAGAGGGAAGCAGAACCCTCTCCCGCCGGGAGAGGGCAGGGTGAGGGTGAGCACGTCAATATAAATCTGTCACGCCCCAAAATCGCCATCCTGCGCGAGCAGGGCGTGAACGGCCAGGTGGAAATGGCCGCCGCGTTCGACCGCGCCGGATTCGCGGCAGTTGATGTGCACATGAGCGACATCATTTCTGGCCGCGTAAAACTCTCGGACTTCAAGGGCGTTGCCGCATGCGGCGGCTTTTCCTACGGCGACGTGCTGGGCGCGGGCGAGGGTTGGGCGAAATCCATATTGTTCAATCTGCGGGCACGCGACGAGTTCGAAACCTTCTTCCAGCGCAACGACACGTTTGCCCTGGGCGTGTGCAACGGCTGCCAGATGATGAGCAACCTGCACGAGATCATTCCCGGCACGGAAAACTGGGCGCACTTTGCGCGCAACCAATCCGAGCAATTCGAGGCGCGCTTCGTGATGGTCGAGGTGCAAGACACACCCTCCATATTTTTCGACGGCATGGCAGGTAGCCGCATGCCCATCGTCGTGGCGCACGGCGAGGGTTACGCCGATTTTAGTTCCGACATCACGCCCGCAAGCGGGCATGAGTCTTCTCTGAAACTTCGTTTTGGCAACGCAAAAAAGTTGCAAGCCGCGCAGCCGCTGGTCACGCTGCGCTACGTGGACAACACCGGCCAGCCCACCGAAACCTATCCCCTCAATCCCAACGGTTCGCCGCAGGGCATCACCGGCCTGACCACGCCGGATGGCCGCTTTTCAATCATGATGCCGCACCCCGAGCGCGTGTTCCGTGCCGTGCAGAATTCCTGGTATCCGCGCGGGTGGCGGGAGAACGGCGCATGGTTGCGCTTGTTCCAGAATGCGAGGAAGTGGGTAGGGTAGGGTTGCATGCCGGTGGCAGCAGCCTTTGGCATCTCCTCAAGGGCACGCTAAAAACCCACATTATCAAAAGCGATCAGCCCTGCTTCAGCAACGCTTCAAACTCCCCAATCGGCACAGGTTTGCTGAACAAATAACCTTGGAAGGCATGGCAGCCATGTTTGTCCAGATAATCGCGCTGCGCCTCGGTTTCCACCCCTTCGGCAATCACGTTCAGCCCTAAGGCCTGTGTCATCGCAATGATAGTCTGGACGATAGCGGCATCATTTGGATCGCTGGTGATGTCGAGCACAAAGGATCGGTCGATCTTGATTTGGTCCAGCGGCAAACGTTTCAGATATTGCAGCGAAGAATAACCGGTGCCGAAATCGTCCATCGAGAAACTCACCCCAAGCACTTTAATTTCGCGCATCTTGGCGATGGTGTCCTGGATGTTTTCCAGCACGGTGCTTTCGGTCAGTTCCAGCTTGAGGTGAGAAGGCTTCGCGCCGCTTTCCTGCAGCACGCGCTGCACCTGGGCAACAAAATCAGCTTGGTGGAATTGTTTGGCGCTGACGTTCACCGCCACCGTCAGATCGCGGGTCAACGCATGGTGCTGCCAAGCCTTGAGCTGGGCGCAGGCGGTTTCCAGCACCCACAAGCCAATCGGCACAATCAGCCCGGTTTCCTCGGTAAGCGGGATAAATTGCATAGGCGAAACCAGGCCGCGTTTGGGGTGTTCCCATCGAAGCAGAGCTTCCGCGCCGGTCTCTTTGCCGCGACTGTTAACTTGCGCCTGGTAATACAGGCGAAATTGCTGCCTGGCGAGCGCCTGGCGCAGATCCGCTTCCAATTCTGCCCGTGTGTCCAATACCGCTTGCATCTTCGTATCAAAAAAGCGGACGATATTACGCCCCGCCGCCTTGGCCTGGTACATGGCGACATCGGCGTGCTTGAGCAAATCATCCACGCTTTCCAGATGGCCGCAGAACAGGCTGACACCAATGCTCGGCGTGGTGTGGCACTCGTAATCATCCAGCATGTAAGGCTGGCCCAGTTCGTTGCGAATCTTTTCTGCGACCTGTTCAATTTGCAGGGCCGCCTCATCCGGCTCGCAGCTCAGTTCTTCGAGCACCACCACGAACTCATCGCCGCCCATCCGCGCCACGCTGTCACCCTCGCGCACACAGCTCTGCAGTCGGCGCGCCACCTCGATCAACAACAGGTCGCCCATGGCATGGCCCCGCGTGTCATTAATGGACTTGAAGTAATCCAGGTCCAGAAACAGCAATGCACCATACTGGCCGCTGCGCACACTGGCCGTTATCGCCTGCTGCAAACGATCCAGCAACAAGCTTCGGTTCGGCAGCTTGGTGAGCGTATCGTAGAAGGCCAACTGATGGATTTTCTGTTCCGACTGCTTGCGCTGGCTGATGTCGATAGACACCGCGACGTAGTGTGTCAGCAGATGATGGTCGTCGTAAACCGCCGTGATGGTCATGTACTTCGGATAGATCTCGCCATTTTTGCGTTTATCCCAGATCTCCCCCGCCCACTTGCCGGTGTTGAGCAACTCCGTCCACAAGGTCTGGTAGAAAGCCGCATCGTGCAGCCCGGACTGCAGGATGCGCGGATTTTGCCCGATCACCTCTTCTGCGCGGTAGCCGGAAATATCTTCGAAGGCCCGGTTGACACGCAGGATGTTCATGTCCGGGTCGGAAATCAGGATGGCTTCCTGGGTTTCGAAAGTGGCGGCAGCGATGCGCAATTGCTCCGACGCAAGATATTGCCCCGTGACATCCTGCACCGCTCCCACCGAGCGCAGCGGCTTGCCCGATGCATCAAACTCGCTGCTGCAGTGCTCGTGCACCCACTTGATGCGGCCATCCGCAAGCCGCAGCCGATGCGTGATATCGTAAGGCTGGCGATCTTCCAGCGACTGCGTATAAGCCTGATTGACCTTGTCGCGGTCATCCGGATGAATCACGTTCAGGAAATTCTCATAGGATGGCGAGAACCGCGCCGGGTCAAGCTCGAAGATCCGGTAAACCTCATTCGACCAACCCAATTTGCCGCTCACCAAATTCAGTTCCCAACTGCCCAATTGCCCCAGCCGCTGCGCCTCGTTGAGCAGTTCCTGATTGTGTTGCAATTCGAGTTGAGCATGCTTGCGCTCGGTCACGTCGCGCAGAAACACAATGATAGAATTCGTCTCCGCGATAAATGAAGAGATCACCTCAATGTCAACCAGATGCCCGTCGTGATGGCGGTGCCGGGTTTCAAAACGGTCATATCCACGCTCGACAACGAGCCGAATATGCGCTGCAACGACTTCTGGCGTTTGTTCGATGGCTTCAAGTTTGGAGACGTGCGCACCGATAATCTCCTCCCTGGCATAACCGACGATATGGCAATAGGCGTCGTTGGCTTCGATGATATTGCCGGACCGACCCACCTTCCAGAATCCTTCTCCCGATGTTTCCAGCATCACCCGCAATTCGCTGAGTGCCTCGGTCTCATGTTGCCGCGCAGCTTGAAGTTTCTCTTCGGCCTGTTTGCGCGCTTCAAGCATGGCTTCGAACCCATCGGCCATTTCATTGAAACTGTCACCCACCCTGCTGAGTTCATCGCGCGTGCCGAGCCTGATTCGCGCGCTCAGGTCGCCATTGGCAAAGGCGCGCGCGGCACGGGTCAGCGACTGAATGTTCCCGACAATGGCGTAATAGAGGCTGGCCGAGATATAGACCACCAGCAGAAGCAGCAGAAAGGCGGAGCCGGCAATCTTGAGGAACATTTTCTTTGTCCCGGCAATACGCACTTCAAGCAGAGTTTGGGTCGCCGGCAGCAGAGTCCGGTGCATTTGCGTGTAGCCTTTGTCAATCTCTGTGGTGGCCATATTCAGAAAGGCTTCGGGAGCCGTAGCAAATTGGCCGGTAAGGATGTCTGACGCCACGAGGCCGGTAATCTGTCGCGCCGATTCAGTAAAGCGCTCAAACACTGCCGAGGTCGTGTTCTGCAGCGCCGGGTTGTAGCGGCCAACCCTATCGAGGCAGATATCGAGCTCATTGAGCGCAATGCCAAGCTCGGTGATCAGGGCGTTCAATTTGTTTTTCTGGGAATCGGTGATCTGTTTTTTGGCCAGGATGCTGGTGCCGTAGGCGCGGATCTTTCCGAGATGCTCGAGCGCGTGCGGCAGTTTGTTGACGCCTGTATCGATCAGGTAGAACGTGTCGAGTTCCGGATCCAGGGTCAGCGCGTAGTCATCGGCGACCGACAATTCAAATAACTGGATCCGCTCGATCAGGCGGGTATGCGCGGCGAAGTTTTCCTCCACCGTCCAATCGGGCCCCTCTTTGCGCAGCCGCTCCCAGCTTGTCTTGATAGTCCGGAATTCTTCGTTCGAGGCCAGCCCGGGGGGCAGCGCCTGCTCCATTGCCTCGAATGCCTCGGCAGCCCGACCTTCCGTGGCGGCGCGCCTGTCTTTCATGGCCGCGCTGCCGCCGAGCAGCGCGGCCGAGACCCCGCGGTGTTGCTGGATGAACTGCACGGTTTTGGAAATCGGCTCAAGCAGCGCGAGGCCTTGCAGTTCCCGCTGCGAGGGCTGGATAACCCGGTCAAAACTGGCAGACAGGCTGTACACCAACACTGCAACCGCTGCCGAGGACACCAGCCACAACAGCGTGAATTTTTTGGTGTAGCCCATGCGGTTCAGCAGGGCGATGGCGGGAGAGAACACTTTATGCATTGTTATTCCTGCCACGGTTGTTCGTCATCGCCCTATCTCCCTTACGTTAACGCATCGCAGGCTTACATTGTTTGACCGGCAGCCACACGCGGAAGGTGGCGCCACTCCCTGCCACGCTTGCCACTTCGATGCGTCCATGGTGTTTCTCGATGATGCTGAAAGAAAGCGACAAACCCAGCCCGGTTCCCTT
>FZPX01000417.1_pt1 | contig 19693 bp, 20 predicted proteins | sample 1534791 | NCBI WGS metagenome assembly FZPX01 (sample SAMEA104161951, study PRJEB21768) | metagenome | biome: subterrestrial habitat; feature: phreatic zone; material: underground water | place: France | collected 2016-06-01 | depth 60 m | reverse complement strand
CAAGCCTATCTCGACGAATTCACCTTTCGCTTCAACCGCCGCTTCTATCCGTTCAACGCCTTCCGCTCCCTGCTGGGCATCGCGGGTGATGTCTCCGCACCTACCTATGCCGAGCTTTACTCCGCAAAGTCACGAAACACTACATCTAGTCGGCGGGTGTGACAACCGGATAAGCACGGTTCATAGAATACGTTCCAGCAATCTGATGGGAAGCTTCAATGCCAGTATGAATATATTGGTATACAGCCCATTTTCGGTGCATGCACGAATAATTTCACGATTGATTATCCAGTTGGATTTGATCCCTTTACTGCTTATCCCGCCGGAACGCATCTTGACCGTGGTTTCATCAATAAACTTCCAGGAAATATTTTGCTTGAGCAGCAACCGGGCAAGCATTTCAAAGTCTGCTGCGATGCGATAGTCCGTACAATATAGACCTGCTTTTTCGTAGCACGACTTTTTGCAATAAAACGTCGGATGCGGTGGCATCAAACCTATCCGCAACATGAGCGGGCTAAAGTTGGGGATGCGATATTTGCGCAATATTCGATTCAGGTTGGCGGGATCAACGATATCCAGGCAGGAAAAAACGGCATCCACATTGCTTGCTCTGAGATGTGAGGCAATTATTTCCAATGCCGAGGGGCTTGCAAAATAATCATCCGAGTTGAGCATGCCGATGTAATCGCCACTTGCCAAGGCGATGCCTTTGTTCATAGCATCATAAATGCCAGCGTCTTTTTCGCTCACCCAATAATCGATGTTGTCTTCATATTTATGAAGGATACCCAGCGTTGCATCCGTGGAACCTCCATCGATGATGATATGCTCAACATTGTCATAGGTCTGCTCGGAGACGCTGCGTATGGTGTGTTCCAACGTTGCTGCGCCGTTGAATACTACAGTTATTATCGTCAGCAATGGCTTGTTCTGCAATGAACGCTTCAGGGTGCCGCGTATACGCATGCCTCCCTCAGTCTTGGTGTGATGCACTGTCATTTGATCTAAAGCAACGGTATTGACTGATTCAGACATTTCTCAGCTTTGGTAGGGTATGCTTTTTTCGCCATCAAACCATTGGTGCTTGAGTGCAGCCAACCGGCCAATCCAGTCCTTCCGTCTCGGCAGGCAGGGAATCGAAATGCTTGCCTGCTTCAGGTGAGCAATAGCATGATCTAGTGTACTTAAGTAGGTCTGGTACAGATGATTGGCAGCGTTGCCCACACGATATCCGGAATACAGCAACAACTCGTTTTGGGAAAGTATCCTGAATCCGTGAAAATGATAAAAGACCGGCGCCACCTGTCCGTGTCCCAATTTCTCGTAGTACGCCACATTCCACGGTGCCAGCGTTTTTTCTTTCTGTAACAGGATATGAACCTCTGGCCCGAACAATTCCTCCCACTGATCGAGATATTTCTGGTCGCCGAATTTTCCATCTTCGGCTCTGGCATAGCACCATTCCAGGCAACGGTCTTGCCACCAGCGCATAACCTTAGCGCCCCCCGGTGTGCGCCTGAACGTTATAAATTGGACACAAAATCTTCCTGATCGTGTGGCTCGACCAAACCGTTCATAACGGGGATCATAAGCGTGTTCTGTAATCAGCACATGTTTGCCGGAATGTTTAAACTCATCCAGCAACAACTTGGGGGCATCGAAAAAAAACAGATCCGCATCCAGATAGGTAACGCTCCGCACTTGAGGATCACGGTCAAAGACAAACTGAGGAGTGAATGGCGTCAATGTCCAGCAATATTCTCCCCGGCTGCGGGTCGGCTTGACTTCAAGCAAACGTTCATCCTCAACTTCATGCAATGGGATCAAGCTCACATGCGGCAACGCCAGGCGTTGTAAGTTTTTCGCAACCAGCTCATCCATGCATAGAATCCATAGATGAAAGGGTTGTCCATGTTCCAGCAGGGAAGAATGCAAGCACAGGCCGATGGGCAGGAAGTTGTTATCGAACAAGGTTACAAAATGTTCGGCATGGATTTCCAGGTTATTCGAAGGCATTGATTGCATCGATCACAGTTGAAACATCCGCATCGCTCATCTGAGGGTGGCATGGAATGGAAAGGCATTCGCGGGCATGCGTCTCGGCTGCGGGAAGTCCATTTGGATCACGGCGCAACTCTTTGCACGGGGTCTGGAAATGTACCGGCACGGGGTAGTGCACATATGTTTCCACTCCGCCAGATTTGAGATGTTGCGCCAAACTGTCACGCTCCTCGCAAACCACTACGAACAGGTGATAAACGTGGCTCTCTGCCTGGGTTGGATCGGCCAATAATCCGATTCGCGGGCTTGCGATTCTGTTCCTGTATGCTGCGGCAACCTGGCGCCGTCGCTCTGTAAAACCATCCAAGCGCTCCAGCCTGACCCGCAACAATGCAGCTTGCAGCTCATCCAATCGGCTGTTAAGCCCGAGTTCTGTATGGTGATAGCGCACGCTCTGGCCGTAATTGCGCAACACCGCAGCCCGCTGCACAAGCTCGCCATCGCCGGTAACCAATGCACCCGCGTCCCCCAGCGCCCCCAAATTCTTGGTGGGATAAAAACTGTAGGCGCCAAAACTACCGAAACTACCTGCAACCTTTCCATTCCATCGCGCCAAGTGCGATTGGGCGCAGTCTTCCAATAGCGCAATGCCATGCTTCTCGCACAACGCCTTCCAGTGATCCATCTCTCGCACTTGTCCATACAAGTGCACCAGCAGCACCGCCTTGGTTCGAGGGCTGATACAACGCTCAACACTCGTCGGATCGAGCAATGCGTTATCCGGATCAATGTCCGCCAATACCGGGCTCGCTCCAGCACGGATGATTGCCAACACTGTCGCGAAAGCCGTCATCGGTGTGGTGATAACCTCATCTCCCTCACCGATGCCAAGCGCACGCAAGCCGATCTCAATGGCATCCATGCCATTTCCTACACCCACGGCATGCGCCAAGCCACAACGCTCAGCCCACGCAGCCTCAAACGCCTTTACCTCATTACCCAGCACATACCAGCCGGAACGCAGCACTCTGTCCAGCGCCGCCAATTCGGCAACCCGCAGATCCTCGGGTTCCGCCTTAAAGTCGTTCATTAAAATCATGATGCGCTCCAGTATGCCTGCTGATGTTTCTGATAATAGGCAAGGCAACTTGCTAGCCCCTGTTTCAGGCCAACCTTAGGCTGCCAACTCAAGGCCGTTTCAAATTTGTCGTAATTGCTATAGTAATCGCCAATATCTATGGCCTTGCGCTCGGGTGGGAATGGCACGATTTCATAGCTGGATCCTGGGCTCAAATCGCACAGCATCTGCGCCAACTGTTTTAAGCCCACCACCTCTTTGCTTCCCAAGTTGAATACCTGACCATCTGCCCTTACATCAAGCGCCGCCATCAAGAGTGCATCCACCACATCGTCCACATAATTGAAGTCGCGCAACTGCAAACCATCACCAAACACCAGGATAGGCTTATCCTCGATGACATTCCTGATCCAGATTCCCAGAAAAGTCTGTCGGGCATCCTTTACCCGCATGCCGGGGCCATACGTATTCGTCAGCCGCAACGCACAAGCTCGAATGCCATATACATTGTTGTATAGTAAGTGATACCACTCCCCGGCCAATTTATTGATGCCATTCACATCCACCGGCCTGATCGGGTGTGTCTCATCGACTGGCAGATATTCAGGTTTGCCATATAACTGGCGCGTACTGGCGAACACGATCTTGATGTTCTGATTGTGTTGGCGGCATGCTTCCAGAATGGATAATTGCGCAGCCGCATTGATATCAAGATCAGCTTGCGGATTGGTCATCGAATCCAGATGACTGGTTTGCCCCGCAAGATTAAAAAGATAATCCTTGCCCTGAATCAGATAAGCCATCGCAAACGGATCGCGCACATCACTTATATTCAGTGTCACATGATCTCTGATGTCTTCTATGTTGCGCAGATTTCCCCCGTAGAGCGGAATTAAACTATCAACTAGGGTTACTTTTGCCCCCAACATCACCAGGCGCCGTGCCAGATTGGAGCCGATGAAACCGACGCCACCTGTGATTAATATCTCTTTTCCCTGTATTTTTTGGTAATCAATCATTTGTAATCTTTCTGGCCAACACTACTTGGTCTAAATATAAATCCGGGTTAGCAGGCAGCACCTTATATAAGAGTGCGCCCAGTATATTGAACGGCGCCATCATGGCTGCACAGATAAACAGATTGGCTACCTGCCATCGCGTCCACAAAATCTTGAATAAATATGCATTGATCAGTTGAAATAACGCTCGTACGTCGGCATTTATTTTCTGCTGTTTCAACACCTCAAACCCATTTTTTTCCAACAAGCTTTTCAAGCCGAACGAGGAATAACGAGCATAATCCCAAGGCTGTTCGTGCTCATCCCAAACAAAAGGAACAGTTAGTAACAGCAGCCCACCTGGCTTCAACACACGGTGAATTTCCCCCAAAAATCGGTCTGGCGCAAACACATGTTCTAACACTTGATTACACACTATCCCATCAAAATCTGGTTCTTCAAACGGGAAAGAATTGCCGTCATAGAAAAAATCCGCCTGCTTGTTTGTCCGATTCTCCAAGGTGTCGATTTCCAACCCGACATACTCATTCGTTAAAAACATTTCCCGATAGGGCTTACGGCCACATCCCACATCCAGCAAGCGGCCTTTCATGTGCAAAGCCATCTGCCCAATGGCTTTTCTCAATCCTCTACGCGAATGATAGTACGGGTTGAACCAAAGCCCCAGAAGCCCGGGAGCGTACTGTTGTTTCAAAATATATTGCTTTATCGCTTGCATCATTTTCTTCGCAAGATCATACCGCCGAAGGTGAATTTCATATTACCTAAAAATGCACTACCATCATCGCTTTCGAATTCCGCAACGGTCTCATACTGACTTGAAAGATGCGCTATTACTGCCTGTCTACTGAAGACTCTGCAAGGGTAGCTGGCTGAATAAATTGAGGGCGGGACATGCTGTAATGTAAGCGCATCACGAAGTGCATCGCTAAATGGGGTTCTATCAATAATTAAGTAATTAATTCTGCTTTGCATCAGCTCAGACAAAATCGAGTACGGCTCAGGCAGATACTGCAACACGCTGGAAAGCAATACCACGTTAGGTATTTCCTTCTGCATTACCTCTTCAATATTAAAATGAAACTTCAACTGCTCAGACTCAATACACCCACGGCCACAACGCACAAAGTGCGCTTGCTCGACAACGTTCCAGCTTAACGAACTTAGAATAGATAGAAAATCCCTGCACTGGAAATAACTACTACCCAGTGATCCGCCAAAGTCCAGAACAGAAAGCCGCCCTTTATTCTCGGCAGCCGCCCGCAACAAACCTGCGAGCACGGGGAAAGAATGGTGCACATCGTTGAATAGCACAGAGTCTCGTTCAAAGGCAGCTCTGCCGGCAATCACTTCAAGTGTTGCGTGCTTCACTTTCTCAAGAATAAGATCTGCGTCGTAACCAGTAGCCGATTTGCTTGCAGATGCCCAATCGTCATAGCGCCCTGAAAAGTAAACTCCGTACCTGAAAAGTGGCTTGAGACGCTCAATCAATATCGGGGGCAACCATTGCTTATATCTATTTGCCATACCCGCTTCTTCTCATCCGCTGTAATTGACTGAATACTTTATTGGCTACTCTCACAGGTAACGATGGTCGTGTTCGCTTATGAAATTCTGCAAACAGTTGTCTTGCAAAAAGCGTTTCCTCAATCGCGATATTCTCAACAGAAACAGGGATCCTCGCAAGCTCTCCCGAAAAATCCTTAGTTTCGGAACAATGAGTTCCGCTACCATCCGCTCCTATGTTATGCACCAAGCTGCGCCCCGGATAAAGCGTCAACTTGTCTTTCAAAAAGGCGCTGGCATACCAGCGAATAGCCCAAGAATTATTCTTACCCGCAATTTGGTCTTGAAGCATCTTGGTGTAGGGATAGCTCCCGTCAAAATCAAACTGGCGGGTTAGCTTACGGCGCTTTAGCTCATCCAACAGTTTTTGTCCATCCGGGTCAAACAGATTCCAGCCGCGTTTCCAGGTTGCCCAGCCCCAACAATCAGCACCTTTCAAGAAGAAGGTCTCTGGCAAGACCTGTTCAATAGGATAAACGTATCCGTGAATACTAATGACTCGTTGCTCATCCCGATATTTCTCTAATCCTTCGTTCATAAATTTAAGAAAATATGGGGATGTTACGAGATCATCTTCCAAAACAATTACTCGCCCGTACTGCTCGCACATACGGGAGACTCCATCAATAATTGAACGTGCCAGTCCAAAATTATTTTCCCGTTCAATAATTGACAAGGACTTGAACCCGGTAATTTCGCGAAGAAACGACCTAACCTCCCCGACAGTCTTGCTTGCCGCAACATCCTTAGGTGCATCGGAGAAAACATATAGTGGCGTTTCCATTGCCTCGAAATTGGTCAGCAACGCTTCAATGGTCTGGCGTGTATGCCATGGACGGTTGTATACGAATAAGGCAACTGGCGCGCAAGTCACATCAATGCTCCTGTGGAAAAAACGTTAGGCGTGCAGTTATGCGCTTCGCGGAAGAGCTTCATTTGCGATGAAGAAATATGTGTTAAAAGTCTTGGCCATGACTCGATAGTTTTGCCGATACAATATCTGCGCAGTGGGATGCGTCTCAAGATTCTGAATATCGGTATTCAGCAGCTCCACCAGAACCACGCGGGGACGATAACGATTCCAGTCGTTGGAAGAAATGATCTCATGGTCGAATCCCTCCGCGTCGATGGTCATAAAATCGATTTGCGTGCCGCCCGGCAGGTGCTCATCAAGAATCTGTTTCAGTGTTACAACAGGAATCTGTAGCGTATCGATGATACGGTACGGCGGGTTTTCTTTCTTCTTCGCCTCTTGTTCCGAAAAAGTGTTCAGCGCAGGTTCATTGAAAGCAAAATATCTCAGCACGCCCTCTTTTGAGCCCACGCCGCATTCTACGGTTATATCTCCGGGTCTCATACGCTGGAACAATTTCTTCGTTCCTGGCAAGGCATCGACATTGATGCCGCGCCAGCCCCGCCGATAGAAATAATAAGTGTTGGAGTACCGCGTCGGATGATGTGCGCCGATATCAACAAAAAAACCTGTCGCTATCTTCAATTCCCCAAGAATTCGCGCAAGCACCAGATCTTCGCCCTCCTGCGAGTATGAAAGGCGGCCTATTGGAAATCGATTGCGAATTACTGCCTTCAGGAAGTCAAATGCCTTGGGTAACGTTATGATCATTTCAGGCTGTTTGAAATTTAAGCGAACGTGGTTTGTAGCGTATACAAATCGCGATACAACTCACACCTGCCTAGCAGATCATCGTGCGTCCCGCTATCTTCGATATGCCCGTGAGCAATGACGTAAATGCGATCACAATCAACGACTGCCGGAAGATGATGAGAAACAATCAGCATAGTTACTTCTCCCCGCAATTTCCCGATTTCACCGGTAACCTCCTGCTCCGTATGCGCGTCCAGCGCGCTGGTGGCCTCATCGAAAACCACAATTTTCGGTTGCCGGTACAAGGCGCGCGCAATACCGATTCTCTGCCGCTGCCCCCCGGACAGGTTCATTCCATTTTCGCCGACCCTGGTATCTGCGCCCCGGGGAAGCTCGCTCACAAACGCCTCCAAGTTTGCAATTTTAATCACGCGCATGAGCTGCTGCATATCAGGTTCGTGTTCAAAAGTAATGTTGTAGGCGATGCTCTCATCCAGCAAAGTCAAGGCTTGGGGAACGTAACCGATAATCCTCTCCATGGACCGGCTTGTAAAGGGATCGAATGGTTGTCCATCGCATAAAAAATCCCCGGCGGATGCCGGTTGAAGGCCCGTGATTAAATCTAAAAGGGTGGTTTTTCCTGAGCCGGACATTCCGACGATGCCTATGGATTGCCCCCGTCCAATCTCCAGGTTGATATCGTGAAGTATGGGTTTGTCCTGGTAGCGAAAGCCGACCCCGCGCAATTCAATGCGCTGCTCAAAAGACAAGGAATCTTCGGAACGCACATGCTTGAGGGCCGCCAGCCGGTTCCTGATGAATATCAGCCGCTCGACAAATGAGCGGGAGAACCTGTAAGCGTTTAACGCCATCATCAGTTTTGCGAATGCGGGAACAGTCCGTAAAGCGGCCACAGCCACGACCCCTATCACCGGCAGCAGCTCTTCAGCCGATACGCCCGCCGACATAACAACCAGAACGGAAACAACCAGTCCGACGAGCACCACTATTTCTACCGCCAACAGGGGCAGCGCACTGTTAAAGTTGTAACGCCAGGCAATCCTGGCATATTGGGACGACACCTCCTGATTCTTCGCATCGAACAGGTGCGCCAGCCCCATCACCTTGATATCCCGAATCGCATTCACTATCGAGAACAACAGCCGGTATCTCTCGTTCTCGATATTGCTTTGTTCTTTTCCCAACTGTGTCGTGGGGCGTATCACCGACAAATATAGCGCAGCCGCAACCAGGCCTAATATCACTGCCGCAGCCAAAGTAGCCCAGGGGCTAATTATCAGAAATGCAATGCCCAGCAAGGAAAGAAAACAGATTTCATTCCCTATTTGAACCAGAGATCGAAATGCTATGGTTGAATGCACCGTGTTTGAATACGCAACTCCGGCCAGCTCCGATCCGGGTATCTCCTGGAATAGCCCGTACCTCGTGGCCAAAATCCGGTTCACCGTATCGTCTGTCAACCTGGCGGTAAACAATGCGAGCCGGCGATGTTGATAGCGGATCAGCACACCCTGGAAATACCCCTTGCAAAGGTAGAGCAGGATAAGCGCGGCGCTGATTGCCGCGACCTGCCGGCCCACGCCAATCGACCTGGTCCAATTTAATAGCCCGGATGCGTTATCGGCTAACAGGCCGGGGTTCGTCACGATTTTCATGTAAGGGAAAATAACCGCTATCCCGAGCATGTCGAGAACCGAAATCAGAACCACCGCCAACAGCAAGAGGGCGGTTTCTTTTTTCCCGGCAAATTCCAGTATGAAGCGCACAACTTCATGGTTGTCAGACTGTCTCTTACCCACTTTCTTATCGTTGCCCACTGCCAACAACTTTCCTGAGATTATCAATTGCCTTGCTATGGCCAGTTGGCATATTGGGATAAACCGTAGCCAATATTTTCCCCAACTCTTCGCGCAGAATCCGCATTTCTTCTTCCTCGCTTAAACGCTGCTGTTCGGCAAGTTGCATATCAACAATAGATGCGTCATGCAGAATAGCCTGGGCAAATTTACGCTCTTCTTTTAAAGGGTCGCGTACTTTTTTTGCGTCAAGCCCCTGCGTCAGGATTCGCTTTAACCGGTTTAGCGCGCGGCGCCAAAAGGAACGCGCCCCCTCTTTCAGCGTGAATCTATCCTTGATGGAAATCGTGCCCAGCGTGTATTCAACTGCAAGCCACCGATATACCTGCCTGATCCGCTCGAAGGACCAGCCTTCGGAAAGCGCTTTTTCGATGCACTCATTTTATCACAGCCCCCCTAGCCTCATGGGCGTGCGCGCTGCTCCTCCGCCAATCGGCTCATGGTCAGCCCATAGCACGTCAGCGCAACAATTTTCCTCAACATTTCTGTCAGATCATACTGACCGTCGGCTTTTTCGCATGCCATGCGAAACGCCATGGCGGCATCTCTAAGCGATTTCGTTTCTTCATCTGAATTCAGGTTATGCATATAGTAAAAAGCTAGACTTTGCCGGTGCATTGCTGCTTTATCAAATTGAAATCGAGTAGCTTCACGCAGAAGATTTGCGTATTCATCCTTGCTCTCTGCCGTTCTGCAAAAATCAAAACTGACGTGCGGATGATACGCACACGCAATGGTGGGCACGCCAAGGAATGCCATTTCGTGCGCGACCGTGCCGTAAACCGTTACTGCACAGCACATTCCCGCTTCGGCCAATTGCTTGTTTGTGATACCGGATGAAATCATCGACAGCCCCGGATAACGTTGCTTTAGCTCACTCAACACGTTATCACTCAAGCTGATTTGATTCGGGTGCGGTTTAATTAAAAAAGGAATATTCGCGCTACTCAGCGTCTCAATCGTGAAACACACCCATTCCCAGAAGTCAGGGAACACCATTTCCCGATAAACATGCGGGCTGTCGTAGAAGTCATGCAGAAATATAACGACTGCACCCCGCACGTCTGGTACGGGATCGCCCGACTCCGCATACGCAGATTTCTTCATATAGGCCGTTGCACTATCCACTCCGCCGGACAAGCGCGTGGACAATGCCGTCTCTGCCAAAGCCAATCTTTCCTCCTGATGATCCAGCTTCAAGAACTCAGTGGCATAACCATCCGGGTTTTTGGTATGCACCCAGTCTTGAAGGGTTAGCTCCTTTGTGAACTCCTGATAATTGCCAAACGAAAACACTCTCACACCATTCTGCAAAGCCACCCTTACCGGGATGCCATGTTGAATATAGGTACTGTATGAAGTCAGGTATAACTTCGGTTTAGTGCGTTCAAAATAAGCTTTGGCTCGTCGCACATCACGATATGCCTGCCAAATTAGCACTAACAAATAAGCGTCTTTCAGATCAACAGTTGGCGCGGGCTTAAAACGAAGGAAGCTGTCATTGATCAAATCTCCCACCGCTATGCCATCCATCTGCAAACTAATAAGCGAATCTTTGTCGGTCAAATTTCGCCAACACTTCCATGCACGGGAAATATCAATCACGTCCTTGAACGGGCGAAGTGATGTACTACGATAGCCGACCACGTCGCAAAAAGAATTATATAAACGGACCCACTTGAAACTATGCAATGGATTAATGAACAGGCGTGAAACGATAAAGGACAAAATGGATTTTGCCTCACCTACGCGCAAGCTTCGCAATACAAACTGCTCAACTCGAACTGCTTGCTTTTCGCGCAATGAAGACACGATCTGGCCGAACATACTAAAGCAATACAAATCTTCAACGCACTGCACCAATACAACTTGTTTTGGCGTCACCACGCCTTTACGCATATCCCTAAAATATTTTTCGAGCGCGCTTTGCTGCGGATCGGACAACCATCTCTTCAATCGTTCAATCATCGCGATCAGCCAATCAAATCCAATGACATGGCTGTGCCCATCTTTACGTCCTTTACAAGACGACGGCCAAGCAAAGCGGGAAGATATTTGGGGGGCAATCCATAACCCGGACGAATAGCTCTCAGATTCTCTTGCGTCAGTGCCTCTCCCGCCATTAAATCTTTAACGATATAAAGTGAACGGCGGAATACCAGAGACTTCTTTTCTTGTTCAGTCGGCCCATAGCTCACTTGCCCAAGCGCCTGCCAGGCTCTCTCCGTCTCCATCACCAGTTGCGCCATTTCAGCCGGCTCCATGGAAAATGCACTATCCACTCCGCCATCAACGCGGTTTAGTGTAAAGTGTTTCTCAATAACGGTTGCACCCAATGCGACGCTGGCCACAGACACTCCCAACCCTATGGTGTGGTCGGACAAGCCCACTTCGCAACCGAACAGCTCGCGCAAGTGCGGGATGGTCAAAATGTTGGTGTTCTCTGCCGTGGCCGGATAAGTGCTGGTGCACTTGAGGAGGATCAAATCCTCGCATCCCGCCTCGCGCGCGGCACGCACGGTATCATCCAGTTCGGCTACCGTAGCCATGCCGGTAGAGATGATCAGCGGCTTGCCGGTGGCAGCCACCTGGCGAATCAGCGGCAGGTCGGTATTTTCGAACGAGGCGATCTTGTAGCACGGCGCCTCCAAGCCTTCGAGAAAGTCCACCGCAGTATCATCAAACGGCGTGCTGAAAGCGATCATGCCCAGCTCGCGCGCACGATCAAAAATCGGCTTGTGCCATTCCCACGGGGTATATGCCTCAGCGTAAAGTTTGTAAAGAGAAGCCCCCTTCCACAAGCTGCTTGAATCGCTGATGTGGAACTCGCGCTCGTCCAGGTCGATCGTCATGGTGTCGGGCGTATATGTCTGGATTTTCAGCGCGTGCGCGCCTGACTTAGCCGCTGCCTCGACGATCTCCAAGGCTCGGCCCAGCGACTGGTTATGGTTGCCGGACATCTCGGCGATGATAAAGGGCGGGCAGTGACGCCCAATCTCAATATTTTCTATTTTAATCATTCACCGTTCCCATTTCGAAAGTTGCAACGATTCAACTGAAACCGCCAAACACCGCCATTTTTCAATCGCAACCAATCTCATCACCCTCCCATCCCTGCAACCGTGCCCGAATTTCCTCCTCACTCGGCAGCAGGTGCTGGTAGGCCGCCGGCAGATGTGGGGTCAGGCTGTAGGTGGCAATGCCGATTGGCTGGGTGGCGGTCTTCAGCGCGTATTCGACCACAGTTTTTTTCTTGCTTTTACAGATAATGATGCCGATGGCATCGTTTTCGTCTAGCAGCTTGACTTGCTCATTGAGCGCCACAAGGTAAAACTCCATTTTACCTTTGTGCTCGGGCTGGAATTCACCGATTTTGAGCTCCACAGCGATCAGGCTTTTCAGCACCCGGTGGTATAGCAACAAGTCGATGTAGTAATCGTTGCCTTCCACGATCAGCCGGTATTGACTGCCCACAAAGGTGAAGTGCGGCCCCATTTCGGTGAGGAAACGCTGAACATTGGCGATCAGGGCGGTTTCGAGTTCTCGCTCCTCGTGTGCGCCGGAGAGTTCGAGGAAGTCGAAGGTGTAGTGATCCTTGACCGCCAGCTTGGCTTGCGCGGCGATGGCTTGTGGCAAAGCATTGTCGAAGCTGGTCTGGTTGAGCAGGTATTTTTCGTAGGTCTGGTTGTCGATCTGGTGCTCTAGCACCCGGCGTGTCCAGCCGAAACGGGCGGTGGCGCGCAGGTAGAACTCTCGCTGTAGCGGGTTTGTGCACCGGTCGAGGATCAGTGTGTTTTTGGTCCAAGCGATTTCTGCAGCCAGTGGCTGCAGAATTGGCCGCTCCTTGTATTCACGGTAAAACGTGCGCATGTACCAAAGGTTGCGCCCAGAGAAACCGCTCTTTTCGCCAAATTCGGCACGCAGATCGGCGGACAGGCGCTCGACAACGGCCTTGCCCCAGCCTTCGGTTTCCTGACGCTCCTCGATCAGCTTACCAATGTCCCAATAGAGTGCGATCAGTTCTTTGTTGACAGCACGCAACGCAGCATATTGTGCCGAGTGTATGCGCGCTTTGAGTTCGGTCAGCAGCGTTCCGTAACCAGCACCCTTCATTACATCGCTCACCATAGTCAGATGTGGGTATCCAAGACGAACATTTTCGCTGGCGTATAGATCTGGATTTTCAGCGCATGCGCGCCTGGCTTGGCCGCTGCCTCGACGATCTCCAGAACCCGGCCCAGCGACTGGTTATGGTTGCCGGACATCTCGGCGATGATAAAGGGTGGGTGATCTCGCCCGATCAGCTTGCCGGATATTTTCAATTCTCTGGTCATCGCAATTAATTTTCTTTTTGTTCGTTCTCAATTTTCTCAATTCTGATCGAATATCGCTTACCCCGATAATCAAAAAATGCCGGGTACCGGTTTGAATCAACGACGCGGAGCAGGTCAAATTGTTGGGCAATTGTCTTGTCCGGATCAAGCCTGCTATCTTCCGGCGTCCTCTTGGGAAGATAAGGTCCGGGATCACCTGCCTGCTTGCCGGGTTTGATCGAGCCGAATTGCTCGACAGCCTGGGACATGAGCAATAACTCGACCGCAAACAATTTGGCATTGATTTCCGGAAGCAGTTCGTGACCTTCAAGCATGAATCCTGTCTTCAGCCAGATATCCCCGGTATCAACCGGATCTCTCGCTTCAAGCAAACTCACCGTTATTTGGTTGGCTCCTCCCAGAATTGACCAGACATAAGGTGACCATCCCCGGCCCTCCGGCAAGTCGCTGGCGTGCAACACGAGCGCCGCCTTATATCTTTCCCGTTCATGGTCTCGAACTATCTGGCTGCAGGAAACGAGAAAAAGAATATCTCCTCCCCGCAGCTCGGCCTTATCATGTGCAAGCGAAACAAAATGCCCTTTCGAAGACATATCCCGCATCCACACTTGCAGGCTCTTTATGACAGGATGGTTTGGATCGGTGCATAAAATGGAAATTTTCATTCTAGCAACCCATTTCTTCGCATACTCTGCCAACCCCCAGGCCATCCACCAGCGAATATGCTTTTCTTGAAAGCCCTTCCGCCTGCGCCTGATTATTTAGCAATGCGACCACTGCGCCCCGCATTTTTGAAATGCTTGCCGTCTTGCATGTACCAACGTAAATACTCGCGCCAAACAAATCCAACGCTTTTGCGATATTGATTTGATTATCTGCCAGCGCCACAAGCAGCGCTGGCAAACCCAGGCAACAACGCTCCCAGCATGCCGATCCTCCGGCGCCAATCGCCAGGTCGGCTGCGGCCATCAGCTCGGCCATCCTGTCTGTTTGCACGTGGCAATTAAATCCGTGCCGCGTGCATTCAGTTTCAATTTGCCCGAGCGAAGGGTGCTGAGCACCGATCACTACATCGACATGGAGGCTAGAAATATCCATCTCGGTCAACGCGTCTATTGCATACCCTGTGTGGTTACCGGCATCTACACCACCAAAAAACACCAAAATTCTATTGAGTTGCCCTGTGCGTGGCTTCACTTGCTCGCGCAACTTTCGGAATTCATCGCGTAGTAGTGCATAACGTGGCCCCAGCAACAACCGGCAATGGGATGGTACTTTACCTGTGTAGCGAGTCTGCATGTCAGCATAGAAATTTTGATCCAGCAACACGTCGCAATCGTGTTGGCGATCGGCGATGTCGTCGATGGACATGATCTGTTTGGCAGTTCCACGCAAGGCACTTTCCCAACGCGCATCCAATGCATAGTGATCAACAATCAGCCAATCCCACAATCGATCCGATAGCGCCTGAACAGTGGTTTGTGCATCCTGCGCTTGACTGGTTCTTAGCCAATGCGCATGCGCCAGGTCGTCTGCGGGTGATGCATTGGAATTGCTATCCAACAGCGCAAGTTCCATGCCTTTTGCTGCCAGCATGTCGCGCAAATGCTCGGGCAGTTCGCAGCTGATGAAGCGAATGTGTGCGCCGCGCTGTTTCAATCCATCTGCCAAGGTCAAGCAGCGCATGAAATGCCCCGTGCCGATTTTATTTGAGGCATCAACGCGAAAGGCGATGTGATGCACGACCATGCTTAATCCTTACGCCCCATAATGATGGGTGCCAAAATCTCGGCTCGTGCCCAGTCATCTGTTGTATCAATATCCTGCACTCGCCAACGGGGGATCATTATCGGCTTCGAGCGTCGATCAAAGATGCGCTTGTCCTCTAACCATGCCGCAGGTCGCCCCCAATAGAATTGCCCTGCGTCATGCAATGCGGCGGGCAAGTCTTGCGAACGCGTGGCAAAGTACTCGGGGAAAAACATCTCTATTCCGCCTTCAGGCGCTTGCTTGAATGAGCGGAAGATCGGAGCGGCAAAGTCGGTCACGGTGAATGCGTAATCCCAATCGCCCGAATCCAGCGCATCCCATCCCCGCTTAAGGTCATCTGTCTGCACAAACGGTGCTGTCGCATAGATGCAGCATACCGCAGCCACATCAAATCCTTGATCCAATGCCCATTGCGTGGCGTGAGCGATGACGGGTGTGGTTCCTGCGTGGTCGTTGGATAGCTCTTCAGGGCGCATGAAGGGGACTTCTGCCCCACACTGTCTCGCCACTTCTGCAATCTCCGCATCATCTGTCGAGACGATGATGTGTTCGAACAGTCGCGAGGACTTGGCAGCCTCTATCGACCAAGCGATCATCGGCTTGCCGTAGAAGAGTTTGATGTTTTTGTGCGGGATGCGTTTGCTTCCGCCGCGAGCAGGAATGACAGCGATTCTCATTTTGTAGTGGCTTGGCGTAATGCCTCGATCACTTTGTCTTGCTGGGTTTTGGTCAACCCCGGATACATCGGCAAGCTAATCGCTTCGGCGTAATACTGTTCTGCTTCCGGGCAATGCCCCGCCTTGAATCCCAAGCCTTCGTAGTAAGGCTGGCGATGCACCGGGATGTAATGCAGGTTTACTCCGATGCTTTCATTGCGCAATGCCTCAAACACTCGACGATGGGTCTGACCTATCTCGCCAAGTTTCAAACGAATTACGTACAGATGCAAACCGGAATAGCTGTCCGCATGTTGCCACGGTGCAATCACCGGCAAATCAGCCAAAAGCTGGTCATATCGCTTGGCGATGGTGTGGCGCTTGATGACGAATGCGTCCAGTCGCTGCATTTGACTTAGGCCCAGCGCAGCTTGAATGTCTGTCATGCGATAGTTAAATCCAAGGTCAATCTGTTGGTAGTACCATGGGCCATCCGGCGCATGGGTCATTTCGCCCGCGTCACGTGTGATGCCATGGCTGCGCAGCAACTGCATCCGTTTGGCCAGTTGCGCATCGTTGGTCATGGCCATGCCGCCCTCGCCGGTGGTGATGACTTTGACCGGGTGAAAACTGAACACGGCGATATCGCTGTAACGGCAATTGCCGATGGGTTCGTTGCGATATTTACCGCCGATGGCATGCGAAGCATCTTCGATGATTTTGAAGCCATATTGCCGGCTGAGCGCGTGTATGCCTGCCATGTCGCAGGGTTGCCCACTCAGATGCACGGGGATCACGGCTCTGGGTAGATTGCCATTCTTTTTTGCGTGCGCCAATTTTTCTGCCAAACGCTCCACGCTCATGTTGTATGTGCGTGGATCAATGTCCACGAAATCTATCCGAGCGCCACAGAAGAGTGCGCAATTTGCACTTGCCACAAAAGTAATCGGTGTAGTCCAGACTACGTCGTTTGGTTCCACGTTAAGTGCTAAACAAGCAATGTGCAACGCACTGGTTGCACTGTTTACTGCGACCGCATGTTGCGTACCACAATAGTCAGCGATGTTTTTTTCAAAAGCGGGCACAGCCGAACCTTGTGTCAGGTAATCTGAACGCAGCACATCCACAACCGCCTGGATGTCCTCTTCAGAAATATCTTGCCGGCCGTAAGGAATCATTGTTGTCATATCTTGCCGACTTTTCCCCGGTTTTGCTCGATCCATGTTTGTAGCATTTCGATGCTCATCCACTCCGCGTTGTTATCCGAGCTGTAGGTGAAATCCTCAGACACTTTCTTGCCATCCTTGATGCGGTATGGATCGTCGCTCCAGTTATGAATGGCCGGAAGTATCTTGAAGTGTTCTTGATATTGGTAGGTATAGAGCGCATCTTCAGAGCCTATCATTTGCTCGTGAAGCTTCTCGCCGGGACGGATACCAACGATCTCATGTTCCGCATTGGGTACACATGCAAGTGCGACGTCGGTCACTTTCATTGATGGAATCTTTTTGACATAAATCTCCCCGCCGACCATGTCTTCAAAAGCATGCCACACCAGATCCACGCCTTGCTCCAGCGTAATCATAAAGCGTGTCATGCGAGCGTCGGTAATGGGCAATGTTCCTTTATCTGCAATCGATAAGAAAAATGGAATTACTGAGCCGCGTGAACCCATCACGTTGCCATATCGAACTACACTGAATCGTGTTTTGTGCGCTCCCGAATAGGAATTACCAGCGACAAAAAGCTTATCTGAGGTAAGTTTTGTTGCACCGTAAAGATTGGCTGGGCTGCTGGCTTTGTCGGTTGATAATGCGATAACACGTTTAACTTCGTGATCAATACAGGCATCAATCAAGTTCATCGCGCCTATCACGTTGGTTTTTACGCATTCAAATGGGTTATATTCTGCGGTAGGCACGATTTTCGTCGCAGCTGCATGAACTACGAAATCAATACCATCAAGCGCCCGCGCAAGGCGGTCTTTATCGCGTACATCACCAATGAAAAAACGGACACGTGAGTCGTTGCCATACAGCTTGGCCATATTCCACTGTTTCATTTCATCACGAGAATAGATCACCAAACGACGTGGGCTGTACTTTGCCAGTGTCATTGGTACAAAAGTATGCCCGAATGAGCCTGTGCCACCAGTTATCAATATGTTTTTTCCACTTAGCATGGCTTCTCCAAATAAACCTTCAAAATGTCAGGCAATAACTTACCCATTGCTCAATTAATGACGGAATTTTAGTCATTCCTAACCTGTTTTTCCAAAAAACAATCAGCTAAAATACCACCATAGTTTGGGATGCTTTAGTTATGTAATGCCGGCTTGAAATTTGTATCCGTATTTGTTCAAGACGCCCAGTGGTTAATGCTTCTGGAGGTGGCCTATTGGGGTTGCGCAAGCAGGATAGAATCGAAAGGCCTGCGTGGTCGGTGCCAGCAAATGACGATTTCATAAATTCATTTCTTTTGCGTGCTGCAAAGTGAAGTTCCTTGGCATGTCTTGGTAGGAAAAAACGATGCCATCTCGCAGAGATGTGGTGTGGTGCCATCCCAATCCATTGATGCGCGCAACATCCATCACCTTGCGCATGGTGCCATCCGGCTTGGTGGTGTCTTGCACAAACTGACCTTTGTAGCCCACTGCTTCGGCAATCGTTTCCGCCAGTTCGCGAATCGTTATATCTTCGCCCGTTCCCACATTGATCAACGGGCATCGCGATGGCTCAACCAGCGCGCTGTAGCGTTCGTCATCCAATTCAGCGAGGAACACCAGCGCGTTCGCCAGATCATCCACATATAGAAACTCGCGCCTGGGCGTGCCGCTGCCCCACAGGGTAACTGAGAACTGAGGTGCAAGGACTGAGGGCTGAGGGGTAAGACCGAGTGCTGCTCGCAGATCATCTGGGATATTTCCGTATATGGCTTCGTTGCGGGCAATGCCCGCATAATCACCTTGCTGCGCGAGCTTGGCGAGGTGAATTTTGCGGATCAGTGCAGGCAGGACGTGCGAGTTATTCAGATCATAGTTGTCGCCCGGCCCGTACAGGTTGGTCGGCATCGCAGCCAGCCATTTGGTCCCGTATTGGCGGTTATAGGCCCAGCACATTTCGATGCCGGCAATCTTGGCGAGCGCGTAAGGCCGGTTGGTCGCTTCCAGCGGGCCGGTAAGCAGGTATTCTTCCCTGATGGGCTGCGGGCAGTCGCGCGGGTAAATGCAAGAGCTACCCAAAAAGATCAGCCGCTCGACCTCGGTCGCGTAAGCGGCGCGGCAGATGTTGGCTTCGATGAGCAGGTTGCTCATCAGGAAATCCACCGGATAGCTGTTGTTGGCATGGATGCCGCCGACTTTGGCAGCCGCCAGAAATACGGCTTCGGGGCGCTCCCGCTCGAAAAATTGCCGGGTGGTAGCCGCATCTTCCAAATCCAGTTCGGCATGCGTGCGCACTATCAGATTGGTATAGCCCAGGCGGTGTAACTCACGCACAATCGCACTGCCGGCAAGGCCGCGATGGCCTGCGATATAAATTTTAGAGTTTTTGCGCATCATTTCTTGCGGCTTTTCTTTACGGTGTGCTTGAATTTCAGGACGGCGAAATTCAGCTCGATGGATGTTTCCGCATCGCTGATTTGCATGTCGTCATCCAGAATTTCGGCAATCAGTTCACCGCTACGCTGCATCAGTGCTTTCTGTCGTGTTTTGTCTTGTATTACCGAGAGCTCTTTCACGCTTCTCGATAGTTCACGGATCTTTGTGAAGGTTTCGATGATTGA
>FZPX01000042.1_pt1 | contig 19860 bp, 22 predicted proteins | sample 1534791 | NCBI WGS metagenome assembly FZPX01 (sample SAMEA104161951, study PRJEB21768) | metagenome | biome: subterrestrial habitat; feature: phreatic zone; material: underground water | place: France | collected 2016-06-01 | depth 60 m | reverse complement strand
ATGAACATGGAACGCATGGATTTCAGCTATGAAATATCGGACGAACGGTTGCTGGCCTACAGCCAGTTGCCCATACTGGATCGCTTGCGCTGGCTGGACGAAGTGCGCCGCTTTACGTTGATGGTGCGGCAGGCGCCGACGGTGCGGAGAAACCCGAACGAGCTGCTACCGGGATTGGAAGAGAACAAATCGGCCTTGGATGTGTAAAACACGCGTAGTAATGTGCGAGCCTTATTGGGGCACGGCAGGATGTTGTGCAGGCAATTTGCCATTGCGGTTTCAGCCCTGTGCGGCCATCTTGATGGTCTCGGTAAACTGCTTGCTGTAAGCAGGGTTGAAAGAGTTTTCAGAACAATGGGCAAGCCGGAGCGATTCGTGAACATACCTCTGTACGTCTTCCGCCCGGCAATTGCCTGTTTGCGAGTGCTGCCGCGATTCCGCAATGGGTCGGCGGCGATGGCCGAAAGAATGAATGCCGATCTGGTTTTTGATCATGCGGATGCTGCGCGTGAACTCGGCTTTTCTCCAAGGTCGTTCCAGCCCGGCAAAAGAGATTTGCCGATTTCCTTAGCAGTTAATCTTTGACAAGTCAATATGTCGAAAGACATATGTTATCGGATGGACTTGCTGAGTATAATCGCGCCCTGATTTGCTGCGACTGGCTTGACCTAACGGGCATGGCGATATTGCCACCCCTGATAATGATTCGCCATGCCCGTTTCCCCCTCCCCAACCCTCCCCCAGTGGGAGAGGGGGCAAACGAACCGCTATGCGAGTTTCACGTTATAAGGACACGAATGATCGCCAATTCCACCGCCATTCCCGATTTACTGATCATTGAACCAAAAGTGTTTGGCGACGACCGTGGTTTCTTTTTTGAAAGCTGCAACCGGCGCAAGTTTGCCGGGCTAGTAGGCCGCGAGGTGGATTTTGTGCAGGACAACCATTCGCGCTCGGCTAAAAATGTGCTGCGCGGCCTGCACTATCAAATCCAGCACCCGCAAGGCAAGCTGGTGCGCGTGGTGCAGGGTGCAGTGCTCGATATTGCGGTGGACATACGCAAAAGCTCCCCAACCTTTGGCAAGTACGTCGCAGTGGAATTGACCGCCGAAAACAAACGCATCCTCTGGATACCGGAAGGTTTCGCCCACGGTTTCATCGTGCTCTCGGACACGGCGGAGTTTTTGTACAAGACCACCGATTACTGGTTTCCGGAACATGAAAGGTGCATCCACTGGGATGACCGCGCCTTGGCAATAGATTGGCGGCTACAGATTCCTCCCATCCTTTCCGACAAAGATGCGCAAGGCAAAACCTTCGCCGAAGCAGAGTTGTTCGCATGATTCCGGGGAAAGCAGTTAGCTGTTTTGTAGGTGCGAATTCATTCGCACGTAATTCGCCATTCGTGCGAATGAATTCGCACCTACAAGCGCAGCACGACAATATAAAGCAACAGGATATTTTCAATAAACTGCTTTTTCTGGGATGATCAACCCGCACGCCAACCATCCAACCACGCTCGCAGCACTCGCTCGCAGCTTGTGGCAACACCGCGATTTGATTTCGCAGATGACCCGCCGCGAAGTCGTCGGGCGCTATCGCGGCTCCATCATGGGCATAGCCTGGTCTTTCTTTAACCCCATCCTGATGCTGGTGGTGTACACCTTCGTTTTCAGCGTGGTGTTCAAAGCAAGATGGGGAACGGGCGGCGAAGAAAACCAGGCCACCTTCGCCATCGCAGTATTTGTCGGCATGATCGTGCATGGCCTGTTTGCCGAAATGGCAAACCGCGCGCCCGTGTTGATTTTGTCCAACGTCAACTACGTCAAAAAAGTAATTTTCCCGCTGGAAATACTGCCCGTTGTTGGCTTGGGCGCCGCGCTGTTTCACACACTCATCAGCCTGGGCGTATTGCTGGCCGCCATCCTGCTGATCAACGGCAGCCTGGTTTGGACAGCCATATTCTTCCCGTTGATCATCCTGCCGCTGTTGATCGCCACCCTCGGAGTGGCATGGTTCCTCGCCTCGTTGGGCGTATTTGTGCGCGATGTCGGGCAGACAGTAGGCATCTTTACCACCGTGCTGATGTTCCTCTCGCCGGTGTTCTACCCCATATCGGCATTGCCGGAAAAATTCCAAATCTGGCTGATGCTCAACCCGCTCACTTTTGTGATCGAACAAAGCCGTGCCGTCATGATCTTTGGCAAGCAGCCTGATTGGTCAGGGCTGGGGATATATGCTGTAGCCAGCATGGCAGTCGCTTGGGCGGGCTACTGGTGGTTCCAGAAAACCAGAAAGGGGTTTGCCGATGTCCTCTAATCAAAACAGTTATTCCCCTCTCCCTCTGGGAGAGGGCTGGGGAGAGGGGGCTCCAAAGTTGGCAGAATCGCTATCCGCCGAGTTTGGAAAAGGGTTTGACGAGAGAAATCTGCGCCACATGCGCGCTTTTTTTCAAGGATTTCCGATTTGGAACGCAGTGCGTACCGAATTAAGCTGGACTCACTACCGCAACCTTTTACGTGTGGAAAACGAACAGGCACGCAACTGGTACATGGAAGAATCAGCAAGCCAGAATTGGAGCACCCGCGCACTGGACAGGCAAATCGGCACACTCTACTACGAACGACTGCTGTCCAGCCGCGACCGCGACCCCGTGCGTCAAGAAGCCGCCGTGCAAATTGCTCCCTTGCAAAAATCGCCGCGTGAATTCGTGCGTGACCCAGTGCTGCTGGAGTTTCTTGGTATGCCTGATACGGGACGCCTGCTGGAAGCTGACCTGGAACAAGCCCTGATCAACAAACTGCAAGCCTTTTTGCTGGAACTGGGCAAAGGCTTCGCCTTCGTCGCCCGCCAGATGCGCATCAGCACCGAAACCAAGGATTTCTATATCGACTTGGTGTTCTACAACTATTTGCTCAAATGCTTCGTCCTCTTTGACCTGAAAGCCGGAGAACTCACCCATCAGGATATTGGTCAGATGCTCCCTTCCCCCTCGGGGGGAAGGGCTGGGGATGAGGGCTTGCCCTCTGCCGGTTTATTTTCAACCGAGGTTTTCAGGAAAAATCCAATAAGCCACCCAGCGGGTAGCGAATCACCGCCAAGCTTTCATCCCAACCTGAGCCGGTCACACTGCCGCGCGCTGATGCGGGTGGAAAATAACGCTGCCCGCCAGTTCTACGAAGCCGCCACGACACTGTGCCGAGCCATACCAGCGATGTGCAAGCTTTTCCCAGCTCCACAGGGTTTATCCAATTTCGGCAAAGGGTTATTGGGATGAGCGACGTAATGAAGAACCCCGGTTACGGGACGCTGCTGGCCGAACTCAAAACCCGCATACACACGGCACAATATGCGGCGCTACGTGCGGTCAATAAAGAACTGATCGCTCTGTACTGGGATATTGGCAAGCTAATCGAGGAGCGTCAGGAAGCAGAAGGCTGGGGCAAGGCCGTTGTCGAGAGGTTGTCCGCCGACCTGCGTGCGGAATTCGGCGAAAAGAGCGGTTTCTCTGGTCGCAACCTTTGGTATATGCGCACGTTTTACCGCGAATACAAGGAACAGCCAATTCTGCAGCCACTGGCTGCAGAAATCGCATGGACCAAAAACACACTGATCCTTGACCGCTGCCAAAACCCGCTACAGCGAGAGTTCTACCTGCGCGCCACCGCGCGTTTCGGCTGGACACGCCGGGTGCTGGAGCATCAAATCGACAACCAGACCTACGAAAAATACCTGCTTAACCAGACCAGTTTCGATAACGCCCTGCCACAAGCCGTCGCCGCACAAGCCAAGCTGGCGGTCAAAGATCACTACACCTTCGATTTCCTCGAACTCTCCGAAGCACATGAAGAGCGAGAACTCGAAGCCGCCCTGATCGCCAATATTCAGAGATTCCTCACTGAAATGGGGCCGCGCTTTACTTTTGTGGGCAACCAATACCGGCTGACCGTTGAAGGCAACGACTACTATATCGACTTGTTGCTATACCACCGGGCGCTGAAAAGCCTGGTTGCCGTGGAGCTTAAAATCGGCGAATTTCAGCCCGAGCACAAAGGCAAAATGGAGTTCTACCTCGTGGCGCTCAATGAGCAAGTCAAGCTACCAGACGAAAACGACGCCATCGGCATCATCATCTGCAAGAGCAAGAAGAAGACAGTGGTCGAATATGCGCTGAAAACCGCCACCCAGCCCATCGGCATCGCCACCTATAGCCTGACCCCGCATCTGCCTGCGGCCTACCAGCACCTGTTGCCGAGCGAGGAGGAAATCAGGGAGCGGCTGCAGGGATGGAAAGGGGATGAAAATGACCAAGTTGAATGACCAGCACAGCAAAAAAACTTTAGCTGGAAAAGGAACGGTTATGGCTGCAGAACAAAAAGAAGTGAGGGGAAAAAATGTCCTCTGATAAACACAATTATTCCCCTCTCCCTCTGGGAGAGGGGCTAGGGGAGAGGGAAAGCACGAACGACATCGCCATCCGCGTAAGCAACCTCAGCAAGTGCTACCACATCTACGACACCCCGCGCGACCGGCTCAAGCAGTTCGTCATGCCCCGTTTGCAACGCATGGGTGGGCTGGAACACAAGCAATACTTCCGCGAGTTCTGGGCGCTTAAAGACGTTTCCTTTGAGATCAAAAAAGGCGAAACCGTCGGCATCATCGGTCGCAACGGGTCTGGCAAATCCACCCTGTTGCAAATGATCTGCGGCACGCTATCACCCACCGGCGGCAGCGTTGAAACCAATGGCCGTATTGCCGCTTTGCTGGAACTCGGCTCCGGCTTCAACCCGGAATTCACCGGGCGCGAGAATGTGTATATGAATGCCGCAGTTCTGGGCCTGAGCAAAGAAGAGGTGGACGAGCGGTTTGACGATATTGCAGCTTTTGCAGACATTGACCAGTTCATCGAGCAGCCGGTCAAGACCTATTCCAGTGGGATGGTGGTGCGACTGGCCTTTGCGGTTGCCATCAATGTTGATCCGGAAATCCTCATCATCGATGAAGCACTCTCTGTGGGCGACGAACTATTCCAGCGCAAATGCTTTTCCCGTATCGAAGCCATCAAGAACAACGGTGCAACGATCCTGTTTGTGTCCCACTCCGGCGGCACTATTGTCGAGTTATGCGATCGCGCAGTGCTCATGGACTCAGGTGAAAAGCTGGCGGTGGGTGTACCCAAACAAATTGTGGGCCGTTATCAAAAGCTGCTTTATGCACCCGCGGATAAACACGATGCGATTCGTGAACAAATTTGCCGAGCAAATGATCATGCCGTTGCAACTGCTAATGCTGTTGAAAATACATTGCAAGATGGGCAGTCGCCTGATAGAGACTCGCAAGAGATTCAAGAAAGTTTTGATTCGAGTCTTACACCAAAAAGCACTATAGAATATGAATCACGTGGTGCACGTATTGTTAATCCGGCTATTTATGATCTGGCAGGCAATCAGGTTAATAACTTGATTTGCGGCAAAACATATCGTTACACATATAAAGTAAATTTCACTGAAAATGTAACTAATGTTCTATTTGGCATGCTTATTAAAACAATTTCCGGTGTTGAGCTAGGAGGGGCATCTAGCGCATCAAGTATTCAAAAAGCAATGCCTTTTGTTAAGCCGGGCTCTGAATTTCAAGTTGAGTTTCGTTTTCAATGCAATCTAAATCCTTGTATATATTTCATTAATGCGGGAGTTTTTGGTATAAAAAATGGAGAAGAAATGTATCTTCACAGAGTTCTTGATGCTTGCATCTTCCGTGTTTTGCCAAGAATAGGAAATACTTCTTCAGGGTTTGTTGATTTCAATTGCGTGCCTGAAACTTACTCATGCAGCGCTTCAATGGTTTTGAGTCAACATGAGCATTATTGATCAAAAGCAAATAGTTGTGGTGATTGGCCCTGGCCGAAGTGGCACGAGTGCTATCACTCGTGGTTTGAAGGTTTTTGGGGTGGATCTCGGTGAAAATTTGATGCCGCCAAAGCCTGGTGTTAACGATAAAGGTTTTTGGGAAGACCAGGATATTTATTCTTTGAATAGGGATATTTTTAAAGAAATCGAGCACGATTGGCATAGATTGACACCAGTGGATTTTAATATTTTACCTAGGCAAAAACTCAATGCATTGAAGTTGCGTGCGATTGAAGTTGTCAGAAAAAAATTAAAGTCTACGAATTTATTTGGAATGAAAGATCCCCAGATTACACGCTTACTCCCATTCTGGCGTGATGTGTTTGCTCATTTATCAGTTAAAGATAGTTACGTCATTGCTTGCCGTAATCCTATGAGCGTGGCACGTTCGTTAGCCAAATACACCGGGTTTCCGTTAGAGAAATCCTACTTGATTTGGTTTGAGCACACATTGGCTAGTTTGACCTATACTGGGGGCACAACTAGGGTAGTTGTTAATTACGATCTTCTGATGCAAGACCCATTGGGTCAGTTGCAAAGGATTGGTAAAACTCTAGGACGGCAGATCGATGCTAGGGGCGATGATTTTTTGGAGTATCAATCGCGGTTTTTAGACGCAGGGTTGCGACATATTGAATATCAAATTGAAGATTTACGGTTAGACGACGTCATACCCCAAAAATGTGTAATGCTTTACGAGCTCATGCTCGGGTTTTCTGCAGATACCATGGCAATTGATAGCCAAGACGCGGTTGAAGAAATCAAAAGATTACAGTCGCTTCATCATGATGAGCGTTTCTTGTTGGAGTTCATGCAAGACTGTGAAGATAAGCTGTCAGCAATACTTCCAAAATTGGTCGAACGTGACGAACAGGTTCAGCAACTCAATCACGTAATTGCAGAGCGCGATGGGCAAATCGCCAACTTAGGGCGGACGGTTGAGTCGCTCATTATTGACCGTGATTCCCAGAGGGCGGGGCTTGAGCAACTGCAAAGTGCCTTCACCCTGCTTTCGCAGGAGCGTGACGAACAGGTTTCGCAACACAATTGTGCTGTTGCAGAGCGCGATGGGCAGATTGAAAACATCAGGATGGAGTTATCAGACTTGTATAGTTCAAAGTCATGGCGCCTAACTTCGCCGCTACGTAAGCTGATCTGGTGGAGCTCTAAACTCATTGCTTTTCCGTCTCGTGGAAAAAGCCAACATTCGCGGATTTCTGTTGCTGCCCCCGTTCAGCAACCTGATGAGGTTTGCAGGATTTCAGAAGGCCAAGAAGTCGCTAAGGATGATCATACATTTCGCATCCTTCTTGTGAGCCATTACTGTCCCACACGCGCTCACGCTGGTGGTCTGCGCATTCTTGATATTTATGCCCTCATTCGGCAGCGATGTCCGAATGTTCAGCTCGACCTACTCACACATCATAGACCGACAATTGATTGGTCGCTAGATGAAATACATCACATATTTCACAATATCTATCTCTCGCCCACAGAAGACCTGACACCTGCTAGCTTAGCTGTGTTGCGGGGCTCGCCTTTGACGTACGACGTGGTTGATCTTCAGTTTCATCAGTCAGGATATCAAATTGACGCTTTCAGACATATCGGTGGAAAGATCGTCTTCACTCCGATGGAGTCGCTGGCCAAGGTACTGTTTCTTGACCTTCGCGCCAAGTTTCAGCTGAGTAACAGCCTGCGGCTCATTAAGGTTGCCACCTCGATACGTGCGGCTGCAGAAGAGATAGGCTTCACACAGAAGGCCGATGAAGTTGTGTGCGTCTCGCGCGCGGATGCAGCATTTCTGCGTGCGGTCACTTCTTCGCGGCACATTCGCGGGGTCGATACGGGGGTGTCGCAATTCGAGTTTGCCGACGCCCTTGCCCCCGATTTCGAAACAACAAGGGCTGCCGAGCGGCCGTGTCGCATATTGTATGTAGCTTACTTCGGCTCTGAAACAAATGTAGTTGCCTTGCTCTGGTATCTAGAACACGTGCACCCTCTCGTTAAGGCTCGCGTGCCGGGCTACGTACTCACAGTGGTCGGCCGAGGCGACCTGTCACCCTTCTCCAAGTACCGCGACAAATCAATCGAATTTGTCGGAGAGGTGCCTGCCATTGCTCCGCATATAAAGGAAGCTCGCGTCAGCATTGCGCCTGCTCTTGGGGGCTCAGGTTTCCGGGGAAAAGTGAATCAGTACGCGGTGCTAGGGTGCCCTTGTGTGGTGTCACCGATTGCGTTCAAGGGGCTGTCCTACCAAGACGGCGTGAACATATTTATTGCGGAAACACCGGAGATATTTGCCGACCGATGTATCCAATTGCTGACTGACCTAGAGCTCAACGACCGTATGGGCAAAGCAGCGCGGCAGTTGTGCATGGATCGCTACTCATGGTCGTCGAAATGGGCCGCCATTCGCAAGATATACAAGCTTGAGGAGGTTGAATGAGGACGCAGCCTCCTAAAGTCAGCGCGTTGGTGCCCTCTTATAACCATGGGCGCTATATTCGAGAACGGATCGAATCAATACTTAACCAAACCCACACCAATATTGAGCTGATCGTTATTGACGATGGCTCTGAAGATGATTCGCACAGTATTATCAGCGAGTTGCAGACTTTGCACGGGTTTCTGTATCTGCGCAATGCACGCAACTCAGGGACTCCCTTTGCAGCTTGGGAGCGTATATGCACATTGGCCTCCGGCGACTATATATGGGTGTGCGAAAGTGACGATGTTGCAGAGGCTTCCTTTGTGGAAACTGCTGTTGCAAGGCTCACGGCTGAACCAGATGCGGTGATGTTTTACAGCAGTTCGCTCATTATCAATGAAGTCAGCGAAACCATTGGTCATACCGACAGCTACTTTCACGATATCTGGAAGGAAAACCGATGGGATTCGGACTTTGTCGCAAATGGTCTCGACGAATTACTGAAGTTCCAGTTGCGAGGTCAGACCGTTCCCAATATGAGCTCAGCACTATTCACTACAAACGCATTTAGGGCCGCTTTCACCCCATTCCTGAAACGTTTGCGACTCACGGGTGACTGGCTATTCATCGGAGATGTGATGAAGCAGGGCAAGATTGTGTTCAAGCACACTGCTCTGAGCCGATTTCGCAAGCACGAAGTCACATCGCGCGTCCGGGTTAAATCGGCGCGTTCGCAAGCCGAGTTCATGCTGACTAAATATCGCTTGTTTCGCGGGGGCGGTCAGCCCGTAACCGCATTTGCCACGCTGATGGGGTCGGACATAATTCGATTCCTATACGAGCCCGCCAGCTGGCTAGACGTCGGCAAAGCGCTTCTACGGGTGTCCTGGCTGGACACCATTAAGCTCGGTGGCCTGCTTTTGGTTTCAACGTCAAGAAACGCCGCTTACATCAGAAAATTTCAAGAACGCTACAGACATGCAAAAAAATGGAGAGCACATGAACAATCCAATCACGATTGACCCCGCTTCACGCATATTGATTACCGGTGGCACTGGCTTGGTTGGCCGCGCGCTTTCGCGCGCCTTGGCTGAAGAAGGGCTCGTAAATATTATTAGCGTCGGCAGCCGTGATTGCGATTTGCGCGACAGCGGTGCAGTTTCACAACTGATGACACAGACCGCACCCGACTATGTGTTCCATCTTGCCGCTCGCGTGCATGGTATTGGCGGCAACACACGCTACAAGTCGGATATTCTGGTCGACAACGTGCTCATCAATACGAATGTTGTGGAGTATGCGCGGCGCGCAGGTGTGAAAAAGATCGTGGCAATGGGGTCCGGTTGTGTATATCCCGAACTCAAAGGGCAGGAGGAGCTTTTTGAAAGTCAGGTTTGGATAGGCCCACCGCATCCATCCGAAGACTCTTACGCGCATTCTAAGCGGCTGATGCTTGCGCAGCTTGATGCCGCCAGGGAGCAGTATGGTTTGTCTTCGGCTTTTGTAATTAGTGGCAACCTGTATGGCCCTCACGATAGCTTTAACGTAGAAGAAGGCCATGTTATTCCTTCCCTAGTCGCTAAATTCTATGCGGCTAAACAAAATGGAACACCCGTAAAGGTTTGGGGGAGCGGCGTCGCAATCCGCGACTTCACCTACGCCGATGACACTGCTCGCGCATTGATCGCCATTTTCCGCAATCTAGAAGGGGCTGTGAATATGGGAAGTGGCATGCGTCATCCCATCCGTGACATCGTCGAGACACTGCATATCCTGACAGGAGTTCCGATCGAATGGGACGCAACCAAACCGGATGGACAACTTGTCCGCTTTTATAACCTCGACCGGCTCATGTCTACCGGTTGCGCCGCTCGTGTTTCGTTATCGGAGGGGATTCGTTCCACCTACGAATGGTATGAACGGAATTGGGAAACTGCGAGGAAGTGACCATGCAAGCTCCTCATTTTTTCGGCACGTCTCTGAGTGTGGCGCAAGCCTTGGACCGCCGATGCAACAACTTCGATCTGTTCCGTCTGCTTGCGGCGCTGACAGTAATTTACGGACACTCGTTTGCGCTGGCTCCCGCTCCCGGATTTGAAGACAGTCTGTTTAAACTAACGGGGCATCACTCGGCAGCAATGGCTGTTAAGTTCTTTTTTTTCCTGAGCGGATTACTGGTCACCGATAGTCTGTTGGCCAGGAGGTCTGTGCCTCAGTTCGTCATTGCCAGACTTTTCCGTATCTGGCCTGCGCTAGTCTTTGTCCTGCTTGCATCCATTTTCGTCATCGGCCCAGTGGCTACCAATCTTGACTTGGCAACATATTTCAGCCAGTCGCAGACGTACCTCTATTTCAAACATCAGATCCTCATGCAAACGTGGGGGACCCAGTCATTAGGATATTACGATCTGCCGGGAATATTTGTCGGAAATAACTACGAGCGTAATGTAAATGCCTCACTGTGGTCTCTGGTCGCAGAAGTTTACGCATACATAGCCTTGGCCGCCGTGTTTCTTATCGGCCTGATGGAAAAGAGACTGGCTACACTGCTAATAACTCTGATAGTGATTGATTCCCTATTGCCTTCGCGAATCATATTTACCTTCCTGCCCACTGGGAACGAAGATTTCTCCTATTTGCCCTTTTGTTTCGCTAGCGGGGCATTCCTCGCGATCCACAAGGATAGGATCACCATTGATGCCAGCCTCCTGCTAGGTCTTGCATTGCTAGCTTACCTGTTTAAAGAAAACCTAGGTGGTACCCATTTATTCTACCTAACCGCATTTGCGTCCATGCTTTATTTGGCAACCCGGCACTGGGTGATTCACAAAATTCGGCTTCCTTTCGACGTGTCATACGGAACTTTTTTGTGGGGTTTTCCTATCCAGCAACTGCTATCAAAATACCTGCCAAATGTTACGGGGGGGGGGCACGTTATTCTCGCCATGCTTCTGGCCATCTTGGCAGGCACTGCCAGTTGGCTGCTCGTTGAAAAAAGATCCATTGCCATCGGCAAGCGACTGGCGAAGGCGTTTTCTCAGTTTGAATTTCGCCTCTAAGGATAAATATGAAAAATAATAAAGATATGACAACTGATAAAGATACCCCAACTACTACATCCTCGATTTGGGATAAGCGGTATGAGGATGGTGAACTTGCGTGTACGCAAAAGGTAGTAAAGGCAGATCCGATTGACTATACCCAACATCCATTCCTATACAAACAATCCACAGCAAAACAGTCAACTGGTGATGCTGAAGGTAACCCGCTGCAGCTAGTTGCGGAAAGATATTTAAAGCCGTCGGCAAAAAAAATGCTCGCCGTAGGATCTGGCTTAGCATTTGCCGAGGAATGGTTGGCAAAGAACGGATATGTTGAACACATCGTCGCTTTCGAGGCTTCTTCGGTGGCGGTTGATTCAGCGCGTGAGCGGATTAAATCGTTGGGTTTGCAAGATCGTATTGAAATGCGATGCGGCAATGTCTTGAGTGCTGGCTTGCAAAAAGGTGAGTTTGACGCAGTATTCGTACAGGCTGCAATCCACCATTTTTATAATATTGACGAAATGTTTGAGTTCTTTCACTACGTTCTTAAACCTAATGGACTAATACTTTACGACGAATATGTTGGTCCCAATCATCACATGTATGAGCCTGAAGTGATGGATCTAATGGATGAGGTGAATGAATGTTTGGCACCGCCATATCGATGGGATGTCATAAGGCAAGCCACAAGGGAGGAAGTCCCTCGTGCAACACTGGAATGGATGTTGGATATGGATCCTTCGGAGGGGGTTCATTCGGCTCAAATACTTCCTCTCACATACAAATATTTTGATGTTGAGTTCCGGAGAGATTATGGCGGGACTTTTATGCGACCATTTTTCGTTGGTATATTGCCTAATTTTGATTGGGATAATATCAAAGACCAAACGGTTGCACGATTGATTATATTGTTGGAGAACCTGCTCATTAGGCATGGTGTAATTCCAAGCTATCACACAAGGATTGTTGGAAAAAGAAGAGACATCCCCTGTAGCGATCTTGAAGTAGGGGAGGCGTGCAGGATCAATTATGCCAACTGGACGGGTTTTGAGAAATTCGGCGCGCAGACCATAATGCCAAAGATTGCGGAATATCGTGCTGCAAACTATTCGGATAAAAATTGGAAGAATGGTGTAAGTCTATTCGGAGGTGCTACCTTATTTTTGTCTGCCTCTAAACGAGCCAAGATGGACTTGGTTGTTGGTAGGACAGCAAAATTTCTGAATAATGATAATCGAACGATTGTTGAAGTTAAGGAAAATGACGATTCCTTAATAATTACGTTCTCGGGGAATGAATTAAATCCTGATGTTGCTGGATATCCGAATTCTTTCAGTCTTATTAACAATGCTTCTTAAATCGATGACAGTGCTATCGGCTCTAAAGCGTTGCGTTGCCAAAAGCATTACGACGCGAAAACAAGAATTAGATGGATTGAGGCTGTATCGTATTAGGTCACAAACAGAGTTTGTTGCTCACCAAGCAAGAAATGCAGAACGGCTTCCGGGATGCCTATGCGCTCCATTACCACTCAATCGAATTTGGTTATTTGGGCGGCGAACAATTTATGTTCGTGGCCATTAAATAGTGTGTAGATTGAATTTCATCAATATCAGTAATGCTACTAGGAGTTATCTATGAACCAGGTCTTTATCAAAAGTGCAATTTTTGTCGTCGTTGTTCTTGTTGCCGGATGCGGCGATCAAAAGCAGAGTGGCGTTACACCACAGTCGGGCGCGCCAACGGTCGCCGCACCGACAACTGTTCAGGAGAAATTTGAGAGCGTTACGACCAAGCTTAACCCCCCCGCATTTGGAGGCGTTGACGGGATCAACGACGTTACGTCCCCCAAAGTTGGATCGACCGTTACCATCAAAGGCGACAAAATCACAATCGCTGGCAACTATGTTGATGCGGTCAAGGGTGAGGCTGCGGCTGGCGTTGTTGCATTGATCGACGGCAAACCTTATGTTGCGACTTATGGCGGAGAACGACCGGACATTGCCAAGGCGCTAAACAATCCAAAGTATTTGAAGAGCCAGTTTTACGTTGAAGTTCCTGCCGCGACCGTTGGTGCGGGGCTCCATGACCTCAAGATACGGGTGATTGCCGCTGACAAATCTGGTTATTACGAAAGCGATTTGATTGCGAAACTTGATGTCAAGTAGGCCACGGTGCTCGTGATTTTAATTGCAGGTTTCGAGGAATGCGATGAATAAAAAAATTCTGATTACGGGAATAACAGGGCAAGTTGGTTCCCAACTGGCTGATTATGTTTTGGATAATACAGATTTTGATGTCGTCGGAATGATGCGCTGGCAGGAGCCGATGGATAACCTCTATCATCTGACGGGGAGGATTAACAATAAGGACAGAATCAGCCTCTACTACGCAGATCTGAACGACTATGCGGCAATATCACGAATGCTGCGCGACGTAAGGCCTCAATATATTTCCCACCTGGCCGCGCAATCCTACCCAAAGACATCATTCAATATCCCGATTGAAACTTTGCAGACCAACATCATCGGCACGGCCAATCTGCTCGAAAACATTCGGCAGCTAAAAGAAGTCGATGGTTACGACCCAGTGGTCCATGTCTGTTCTTCAAGCGAGGTATATGGAAAGGCCAAGCCCGGTGTGCCTTTGGCAGAAGATACCGCCTTTCATGGTGCGAGCCCCTACAGCATCAGCAAAATTGGCACGGATTATTTGGGGCAGTTTTATGGTGAGGCTTATGGCATGCGGACCTTCGTGACCAGAATGGGAACGCATTCTGGCCCCCGACGGAGCGATGTTTTTTTTGAAAGCACGGTTGCCAAGCAAATTGCCTTGATCGAGGCGGCTCATCAAGAGCCGGTGATTAAGGTGGGTAACCTGTCAAGCACCAGGACGTTCCAGGATGCACGGGATGCGGTGAGAGCTTACTTTTTGCTGCTTGAGGCGAGTGAGAAGGGAAAAATCAAGTGCGGTGACTATTTCAATATTGCCGGCGAGGAAGTCTTCAAATTGCCAGAGGTTATTGATCTGCTTTTGAGTATGAGCACCCGCAAAGACATCAAGGTGGCTACAGATGAAGACAGGTTGCGTCCGATTGATGCCGATTATCAAATGTTCGACAACACGAAAATCAGATCTGCGATCAACTGGCGGCCAGAGATACCTGCCAGGCAGATGTTCAGTGATTTGTTGAATCACTGGCGTGATGAAATTGCCAAGGGAAAAATCCCGCTCAATCGGTAACGCCTTGCGGCTATTTTTGGTGAATAACATGATGATAGTTAGAGCACGCGCCCCCCTGCGCCTCGGCCTGGCCGGTGGCGGCACCGATGTTTCCCCCTATTGCGATACCCATGGCGGGTATGTGCTGAATGCGACGATTGACCGTTACGCCTATGCGGTGATCAAAACACTGGATGAGCCGGTGGTTCGCTTTGCTGCCACCGATCAGCAGACCGAGAAAATTAAAGCTGTTACAGAGCCGCTGGTGCTCAATGGCAAGCTCGATCTGCACAAGGCGGTTTACAACCACATGGTGCAGCACTTCAATGGGGGAAAACCGATCCCGATGGAGTTGAGTACGTTTTGTGACGCGCCTGCCGGGTCTGGCTTGGGATCGTCTTCTACGTTGGTGGTGGTAATGATTCGAGCCTTTGCCGAATTGCTGAATCTGCCCCTCGACGATTACACCATTGCCCACTTGGCGTTCAAGATCGAGCGCGTGGATTGTGGTTTGCAAGGGGGGCGGCAGGATCAGTATTCCGCCACCTTTGGCGGCTTCAATTTCATGGAGTTCTATGCCGACGAACGCGCCGTGATCAACCCGCTGCGGATCAAGAACTGGATCATCTGTGAGATGGAAGCTTCATTGGTGTTGTTTTACACGGGGGTATCGCGTGAATCTGCCAAAATTATTGCAGATCAAAGCAATAACGTGAAAGCGGGTTCGATAGATGCTATAGATGCGATGCACGGCATCAAGCGTGAAGCATTGGTGATGAAGGAATGTTTGCTGAGAGGCGACTTCGGTGGAATCGTAGATTCAATGCGCCAAGGTTGGGAAAGCAAGAAGCGTTCTGCCAAGACTGTCTCCAATCCACACATTGAAGAAATATATAACGCAGCTACCGATGCGGGCGCGCTGGCTGGCAAGGTGTCGGGTGCGGGGGGCGGTGGTTTTATGATGTTCTTTGTCCCCACTGAACGGCGCATGGATGTTATACGGACATTGAAGCGGTTCGAGGGCCAGGTGAGCAACTGTCATTTTACCAAGAACGGCACGCAGGCCTGGAGGGTTTGATGAAGAGTTATATTTCTGCGCAGATTGCCGAGGCCAATCGTGTGATGTCGGCCATGTTGGCTGATGAGGGCTTGCTTTCAACTGTGGTGGTTGCGGCTGGCGCGTGTATCGAAAGCCTGCAACGCGGTGGCAAGATTTTGCTGGCGGGCAACGGCGGCAGCGCCGCCGATGCGCAGCACATTGCCGGTGAGTTTGTGAGCCGTTTTGCTTTTGATCGGCCCGGCTTGCCAGCCATTGCACTGACGACAGACAGCTCAATTCTTACCGCCATTGGTAACGACTATGGCTATGAGAAGCTCTTTGCGCGCCAGGTGCAGGCGCATGGCAACAAGGGGGATGTGTTTATTGGCTATTCGACTTCAGGCAAATCGCCAAATATTCTGCATGCTTTTGAAGAAGCGCGCTCAAGTGGATTGGTGTGTGTCGGGCTGACGGGAAATCGTGGTGGGCCGATGCGGGAGTTGTGCAATTATTTGCTGGAAGTACCCTCCAGTGATACCCCCAAGATTCAAGAAGGCCATCTGGTGCTGGGCCACATTCTTTGTGGCTTGGTTGAGAACGCCATTTTCAGGTCGCCCAACTGATGGAAGCAATTGTTCTGGCAGGTGGGTTTGGCACTCGCTTGAAGCAGGTAGTGCCCGACTTGCCCAAGCCTATGGCGCCTGTTGCAGGGAGGCCATTTTTGGAGATTTTGCTTTCGACGCTTGCACGAAAGGGTTTCACGCGGGTTGTGCTTTCCCTCGGTTTCATGGCCGAGAAGATCATAGAACATTTCGGCGAAAGCTATCTGGGGATGGATCTGGTACACGAGGTGGAGTCGCAGCCGTTGGGCACGGGCGGGGCGATTCGCGCGGCAATGGCGCGTTGCGCAACCGATCATGTCTTCATTTTCAACGGTGACACTTATCTGGATATCGAGGTGGATGAGCTTGAGCGCTTATGGCAGTCCGGGCATCATCCAGTGATCGTGGTGCGCGAGGTTCCCGATACTGCGCGTTTCGGCAGGGTGGAAATGTATGATGGGCGGATCAATGCTTTCCTCGAGAAAGGGGTGTCCGGGTCTGGCCTGATTAACGCGGGCTGTTACGTGTTGCCGAAAGAAGCGCTGGATGATTTTTCTTTGGGACAACCTTTTTCAATAGAGACTGAATTCTTCATCAAATATCTGCAACGCATCAGGTTCGATGGCTTCATCACGCATGGCCGCTTCATCGACATCGGTGTTCCGGAGGATTACGTGCTTGCACAGACGGAATTGGCTGGATTGTGATCGTGTCGGTGAGTCGAGCGTTATTTCTCGACCGGGACGGGGTTATCAACCATGACGCGGGTTATACGTCGAGCGCAAAAAACTTTGAATTCATCGATGGCATTTTCGAGCTTTGCCGTGCTGCGAAACAGTCAGGTTACATTTTGATCGTCGTGACCAATCAGGCGGGAATCGCTCGTGGCTATTATTCGGAACAGGACTTTCTTACTCTGACGGAGTGGATGTATCGGCGCTTCGTGGAGGAAGGCGCACCTTTAACGGATGTCTTCCATTGCCCCTACCATCCGGAACACGGTGTAGGACACTACAAGCAAGATTCGTTTGATCGCAAACCCAACCCCGGCATGTTGTTGCGTGCTGCAGGAAAGCATGGGCTCGATTTGGGTCATTCGATCATGATTGGCGACAAGGATTCGGACATGCAAGCAGCGAAAAATGCAGGCGTCGAGGTAAGGTGCCACTATCTGGCGGATGGACACGAGGAGGTATTATCCAGTGCCGCAACGCACAAGATTCAATCGCTGCGAGAGGGTATCTCGTTGTTGAGTAAATCGGTAACTACGCCAGAGGACGCTTGAGCGATTCGAGGCAAAAGACATGGCCGAAGGTCACTGTGGCCATCGTCAATTGGAACGGCGAGCGGCTCCTTGATCGATGCCTGACTGCATTGCTTGCGCAGACGTCCAAACCGCACGAAATCATTCTGCTGGATAACGCAAGCACCGATGGATCGGTCGAGATCGCGCGGCGGTTTCCAACTGTGCGGGTCATCGCACTGGAGCAGAACACCGGCTTTGCGCGTGGCAATAATCTGGCCATCGAGGCGGCGTCTGCGGAGTCGGAATGGATTGCACTCATCAACCCCGATGCGTTTGCCGCGCCGCGTTGGCTGGAAACGCTGTTGGCAGTAGCAGAATCCAAGCCTGAATTCGATGTGTTTGGCAGCAAGTTAGTCAATGCAGCCGATTCAACTTTGCTGGATGGGACTGGCGATGCCTATCACATCAGCGGTCTGGTGTGGCGCACGGCGCATGGCGTTCCTGTCTCGCATCTGGGCGAAAGCAAGTGCGAGATATTTTCCCCCTGTGCGGCAGCGGCCCTTTATCGACGCAGCGCACTGCTTGAAGTGGGTGGTTTCGATGAGGATTTTTTTGTTATGTGGAAGATGTCGATCTCGGTTTTCGATTGAGGCTCGCGGGATACCGTTGCCTGTATGTGCCGCAATCTGTCGCACATCATGTTGGCTCGGGTACGACTGGTGGCAAGCACAGCGATTTCTCTGTCTATCATGGACACCGTAATCTGGTGTGGGCCTTCGTGAAAGACATGCCCGGCCTTTTGTTTTGGCTGTTGCTGCCCTTGCATGTAATACTGAATCTGGTGAGCATCGTCTGGTTCGCGCTTCGCGGTCAGAGCGGGGTGATTCTGCGAGCCAAGCGGGATGCATTGCGCGGATTGCCTGGGATGTGGCGCAAGCGGCGCGAGATACAACAGAACCGAGTCGCGTCTATTGGCGATATTTGGCGGGTCCTGGATAAGCGGGTGTTTGGAAGGTAAACAGGTTTTCTGACAGACACTACATAGAACAAGAGCATCCTCATCAGACGAGTTAGAAGTGGCAAGCTAAGAAAAATAATCTGCGTCAATATCTCGGGCATGGTGCAACACCCGAACAACCAGGAGGCCATCCTCATCTGGCAAATAGAAAATAATGTATGGCGTGCGCGTCGGAAAACTACGCAACCCATCTGATAATTCTGGGCGCGCCCTGCCCATCTCAGGCTGACCACCCAATAGCGAAACCGTTGCCTGAATGGAATCCAGAGATTCATCTGCCGCCGCAAGATTGTCTTCCGCTATGTTTAACCACAGTTCCAGAAGGTCGGCTTCCGCTGAATTGGTAAAGCGAATACGAGGCATCAGGCAGCGGCCTTACGGGTTTGAAGTAACTGACGACCTTGTCGCTTCAAACTTTCAAAATCAACTTCTTTTGCGCGCCCATTCTTTACATCGTTCAAGCCCTTGGCAATATCTTGGCGTAGGCTATCGAGTTTCGCTGCTTTGACCTGTTCATAGGCTTCAAACAACCGCAACGCCTCACGAATCACTTCGCTTGCCGATCCATACATGCCGGACTCGACGCGCTGACGGACACGTGCCTCTAACTCAGGTGGCAAAGATACGTTCATAGACATGGAAAATCTCCCAAAGGAATGTTTGTATGGCAGTTTATGCCATAAATCGCCAATACCGCAACAATTGCCCAGTTTTATGCGCCGACTGGAACGACTGTTAGCGGCTGCATAAATGCGCCGGAGTGTGGCGGAGTTTGAACGAAGTTGAGTGCATAACGACATGGGTGCTGGCCTTGCAAGCTAAAGCCGTTCGCCCGAACAAGATCGCGCAGTTACCCTTTGCCTTTCCGATAGAGTTTGTTCCAGTCATCATATTCCCGATGCGTCCATATCCGGAATCAGCGCAGGACTGGTAGCGGATTTGATCCGTCCCAGCCATTCGTTCAGCGTTTCTTTGCCCAGTGTCACGCCACAGACCGAGCCTGTGTCTGTCACGCCAACCAATACCATGCCACCTTGCGCATTGGCAAAGGCTACCAGTGATTCAACTGCGGTTTTATCAAAACCAGATTTGAACCTAAATTCCTCAATTGAGAACATGCAATTTACAGGGGAAGCAATATGGGCGCAGCTTCTCCCTCTCCCCAACCCCTCTCCCCGAGGGAGAGGGGCTTTGCTCCCTTCCCCCTCGGGGAGAAGGGCTGGGGATGAGGGTTTACCCTCTGCCGGTTTATTTTCAACCGAGGTTTTCAGGTTGAATTCCAGCGTTTGGGATTCGCCTGTAAGAAGCAATTTGTCAAAGGGCATCAGCAAACCCCTTGCTGGTTTTTT
>FZPX01000409.1_pt1 | contig 20353 bp, 19 predicted proteins | sample 1534791 | NCBI WGS metagenome assembly FZPX01 (sample SAMEA104161951, study PRJEB21768) | metagenome | biome: subterrestrial habitat; feature: phreatic zone; material: underground water | place: France | collected 2016-06-01 | depth 60 m | reverse complement strand
TTTGGGTCAGGTTATACGTCGGCACCGACCATCGCAATCACGGAAGGAACCAACACGAGCGCATCGGCGACCGCGACTGTTGAAGCGATAGCCGGGACAATCACGGGCGTCACGCTGAGCCCGAATGCAGGGTTCACTTCGGCACCGACCGTTGCAATCACGGAAGGAGCCAACGCGAGTGCAACGGCGATCGCGGCAGTTGATCCGATAGCCGGGGCAATCACCGGCGTCACGCTGAGCCCGAATGCAGGGTTCACCTTTGCACCGACCATCGCAATCACGGAAGGAGCCAATGCGAGTGCATCGGTGACTGCAACTGTCGGGGCTGGAGCGGGCGTTGTGACAGGCATCACAGTAACCAACCAGGGCACAGGTTATACGTCTGCACCGACCATCGAAATCAAGGAAGGAACCAACACGAGCGCATCGGCAGTAGCGAGCCTTATGACGGCAACAGGGGTGGGTGCGCAGGTTAGAGTTGGTTCTACCAATTTGACCTCGTACCCGGTGCTGAGCAAAGCCGAACAAGAGCTGTTCGATGGTTACGGACGTTACAACTTCACGGGCGGTGTAGAGCTTCCCATGACCAACGCGATAATTCAGACGACTGTTCCGTTGAACTACACCGATTCGGCGACCGAAATCATCGGTGACAATGAAGTCCAGGTATGGAAATTCGTGGACAACGGCTTCTGGTCCAACCCGATCCACTTCGATTCTCTGGAAGTGCAAGTGTTGAACCGCGTGGGTTGGGACGGCACCGTGAAGCCGCCTGCATCTACCGAATTGGGCTGGAAAGACACCGTCACGCTGAACCAATTGGAAGACCTTGTTGTAGCGGTGAGAGCCAGGCGTCCGTCGGTGCCATTCGGGTTGCCACAAAGTAAACGTTCGCAAGACCCGTCTTTGGCATTGGGCGCAGCAGGGATGACACTGACTTCCGGAAATCCAACTCCCCCGCGCTTCACGGTTGATCCGGGTGTGGTTCAACCTGCGGGAATAATGGCCGCAGCCGTTGTGGTACCCGGTACGCCGCTCCTTACCACACCAGCAGTCAATACGGATGTGGTAATTGGCAGCCCGACCCACAATTATGACAACGAGTACGCTTGGGGAACATCGAGCCTGGGCCATTCGGAAATGGACTTCATCCGTCCGGTGGTGTTCAATCCGACCGTGGTCAAACCGGCTGCTCCCAGCGGCTTGGCTATGCTTCCGGGTACAGCCACTTTGACCTGGGTTGATCCTACGCCAGCAGCTGCAGCCTCGACGCTGGCCAACACCCAGAATGAAATCGGTTTCAAGATGCTGAGAGCCGGCTTGGATGCGAACGGCAATGCGGGCGCATATGCCCAAGTTGGCGGCATTCCGGCCAACGTGACCAGTTGGACTGATCCTACCCCCGCGCCTAACGTCTCGTATGTGGTGGTTGCCTACAATGCTGCGGGTGATTCTGCACCGTCGCCAAGCTACGAATCCATTATACCGATGCCGGTTGCCCCGACTACATTTAATGCCAATCCAGTTGCGTATAACTCGGTGACGCTGAACTGGTCCGGTGCTTTGTCTGCGAGCAGTCTCGAGGTCTGGCGCCACGATGTCGCCCTCGGCACGGACACGCTGGTTTCCACCTTGTCCGGCACGGCAACAATTTATGCCGACACCATGGTGACGCCATTGAAGGACTACACCTACCAGATCAAGGCGATCAACGCCAGGGCTACGGTTTCTTCCGCCGTGCTGCCGGTCTCCACGCCGATGGTGCCTGTGGCAGCGCCGACTCTGCTGACCGCAACGCCGAACGCAACCGGTACGGCAGTCACCGTGAGATGGACCGACAACGCCAACAACGAGGCCGAGTATTGGGTCGATGTGGCCGCGACCGATGTTGCGACGGGTGCAGTCACCAATAGTCATATTGTGGTTGCAAGCACCACAGCGCAACAGACGGCGATCAACCGTGTTGTGACATTGACACCCAACTTTGTGTCGGCGCCGGGCAATATTTACAACTTCACGGTCACGGCGGTCAATGTGACAGGCGGTGTAACCAGCACGTCGTTGCCGGCAACTGTTGTGGCCGACCTGTCGATTATCACTCCCGCTGCACCGGTGATGGGTATAACAACGATCACTGCAGCGGGCAGACCCACGTTGAACTGGACTGCCGTACCCGGCGCAACGGGCTATCAGGTGTCGGTGAACGGTGGCGTGCCGGTTGCGGTCAATGTCGCAACTTATACCTTCCCCGCGATACCTGGGGCAGGCAGCTTGGCGCTTGGCAGTTCTTACTACGTCACGGTAACCGCCCGGACCACCAGGTTCGGTGTGACCAACTTGTCTGTGCCTTCGCCAGTCACGATCGATCTGACGCCAGCAGTCATACCTCAGATACCTGCGGCAGTAAATGCAGCGCTGGCGGGAACGACAGTGACGCTGAACTGGGGTAGCGTCCTCAATGCGACCAGTTATCTGGTTCAAGTGTCCACCAACGGCGGCGCATTCACGACACTTCCTGCGGTCGCTGTCCCCACGACAACCGCAACCGTGACGGCTGGTAACACTTATGTGTATCGAGTGGCAGCGCGGACAACCAAGGCTGTATCCAGCTACGTAACGATTGCTACATCAGCATACGCACTGTCAAATACGGTAGTAAGCGCACCTGCAGCACTGGCGGTACCAGGCGGCTTGGCTGCAACAATCACGGCTAGTACTGGTGCCGTATCGTTGAGATGGAATGCGGTTAATGTGCCTGCCGGTTCGACCCTTGCTTATCAGTTGGTGATCGACGGTACGCCAGTGACTGTTGCGGCTTCGCCTTATGTGCCTGTTCCGGCTTTGGCGACGGGCGTTGCTCACACTGTTACCATTGCTTCGCAGGTGACCAGAAACGGGCTGACCACGACCTCTGCGGCATCGGCTCCGATCACCGTCGATCTGACGGCGGCCGCAGCGCCGGTTGCCCCGGCCAGCGTGACTGCGACAACAACCAGGGTGACCTGGCCGGCAGCAACCGGTATTTCGGTTAACTCCACCGTCACCTATGTGGTTACGCAGTCGGTAAATGGTGGTGCATATGTACCATTGGCGGGCTCTCCATTCACTGTCAGGACAGCTACCGTGATTTCTGCTGTGGGTAACTCTTACAAATATCAAGTGCAGGCTCTGGCAACTCGCTATGGGCTGGCCGCGAGTGCCTCCGGGGTCACAACGTCCAATACGGTGAATACGCTTCCGGCCGTATCGACCACGCCGGTAGCGGTGGCGGGGGCGATCGGTTCCAAGTCGATCACGGTGAGCTGGACGAACACTTCCAGCAACATCACCAGCTTCACGGTGCAGAGAAGATTAGGTGCAGGTACTTGGACAGTTATGCCAACACAACCGACGGTGACGCCAGCGGGAACAGCCTACTCGTTCACCGATGCAGGTTTGGCAGCCGGTAGCTACACTTACCGTCTGCTGGCGACCAGTGCGGGGGGCAGCACCGGATACACTGCCGCATCGAACGCAGTAATTGCGCCGTAATAAAAGCGGTCTGACAGAGTCGCCGATGCCGGGTTTTCTGGCATCGGCGATTTTTAAGGGTACCAAGGTTTTTTGTGTCGCCGGTTTTAGGCTGAATGGGTGGATTAACTTACCTGCCAAGTCAAAAAACATGGCGACATTATTTTTTAATACAGCAAACGGGTTAAAATATTTAGTGTAATGTTCAAGCTGGAAATTTATTGAGGGATAGGATCATGAAACTGAAATGGGTTATTTTATGCAGCCTGGCCGCAACATCGAGTCAGGCGTGGTCTGCAGAAAAAACAGTTTTTAAAACTGATAAAGATAAACTGAGCTACAGCATCGGTGCGAGCATTGGAAAAAACCTCAAGAATGAAAGTGCGGATATAGACCTTAATCTATTGATTGAGGGTTTGAAGGCCAGCATTGCCGGGGAGAAGGTATTGCTGTCCGATAAGGAAATACGCCAGGTGATGAACGACTATCAGACGCAAATGCGTCAGCGTGCCATGGCGAACAAGCAACAGGCAACGGTTGAGAACAAGAAAAAAGGCGAAGATTATTTGGCTGAGTACAAGACACAAAAGGGTGTGTTGTCCTTGCCCGGCGGCGTGCTGTACAAAATCGTCAAGGAAGGCGCAGGCAAGAAGCCTATCGAGTCTGACATGGTTGAAGTCAACTACCGTGGAACTCTGGTCAATGGTAAGGAATTTGATGCTACCGAACCCGGGCATCCGGCTAACATGAAAGTCTCGGCGCTCATCGCCGGATGGAAACAAGCCTTGAGTGCGATGCCTGCTGGATCGAAGTGGCAAATCGTCATCCCTTCTCAGCTCGGTTATGGTGAGCGTGGGGTTGGCACAGAAATCGGCCCCAATGAAGTTCTCGTTTTTGATGTGGAACTGGTTGCTATCAAGTGATTTGCTATGCAAGCGGGTTGCAGTTGAAACCCCACCTTTACTAAAGGACATTGATGATGAAAATGAAATGGATATTGCTGTTTAGCCTCTGTTCGTGTGGCCTGCAAGCCAACGCAGAGCAGTCAGTCGTAATTGATTCCCAGTCATTGGGAGAGCAGCCGGCTGCTGCCAAGGCTGATGCGAATGCCACTGCGCCGTCAGCGGATGCCAATGCGGCTAATAAAGAGCGGATTCTCAGGGGCGGCAAGATGAGTCCCAGAGAAAAAAGGGAAGTGGCCAAGGCTGCAATGGCGGATACCAACTTGCAGGAAGGCGCCGACTTTCTGGCAACTTATAAAACCAAACCTGGAGTTGTAAGTCTTCCAAGCGGGGTGCAGTACAAAATTTTGAGGGCGGGTATAGGTAAAAAGCCAACAGAAGCTAGCCAGGTAAGGTGCCGTTATAAAGGCACGCTCATTGATGGGTCATCGATTGACAAGTCCGACGAAAAGAAACCCTCAACGTTGCATGTGGCAGGGTTTGTTCAAGGATTGAAAGAAGCAGTCAAACTGATGCCCACCGGTTCAAAGTGGGAGATCGTTATTCCTCCCCAGCTTGCTTACGGTGCGCGGGGCTATCACGGTGTTGGCCCGAACGCAGTGTTGATTTATGAGATGGAAATTCTGGGCATCAAATAGCAACGTGGTAGTTTGGGTAAATTTCCCATTCAATCTTACTGGATGTTTCTAATTCTCATCCCCCTGGAGGGGCCAGATATAATCGCTGCCCACTCTATTCGGAGATCGCAAACATGAGAAGCCGATCCTTGCAAACGGGTAAGAATATGGACTGTAAAATGCTCTATTCAAGCAACGCACCGTTAGACTGTCCGGACGCTAATTTCAATAAGCAGATTTTGTCCATTGTGCGAAGCGTTGGTGTTTTGCTGGCGGCAGCGGCATGTCTGATATTTGCGATGCCCGCGCAGAGTGCTGTGGTATTCAGCCATTCATGCACCCCATTGTCAAATGCGAATACCCTCAGTTCAAATGCAGTTGCGGATCCGGATGGAAGCGACCGGGATGTGACCGCTTATGATAATTTCACCTTAATCAAGCCTGCGAGCATCACGAGTGTGACATGGCGCGGATCATCCTCGACTGATGGATTGGCAGGTTTCACCATCAAGATTTATGCGTCAAATCCAAATCCGGCTGCACAAGCGGATATGTCTTCGCCACTGGCAGAAATAAACGTGGTCGGAAAAGCAGCAGAGAAACCGGCAGGAAAAAACTTGTCCGATTATCGTGCGGATTTTTCTCAGCCATTGGCACTGACTGCCGGCGTGCAATACTGGATATCGATCGTGTCCATTAGAAATGATCCATCTTCATGGGGGTGGGCGAATGGTACGGGTGGTGACGGAAGAACTATTCAGTCTTATGCTGAATTCAAGATTTTGCCTGCGCCCAACGACCGAGCTTTTTCTTTGGATGATGGACTCTAGTAGATCGTTCCGCTAAAACAGTTACAAATAAACCGTTCGGACTGAGCTTGTCGAAGGCCAGTATTGGCGCGAGATTAGCGGTTCGACAAGCTCACCGCGAACGGTAACGGTTTTGCTGGAACGCACTACTAGTAGTGCGCTCCAGCAAACAAGTTTGCAAAGCAAATCATTACACCGTAGGAGCCCGACTTGTCGGGCGATTGCTCATCGCGCAGCTACCGGTGCCGGTATAAAAGTTCTTCATACGGGTACCCGTCTAGAAGGTTCACAGACAAGGTTTCCGCGTATCAATGAAAATCAAAAAAGGCTAATGGACAATCTGGGTTAAATTTACTGTGGTCAGAAATCAATTCGGGGTTTTTGCAATGAAAAAGGCACGGCTTCTACGGATGGGAACGTTGTTTTTGCTGGGAGTCACATTCTGCCTTTCTTTACTCGTTGTGCCTGCTCAAGCTGCTGAGCCTGCCGCGGCGGAAGAACTGGAGATCGGCAGGCGCATTTACCTCGAAGGTGTCCTTCCTTCCGGGGTTGCACTGACTGGGACTCGTTTTGGCAGCGCCGCCGTTTCCGGTGCTCAGGCTGCCTGTGTGAACTGTCATCGCCCTAGCGGAATGGGGCAGGTTGAAGGTGACATTCAAGTACCCCCTATTACCGGAAATTTTCTGTTTGCGAATAAAGCCGACAAGCATCTGGCGATGATGGATCCGCGCGTAAGCAAATCATTGAACCAAACTCACGATCCTTATACCAATGCATCTCTGGCTGAAGCGATTCTTCATGGGAAAAACATCCAAGGCCGAGAGATGAGTGTAGCCATGCCGCGCTATGATTTGAATGAGCCGGAGTTGAGGGCATTGACCCATTATCTCAAGCAGCTTTCGTTGCAATGGTCGCCTGGTGCCAGCCAGCATGCTATTCGTTTTGCCACTGTGATCACTCCTGATGTCGATCCCATTCGGCGCAAAGTGATGATAGACATGATGCGGTCTATCATCCGCCAAAAAAATGCCAGCACGGAAGTTGCGACGAAAGGTAACTCACGTCGCCACATGACATCGGCGGCTGAGTTTATCCTGGGAACTGAGCGCACATGGGATCTGAATATCTGGGAACTGCAAGGCGCACCAGAAACCTGGGGTGAGCAGTTGGCAGCACGCTATCGTAGCCAGCCGGTATTTGCGTTGATCTCAGGCGCTTCTACCTCCACTTGGCAGCCTGTGCATGATTTCTGTGAACATGAGAAGGTTCCTTGCTGGTTTCCCAGTGTCGATTTTCCAGTGAATATGCCGTCTCAGTACTCTTTCTATTTTTCCGGTGGCGTTACGCTGGAAGCGAATGTACTGGCACGCCATTTATTGGACAGTGATGCCTTACCCAAACGTCTGATTCAGATATTCCGAGACGATAGTGTGGGGCGTGCGGCCTCACAAGAATTGGCGCATGCGCTTGAGGGGTCATCTATCCAAGTGGAGAATCGAGTCTTGAGTGCGGACTCTGCAGCTATTGATTCATTGCGGGCAGTGCTGGAGAAGGAAAAGACGGGTGATGTCGTAGTGTACTGGTTACGTCAGGAGGATATCGCGTTGCTGGGTAAGTTAACGCCCGTGCCGGGTGTAACAAATTACTTTTCTTCCAAACTTGCAAATGCAGAGCATGTTCCTTTATCAGCCGGATGGAAGGTCAATTCACATCTGATTTATCTCTATGAATTACCCGCCAAGCGGGAACTGAATCTGACCTATTTCCATGCCTGGGTCAACATGCATAAATTCCCCTTGATAGATGAGGCGATGCAGTCGGAAGTGTTTTTCGGATTAAATTATCTAACCGATACTATCGCTGAAATGCTGGACAACCTTTATCGGGACTATCTGGTGGAACGGGCGGAGACCATGATGAATAAAAGAGAGGGAGTTAAATCCGAGCAGGAAACCAGAGACAGATTGTATCTTGGAAACCCGGGTGACCTGGTCAGGAAACACGGCGAAATGACTACAAAGGAAAACTTGCGGGTGCCGATTATTGCTCAAGCAAACAACGCGGCTATCAGTCATGGTACGACGATCTACCCCCGCTTGAGTTTGGGAGCCGGTCAACGTTTTGCCTCCAAGGGTGGGTATATCGTAAGGTTTGCGAATGGGAATGGCGATAAGCTGATTGCCGAAACCGGCTGGATTGTTCCATGATTTTTATTGAAGTAAGAAATGGGTAGATTGTGAAAATAACCCGCTAACGGTCAAGTCGGGGAAACCGAAATTGGCTGTTGAACACACCTGGCAATTGTACTAATATACGTACAATAAATTTAGGAGTATGTCATGGAAGCCATTTCTTATAGCCAGACGCGTCAACACCTCTCGGAAATCATGAACAGGGTCAGCGATGATCGCGCGCCCATATTGATCACCCGCCAAAAAGGTAATCCGGTAGTTATGATGTCGCTGGACGACTATAACGCCCTGGAAGAAACCGCTTATCTGTTGCGTAGCCCCAAGAATGCCAAACGTCTGATGGAGTCTATTGAGCAACTGATGACACAGGGCGGTTCACAGAGGGAGCTGGCGCCGGATGCCGATTAAGTTTTCGGATCAGGCATGGGAGGATTACCTGTTCTGGCAAGCCAAGAACAAGGCCATTCTCAAACGTATCAACACGCTTTTGCGAGACATACAGCGCTCTCCGTTTGATGGAATAGGGAAACCAGAACCGCTCAAGCATCATCTTTCTGGCTTTTGGTCACGTCGAATCGACGATGAGCATCGTCTGGTATACGCCGTACAAGGCGACAGCATCCTGGTTGCCCAATGCCGCTATCACTATTGAGCGGTTATCTACTAAATTCCGGATTCCATGAAGTTTGGGCTACTATTAGAAATATAAGCGTGGAATCTGTGAGTCAGATATTGTAAACAACAAATAACCACCCAGCAGAAAAGGTAATCATGCATATCCAAAATGTTGTTTTAGACGAAGTCGTGGCATTGACTAAAGCAAATTTTGCGTCGCGCCATGCAGTGGGCGCTCTTGCAATCGGCATTATATTCAGCATGACGTTTGTTCCATGCATTGCTATAGCGGCTCACGAGCACGAACATGTTATGGATCATTCAGAGCATGAGCATCAAATGACGGGCAAGCAGGGCGCTTTTACACGAAGCGTTGAGTCACACACGGTTCCGGATGTGAAATTGGTGGATATGAATGGTGCAGAAATCTCTTTGCGCGGTGTATTAAGCAGCAGCTCACCCATCATGTTGAATTTTATTTTTACCACCTGCACCACGATTTGCCCGGTGATGAGCGCCACCTTCCAGCAAGTTCAGGAAGAGCTGGGTTCCAACCGCAGCAATGTGCTTATGGTATCTATTTCCATCGATCCGGAACATGATACACCAGCCAAACTTAAAGAGTATGCGAGCAAATATAATGTGGGATCGCAGTGGAAATTACTGACCGGTACGTTTGAAAATAGTATCGCTGTGCAACGGGCTTTTGGCATTTATGCCGGGGACAAAATGAATCACAAACCGGTGGCTTTTTTGAAGGAGCAAGGATCGGAAAATATGTGGGTGCGTCTTGACGGGCTGGTCAACGCGCCGGATCTTATCAAGGAATTTGATAAGATTAAGCATAAGTAAAGTCGTGCGCCACGATGTTTCCAAAACCTTCATTTACTGCCACCTAGCGTTTATTTGATACTTTATGAAAAACTCAAAATCATTTGCTGCTCCCCGTCGCTATCGGCATATCCATGCAGGGTTTACTTTGCTTGAATTGCTGGTGGTCATGGTAATCATCGGCCTGCTCGCGGGCTATGTAGGCCCAAAATATTTCTCCCAGATAGGCAAGTCAGAAATCAAGGCGGCGCGTGCTCAACTTGACGCTTTGGGAAAGGCTCTCGATCAATTTCGTTTGGATGTCGGACGCTATCCAAGCACCGAGGAAGGGTTGGCAGGGCTGATGAAACGCCCTGCTAACCTGGCTAAATGGGATGGTCCCTACTTGACCAAAAACGTACCAATAGACCCATGGGGAAACCCGTATATTTATAAATTTCCGGGCGAGCATGGGGACTATGATCTGATTTCAAATGGCAAGGACGGGCAACCCGGTGGTGAAGGGGAGGCGACCGATATTACTAACTGGTAGGCGAGGCCGGATAGAATATCGGGTTCTGTTACGCAATCAGGTGGCTTTATTCCAGAAACGGCAGTTGATGGTTTTGGTGGAACTACTAGTGTAGTGTTGCACACTGTCTGGAACTTATGCGAACAGCCAAAGCGGCATTGTAGGTCGGGTTTCGACCCGACATGTCGGGCTAAAGCCCGACCTACAAAGGTTTGCACGTAAGTATCGCCAAGAATGCAACGCTACACTAGCCTAGGGAAGCGCAGATTTATTCGGTTTTGTCGTTCCCGCGAAGGCGGGAACCCAGTCAAATAAAGGCACTGGATCCCCGCCTACGCGGGGATGACGAATTAATCCGTGTTTCCCTGGCAGCACGAAGCGATGGAAAATTTCCGTCAACTGCCGTTTCCAGGTTTATACGGGGTGGTTATGCAGTATGAGGTAAAGGTGTTACGCGGCAATGAGGGCATCACGTCGCTGTTGCTGGAAGCAATGGATGCCAATGAGGCGGAAGCCCAGGCAAAGGCACAGGGCTATTCCGTAATTGCAACCAGGTCAAAGCAGCAATGGTCGCCATTGGGCCTGGGCCGGAAGAATAAATTTCCCCTCGTGCTGTTCAGCCAGGAGTTGGTGGCTTTGTTACAAGCTGGCTTGCCATTGATTGAAGTGCTTGAGACGTTGGCGGAGAAAGAAGGCCAGCCGGAAGTAAAGAGAACGTTGCAGCAGTTAATCTCCCTTCTCTATGAGGGCCATAACTTTTCGTATGCATTGGAACAATCGCCAAACGAATTTCCTGCACTTTATGTGGCGACTGTGCGATCCAGTGAAAAAACAAGCTCTCTACCGGAGGTGTTGTCGCGATACATCGTTTATCAATCGCAGATGGAAGGGATCAAAAGGAAGGTTGTCACTTCTTCGATTTACCCGGTATTACTGGCTGTCGTAGGCACTTTGGTGGTGCTGTTTCTAATGGTATATGTTGTGCCAAGCTTCAGCCATATCTACGAAGACATGGGCGGTGATTTGCCCTTCATGTCGCGGCTTTTGATGCGTTGGGGGCAATTTATGAACGCACACGTAAAACTTTTTCTGGCGGTGGTGCTCGCCGTATCCGGGGGGCTTTTTTTTGTTGTCATGCAGCCAGCCAGCAAGCTGTGGCTTAAGCAAAAACTGTGGGAATTGCCCGCGATTGGCCAGCGTTTGCATCTTTACCAGATGGCGCGTTTTTACCGTTCGTTGGGAATGTTGCTGCAAGGGGGTATGCCTATCCTCGTAGCGCTGAAATTGGTATCCGGTTTGCTGCAGGAATCAATGCGCGAACAGTTGCGGCTTGCCTCTCTGAGTGTTCGGGAGGGCGTATCCATTTCTCAGGCGATGGAAAAGTACGGTTTGGTTACGCCCTTGGCGTTGCGCTTGCTCCGTGTGGGTGAACGCACTGGCCAGATGGGTGAGATGATGGAGCGCATTGCGACTTTTTACGAAGAAGAGACGGTGCGTTGGGTCGAACGGTTTGTTAAGTTGTTTGAGCCGTTGCTGATGATTTTTGTCGGGCTGCTGGTTGGTGTAATCGTAGTGCTGATGTATTTTCCGATTTTTGAATTGGCCGGGAGCATTAAATGAGTCAGGCTACATCTTCCATGGCGGGCATCGGGCCGCTATTCCTGCCCCAACAGGTGCGTGAAGCGCGGGTTATTGCCGCGCAAACCAAGCGCAGTGTTGCGGAAGTCCTGGAAGACCAGGCTGGCCTTGATGCAAAGAATTTTGTGATCGCCCTGGGCAGTATGTTTCACTATCCAGTGTTTTCGATGGATGGATTAAACCGGCTGACGTCGGCCTTCGATGTCCTGCCTTTTTCTGAGGCGGTTGAGCGGGGTTGCATCGCACTGAAAAACGAGAACGAGGAACTCATGGTGATCATGAGCGACCCGTTCAACGTCGGTTTGCAGACATGGCTGGAGCAGCGCATCCCTTCAGCATTTACCTGGGGTTTGGCGCATGGCACCGATGTGTCAGCGTACCTGGCGTTTCACGAAAAATCGTTGCATGCCATGGACAGCATGCAGGATGTTGGAGAAAAAAAAACTTCTTCAGATGACCAGGGTGTAGAAGACTTATCATTTAAAACCATCAGCGAGGAAGTGAGTCTCGTCGTCAAGCTGGTGCATTCGACGGTCTATGACGCATTAAAAGCAGAAGCCAGCGATATTCATCTGGAAACCACCCCATCCGGGTTGGACATCAAGTACCGTATGGATGGAGTCCTGGTGGCTGTAAGTTCTGTTGATGGGCTGGAAATGGCCGAGCAGATAATCTCCCGCATCAAAGTCATTTCCGGCCTTGATATCACCGAACGGCGCACGCCCCAGGACGGGCGTTTCAAGGTTTCGATACAGAGGCATGAAGTGGATTTGCGCGTGTCCATCATGCCCAGCGTTTTCGGGGAGTGCGCGGTACTGCGTATCCTGGACAAGCGGGCATTGTCTGACCAGATGAAAGGCTTGCGTCTGGATCATCTGGGTTTTGACGCTAAATCAATTGCGTATATCCGCCGCCTTTCCAACGAGCCGTATGGCATGGTGCTGGTTACTGGCCCTACCGGTAGCGGCAAGACAACGACGCTGTACGCGGCAATTACGGAAATCAATCATGGCCGGGATAAAATCATTACCATCGAAGACCCGGTCGAATACCAGTTGCCAGGTGTGCTGCAAATACCGGTGAACGAAAAGAAAGGGCTCACTTTTGAGCGGGGGTTGCGCTCCATTTTGCGGCATGACCCGGACAAAATCATGGTTGGCGAAATCCGTGATCCTGAAACCGCGCAGATTGCCGTGCAGTCGGCCTTGACAGGACACCTGGTGTTTACCACTGTGCATGCCAATAATGTATTTGATGTGATCGGCCGCTTCATGCATATGGGGGTTGATCCTTACAGTTTTGTCTCCGCGTTGAATGGCATTGTGGCGCAGCGATTAGTGCGGGTGAATTGCTCCCAGTGTGTAAGCGATGATTACCCGGACGTGGCATTGATTGCGGAGTCCGGCATAAAACCGGCCGATGCGCAGAAGATCAGGTTCCGCGCCGGGCGTGGTTGTGGTCATTGCCGAGGCACAGGTTTCAAGGGGCGCAAGGCGATTGCCGAAGTGCTTTATCTAAACGATGAGATTCGAGAGCTCATCATTGCCAGGCAGCCGATAAGGCTTATCCGCGAAGCGGCCAGCAGAAACGGCACCCGGTTTTTGCGTGATGGGGCGCTGGACCTGGTTATCCGGGGCGAGTCAACGTTACAGGAGATCAATCGTGTCACTTTCGTTGCGGGATGAATTGCGGGTAGTGTTGTGCCGCGATCAGGTGCAACTGGTTCGCATCGGACGTGAACTCACGCTTCAAGGCAGGTTGTATCGAGTATTGGATAAAAAGATTTTCCCGTGTGCGGCAGATTCAGATTCCTCGTGGGGCAATGCAGCTAAAACGCTTGAGGCGGCGTTGGCTGAATTGCAGAAAAAACCAGCTTTTGCGCGAGTGATTCTCTCCAATCACTTCGTGCGTTATGCGATGGTTCCGTGGAGCGAGAGTTTAAGCAATGATGCGGAAGAGGCAGCTTATGCGAAACATTGCTTCAGCCAGTTATACGGCGCTGACGCTGAATCCTGGGAGTTGAGGCTGAATCAGGATATTGCCGGTGCGCCACAACTTGCCAGTGCTGTGGATGGCCAATTGCTGCAATCTTTGCGTGCCATATTCGCTCGTGCAAATGTGAAGCTTAAATCGGTGCAGCCCCATCTCATGTCGGCATACAATAATTGCCATACGCATTTGCGGACACAAGACGCATGGTTTGTGCTGTTTGAACAGGGAAACCTGTGCTTGGGGATGGTTCGGCAGGGCCACTGGGGCAGCGTGCGAACATTGAAAGTTGGCGGTGACTGGCTAGCCAGGTTGCATGAGATACTCGATCGGGAAGTTTACTTGAGCGAATTGGACACGGCATCAGACGAAGTGTTTTTATGGGCGCCTGAACACCTGGTGGCGGATTTACCAAAGAGCGAGCGATGGAAAATTCACCAGGTGCAACCGGTAATCCGGAACAGTTTTGCGCCTGAATACGAAGAGCGTTTTGCCGTGGCGATGTGCGGGTGATTTGATGAGCGAACTGCGTCTTGACTATCAACACAATCCGCCCTTTCCCTGGGCAGGTGCAACATTGCTTGCATTGGCGGCGATGGTCTTGATTTTGACCGGCGTTTATTACCTGAAATTGAGTGGTCAGGCCGCCAGTTGGGAGGCTAAGGTTGAACAATTACGAAACAGGGGCGTCCTGCATGGATCGGCGGGGCGATCAACCGATCTCGGGGTAATCGGGGTCGAGTTAGCGCAAGAAGTAAGCAATGCCAATGACGTGTTGCACCAGTTGAGTGTGCCTTGGGATACTTTGTTTCAGGCAGTGGAAGCGTCGGGGGGCAATAGAGTCACTTTGTTGTTATTGGAACCTAACATCGAAAAACGGCAGGTCAAAATCAACGGCGAGACCAGAAATTTTAAGGCGCTAATGAATTACATCACCCAACTGGAAGGGCAGGACGTGTTCAATGCGGTTTATTTGCAAAGCCATCATGTCCGGCAGCAGGATCCCGAAAAGCCGGTGTACTTTTCCATTCTGGCGACTTGGCGGGAAAAGCCATGATGTTTAAACAAAATGCGTGGCTGCGGGGTATTTCACTCCATTTTATGCAGAATGGTCCAGTGTTACCGGCGGCGCCGTTAAGCGAACGTTTACGCTGGAGGATGCGCCACTGGTTGCCCCGGCTGGGTTGGCCAGGAATCCTTGCCATAGGCTTGCTGGCGATTTCTCCGCCCTTTTATTTGTCGGCAATACGCCCGATGCAACAGAGATTGGACGTGGCGCAACGCAGTGCTGTTTCAGCGCAGGAGCTGGTTTCAAAGAACGGTAACACAGTTCGTGGCGGAGGATACTCACCACGCGAACAGCTCGCGGAGTTTTATAAATTTTTTCCACCGGAAAAAACTTCGCCGCTATGGCTGGAAAAACTGGTCACGGTGGCTGAAAAAAATGGCCTCAAATTAAATGATGGGGAATACAAGGTAACGCGAGATAAGTCGGGTCAGTTGATGCGGTATAGAATTATTTTGCCGGTGCAGGGCAAGTACCCGCAAATGCGGAAATTTCTTGCTTTGCTGGCTACGGAAATCCCGATAATGGCTTTGGAAAACGTGCAATTCGAACGCAAAGACATCACGGATTCGACCGTGCAAGTTAAAATTAAGCTGGTGCTCTATCTGGTGCAGGAATCATGAAGATGGGACGGTTACAATGGGCTTTCATCGTGATTGTAACTGCGGTTATTGTCGTGACGGCCCCTTCTGACAATGAGGGCGATTCTGCAAACACAGCGCGAACAACAAGGCAGCGCGCTGTCAATTCAGCGTCCGTTTCGCCAAACCCGGACAAGCAGCGGCCAAAAGAAACGGGGCATGTGGAATTGGAGCGCCTGGATAGATCCGGGTTGCAGCAAGAAAAAAACAGGGGAGTGGGCGATGCTTTTAATGCCACCTCATGGCATGTTCAGCCACCTCCGCCCCGCTTTGTCCCGGCTCCCCCGCCACCCCCGCCTCTCCCTCCTCAGGCGGCTCCGGCTCCGACCGCGCCGCCTCTGCCATTTACTTATATGGGCCGTTATAGCGATACTGAGTCACGGTTTATCATTCTTACAAAAGGAGATCGCGTTTATACCGTAGCCGTAGGGGATGTCATCGAAAACACCTACCGTGTTGAAAAAATTACCGCAGGCATGGTTAATTTGACTTACTTGCCATTGAATATTGAGCAGTCTCTGCGTACTGGAGAAGCATTGTGAAAAAGAAAAAAATGAATACCATGGAACGCTTGATGTTGATATTTGAATCGATCCCCAGACGCAACACCGCATTGATGTTGCTTGCTGCGGCAGTCTTTGCGGGCTGTGCCAATCATCAATTGCACAGCAGCGGGATAACGCTTGTCCAGGAAGGCAATATAGAAGAAGGGATCGCGAAGCTGGAGCAGGCCAGCAAAGCCGACCCTGATAATTTGCAATATCGCACGGATTTGCTGCGCAGCAGGGGGCAGGTTACCAACCGTCTGTTGGCAAGTGCATCGGGCGAGCGTGCCGCCGGACATTTAGATGCGGCACGGGCTATTTATGAGCGCATTCTAAAAATAGACCCAGGCAATGCAAATGCCAAAATGGCCCTTGAGGCAATAATTATGGATAGGCGGCACGATGCCATGATCGATGAAGCGCGCGGTTTGTTCCTGAAGGGCGACCTGGAAGCGGCACGTTCTGCGCTCAGGTCGGTATTTCTTGAGAACCCCAGGAATGGCCAAGCGGTGATGCTGCTGCGTCAGATAGACGAGAAGGAAATCAAAACACAGATGGCGGAACCATCGCTGAAGGGTAAGTTTAAAAAGCCGGTCAGCCTGCAGTTCCGTGATGCGAATGTCAAAATGGTGTTTGAAGCACTGTCGCGCGCCAGCGGAATCAATGTGTTGCTGGATAAGGATGTAAAGTCAGATATCAAAACGTCGATTTTCGTCAAGGATGTTTCGGTTGAAGATGCGATCGATTTGATTCTCATGCAAAGCCAGTTGGGGAAAAAAGTTCTCAGCGACAACACCGTGTATATATATCCGGATACACCGGCGAAGAATAAAGATTTTCAAGACCTCAAAATTCGCAGCTTTCATCTCACCAATGCCGACCCGAAACAGATGTTGACGATGATTAAAACCTTATTGAAAACCAAGGATATTTTTATCCATGAGAAAACCAATTCCTTGGTGATGCGAGACACACCGGATGCGATTCATCTGGCGGAAAAAATGATTGCCGACCAGGATATCGCCGAACCTGAAGTGATGCTGGAAGTCGAGGTGCTGGAAATTGATCGTACGCGGTTGACCGACCTGGGCATCAAATACCCCAACCAGCTTTCATTTTCCCCTGTTACGAGTTTGATAGATGTTCCAGGCGGGACAGGAACAATAAAGGCTACTCAACTAACTCTAGATAGCCTGCGGAATATTAATGGATCAAATATTGTAGTCAGCCCGACACCGAACATTACCCTGAATGCGATGCTGCAAGACAGTGATACCAATATTCTCTCCAGCCCGCGTTTGCGCGTGCGCAACCGTGAGAAGGCCAAGATCATGATTGGTGACCGGGTGCCTATCATCAACAATTCGCTCACACCGCAAACCACCGGTGCGGCTGTGGTAACCGGCACGGTCACCTATCAGGATGTCGGTTTGAAGCTGGATGTGGAGCCGGACATACACTTGGACAACGAGGTTTCGATCAAGGTTGGACTGGAAGTCAGCTCGCTGGGCAATGCGGTCACTAACAGCGCCACCGGGTCAATTGTGTACACAGTTCAGACTCGCAATACCACAACCACCTTGCGGCTTCGCGACGGAGAGACACAGATTCTTGCCGGTTTAATAGAGGATAAGGACACGAACACCGCAGACAAAGTGCCCGCCTTGGGGCAGATACCCATCCTGGGGCATTTGTTCTCAAGCCATAATGGAAATAAATCGAAAAAAGAAGTTATTCTGTCCATTACACCGCATATCGTGGGCAATTTTAAGCTCCCCGAAGCGCGGGAAATGGAATATTGGTCCGGCACTGAATCTGCATTGCGCAGCAGCCAGTTGGTGATGAAGCCGCTCGGTACAGTCACGCTAGGCAACAATGGAAATGGAACCGCATCTCATGCGACACCAGTGCCGCGCACGCCACCGGTGGCCGCGCCACGCATCACACCAGTGGATAAGGACAAGGAGCCTTTGGCAGCACAGCCCATGACGCTTTCCTGGCAGGGGCCAAATCAAGCCAAGGTCGGCGATAAAATCACCTTGTCGCTCAATACCCAGTCAGCGCAAGGGGTTAAAACACTTGTTTTCCAAGCAGGGTTTGATCCTGATGTGCTGAAGGCTGTTGACGTAATCGAGGGGATTTCCATGAAGCGAAATAACGCCTTGTCCAGCTTCACCAAGAATATCGATCAGGCAGGCGGCGTTATATCGGCGGATTTGTCAGGCACGGGAGCGAGCGGTTCCGCCAGCGTCGTTACACTGGTGTTCGAAGTGATTGCCGCTGTGCCAGAGTCATCGGTTACCATCAATTCGATAACCTCGTCCGGAGAGAATGGTGAGGCGCTTTCTCCCACGGCCCCCGCTCCGCATGTAATTTCCGTTTCACAATGATCAATGTAAAGGCTAAAGGTTTTACGCTTATCGAATTAGTCATGACGGTGGCGATTATTGGTTTGCTGGCAACGGTGACGTTGCCATTGGCCGAAGTGTCGGTGCAGCATGGCAAGGAGCAAGAACTGCGTTTGGCCTTACGGCAAATCCGGGAAGGCTTGGATGCTTATAAGCAAGCGGCGGATGACGGGCGGATTACGCTCTCGGCAGGAAAATCCGGCTACCCCGCATCACTGCAAGTGCTGGTAGATGGCATGCCCGACGCTGAAAATCCCATCAGCCAGAGCAAAATTTATTTCCTGAGGCGCATTCCGCGCGACCCGATGGATTCCGATTCCGACAAATCGGATGAAGCTACCTGGGGGAAACGCAGTTATCAAAGCAGCGCCGATGATCCGAAGGAAGGCGATGATGTTTTCGACGTGTACTCTTTGTCTCCAAATACAGGACTGAATGGTATTCCGTACAGAAATTGGTAGGCAGAAAACCTGATGAGCAAACACTTGAAAAGCGGTTTTACCCTGATTGAATTGTTGGTGGTCATGGCCATTATCGGAACCCTGCTGACTATTGCCGTGCCGCGCTATTTTCACAGTGTGGAGAAATCCAGAGAGGCCGTGCTGCATCAAAATCTTGCGCTGACCCGGCAAGCCCTTGATAAATATTTCAGCGATAACGGCAAATATCCCGACAGCCTGGAAAATCTGGTCAGCAAAAAATACTTGCGTAGCCTTCCTTATGATCCGATTACCGAGAGCGCTACTACCTGGTTGATCATCGCTCCCGATACGCAGGAAAAAGGCGCGGTGTATGACGTAAAAAGTGGTGCGCCAGGCCAGGCTCTGGACGGTACGGAGTATAAGGACTGGTGATGCGGGTTGCTTCCAGCGACAATGGCCGGGGAAGGCAGCCATGCTTTAACCCAGACAGTCCATCAGGTTTGCAAAGCCAATCATTACACCGTAGGAGCCAGGCTTGTCGGGCGATAGCTCATCGCGCAGCAAGCTGCGCTCCTACCGGTGCCGGGATAAAAGTTCTACATACGGGTACATGGCTAGAAGGTTCGCAGACAAGGTTTCCGCGTTTCAATGAAAAGTCAAAAAGGGCTAATGGACAGCCTGTCAAGGCGCCGGGCCAAATGCGCGGCTTCACCTTTTTGGGGCTGATGATGATTATCGCGATTATGGGTGTTGCACTGCTCGCTGTTGGCGAGGTTTGGCACTCCGCGCAGAAGCGTGAGAAGGAACAAGCATTATTGTTCGTCGGAGATCAGTTTCGACTAGCCATCAGTTTGTACTATGCCCATACGCCGGTGGCAAGCAAGCAGCAACCTTATCCGATGAACTTGGAAGATTTGCTCAAAGACCCGCGTTATCCTTCAACGGAAAGGTATCTGCGAAAAATATACCTCGATCCGATTAGCGGCAGCCCCGAGTGGGGGCTGGCAAGAAAACCGAATGGTGGAATTTTTGGGGTGTATAGCCTCTCCGAAGAAACGCCCATAAAGCAGGGTAATTTCAGACTGAGTGACAAAGAATTTGCGGGCAAAAAAAAATATGCAGAATGGATCTTCATGCATGTTCCGCCGCCTGGTTCCATCAACCCTGACGGCACAATTTCCCCATCCCCTACACCACGTCCGGGCAAACACCGATCGCGCAGGTGAAGCCCCGCCCAAGCCAGACACTCCCGCCATCGTATTTTTCACCTTGCCAGACACACGATGACAGCAAAATTCTTCCCTCCCTACCCGCACTAAGGGAGCAGGAAATTACCAAAATACCACTTATAAATTACGTCACATAAGCCAAAACAAAACCCATCCCCACCCCTCCCCTTGAAGTGGAGGGAGTATAGTTCCTCCCCCTTCAAGTGGGAGGTTAGGAGGGGGATGGGGTGATGTTGGTGACATGATTAACCCTAAATTCCTCAGTTGAGAACGAACAATTTACAGGGGAAGCAACATGGGCACGCTTCTCCCTCACCCCAACCCCTCTCCCCGAGGGAGAGGGGCTTTGCTCCCTTCCCCCTCGGGGG
>FZPX01000117.1_pt1 | contig 20564 bp, 16 predicted proteins | sample 1534791 | NCBI WGS metagenome assembly FZPX01 (sample SAMEA104161951, study PRJEB21768) | metagenome | biome: subterrestrial habitat; feature: phreatic zone; material: underground water | place: France | collected 2016-06-01 | depth 60 m | reverse complement strand
GACAATCGATGATGCGCTCGTCGCACTGTCTCGTCTGACCTACCTACATTACGAGTCAAATGAAGTATCGTTCACCCGCTTGCCACAACCCGATGCGCTCCAATCTCGGATACTCAATGCACTCGGCCTAACGTTTCCTGCTGGAGCAGCTCAATGTAGGCAGTAAGCTCTTTTGCGGAAAGTCAGTAATTTTATTTAAACTCAATGTCTTGTAGCGATATATCGCCTTGGGCTAGATGGAATATCCGTCCGACTACTGGCGAGCCAACCCCGATGTGGGAACCACTAACTGGAGAGCCGTGTGCGGGAGAACCGCACGCACGGTTCGGAGGGAGGGGAGGGCGTGAGCCTTTCTCTACCCCTATCGCGGTTTTGTGCTAATGGGTTATTTGGGTTAAACATGGGCAGCGGGCGTGACGGCATCGTCGGTATTGTGGCGAGAACGCAGGCTTTCGGTGACCTGAAAGCCCAATGCCCGACAATGCGCCTCGGCTGACTTGGAGTAAGCCGCCAAGTCGTCCTGAAACTGGCTGGCGAGACGCTCTCGCGTGGCATGAATTTCTGCAACTATGATGAATTTAAAACATACGATGCAATTTTTCATTTTTTGTTTTCCTTGAGGTTCATTGGATGGCCGTGTCGAATCGGTGGTTAGGCGTCTGGGTGGAGCTTGCTACCGACCGGTATCCAAGGCTCCAATAGTACCTCCATCCAATCGCACTGTCGTTCGGCGTGTACAGAAGTCATTCCAGATGCCACGAGCAGGAGATTGTATTTGCAAAAAATGCGATCTAATGAATCAAGTGCCTTATCGATCTCGTTTAACTTTGGCAGGCGTCGCATTTTGCTCGCCGGTGTCCGATGTGCGACGCGCTTGTTCACGAATCGTCTTACACGCTCACTTGCGTCTTCCAGTTCCTTCATATCCGACTTTATCATCTGCTGCGTCAGGTATTGCCGGTTCGGTCCAACAACGTTGTCAAAGGTACGGTTGCCGAAATAGAAGCCCCTGGGGATGCACCGATATAGTGAGATGTGCGCTCGTCGGTTGATAACTCTGGGGCGTTCAAGAATCTCGTAGAGCATACGCCAAAGAGAATGGACATTGGTGCTTTGATCCACGAAGCTTCGGATGCCAACGGTTATTGCAGTGATGAAATTTCTGCGCATCCAATCGAAGAAGTCACCTGGAGAGAGAACTGTCGGATTCTCCCTTGCGACCTCTTGGAGCTCCCGGAAAATCTCTCGTTTGTCGAGCATGTCCGAGATATCCTGGAGCATCTGAGGCAACCATGATCGCCAGCGGCGACGGAACTTTGCGTGCTCCAAAGGATTCGTCTTGAGTCTTTTTGGCCTCAATCTCCTTGTCGTTTTCCTTGGCATAAGCCGATCTCATATCCTACATTAGCTCAGGGGCGAACCGCTTGCGGGGCGTCCCTCAGCGGCGCAGGGGTTGATCGAATTACGACCCTGGCCTTGATTGGTTTTTCATCGTGTGAGTGATTCAGCACGCAATACAACCTTCCTTTCGTGGCTAATGCCGCAACCTTGCTATCCTGAATTGCGATGCCAGTCCACACATTTCCCTGCTTTAGCTCAAACGGCAAACACTGGTCTGTGCTTGGGTTTGGAATGAAAAACACTTTGTCTGGCCTCTTTCGGAGCTGAGACCAGAAGGACTCGAAATACAGAAAACTGAGATTGGTAATGGTCGTTGGTCGATCACCGTAGTTCGTTACGTTAGCCAAGATGAGTGTCTTTCCATCGTATCCGGGCATGTTGATGCTTTCCATCCCGGATTGAACAGAGAAGCGAATCTTGGATCCCGTCGCCCACCATTTGTAGATGTCCCAAAGGAACACCACAGAAGACAGAATTGCTCCCCACCAAGCAACGATCGTTGTCGCATCCATAGGCTTCAAGGTCTAACGAATGAAAAGCGGAACTGACGAATAACCGGGTACAGACTACGATTTATTCCACCCCAACTCATTGGTTCGCACCTTACCCCCTCGCAATCTGCCGGTCAATATGCTGAAAGATATAGATAGTTTCGGCGTCCGGTAGTTTGTGAGATTAAAGCGGCAGTCTACGCCGACATCGCTTCCACTTCGCGTTCGATGCGCTCTTTCAATTCGGCTTCGGCGATTTTCAGGTCATAGCTCAGTTGCAGGTTCAGCCACGATTGCGCATCTGTGCCAAAGTAGCGCGCCAGCCGCAATGCCGTATCCGGCGTGATCGAGCGGCGTTCCTTGACGATCTCGTGCAGTCGCGTGGCGGGTACGCGCAGTGCCAGCGACAGGGCGTGGACGCTCATGCCCATCGGTGCGAGATATTCCTCACGCAAAATTTCTCCCGGATGTACCGGGCGCATTCCATTCTTCAGCATATTTCACTCCTCAGTGGTAATCGGCGATTTCGACATCGAACACGTCGCCATTCTTGAACCTGAAACAGATACGCCATTGATCGTTCACACGGATGCTGTGCTGCCCCTTGCGATCACCCTGCAATGCCTCCAGCCGGTTGCCCGGTGGAACACGCAAGAAGTCCAGCGTGGCGGCGGCGTGCAGTTGTGTCAGCTTGCGCTCGGCAACAGTCTGAATGGCACGGAAGCGGCGCGGACTCATGCCTTCGAACAACGCTTGGGTGTCTTTGCAGCAAAATGACCTGATCATGCCGCGCACAGTATTACGCTGTGCGTTATATGTCAATGGCTAGCCAAAGAGTTTGTTAGCCCAAGGGTTAGTGCAAAATTATCCAGGCCGGTTGAATTAGCTGATTCAAAATTGCTGGAAGTGCATGTGTTGTAGAGCTGGCCGATGTAAAAATGAGCGCAAAAAAAGGGGCGCAGTGCGCCCCTTTAAATTGCTTGTCCGATAGGGGTTACAGGATCGGCACGATCATCAGCGCAACAATGTTGATGATCTTGATCAGCGGGTTGACAGCAGGGCCTGCGGTGTCTTTGTAAGGATCGCCGACGGTGTCGCCGGTGACAGCGGCCTTGTGCGCTTCCGAGCCTTTGCCGCCGAAGTTGCCTTCCTCGATGTACTTCTTGGCGTTATCCCATGCGCCGCCGCCTGCGGTCATCGAGATCGCCACGAAGATGCCGGTGATGATGGTGCCGACCAGTACGCCACCGAGTGCCTGTGCGCCGAGTGTCAGTCCGACGATCACGGGTACCGCGATGGGTAGCAGCGACGGGACAATCATTTCCTTGATTGCGGCCTTGGTCAGCATGTCCACGCAGGTGCCGTATTCCGGCTTGCCGGTGCCTTCCATGATGCCGGGGATTTCCTTGAACTGGCGGCGCACTTCCACCACCACTGACCCGGCGGCGCGACCGACCGCTTCCATGCCCATCGCGGCGAACAGGTAAGGCACCATGCCGCCGATGAACAGGCCGATGATGACCATGTGGTTGGACAGATCGAAAGTCGTGATCACGCCCACCATCTTAGCCTGCAGCGCGTGGGTGTAGTCGGCGAACAATACCAGCGCGGCCAGACCGGCGGAACCGATTGCATAACCCTTGGTTACCGCCTTGGTGGTGTTGCCGACCGCGTCCAGCGCGTCGGTGATCTTGCGCACATCAGGCGGCAATTTGGACATTTCGGCAATGCCACCGGCGTTATCGGTGATCGGACCGTAGGCATCCAGTGCCACGATGATGCCGGCCATGGACAGCATCGAAGTCGCGGCGATCGCGATGCCATATAGCCCGCCCAGGGCGAAGGCGCCCCAGATCGCCAGACACACGACTAGCACCGGAGCCGCAGTAGCCTTCATCGAAACGCCCAGACCGGCGATCACGTTGGTGCCGTGACCGGTAGTGGAAGCTTCGGCGATATGGCGCACCGGCGCATATTCGGTGGCGGTGTAGTACTCGGTGATCCACACCATGGCTGCGGTCAGCGCCAGGCCAATCAGGGTGGCATAGTACAGATGAAGTGACGTAACCAGCTTGCCGTCTATCATCACGCCGTCACCCAACATCATCGTGGTGATGGGATAGAAGGCAATCGCGGCCAGCACGGCGGAGACGGTGAGACCGCGATACAGCGCGTTCATGATCTTGCCACCTTCGCGTGCCTTGACGAAAAAGGTGCCGACAATGGAGGCGATGATGGAGAAGCCACCCAGCACCAGCGGATAGATCACCGCTTCGGGGGAACCGGTAATCAACAGGCCGCCCAGCACCATGGTGGCGATGATGGTGACCGCATAAGTCTCGAACAGGTCGGCTGCCATGCCAGCGCAGTCGCCGACGTTGTCGCCGACGTTGTCGGCGATCACCGCAGGGTTGCGCGGATCATCTTCCGGAATGCCGGCTTCAACCTTGCCGACCAGATCGGCGCCGACGTCGGCACCCTTGGTGAAAATGCCGCCGCCAAGTCGGGCGAAGATGGAAATCAGCGAACCGCCGAAGGCCAGACCCACCAGCGCATGAGTGGCCTCTGCGGTGCTGGTGTGCATCATCATGGTGAGGAAAGCGTAATAGCCTGCCACGCCGAGCAGACCCAACCCCACGACCAGCATGCCGGTGATTGCGCCGCCTTTGAAGGACACGTTCAATGCCGCGTTCAGATTCTCTTTGGCCGCTTCGGCAGTGCGCACATTGGCGCGCACCGATACGTTCATGCCGATATAGCCGGTCAGTCCAGACAGTATCGCCCCGATGGCGAAGCCGACGGCTGTCGGCCATTTCAGCGTGACCAGAATAACGACGAATAGAATCGCACCGACGATGCCGATAGTGGTGTATTGCCGGTTCAGGTAGGCCGATGCGCCTTCCTGGATCGCCGCAGCGATGCCGCGCATTTTTTCGTTACCGGCAGACTTGCCCAGTATCCATTTGATCGAAAACACACCGTACAAGATCGCAACTATGGCACATAACAACGCAAATCCAAGACCGCCTGACATAAATTCCCCTCCCGAAGTTAAACCGACCGCTCAGAGCCGACAAATTAAACCAATATGAAAGCATCAAACCTTCGAATTATATCTTAAATTCCCCCAATTTCTTAGGTACCGCTGCATTCTTGAGCCGGACATACTGTGGCAGTCCATCCTTGTAAGGCGGGTAATCCTCGCCTTTGATCAGCGGGGCAAGATAAGCGCGGCACTTTTCGGTGATGCCGAAACCGTCCTTGGTGATGAAGTCGCGCGGCATCATCTTCTCCACATTGGCCACGTTTCTTAGTTGGGCGACGCCGATTTTCCATTTGTAGGGTTTGTCAGAGAGGCGAACAATGGTGGGCATCACGGCATTATTGCCTTTCAATGCCAGCTCCACCGCAGATTTTCCAAGCGCATACGCTTGTTCGACATCCGTTCTGGAAGCGATGTGCCGTGCGGCGCGTTGCAGGTAATCCGCCACCGCCCAGTGAAACTTGTAGCCCAGCGCATCCTTGACCATATTGGCCACCACCGGCGCCACGCCGCCCAACTGGGCATGGCCGAATGCATCGCGCAGGCCTTGGTCGGAGAGGAAGTTGCCGCCCTCGCCCTTCACGCCTTCCGACACCACCACCGAGCAGTAGCCGTGTTTCTTTACCATCGCATCAACCCTGGCGAGAAATTTTTCCTTGTTGAAAGGAATTTCTGGAAACAGGATGACGATCGGTAGCTCGCAACCCTTGTCCGATGCCAGGCCGCCCGCAGCGGCGATCCAGCCGGCATGGCGCCCCATCACTTCCACCACGAATACCTTGGTCGAGGTCTTGGCCATGGAAGCGACATCGAAGCTGGCCTCGCGCACCGATACGGCAACGTATTTCGCCACCGAGCCGAAGCCGGGGCAACAGTCGGTGATCGGCAAGTCGTTGTCCACGGTTTTCGGCACATGGATGGCCTGGATCGGGTAGCCCATCTTGTCGGCCAACTGTGAAACTTTCAAACAGGTATCAGCGGAATCGCCGCCGCCGTTGTAAAAGAAGTAGCCGATGTTGTGAGCCTTGAACACCTCGATCAGGCGCTCATACTGCAATTTGTTTTCTTCCAGCCCTTTCAGCTTGAAGCGGCAGGAGCCGAATGCGCCTGATGGGGTGTGGCGCAGTGCGGAGATAGCTCTGGCGGTATCTTTGCTGGTATCAATCAGGTCTTCGGTCAGCGCGCCGATGATGCCATTGCGGCCGGCATAGACCTTGCCGATTTTATCCTTGTGTTTGCGTGCGGTTTCGATTACTCCGCAAGCCGAAGCGTTGATGACTGCCGTCACGCCGCCGGACTGGGCATAAAATGCATTCTTCTTTGCCATGCTTGTGCTCCCTTAAATTGATTAGCCGCTGCGCCTAGCGGATGGGGGCGCATCTTACGCGGGTTTTGTGGGTGAATAAACATTACGTTGATCGAAAAACGCAGGGTGAGCCATGTTTTGTATTAGCCGCCCTAATCTTTGAAGGCCATGAAAAGCATTAATGCTCGTGGGTTCTGTTTTACCCCGTGCCAATTCCTGTCTGTTGCATTCATTAGGTTATTGGGGGTATATTGAACCAGATACATTATATATTTCGGGTTGAAAATTCGGCGGGGCAGATGTGAAACTTGCTGCGACATCAATGTGTGCAAGGAAAACTTTTCCGACACGCTCCAGAGTTTATGACTCGTGCGCGGAAAAGTAAATAAGGGGGTTGCCGTGCCGTTTGAAGTTATTGATCAGAGCTTAATTGAGTATTCGGCGCCAACAGTCGTAATCATTGATGATGAATTTACGAGCAGGGTCATACTCGAAAAAGTCGTACAAGGCATCCGGAAAGATGTCACCGTAAAAACTTTTGCCGAACCCATTGTTGCCATGGCATGGATCAAAGCGAATCAACCGGATTTGATCATGGTTGATTATGTGATGAAAGGAATGACCGGCCTGGAAGTCGTGCAACAGTTACGCCGAATATCAACCCTCGAAAACGTACCGATTGTGGTCGTTACGTCCATGGAAGAGCGGATTATCAGGTATCAGGCACTGGAATCCGGTGCAACCGATTTCATCACAAAACCAATCGACCCCTATGAGTGTAGCGTTCGGTGCCGCAACATGCTTTCACTTCGCATGCAGCAGAAAATTGTTCAGAACAGGGCGATATTTCTGGAGAAGGCTGTTGCGGACGCAACAGAGCAGATTCGCCTGAGGGAACTGGAGACTATTTTAAAATTGGCGAAAGCCGGTGAGTACCGCGATCAAGATACTGGCAACCACGTTGTGCGCATGGCCAAGTATTCACGCCTGATTGCGGAAGCGATGGGGTTGTCCGATGAGAAATGCGATTTGATTGAAGTTGCGGCTCCGATGCATGATATTGGCAAGGTCGGCATTCCCGATAAAATACTCCTCAAGCCGTCCAGGCTGACTACTGGAGAATTCGCCATCATGAAAACTCATGCCCGAATTGGCTTTCAGATTCTCCAGCATAGCCCTTCAAAATACCTGAGCCTGGGGGCGGAAATAGCATTGTCTCACCACGAGAAATACGATGGCAGCGGTTACCCTGAAGGACTACAGGGAAAAGCAATCTCATTGGAATCGCGCATCGTTGCCGTGGCTGATGTCTATGACGCGGTAACCTCGAAGCGCCCATACAAACATGCCTGGCCAAGCGATGAAGGGTTGGCATACTTGACAGCAAACAAGGGGGCTCATTTCGATCCGGATTGCGTAGATGCGTTTATTTCGCAGTTCAGCAAGGTCAGCCTTGTTCAACACCAGTTTCAGGACTTGCCAGAATTTCTTCAGGTGCGATTGCCAATATGATCCAGAGGTTTTCGGGTTTTTTCCGGCAATTTCGGAAAAACAGCAGCGAGTATGAACAGGCTTTATTGAGGGTTGTATTTGCGGTTCTAATATTTACCTTTTTGCTTTTTCATATGCTTTCCCATCTTAATGCGGGCGCTAGATCCGACATTGAGGTGGAGGTTCTCATGTTTTCCGGTGGATTCCTGGTTTTTTCCATTGTGTTCCTGGCGGTCGTTTTAGCCAGTCAACAGCTATCCAAAAAAAGGCAGTTGCTGGCAATTATTGCCGACATGGGCGCAATTACTTTTGGAATGTTGATGACAGAGGAAACGGGGACGCTGTTTTACGGAATTTATCTCTGGGTCATTGTCGGCAACGGTCTTCGATATGGCACCCAGTCGCTCCTTAAATCGCACGTAATTGGTGTGACCGGGTTCATTACGGTGATCCTCTATAACAATTACTGGCAAACACACAGCACGCTGGCCGTAGCATTGCTGCTCACCCTGCTCCTGATTCCCCTGTACATATACACACTATTGGAGCGCTTGAAACAGGCGGTCACACACGCCGAAGAAGCCAGCAAGGCGAAAAGTTATTTCTTGGCAAATATGAGCCATGAGATGCGCACCCCGCTAAACGGTGTTATCGGCATAAGCGATCTGATTCTGGCTACTCCCTTGAGTGCGGAACAGAAAGACCTGGTCAATACCTTAAGAAATTCCGGGCGTATCCTGCTAAAACTTATCGAAAATGTTTTGGATTTATCCAAGATAGAAAGCGGCAAGCTCATTGCCGATGTAGTGGATTTTGATCTGCACAGCATGATCAGCAAAACTCTGGATATGTTTGCATCCCAGGCAAAAGAAAAGGGGCTGCAATTGCATGCACATTTCTCTCCTGAAACCTGCTTTCAGTTGCGCGGAGATGTGCAACACCTGAGGCAAGTTATCATCAACCTGGTTGGAAATGCGATCAAGTTTACCAAAGTTGGCAGCGTGGAGTTGCGCGTAACTACGCACGGTCAGGATGAAACAACGGCGCGCCTCCGGTTTGAAGTAATCGATACGGGCATTGGCATACCGCCAGAGTCGCAGCAGGTAATTTTCGAAAGCTTCACGCAGGCAAGCGCAAGCATCACCAGCACCTATGGCGGCACCGGACTGGGAACCACCATTTCTAAACAGCTCGTCCAATTCATGGGTGGCCAGATTGGCTTGCACAGCGAAGTGGGCAAAGGCAGCATTTTTTGGTTTGAGCTTCCGTTCGAGAAGCAACCGAAGAGCCTCACGCTTGATGAACTGCTGACACTGGGCCAGATGCGTGTGCTCGGAGTGGGAATGCCAGACATCGAACAAGGTGTCATTGCAGATTATCTCTCTTGCTGGGGAACCCAATTCGATCATGTCGCATCTTTAGCGCAGCTTTTCACATTCCTGGGGAAAATAACATCTGATAAACAGCAAAACATTGTAGTTTTATGCAGACCGCAAGCTCTCGGTATGAATGCTGGAGACTTCGCTGCACAGGTGTGGATTGACTATACGCCGAGCAATGTATCGTTGATCCTGATTGAACCCGAGCCAAACGAAATCAACGAAGAAAAATTGTTTAACCTGGGATATTCCTGTTTACTGAAATCGCCGATTGACAAAACGCTCCTGTTCAATGCGCTCCACAGTGTCCTGTCAATGCAAACCAATGCTGATGATGTAGTTTCGTTCCTGGAACACTATGAGCGGAACAGCCTGAAAAAGCGCAGGCTCCAAATTCTGATTGCCGAGGACAACGCGACAAACCGCATGATCCTCTCAAAAATTCTGGAGTACGCCGGGCACAGCACCGAATTGGCTGAGAATGGCGAACAAGCGTTGGACATGCTGGAAGTCAAACGTTATGACTTGGCGATCATAGACATGCAAATGCCCGTTATGTCTGGACTGGAGGCGATTAAGATTTACCGGATGACCGCCGGGAAGGATGCTGGCATGCCGATAGCCATTCTGACAGCCAATGCGACTATTGAGGCAAGGCGTGAATGCGAAGAAGCTGGAGCCGATGCGTTTCTTACCAAACCCATTGATGTTTCTGTTTTGCTGGATACGGTAGTGCGGCTTACCACAACCCCGGCGACTGATGCACCAAAGCCAGCAAGCAACAGTGCCATCCCGGCCATCCCTGGTAATTCGGTATTGCTCAACGAGAATACCTTGCTTCAACTGAAATTGTTGGGGGGGGGAGATGACTACTTCGTGAATACCGTGATACAGGGATTTATTGCAGAAGGGGAGCAACTGCTCGAATCCATGAAAGAGGCATCGCTCAAGCGAGAATATAACACATTCAAGGAGCTGGCCCACACCCTGAAAGGAAGCGCGGGCAACCTGGGGGCGGAAGCACTGTTCCAGATTTGCCGCGAAATTATGCAGCTCAACCAGTCTGATTTGCAGGCTTCAGCGGACAACCTGCTGCGTAAGGCAGAAGGCAGTTTTAGCGCCACCAGACAGGCGATGATCAGGTATCTGGAAACGGTTAAACTGCCTTGCAAGCCTCACAACAAACCGTAGGGTCACATCACCATCGCCATTCCGGGTTTGTGCCGTGTTGCGATGGAACATTTTACCGAGTTGCTTTTCTCGACAAGTTTTTGTTGCGAGCGCACAAAGCGATCCATTACCTTGAGATCCCTTTCGCCCAGTTGCAAAGCCGCATCAACCCAGATACCCGTGATGTCAATCAGTTCCTGATACGTGACCGGATTGAACCGGTGCCGCGCCTTCTGTAGCGCAATGTATCCATTGGAGCGGCGCGACTGTTTCTCGACGTAACTATATACCGCTTCTTCTCCTTCACCCTTTCCGACCAGCACGTCAACTACTCCAAGTTCATGGAGCTCTTCCGCGCTGTATAACTTGCCGCTCAGAATTACTTTTTCGGCTTGTATCGCCCCGATTTTTCTGGCCAGGAAACTGAAGGCCCCCATACCGGGAAACAGGTTGAACAGGATTTCCGGGAAGCCCATCTGGCAGCCGTGCTCGGCGATGATGATGTCGCTGGTCAAAGCCGCCTCGAACCCTCCGCCCAAGGCATCGCCCTGCACCAGCGAAATTGTGACCACGGGTAAATCATAATGCCTCACCCTGGCAGCCATTGCGTCTATGCACATCTTCGCGTAATGCGCCAATCCTTGGCGGTCGCCCTTTCTGATCAACTCTCTGAACAAGTCAAGCTGGCCGCCCAGGTTAAAAACGCCGGGAGTCAGCGATGCATACACCATGTAGCGGATTGAATGCAATTCCCCATCCGACCATATCTGGCCGCCGCAATATTCAATTGACTGGTTGTAGCATTGCAACTCGCGCAGTAATTCCAGATTGAAACAGGGCACCGCCACGGGATTCATCATTACCCAGGAGATTCCATAATCTGCATCAAACCGGGTAGCCACTTGTGAGTATTCAATTTCCAGCGGGTTTATCATGTCCGGCAAGATTTCCATTTTTCCCATTTTTTCTCTCCTTAAGTTGATAAATCAGTCTTGGGTGAATTGAGCAAAAAACCGACTCTATTGGTGCAGGCATTACCGTTAAATTTCTTCATTACACTAGCAGTTTCACCAAGCCGATAAACGTTGAATAGAGGCAGAAAACCAGGCCAATTCACCGCTTTAACTGATGATGTTCACCTATAGAACGTTACATAAAACCAGACCAGCCAACGGCCAAATAGCTATACTACGCACCAAAAACATGGGCCAGTTTTGATAGAACATCACGTGTCAAAATTCGATGTGTATCAACGGAGACAGGGAATGCAGCCATGAAATTCAGGATTTACCGTTACAACCCGGAAACCGACACCCAGCCAACCATGCAGGATTACGAGCTGGACATCGAGGCGGGTGACAAGATGCTGTTGGATGCGCTGCTGCTCATCAAGGAACAGGACGATAGCCTGAGCTTGCGCAAATCCTGCCGCGAGGGCGTGTGCGGTTCAGACGCGATGAACATCAACGGGCGTAACGGGCTGGCTTGCATAACGCCGCTGTCCAGCCTGAAGCAACCTATCGAGCTGCGCCCGTTGCCGGGCTTGCCAGTGATCCGCGACCTGATCGTGGATATGACGCAGTTCTTCAAGCAATACCATTCAATCAAGCCATATCTGGTGAACAATGATCCGCCACCGGAAACCGAACGGCTGCAATCACCGGAGCAACGCGCCGAGCTGGACGGCCTGTACGAATGCATCCTGTGCGCGTGCTGCACCACGTCTTGCCCTTCATTCTGGTGGAACCCGGATAAATTCGTCGGCCCGGCCGGTTTGTTGCAAGCCTACCGCTTCATTGCCGATAGCCGCGATCAAGTTACCAGTGAGCGGCTGGATAACCTGGAGGATCCGTATCGCCTGTTTCGCTGCCATACCATCATGAACTGTGTGGACGTGTGCCCCAAGGAATTGAACCCCACCGCAGCCATCGGAAAAATAAAAAATTTGATGGTGAAACGCGCTGTATGAGCCATATTTACTCCTCCTCAGCCCATGTTCCTCCGCTAAGTGCCCCTAAGGCGGGAGAGGTTTCCTTTGTATGGCTTCTTGGGTGACATTGCGCGGAGGCCCTCATGAAAGAACTCGACCGCATACGCTGGCGCTGTCGGCGCGGATTACTGGAGTTGGACATTGTGCTTGGACGTTTCGTCGATCAGCATTACTTGGGGCTGGATGAGGCGCAGCAGGCCGCATTTGATGTGCTGCTGGATATGCCCGATACGGTGCTCTGGGATATGATTGCGGGCAGGAAAGAGGTGGCGCAAAGCGAACAGAGAGCGTTGCTGGAGAAGGTCAGGGCGGTTTGAGTGGTTGGTGCGAATTTAACCAGCCACTTGCTTGCCGTCTTTTGGCAATATAGTGGAATGGCTATGCAACGCCATTCGCACGAAACGAGATGTGCGAATGAATTCGCACCTACATGGGAGGAAAATTATGGATAACAAACGCGTTGCAACGCTGACCCTGGATGACGGGCGCAGCGTGGAATTGCCGATACTGTCCGGCACGCTGGGGTCGGATGTGCTCGATATTCACAACATCGCCAAGCTCGGGATGTTCACTTACGATCCGGCGTTTTTCGCCACGGCGAGTTGCACTTCGGCAATCACCTTTATCGACGGCGATGCCGGGTTGCTCTATTACCGGGGCTACCCGATCGAGCAGCTGGCGGAGCATTCCGATTTTCTTGAAGTATGCTACCTGCTGCTAAACGGCGAATTGCCGGATGCCGCGCAGGAAGCCGAATTCAAAGACATCGTTACGCACCACACCATGGTGCACGAGCAGATTGCGCGTTTCTTCTCCGGCTTCCGCCGCGATGCGCACCCGATGGCGGTGATGGTCGGCGTGGTGGGCGCGCTGTCGGCGTTCTATCACGATTCTCTGGACATCAACGATCCACGCCACCGCGAGATTTCCGCGATGCGCATGTTGGCGAAAGTGCCGACCTTGGCGGCGATGGCGCACAAGTATTACACCGGCGCCCCGTTCATGTATCCGAAAAACAAATTCGGCTACGCGGAGAATTTCATGTACATGATGTTCGGCACCCCGGCTGAAGATTACGAGCCCAACCCGGTGCTGGTGCGCGCGCTGGATCGCATTCTCATCCTGCACGCCGACCATGAGCAGAACGCTTCCACCTCCACGGTGCGCCTGGCCGGTTCGAGCGGAGCAAACCCGTTTGCCTGTATCGCTTCCGGTATCGCCGCGCTGTGGGGCCCGGCGCACGGTGGCGCAAACGAGGCCGCGCTGAAAATGCTGGAAGAAGTCGGCGATATTTCGCGTGTGGCTGAATATGTGCAGGGTGTAAAGGATAAAAAATACCGGCTGATGGGCTTCGGCCATCGCGTTTACAAGAACATGGATCCCCGCGCCACCGTGATGCGCCAGACTTGTTATGAAGTGCTGGCGGAACTCAAGCTGGAAAACCACAAGCTGTTTGAACTGGCGATGGAACTGGAGCGCGTTGCCTTGAGCGACCCGTATTTCATCGAGCACAAGCTGTATCCGAACGTGGATTTTTATTCCGGTATTGTGCTGCGCGCGCTGGGCATACCAGTCAATATGTTCACCGTGATTTTTGCCGTGGCGCGCACCGTGGGATGGATTTCGCAATGGAACGAAATGATCGCTGATACGCAACACAAGATAGGCCGCCCGCGCCAGCTTTACCTCGGTGCGACGCGGCGCGATTTTGTGCCAGTGGGGCAGCGTTGAACGACCCCGCTAGTTTCATGCAATTGATGCGGGGCAGCTCACTGCTGTTCGGTGCGAACGCGCCGTTCATCGAGGGGTTGTACGAGAATTATCTGGCCGATGCCAGTAGCGTGCCGGGCGAGTGGCGCAATTATTTTGATGCGCTGCTACCCGCAGCAAATGGCGCAAATGACGTGCCGCACAGCGCCATCCAGCGCGCCTTTGCGGCACTGCCGAAAGTGCCCGCCGCTAATACGGCATCGCCGGATGCCGATTTTGAACGCAAGCAAGTAAGTGTGTTGCAGCTCATCAATGCGTATCGTTTTCTTGGTGTGCGTGTCGCCGATCTCGATCCGCTCAATCGTTACGCCAAACCGGTGATTGCCGAGCTTGATCAGGCGCACTATGGCTTGGGCGAAACCGACATGGATACCTCCTTTGACACCGGTTCACTGGGTGGCGCGCGCATGACCTTGCGTGAAACCCTTAAGCTGTTGCGCCAGACTTATTGCGGCAGCATCGGTGCGGAATACATGTACATCAGCGATGTGGCGCAGAAATGCTGGATACAGGATCGCCTGGAAAGCGTGCGCGGAATAGCCGGCTATGATGCTGCGATGCGCCGCCGCACTCTGGAACGGCTGACTGCCGCAGAGACGCTGGAACGTTATCTGCATACCAAGTATGTCGGGCAAAAACGCTTCTCGCTGGAAGGTGGCGAGACGCTGATCCCGTTGCTCGATCATCTGCTGCAACGTGCGGGCGAACAGGGTGTGCAGGAAGCAATACTCGGCATGGCGCATCGCGGGCGGCTGAATGTGCTGGTGAACATACTCGGCAAACAGCCATCCATGTTGTTCGCCGAATTTGAAGGCATTCATGCCGAGCATTTGACTTCGGGTGATGTGAAGTACCACCAGGGTTTTTCGTCCGATATTGGCACACCGGGCGGTGCGTTGCATGTCGTTTTGGCGTTCAACCCATCGCACCTGGAAATCGTCAACCCGGTGGTGGAAGGTTCGGTGCGCGCGCGCCAGCATCGCCGCAAGGACTTTAGCGGTTCGAAAGTATTGTCAATCCTGTTGCACGGCGACGCGGCTTTTGCCGGGCAGGGGGTAGTGATGGAAACGCTGGGCATGTCGCAGACGCGCGGATATTACACCGGCGGCACAGTGCATATCGTCATCAACAATCAGATCGGTTTCACCGCATCCGATTCGCGCGACACGCGTTCCAGCACCTATTGCAGCGACGTGGCGAAAATGATCGACGCGCCGATTTTCCACGTGAACGCGGATGATCCAGATGCGGTATTGCTGATTACCGAAATCGCGCTGGATTACCGCATGAAATTCAACAAGGATGTGGTGATCGACCTGGTGTGTTTCCGCAAATTGGGCCACAACGAGCAGGACGAACCATTGGTCACCCAGCCATTTATGTACCGTTTCATCCGCCAGCACCCCGGCACGCGTGCGGTGTATGCGCAGCGCCTGGCGGAGCAGGGCGTGATTCAGGCAGAAGAAGCGGATGCGATGATTGCCTCTTACCGCAAGGCTATGGGCGAGGGGCGGAATTCGATCCAGCCTGCGCTGGCTAATTCGGACAAGGAAAAACGGGATAAGAATATTGTCGACTGGACACCGTTCCAGCACGACATTGCATGGGATGTGGCGGTGGATACCGCCGTGCCGCTGGAACGTTTGCAGAAGCTGGCGGCGCCGCTGACCACCGCACCGGAAAATTTTACGCTGCACACCCGCGTGCAGAAAGTTGTCGATGACCGCATCGCGATGGCGCGCGGCGAGTTGCCGCTGGATTGGGGGATGGCGGAGAACCTCGCGTATGCCACGCTGTTGACTGAAGGCTATCCGGTGAGGTTAAGCGGGCAGGATAGCCAGCGCGGCACATTCTTTCATCGCCACGCTACTTGGCATGACCAGAATCGCAAGGAAAGTCATGAGGGGGCGTACACGCCCTTGCAGCACCTCGCGCCCGGCCAGGCAGATTTTATCGCGATCGACTCGTTGCTATCCGAAGAAGCAGTGCTGGGCTTTGAATATGGCTATGCCACAGCCGACCCGAATTCGCTGGTGCTATGGGAAGCGCAGTTCGGCGATTTTGCCAACGGCGCGCAAGTGGTGATCGACCAGTTCATCGCATCCGGCGAAGTGAAGTGGGGCAGGATGTGCGGGCTGGTGATGCTGCTGCCGCATGGCTACGAGGGGCAGGGTGCGGAGCATTCCTCCGGGCGCATCGAGCGCTATTTGCAATTGTGCGCAGACTACAACATTCAGGTGTGCATACCTTCCACGCCGGCGCAGATGTTCCACTTGTTGCGCCGCCAGATGTTGCGCCCGTATCGCAAGCCGCTGATCGTATTCACACCCAAAAGCCTGCTGCGCAGCAAGGACGCCGCTTCACCGATCATTGAATTGGCGCAGGGAAAATTTCAGACGGTGATCCCAGATGTGGATGCCTGCGATGTAGGAGCCCAATTTATTGGGCGATCCGATGTCGCGCAGCAAGCTTCTCTCCAACCCAACAAGGTGCGCCGCATCATCGCGTGCAGCGGCAAGGTGTATTACGACCTGCTCGCCGCGCGCCGCACCAAGGGTATTCAGGACATGGCGATTATTCGCATCGAACAGCTATACCCGTTCCCGCACGATGCCTTCACCGCGCAGGTTGCCGCTTATCCAAATGCCACGGAGGTGGTGTGGTGCCAGGAAGAGCCGGGCAATCAGGGCGCGTGGCATCGCATCCAGCATTATCTGTTGCGCCATTTGCGCCCCGGCATGCGCCTCGATTACGCGCTGCGCCCTTCATCCGCCGTGCCCGCTGCCGGTTATCTGGCGGTGCACCAGGAACAACAGAAGGCGGTGATCGAAGCCGCATTCCGCAGCGATCTCGACAATAAACCTAATCCGGGAGCAATACACCATGAGCATCACTGAAGGCAGCACGATTGAAGTTCGGGTCCCGCAACTCTCCGAATCGGTTTCCGAAGCCACGTTGCTATCCTGGCACAAACAGGTGGGCGAGGCAGTGAAAGAGGGAGAGAACCTGATTGATGTCGAGACCGACAAAGTGGTGCTGGAATTACCCGCGAGCAAATCAGGTGTGCTGACAAAAATCCTCAAACGGGATGGAGAAAGTGTGACCAGCAATGAGGTGATCGCACTGCTGAATACTGAGGCGGTGGTTGCACAAACTGCTGCACCACTTACTCCCTCTCCCTCGATGGGAGAGGGCGGGGGAGAGGGTGGAAAAAATCAGCCCGCAGTACCACCTTCGGTGCGCAAACTGGCGCGCGAACATGAGATTGATGCGGGCAGTTTGCAAGGCAGCGGACGCAGCGGGCGCGTCACCAAGGAAGATGTGCTGAATGCGATGCAACAATCCAAACCCACCCCCATCCCCCCTCCAACTCCCCCCTTGAAAGGGGGAGAGCCTACACTCCCTCCCCTTCAAGGGGAGGGCTGGGGCGGGGATGGGGTAAATTCGACCAGTATCACCGGAGGGCGAGTAGAGCAGCGAGTCCCGATGACGCGCATCCGCCAGCGCATCGCCGAGCGTCTGCTGCAATCGCAACAGAACGCCGCGATCCTGACCACCTTCAACGAAGTCAACATGCAACCGGTGCTAGACCTGCGCAACAAATACAAGGATGCGTTCGAGAAGAAACACGGCGTCAAGCTCGGCTTCTCCTCGTTCTTCGTCAAGGCGGCGGTGTTGGCGTTGCAGCAATTTCCCATCGTCAATGCCTCGGTGGACGGCACCGACATCATCTACCACGGCTATTTCGACATCGGCATGGCCATCGGCAGCGAGCGCGGCCTGGTCGTGCCGATCATCCGCGATGCCGATAAACTTTCCTTTGCCGATATCGAAAAACAGATCGCCGATTTCGGCGCACGCGCCAAAGTCGGCAAGCTCACGATGGAAGAACTCACCGGCGGCACGTTCTCCATCTCCAATGGCGGCGTGTTCGGCTCCATGCTCTCCACCCCAATCATCAACCCGCCGCAGAGCGCGATACTCGGTATCCATGCGACGAAAGATCGTCCGGTCGCGGAGAACGGCCAGGTGGTGATACGTCCGATGAACTACCTCGCTCTGTCCTACGACCACCGCATTATTGATGGGCGCGAGGCGGTGCAGTTTTTGGTGGCGATCAAGGAGGCGCTGGAATATCCGGGGAGGGTGTTGCTGGATTTGTAGCTACCCCCTCTCCCCTCGCGGGAGAGGGTTGGGGAGAGGGGGTTGAACATAAGGCCGTTCGCCCTGAGCCTGTCGAAGGGTGAATGACAAACAAAGCGCGTAGGATGGGTTGAGCGTAGCGATACCCATCAATCAAATCAAAACCGCCGGGGGTTGCCCGGCAGCAAGCTACTTTCTTTTGCTTCGCCAAAAGAAAGTAACCAAAGAAAAGGCGACCCCGGTTTGCCGCCGCTTCGCGGTACCCTGCGTTGCTCGACTGGTCAGGCGGCTGCGGAACTCGCGCTACGCGCTCAAACAGTCCTCGCCGAACCCCCCTGACCAGCCTGCGCTACTCGGCGGCGCACAGGGGAGTAAGAGCGAAAACCCCAAACCTTAAAATCGTAGAGTGGGCACGTTGTGCCCACCATCTATTAAATTGCCGCGTGGGCACAAAATCGTGCCCACCCTACCGGGCTGAGGAGGATAAGTAAAACAATTCAACCCCTGTTCATTGGCACCGTTACATTTTATTTATTGTATATATTCTGTTTCAAATCTTGCAGGTACGCCATCTCTTCTGGCGAAATTTCACCATCAGCGCTAGCCATTGTTAGTGCAAATTCAAAAAGTAATTGCTTCAATGTCTCAGCATGTTTGGTTCCATTTTCACTGTCATAGGTTTCCAATAAATAAACTGCGCCAAACCTCTGTCGGCCTCTATTAAAGATATCAACCCACTCATCTTCGCTTTTTCCTTCCATAGAGTTAAACCAAGATTCAGGTGATATGGATTGCATACCCGGAAATATGTTACCTAGCGAGGCAATTATTTTAGCCTCTTCAACATCTACAACTCGGTCACTCCCACACATTGAGATGCCAACATTTTGAAAAGCAGTGGACAGAATTTCAAGCGCATCAAAATTGTTTTCTTTAGCGATAGAACACAATGGCTTCAAAAGATTTTCACGATCCGCATTAAATTTTTCAATAAACTTGTCGAATTCCATGGGCTTTATTCCTTTGATTGACGGAGATGAAGATGCTCCACTTATGTTCTCACCAACACTTGAATTTTCTGATTCTGAATTGTGATATTTAAACCAGTTACAAAAACGCTCCAAAGCTGCACCTAATCGCAATGTCGCATTTAGGTTTGACAATATGTATTCTTCTTCAATTATCTCGCCAGACGTTAGGCGAAGCTTCCCATAAGCCACTATTGGTATCTGATAGTTTCCATTGAATCTCTTATCTGGAGAGCCGTCTTTGTTTGCTTTCTTCCACGTTTGTCCAGTAACAGCCGCATCAGGCGGAACCTTTTCTTCTTCAATAAAATTATATCTGCTAGAAATAGCTACAATATTTTTGGGTTCGATAACGGCAAAATTGGTTTCACTCGAAAAAATAAAGAATGCTGGAAATATGTAAATTACCGCCCCTCCAGCATCGTTGATCTGAGGAACGGTCTTCCATTTTTCATCAATGCTGGCTGGGAGGTATGCTGGTCGCCCAAGGGTAAATGAAACCGTTGTCCTCACGATATTTTTAACGGCAAGCGTTCTTTCACGAAATTGATTTGCCTGTTTTTCTATTGTGACATCCCAAATTACTGAAGATTTACTCGCCTCCTGAAAAGCCAAAACCAAATCACCGTAAATTTGCAGAATATCAGGGGCTATATTCCAGTCAAGTATTAGGCCATATGTATCAAGTAATGGCTTGGCATCTTCATAAGCATTTCTTTTTTTACAAGCTTCATCTTTGCGGTCAAGCAGTTTTTTCTTCATGAATAGCCGGAAGAAAAAATTGTCAGACCACTGAGCGAGACGCTCTGCATCTATGGCAGCCGCTTCCATTTCGCGCACCTCTCGTGCCATTTGCTCGTGATTCTCATACGATTCTTTAATTACTCTTTGTAGCTCTAAATTACCGACCACAGCTAAATCTTCAACGGAAGCACTATTAATTTTTCGCTCCAAATCAGATTGCACAGGAGCGAACTCGGGTGAAACTGGATATCTCACATGGCCTTCTTGCGGTATTAAGTCAGGGTTAAAGTCATACCGACTTTGATTTATTGGAGGGTTCAAAGAGGATCGGTATGTAATACCTGTGCCAGGAATTCCAAGAGCCAGATGCGCTCCACGTTTGGGGCTGAGATTAACTGTTGCACCTGGCATCCCTAATGAAACACTCACCCCATTTGCGGAAAGATTGAGATGTACTCCGGGAAGTATTTTAATACGTTGACGAAAACCAAAGCCCATATTTAATACCTCGCAATTATAAATATCGAAACAAGTAAATCAGAGATCGGAAGAGCGTCGTGTAGGGAAAGAGTGTAGATCTCGGTGGTCGCCGTATCATTAAAAAAAAA
>FZPX01000120.1_pt1 | contig 20688 bp, 17 predicted proteins | sample 1534791 | NCBI WGS metagenome assembly FZPX01 (sample SAMEA104161951, study PRJEB21768) | metagenome | biome: subterrestrial habitat; feature: phreatic zone; material: underground water | place: France | collected 2016-06-01 | depth 60 m | reverse complement strand
TCGGCGCGACGCTGCGCGAGCAGCGGCAGGTTGCCGTGGCTGGTTGCATACAGGCCGCGCACTTCGCGCACCGCCGCTGCCAGTGCGGCTTCGGCAGCATCCAGTTGCAGGCGCGTATCGCTGTCATCCAGTTGCACCAGCAACTGCCCTTCGGTCACGGCTTGCGTGGTGTCGGCATGAATGGCAATCACCGTGCCGCCGGTAAGCGGCGTCACCGCGACGATGTTGCCGCCGACATAAGCATCATCTGTGCTGGTGCGCCACTGCCCGGAAAAATACCACCAGGCAAAAACAGCCAGCGAAATAACCAGCAGCAGCGCAGCAATGCGCAGCACGATTGCGCGCCGTTTGTTTGGAATCGCAGGAGAGGCTGTGCTGTCTTGATCGGTCATCGGCATAGGAAGAACTTGCATGGGAAGCTTTGTCGAGTTGATTCTACCATTCCCGGAAAGTGCGCTATTGTGCGTCTTGATTTCCAAATTCCCCGATATGCATTCCCAACGCTATATGGATATTTGCGGGGTGCAGCGTTATTGTACGGTGGCGATTTTATGCGAGTAATGAAATCGCCAGTTGGTTTTGGGTGAAACAAAACGACGGGATAAGCTTCGATGCGCAAGAACAGCCATTATTCTTTGAGCCAGATGCCGAGCAGTGTTTGGGTGCTCGGCTTCGTTAGTTTGTTGATGGATGTCTCTTCGGAGATGATCCACAGCCTGCTGCCGCTGTTCATGGTCACCGCGCTTGGGGCGAGCGCGCTGGCGGTCGGCTTGATCGAAGGATTGGCCGAATCCACTGCGCTGCTGGTGAAGGTGTTCTCCGGTGTTCTGAGCGATTATCTGGGCAAGCGCAAAGGGCTGGCATTATTCGGCTACGCATTGGGGGCGCTGACCAAGCCGCTGTTCGCACTGGCTTCTACGACTGGCATGGTGCTGACTGCGCGGCTGCTGGACAGAGTTGGCAAAGGAGTGCGCGGCGCGCCGCGCGATGCCTTGCTTGCCGACATCGCGCCCGCAGAAATGCGCGGAGCGGCATTCGGCCTGCGCCAATCGCTGGATACGGTGGGCGCGTTCCTCGGCCCGTTATTGGCGGTCGGTTTGATGTTGTTGTGGGCCAACGATTTTCGCGCAGTGTTCTGGGTAGCAATGATCCCCGGTGTGCTGGCAGTCGCGCTGCTGTTGTTCGGTGTGCGTGAGCCGCAAAAACAGGAGCCACACAAGCCAGTCAACCCGATCAGCCGCAAAAATATGCAGCGCCTAAGTGCGGCATACTGGTGGGTGGTGGGCATCGGCGCAGTATTTACTCTCGCACGCTTCAGTGAAGCGTTCCTCGTCCTGCGTGCCGCGCAGGGCGGGGTTCCGGTCGCACTGGTGCCGCTGGTGATGGTGGCGATGAATCTGATCTACGCCGCCTCGGCCTACCCGTTCGGCAAACTCTCGGATGGCGCGAGTCACTCCAAACTGTTAATGCTGGGTCTTGCAGTGTTGATTGCTGCCGACCTGGTGCTGGCAATGGACGATCATTGGACTACGGTGCTGCTCGGTGTCGCCTTGTGGGGCGTGCACATGGGCATCACGCAGGGCTTGCTGGCGAGGATGGTGGCCGATGCCGCACCCGCCGACCTGCGCGGAACTGCTTATGGATTTTTCAATCTTATGAGTGGCCTGGCGATGTTGCTGGCCAGCGTGCTGGCCGGGTTGTTATGGGATCGTTTCGGTGCAGCGTTCACGTTCTATGCGGGTGCGATTTTTTGTCTGACAGCCTTGATCGGGCTGGTATGGCAGCCTGCCTGCGACCGGAGGTAAGTCTGGCGGTGGGCGCGTCGTGCCCACGCGGATGCTGAATGTTGCTTGAATAATGGATATAGCTCTGCATGGTGAAATGGCGTATGCTTTGTTCATCTGCACTAACTGAAGGAGGAGCAAAAATGCTGCGATCTCTACGTAACCCATTCGGTTTTTTGATACTTGCCGCAATGCTTGTCGCCGCATGCTCAACGACAATGCTTAACGCGGTTTGGAAGGATCCTTTGTATCAGGAGCGGCCCCAGAAAATTATGGTCATCGGGGTGGCTAAAAAAGCGGTGAACCGGAGAATTTTCGAGGATGAGTTTGTGCGGCAACTCAGGATACATGGGACTGATTCCATCGCGAGCTATACTGTTCTTCCAGACAGCCAGCAAGGCAACCAGGCGGCCATCGCGGCCAAGGTAGCGGAACTGGGTGCAGATACGGTGCTGATTTCGAGGATGGTGAGCAAAAAGACCGTGCAAGTTTATGTGCCGGGGACTTTCAATTATCCACCGCCCTATTACGGTACATGGCCAGACTATTACGGATATGGCTATCAGGCCATGTACACCCCCGGTTATATGGCCGAGGACGAATACGCAGTCATTGAAACCAACCTTTATGAAGCCAAGAAGAACAAGCTGGTCTGGGGGGCATCATCCGAAAGCGCGATGCGCGGTTCAGACCAAAATCAAATCAAGTCTTACATCGGTGTCATGGTAAAAACCATGGTTGGGAACAGATTGCTGGGTAGATAAACTATTTTTCTCCCGCACTTCGCATGATGTCCAGCGCTACCGCCTCGGCAGCCTGAATGCCATCCACGGCGGCGGAAAGTATCCCGCCCGCATAGCCCGCGCCCTCCCCTGCCGGATAAAGCCCCCTGCTGTTGATGCTCTGAAAATCCTCGCCGCGATTGATGCGCAGCGGAGATGAGGTGCGAGTCTCCACGCCGGTGAGTACGGCATCGCTCATGGCGAATCCCTTGATCTGTTTGTCGAAGGCTGGAAGCGCCTCGCGTATCGCGGCGATGGCGTAATCCGGCAGGGCGCTGGCAAGATCGCACAGATGCACGCCGGGAGTGTAGGACGGCGCCACCGAGCCGAACGATGTGGAAGCGCGACCTGCGAGAAAATCGTCGACCCGTTGCGCGGGCGCACAATAATTACTCCCTCCCAATTCAAACGCACGCGCCTCCCATTGCCGCTGGAATGCGATGCCCGCCAAAGGACCGCCGGGATAATCCTCGGGGGTGATGCCCACCACAATCCCGCTGTTGGCATTGCGCTCGTTGCGCGAATACTGGCTCATGCCGTTGGTGACCACGCTGCCCTCTTCGGAGGTCGCCGCAACCACCGTGCCACCGGGGCACATGCAGAAACTGTAAACCGAACGGCCATTTTTGCAGTGGTGCACCAGCTTGTAATCGGCAGCACCGAGCAACGGGTTGCCCGCGTTTTTTCCGAAGCGCGCGCGGTCTATCAGCGACTGCGGGTGCTCGATGCGCAAGCCGATGGAAAAAGGCTTTGCCTCCATATACACACCGCGCCGGTGCAACATCTCGAACGTGTCGCGCGCACTGTGGCCGACGGCCAGCACCACATGATTGCTGGCGATGCGCTCACCATTCGCCAACACCACGCCGCGCACTTGCCTATTAGTCATATCAAAACAATCGTCATTCCCGCGCAGGCGGGAATCCAGCGACTTGGTTGAACTGGGTTCCCGCCTGCGCGGGAATGACGAAACCGGAATTTTAAGAGGCTCGCTATTGTTATCGGAGCCATCGCTAATTTCAATGTCGGTAACTCGGCTCTGGAAGCGAAATTCTCCGCCCAGCGATTCGATGGTGTGGCGCATCTCCTCCACCATGCCCACCAGGCGGAATGTACCGATATGCGGCTTGCTCACGTAGAGTATTTCCGGCGGCGCACCCGCCTTGACAAATTCCGCCAGCACCTTGCGCCCATAATGTTTCGGATCCTTGATCTGGCTATGCAGCTTGCCGTCAGAGAATGTCCCCGCGCCGCCCTCGCCGAACTGCACATTGGATTCCGGGTCGAGCTTGCCCTGCCGCCACAGGCCGAAGGTATCCTTGGTGCGCTCGCGCACGGCTTTGCCGCGTTCCAGAATGATGGGACGGAAACCCATTTGCGCCAGGATCAAACCGGCAAAAATTCCGCACGGCCCGGTGCCGATAATGATGGGGCGTTTGGTTAAATTATTTGGCGCTTGCGTGACAAAGTGGTAACGGGTGTCCGGTGCAATTGCGATGTGCGGCGTATCTTTCAGGCACTTGAACAATACCGGCTCATTCTTCACCTCGACATCCAGCGTGTAGATAAACAGGATCGCCGAGGGTTTGCGCGCATCGAAGCCGCGCCGGAACAGTGTGTAACCGATCAACTCATCCGCAGCGATACCCAGCCGCTTGAGAAGCGCGGCCTTGAGGTCGCCTTCAGAATGGTCGAGCGGGAGCTTGATTTCGGTGAGTCGCAACATGGCCGCTATTCTACCTCTAAGCGGCATATGCCTTGAGCTTATGCATTGCCTATGATTTTTACTGGAAGATTGACTTTATGACCCTGTATTGTTGCTGGAAGGGGGTTTCTATATGACCTGCTCATCGCTCAGCAGGATAAATAAATGGTAGCATGACACCAGTCAGGTAAATACGAAAAGGCGGGGGAATCTCAGTGCTTAACAGGGGTGAAAAATAAACAACTTCGACTCCATGCTCAGCGCGCGCACGCTGAAATGGAATCGCCTCACCCTGCTCCTGCCCTGGGTGGTGCTCGCTGTTGCGCTCGCCGTCACCTACCAGTTGTGGCAGAGCGCGAAACTAAACGCCGCGCAGGTGCTGCAAACCAAATTCGATGCCCTGGTACGCGAGGCCAACGGCCATATTCAAGAGCGCATGGCGGTCTATGAGCAGGTGCTGCGCGGGACGGACGGCCTGTTCGCCCATGCCGGTGTGGTAACGCGCGAGGAGTTCCGCGACTACGTCGCCCGGCTGCGACTGGAAGAAAACTACCCCGGCATCCAGGGCATCTGCTTTTCCCTGATCGTCCCGAAGGCGGCGAAAGACCGGCATATCGCCGCCGTGCGCAAAGAAGGCTTTCCGGCATACACCATCACGCCGCAAGATGAGCGCGACATCTATACCACTGCGCTCTACCTGGAACCGTTCTCCGGGCGCAATCTGCGCGCCTTCGGCTTCGACAACTACACCGACCCGGTGCGCCGAGCCGCCATGGAACAGGCGCGCGATTCCGGCAATACCGCCCTTTCCGGAAAAGTTATGCTGTTGCACGAAGAGAATGATACCCATCAGGCAGGCTTTCGTATGTATCTGCCCGTTTACCGGCACGACGCCCCGCACGGCACCGTCGCCGAGCGCCGCTCCGCCATCGTCGGCTGGGCGTATGCGCCGTTCGCCATGGATGACCTGATGGCAGGCATCCTGGGCGAACATTTCACCGACATTGACACCGAAATCTTTGACGGCGAGGAGATATCGGACAAGACGCTGATGCACGATACCGACCACATCCCGCTCGCTCTCATCAAACCGGCAAGCGCGCAATTCAAGGCCATAGACCGCCTCGAAATCGCCGGTCATGTCTGGACAGTGGCCAACTATTCCCTGCCCGGTTTCGAAGCACAGATGGATCGGGAAAAACCGCAACTCATCGCCATCGGCGGTTTCGGCGCAAGCGTGCTGCTCGCGCTGCTCACCTGGCTGCTGGTGCATGGCCGGGCGCTGGCCCTGCAAGCGGCCCGGAGAATGAACCGGGAGCTGATTGAGCGCGAAATGGGGCTGCGGCTCGCCGCCACCGTATTCAAAACCGTGGATGAGGCGGTGATGGTGACCAGCCCGGATAACCGCATCATCGCGGTCAACCCGTCGTTCACCCGGATCACCGGCTACTCCCCTGAAGAGGTGATTGACAAGAACCCGAAGGTGCTTTCCTCCGGCAAGCACCCGCCGGAATTTTTCAAGGAGCTATGGGGAACGCTGGCCGACACCGGCGCCTGGAAAGGCGAACTGTGGAACCGCCGCAAGAGCGGCGAGGTTTATGCTGGTTGGTTCTCCTTCAACCGGGTGTATGACGAAAAGGGCGGCCTTACCCACCACGTGGCGGTGTTTTCCGACATCACCGAGCGCAAGATCGAGGAAGAGCGCATCCGCCATCTGGCGCATTACGACCTGCTCACCGGCCTGCCCAACAGGACGCTGTTCACTGACCGCCTCCGGCAGGCGATCGCCAAGGCAAGGCGGGACAAGGGGCGCACGGCGCTGCTGTTCATAGACCTCGACAAGTTCAAGCCGGTCAACGATACGTTCGGCCACGAGGTCGGCGACTTGCTACTGAAGGAGGTGGCGAAACGCTTGCAGTATTGCGTGCGCGGATCGGACACCGCATCGCGAATAGGCGGCGACGAATTTGTCGTGCTGTTGCTGACCATCGAGGAGGAACAGGATGCCCTGATGGTCGCGGAGAAAATTCGCCACGCCCTCAACCAGCCGTTTGAGCTGGCCGGGAACAGCCTGCACATCTCCTCCAGCATCGGCGTCGCCATCTATCCTGAACACGGCTACGACGAGGAGAAATTACTCAGGAATGCCGACACCGCCATGTACTATTCCAAGAAAGGCGGGTGCAACAGTGTCAAACTCTACCAGCCCGGAATGCTGGAAAACAGGGAATGAAGGGATGCCTTCATCAGCCTCGCCCAAGAAACAACACTCGCGGAAGCACAACAAGCGATGGCAATAAGTTGATAGATGTACTGAATGTGGCGGTCATGTGCTTAGGGCTCGTTAATGGTGGAGCCCGCCGAACACGCTGGCGGAAAGTGTGGCGAGGTTGTTGCGGGAAAGAACCGCTACAGTACGGCGTGACGTTGAAAAGTTTGTGCACAGCACTGATTTCCAGATCCCCCAAACAAAATTGCGGATCCAGACCAGCCTGCATTTGTGATTTAGCTTAGCGAAATCACGGTGAAATCAGCGCTGACAGGCATACATCTTTTTCAGATATAACTCCGCCGCTGCAAGGTCAGCCAGTATATTCATTTGCCTTTCTGTCGGCGCTGACAGATGTTGCTGAGGCACAAGGTCAACAGCGGGATTCCAACCAGCGCACATGACTTCCTCGCCGTATTCCATATCCATCGAATCGTGTTCGATTTCAGGGTTGTTCTTGTTCTTCACGATACACCTCCTTCTCATCACGTGGCTTTACGTTTTATTACTACCGAGCTTGAAACTGAAACTGGTTTACAGGCATAAAAATTATGTAGCTTCAAACAGTTTTTTACAGGTCACAAAGTGGCCATTCAATGGCTTCTGACAGTGTTTTTAACTTTTATGCCACGGCTGAATGTTAGGAGGCTGAATTGGAATTGTCATGGTAGTTAACGCCTTTTTTTATAGGAAAAACCTATGCCTGATCATGGGAGATTTGTACTGCTTCAACCATCAAGTAATCTTTATTTTTCAAACTCCGAAACATTTTGAGGTACTCACAGAAATTAGCCTTCCATAAGTGACGTAAAATGGAAGCCAACTATGAAAGAAAAGGCTATGAAAATACCAAAGCAAGGGGGCAAGGCCGAGTTCAAGAAACTGTCGGTTAAGCATACCAATGAAGGCCAGTCCCGTGCGGCAGCATGGGCGGTGACGCTGGTTGCGCAAACGTTGCGCACCTGGTTCAATGCCAAGCACCCACGCTGTATGGCTCGGAACAAGCTGTTCGCACATATCAACTGCGGGAGATCAAGATGAATTTGCCGAGACATCCGCTCTGGCTTGTGGGTTTTCGTCCTTTCTTTGGATTGGCGTTCTTATCAGGGTTGAGCTTGCCAGTTTTGTGGGCGTTGATTTTTTCAGGCGTCATTCCAGCGCCGACAATGTCGATTTCCATGACCCAGTGGCACGCCCATGAGATGTTCTTCGGTTTCGGCTGGGCTGTCCTTGGCGGTTTCTTGCTAACCTCAACCAAGAACTGGGTTGGAGTGCGCGGTTATCATGGTTACTCCCTGATGTTCCTTGTTTGCGTCTGGCTCTTCGAACGGGCCGGCATGTGGTTTGAAGGCGCTTGGCCGACCCTGCTATTCCGGGTTTCAAACAACCTGTTCCTGGGTGCTATCGTTGCGATGCTGTTGTGGACGCTGATCTGGAACAGCAAGGGCGACTCCTACCGCGATAACTATTTTTTTCTCCTGATACTCCCGGCTTTTCTGATAGCGAAAAACCTGATGTTGAGCCACGATTACTTTCAGGCCGGCTGGAGCATGGCGGTCGGGCTATTCCGGATGGCCTTTCTAGTGATGCTTGAACGAACACTGACCCAGTTCATGAAGGGGGTATTTCAGGTTTCAATCCTGAGCAACCCGATGCTGAACAAAACCATCAAGATTCTCGGTCTGCTTCTGGTGGCCGAAAGCCTGATGCCGCCACAAGCGTCAGGCTGGATCGCCTTGCTGCTCGCGCTTCTGCTGGCAGGCCGCTTCATTTTCTGGAAACCGCAACTGGCCATGCAGCGGCTCGATATCGGGATCATGTATCTGGGTTATCTCGCTATCATCGCTCAACTGTTGATCGAGTTTCTCCGGCACATCGCCCACCCCGAATGGGTTGCTTCCGTGTCCGCCCATGTATTTACTTTTGGTGTGATGGGTCTGATTATTCCTGCCATGCTGATCAGAATATCGAAGGGGCACACGGGCAGAAAGGTGGTTTTTGACACACTCGACAAATTGGCCCTCCGGGTGATGATTTTGGCATTTGTATTCCGTATCATTGCACCGCAGGTTTATCCAGCAGGCTACACACTCTGGATTTACCTCGCAGCGGCGTGCTGGTTTGCCTGTTTTGCGATGCTTGCATGGCGGTATATCCCCTTGCTCATGCAGCCACGGATTGATGGCAAGGAACATTAAGCGGAACGCTATTACCCTCACCCTCAGTCCCTCTGAATGAAACAACTAGCCATTCGACTAAGCTGCCAAAGACCGCAGCCAAGTCGCTGGTTATCCCCGAGGGAGAGGGATGCAAAGCCCTTCTCCCTCGGGGAGAAGGGTGGGGATGAGGGAATATGTGTGTCATGATTTAGGGAAGCATCAATAGATTCATCTCTTCTGGCGCGTCAAATAAGAAGGCAGGCATGGCAAAAGCGAAAACAATTTATTCCTGCACCGAGTGTGGCGGACAATTGTCCAAGTGGCAGGGCCAGTGCCCGCATTGCACGGCGTGGAACACGCTGGTGGAAAGCGTGGCAGAGGTTGCGGCGAGCGGAAAGAACCGCTTCAGCGCGCTGACGGCAAGCGGGAAAGTGCAGAGGCTGGCTGAGGTGGAGGCAGCGGAGGTGCCGCGCACGCCCACCGGCATCATCGAGTTTGACCGCGTGCTAGGCGGCGGGCTGGTGCAAGGCGCGGTTGTGCTCATCGGCGGCGATCCCGGCATCGGCAAATCCACCCTGTTGTTGCAGACGCTGGCGCATCTCTCCGCACACAAAAAAGTGCTGTATGTCAGCGGCGAGGAATCGGCGCAGCAGATTGCATTGCGCGCCAAGCGCCTGTTGCTGGATGCGCGCGGGATGCATCTGCTGGCGGAAATCCAGTTGGAAAAAATCCAGGCGGCCATCGCGCAGGAAAAACCGGATGTGGTGGTAATCGATTCCATCCAGACCGTGTATTCCGAGCAACTGACTTCCGCGCCCGGCTCGGTGTCGCAGGTGCGCGAGTGCGCGGCGCAGCTCACCCGCATCGCCAAGAGCAGCGCGGTCACCATGATTTTTGTCGGGCACGTCACCAAGGAGGGCGCGCTGGCCGGGCCGCGCGTGCTGGAGCACATGGTGGACACGGTACTGTATTTCGAAGGCGACACGCATTCCAGTTTCCGCTTGATCCGCGCGTTCAAAAATCGCTTCGGCGCGGTGAACGAACTCGGCGTATTCGCCATGACCGAAAAAGGTTTGCGCGAAGTAAGCAATCCTTCCGCACTGTTCCTGTCGCAGCACAGCGCGCAGGTGGCCGGCTCGTGCGTGATGGTGACGCAGGAAGGCACGCGCCCCTTGCTGGTCGAGATACAGGCGCTGCTCGACGAGGCACACTCGCCCAGCCCGCGCCGCCTTTCCTTGGGCCTGGAACAGAACCGGCTGGCGATGCTGTTGGCCGTGCTGCACCGCCACGCGGGCATCGCCTGTTTCGATCAGGACGTGTTCATCAACGCCGTGGGCGGCGTGAAAATCACCGAGCCGGGCGCCGACCTCGCCGTGTTGCTGGCAATAGTTTCATCGTTGCGCAACAAGCCGCTGCCGGAAAAAATGGTGGTGTTCGGCGAAGTGGGATTGGCCGGAGAAGTGCGCCCGGTGCAGCGCGGCCAGGAGCGTCTGAAAGAAGCCGCCAAACTCGGCTTCACCCAAGCGATTATCCCCAAGGCCAATGCACCCAAGCAAAAGATCACGGGCATGGAGATCATCGCGGTGGAGCGGGTGGAAGAGGCGGTGGAGAAGATGCGGTAGGCTGTTGTCATGTTTCCAGTTATAACCAGGCCATTACTTGTTATCATGTGGCTGGCGAGCTGCAATATTAACGTGAACGTCGCGTAAGCGACACCTCATCACTCTCCCCCGCTGGGAGATAACCAACGACTTGGCTGGCGTCTTTTGCCAGCTTAGTCGAATGGCTAGTTGTTCCATCAGAAGTAGGGGAGATAACCAGCCACTCAGTTGCCGTCTTTCGGGTGCCCGGCCAAAAGCTCTTCGGCGGGCAACCTGGTGGAATGGTTAGTAGTTTCATCAGGGAACGGACACGGCGGCACTTATTTTCTGTGGCGGCGCTGCCGCCATGTCCGTTCGGGGAGCAGTAAAAAATGTGGTACGAAATCAGCCAATACGATATTCCAAACCGTCAATTGCTGGCAACCAACGGGAAGCCGGGAGCGAACAGGTGGACGGACATCGGCGAGGCGAAAATTACCTATACGATTTTCGGCAGAGCCAAGGTTTACGTAATCCGCGAACAGGGCAAAAAACGCCGCGCATGGTTGCTGATGACGATGGCGCTGGCGGTAACAGCGCTGACTGCCGCCGTTTGGCAGGGGTGGGTCCCATTGCATCTAACCAAATTATTTCAAAGCGCACCCCCTCCCCTTCCCTCAAGCGAAAGTGCAGGGGCAAATACGCCTTATTTTCACCCTGATTATCTCGGCCCCTTTGCCATACCGCCATCAGTGGAGAACAAGCCGATAACGCAGCCACAAACCGAAATCAACACCCCGGCGGCCAGCCGTGAGGCCGCGCCACATCTGCCCCTGAAGGCTTCCGAGCCTATAGCCGCAAAACCAGTAGTGCCGCAGCCGTTGCTAACAAGCAAGCCCCAGACGTCATCACCACAGGCAGCATCACTTGCTTCAGGTAACAGCTCAGCCCAGATTCAAACGAACCTGCAACAGCCTCCCAAACCGTCAGTCCCGATCCAGCCCGCAGCCCAAGCGACACCTCCTGCCACACAGACCGCAGTTAGCATACCAGCGACAGTTGCACCGCCTGTCGAACTGTTGAAGCAAGAAGATACCTCGACCCAATCGCCCGCAGGCGTTGATAATCAACTACCTGATTCAGTAAAACAGCAGCCTTAGCCGCAGCTCACCGGAGGTTTTCCCTTTACTACCGGGTTAATGGGAACGCCCATTAGCGTTCCAGCAAAATTGTTGTTCCATAGAAAAAGGCGGAGTCCGTCGGGAACTCCGCCTTTTGTTTCCTTCCCGGCGATAAGCCGGTCGGTTTTACTCAGCCAACAGCTTCACGACGCCATCATCCAAGTCATAGCGTGCTTTCACCATCTTGAGTTTGCCCAAAAAGATAGCCTCTTCCACGATCCGCGACTTCTTGGATATTCTCTTTGCCACCAGGTTGACGTTCTCATCAATTGACGTAGCGAGCAGATCCGTGGGACTTGTCTTGCAGGACCGCTCAACAGCCGGTGCAATTGACTCAATGAGCGAGCCGATATTGCCCTCGGGCGCATCAACATCGCAGGTGCCGGGTTTCAGGGCGCCTACAGTCGCGTTCACCGCGCCGCACTTGGAATGGCCGAGCACCACGAGCAATGAAGCACCGAGGTGTTCGATGGCATACTCGATGCTGCCGAGCTGGTGCGGAGCCACGACGTTACCTGCCACGCGGATTACGAAGATTTCGCCCAGGCCCTTGTCAAAGATGATTTCCGGGGCAACGCGGGAATCGGAACAATCCAACACAATCGCATAAGGATGTTGTCCCGTAGCCAGCGACTGGCGTACTGCCGGTGTGCTGTTCGCTTCGAGGTTTGCAAAGTTTCCTGCAACGAAACTCTGGTTGCCGGCCATCAGCTTATGAAGCGCTTCATCAGGTGTTTCTGCCGCTGCAACGCCAGACACTGCCATCGCCATTGCAACGAACAGCACCTGAACTTTAGATATTGCCCTTTTCATTTAATACTCCCCTATTATTTGTGTTGTTCAAATGTTAATAATTTTGTGCCGTCAACAGCATAAAACTGGCACAACCTGGGCCAAAAGCCCAGCAAATATTAACATCAAACTTTACGAATAAAAGCAAAAAATAACCTGGCCGGTAGTTTTTAGTGCGCGAGGTAGCGGTTGATCAAACCATTGGTTGACGCATCGTGTGAGGAGGCGAGATGTTTCCCTTGGAGTTCAGGCAGCAATTTGCCCGCGAGCTGCTTGCCGAATTCAACACCCCATTGGTCGAACGAGTTGATGTTCCATATCACGCCCTGCACAAACACTTTGTGTTCGTAAAGGGCGATCAGCATTCCCAGCGTGTGAGGGTCAAGCTTGTCAAACAGCAGCGTGTTGCTCGGACGGTTGCCCGGAAATATTTTGTATGGCAGCAGCGATTCCAACGCTTCACCGCCCAGCCCCTGCGCCGCCAGTTCGGCGCGAACCTCGTCTGCGGTTTTGCCCAGCATCAATGCCTCCGTCTGCGCGAAGCAGTTTGACAGCAGCATGGCATGGTGCTCTCCCATCGGGTTGTGGCTGGCGAGAGGCGCGAGAAAATCGGCGGGTATCATGCGCGTGCCTTGATGCATCAATTGGTAGAACGAATGCTGGCCATTGGTGCCAGGTTCGCCCCACACCACCATTTGAGTCGCATAATCCACTTCTTGCCCATCGCGATCTACGCGCTTGCCATTGCTTTCCATTTCCAGCTGCTGCAGGTAGGCGGGAAAATGTTGCAGATATTGATCGTAAGGCAGGACAGCGTGCGAAGCGGCATCGAAAAAATTTGCGTACCAGGCACAGAGCACACCCATGACAACCGGCATGTTGCGCTCGAATGGCGCTTCGCGGAAGTGCCTGTCCATGGCATGGGCGCCGGCGAGCAACTGTTCAAAATTATCCATGCCGATATAAAGCGCGATGGGCAGCCCTATTGCCGACCATAGCGAATAACGACCGCCGACCCAGTCCCAGAATTCAAATACGTTGTCCGGGTTGATGCCGAATCGGGATGTTGCGGCAAGGTTGGTCGAGACAGCCACAAAATGTTTGGCGACGGATTCTTCGGCTCCCAGGCGTTCAATCAGCCATGCACGAGCGGAGCTTGCATTGGTAAGGGTTTCCTGGGTGGTGAAGGTTTTCGAGCTGACGATGAACAGCGTGGTTTCCGGGTCGATGCGCTTGAGAATTTCTGCCAGATCGGTGGCGTCCACATTGGAAACAAAATGCGCGTTTAATTTTGCGCTGCCATAAGGCTTGAGCGCCTCGCTGGCCATCAACGGCCCCAGCGCGGAGCCGCCGATGCCGATATTCACTATGTCCCGGAACTGCTTGCCGGTATGTCCGCGCAATGAGCCGTTGCGCACGGCATCGGAGAAGCGGCGCATATGGCTCAGAACGCGATGCACGTCCGGCATGACGTTCTTCCCATCCATACAAATCGAAGCGCCGGGTGGGGCGCGCAACGCGGTGTGCAGTACGGCACGTTGTTCGCTGGTATTGATTTTTTCACCTTTGAACATGCGTTCAATCCAATCGTCCAGTTTTGACTGGCGTGCAAGTGAAAACAGCAGCTCCAACGTTTTTTCGGTGATTATATTTTTCGAGTAGTCCAGCATCAGGCCACCGAGTTGCAACGAAAACTTGTCAAAGCGCGCCGGGTCAGCGTGAAACATTTCGCGCATGGTTTGTTTGCGGATGACGGCTTGATGCGCAGAAAGGGCTTGCCAGGCGGGCGAGTCGGTCAGATTGGGCATGGTAGTGTGTTGGCTTCCAAGAGTATTTTAGCCACGGATTAACACGGATAGGCACGGATTAGCCATCGGGTAAATGTGGGGTTGGTTTCTCTATTCGACATTGAAATAACAGGCGGCAGGCAATGCATTGAGAGTATTTTGTGTTAATCAGTGGCTAAGCAATGCTGTTTTCAGGCATTGAGTTTCGCATCAATTTCCGCTTCGGCAGTTATCCAGTCGCTCATCTCGTAACAGCCGGAGAATCCACGTCTCTCGGCAAGAAAATAAGCAGCGGTGGCAATCATCTGATAACGTTCTTCGGGTGAAACGGCAATTTTTTTTGCAGTTTTTTTAAGAGCGGTTTTTGCAATTGGTGCAGCTTTTTCAGGGGCGGCAGTTTTTGCGGTTTTTGCTGTTGTAGTTTTTGCTATTGTGATTTTTGCTGTTGCGGTGGTTTTTTCAGCTTTCGGCGCCTTTGTTTTTTCTGCCGGTGTTACCGCTACTTTTTTGGTGGCGGTTTTGGGTTTGCTTGCTGGTGTCTTCGAAATAGTTTTTTTTGCGAGCGGTTTTTTGGCCGCTGTGCTGCTTGTGGTTTTGGCGGTGATTTTCTTGCCGGTTGCTGTGCGCGATGTAACCATGACAATCACTCCTTTCTGAATTGGTAAACGTTACTGCAAATTATGACGGAGCCAGTACAACACACGCCAGCGGCGGCAAATCTATTTCGGCTGAGTAAGGTTGTCCCATCCAGGATGCATGCTCGGCGCTAATCACGCCCATGCTGCCGAGGTTGCTGCCGCCATAATAACGCGAATCGCTGTTGAAAATTTCCCGATAGGCGCAATCGAACGGCAGCCCGATGCGATAACGGTTGCGCGGCACCGGGGTAAAGTTTAAGACGACAATAACCGCCTCGCCATTACGCCCAAGCCGCAGGTAGGAAAGCAGCGAGTGGTCGGAATCATTGCAGTCTATCCAGGAAAAGCCGTTTTGCTCGAAATCCTGCTCGTACAGTGCCGGCAGGTTACGGTAATGATGGTTCAGGTCGCGCACCATATTTTGTATGCCGCGATGCTGTTCCATGCCGAGTTGCCACCAGTCAAGTTCCCAACTTGAGCGCCATTCGGGCCCCTGGCCGAATTCGTTGCCCATGAAATTGAGTTTTTTGCCCGGGCTGGTCATCTGGTAAGACAGCAGCAGGCGCAGGTTGGCGAATTTCTGCCAGGCGTCGCCCGGCATTTTGCCGAGCAATGAGCCTTTGCCATGCACCACCTCATCATGCGAGAACGGCAGCATGAAATTCTCGGTGTAGGCGTAAAGCTGGCTGAAGGTAAGTTGGCTGAGGTGGTAACGGCGGTGTATCGGATCATGCCGCATGAAGCTGAGCGTGTCGTTCATCCAGCCCATGTTCCATTTCATGGAGAAGCCCAGCCCGCCGAGATACACCGGGCGCGATACCGCAGGCCAGGAAGTGGACTCCTCTGCCAGTGTCAGCGCCCCTGGAAACAGGTCGTGCACCATGATGTTGAGTTCGCGCAGGAAGTCTATGGCATCCAGATTTTCCCGTCCGCCGTATTTGTTCGGCAGCCATTCGCCTGCCTTGCGCGAATAGTCGAGGTACAGCATGGAAGCCACCGCATCCACGCGCAGGCCGTCGAAATGGAATTGATCCAGCCAGTAATGTGCGCTGGACAGCAGGAAGCTTTTAACTTCGTTGCGGCCATAGTTGAAAATGTGTGTACCCCAGTCCTGATGGAAGCCCAAGCGCGGGTCTTCGTGCTCATATAGCGCGGTGCCGTCGAAGTGTGCCAGGGCAAAGGCATCTTGCGGGAAGTGCGCCGGCACCCAGTCCAGCAACACGCCGATTCCGGCCTGATGGCAAGTATCTATGAAGTAGCACAGATCGTCCGGAGGACCGAAGCGGCTGGTCGCGGCGAAATAGCCGGTAGCCTGGTAGCCCCAGGATTCGTCGAGAGGATGCTCCGAAATTGGCATCAATTCAACGTGTGTGTAACCCATGTCAATGAGGTACGGGATCAAGTGTTCGGCCAATTCGCGGTATGTGTAGTGACTCCCATCCGGATGACGTTTCCATGAACCGGGATGGGTTTCATAGATGTTGAGCGGGGCGTGCAGCCAATCCCAGCGACTACGCTGCTCCATCCATGCAGCATCCTGCCATGCGTGTTCGATTTTTAATCCGGCGCGCGCGGCGGTTCCGGGGCGCAATTCAAAAGCGTTGGCATAAGGATCGGTTTTAACCAGCAATGCACCTGCACGATTTCTGATCTCAAATTTGTAAAGCACGCCTTGTTCCATACCCGGAATGAATAACTCCCACACGCCGCTGGAACCATGTACCGCCATCGGGTGGATGCGCCCATCCCAACGGTTGAAGTCTCCTATCACACTGACCCGCTCGGCATTTGGCGCCCATACGGAAAAACGCACGCCGGATATGCCGTCAATCTGCATGGCATGCGAACCGAGTAGGCGATAGCCCTGATACAGTTTTCCCTCGTTGAACAGGTGCAGGTCGAAGTTGGAGATTTGCGGGGCAAATGCGTAAGGGTCATGAACCAGGCGCTGAATGCCATTTTCTGTAATGCGAAGCCGGTAGGGGCGAAGCGGTTCGCAACTGCCATGCCATTCAAACAAGCCGTCTGGATGAATACGTTTCAGCGGTTCGTTACCCGAAGCGGTTTCCAGGTTGACTTCGCTGGCGTAAGGATTAAATATACGCACCACATAATATTCTTTTTCGAAGTGCGGGCCGAGGTAGGCAAATGGGTCGTACAAGCGCCCATGCAGAAGTAAATCGGCACGCGGGTCAGGTTTGATGCGAGGGGTTTTCATGGCAAATGATTATAACCACAATTTTGCAGGCCCTAGCCATAATCTGATACAGTGCACGCATTATCCATAACTTGGTATCAAGCATTTAATGTCAGAGCGAGAAAAAACTAGTTTAGTGAGCTGGATGGTCAAAAACACCTACGCCATGGTGCTAGCGGGTGGGCGGGGTAGCCGTTTGCATCAACTGACGGACTGGAGGGCCAAACCTGCAGTGCCGTTTGGCGGGAAATTCCGCATCGTCGATTTTGTGTTGTCGAACTGCGTCAATTCCGGCATCAGGCGTATCGGCGTAGCCACACAATACAAATCGCACAGCCTGATTCAGCATATCCAGCATGGCTGGAGCTTCCTGAACGGCAAATTTGGCGAATTCATAGACGTGTTGCCCGCACAGCAATGGGTGCAGGAATCGTGGTACCAGGGCACTGCCGATGCGGTGTTCCAGAACTTGGATATCTTGCGCGCAACAGCGCCCGACTATGTGCTGATACTGGCTGGAGACCACGTTTATAAAATGGATTACGGCAAGATGCTGGCCTTCCATGTGAGAAATCGGGCCGACATGACCGTTGCCTGTATCGAGGTGCCCCTCGACGATGCCAAGGGTTTCGGCGTGATGGCTGTGAATGAGGAATCAATGGTGGTGAATTTCAGCGAGAAACCTGAACACCCCACGCCAATTCCTGACAACCCTGATCTGGCGCTGGCCAGCATGGGCATTTATATATTCGATATGGATTTCTTGTGTGCTCAACTGGCACGTGATGCGGCTGATCCACACTCCAGCCATGATTTCGGCAAGGACATCATCCCGTACCTGGTGTCATCAGGCCACCGTGTGTATGCCCAGAGTTTTCAGAGTAGCTGCATAAAAATGGATGGCGACGTACCGTATTGGCGCGATGTGGGTACCATAGATTCATACTGGGAGGCGAACATGGAACTGACCAAGATCACTCCCGACCTCAATATGTACGATCAGGAATGGCCGATCTGGACCCATCAAGAACAATTGCCCCCGGCTAAATTTGTATTTGACGATGAGGGCCGCCGCGGCCAGGCAATTGATTCACTGGTTTCCGGCGGCTGCATCATCAGCGGCGCAACCGTGCGCCGCTCGCTGTTGTTTTCCAATGTGCGCATTCACAGTTACAGCAATATTGAGGATTCGGTGCTCCTGCCCAATGTGGAGGTAGGCCGCAATGTTACGCTCAAGCGTGTCGTGGTGGACAAGGACTGCATCATCCCTGACGAATTGACTGTCGGGGTGGATACAGAGGAAGACGCGAGGCGTTTTTTTGTAACTGACAAAGGCATTACGCTCATCACGCCAGAAATGCTGGGGCAGGGTGTGCACGGCATTCGGTGAACATGGCCGCGTGCACACAGCCGTAAGATATATTTGCCGATTCAAGCAGGCTTTTCATGACTAAACCCCTCGATCTGGTTTTTCTCTGGCACATGCATCAGCCAGACTACCGTGATTATTCCACCGGTGATTTCATGTTGCCGTGGGTTTACCTGCACGCCATCAAGGACTATACCGACATGGCCTTTCACCTGGAACAATACCCACAGGTGAAGGCGGTGGTGAATTTTGTGCCGGTGCTGCTGGATCAGATGGAAGATTATGAACAACAATTTTCCACCGGGCAGATGCGCGATCCCTTGCTGCGGTTGTTGGTGCGCGAAAACCTCAATGATCTGAGCGAAGCCGAGCGCGATCTTGTGCTGAACAGCTGCTTTCGCAGCAATCATCACAAGATGATCGAACCTTATCCGACCTACAATCGCCTGTTCGAATTATTCAAAATGCTTGAGTCATCCGGCAGCACGGGGCTTACGTATTTGTCCGGCCAATACATTGTTGACTTGATTGTCTGGTATCACCTGGTATGGTGCGGTGAAAGCGTGCGCCGCGAACATGACCTGATTATCCGCCTGATGAGCAAGGACGAAGGTTTTGACTATTCCGACCGCAAGCAGCTATTCGACCTGATCGGCCAGCTTGTTGCCGGCATTATTCCGCGTTACCGCAAACTGGCTGAAAGCGGGCAAATCGAGATTTCAACCACGCCGCATTACCATCCGCTTGCGCCGTTGCTGCTGGATATCAACAGCGCACGGGAAAGCGCGCCCGAAAGCAGCCTGCCGCAATCGCATCGTTATCCCGGCGGGAGGAGCCGTGTGCAGGCGCATCTGGCTTCCGCCAAGGAAAGCCACCACACCCGTTTTGGTATCACTCCGCAAGGTATCTGGCCAGCGGAAGGAGCGGTTTCAACTGCGCTGATGGAAGTGCTGGCGGAGCAAAAATGCCGCTGGGCAGCAAGTGGGCAAAGTGTGTTGGTCAACAGCCTGCGTGCCGTAAATCCATCCATACCTGAGCGTGCACAATACCTCTATCGCCCCTATCAGTTGCAAGGTGCTGCAGGCGGTGTGTACTGTTTTTTCCGCGATGACCATCTGTCCGACTTGATCGGTTTTGAGTATTCCAGATGGTTTGGCAAGGATGCTGCACTGCACTTTGTCGCCCAGCTTGAAACGATTGCCCAACAAGCGCCAGAGGGTGAAACGCCGCTGGTTAGCGTCATCCTTGATGGCGAAAATGCCTGGGAGTCTTACCCATATAACGGCTATCATTTTTTGCAGGACATGTATTCCGTATTGCAGGCACATCCGGAAATTTGCACTACGACATATTGCGATTATCTGGATCGGCGCGAAGCAAAAAACGGGCTTGGGTTTGCCAAGGATGGGGTATTGCCGAGCCTGGTTGCAGGTAGTTGGGTATATGGCACCTTCTCCACCTGGATAGGCTCACCGGACAAAAACCGCGCTTGGGATTTATTGTGCGTGGCGAAGCAAAACTATGACATGGTAACTGCGGGGGGCCGCCTGAACGTGGCGGAGCTAAAAGCCGCCGAAAAACAACTGGCTTCATGCGAAAGCTCCGACTGGTTCTGGTGGTTCGGTGACTACAATCCTTCACATGCGGTGGAGAGCTTCGATCGTTTGTACAGGCACAGCTTGATACAGCTTTATCATTTGTTGAAGCTTCCCGTTCCGGCCAATTTGAATAATCCGATCAGTCATGGCGGTGGCACGCCGGAAGCGGGCGGTTCGATGCGCCGTGGTTCCTGATGAAACTACTGGTGAAACCACTAGCCATTCCACTAAGCAATCTAAAACCGATTGCTAAGTGGCTGGCTATAGCCATTCGACTAGGCTATCAGCCGAAGAGTTTTTGGCCGGGCACCCGAAAGGCGATAGCCGAGTCGCTGGTTATGATGGCCATGGCATGATAGCGGATCGCGCCAGCGGCATATTGCTACACCCAACATCGCTTCCGGGCACGTTCGGTGCGGGCGTCTTCGGCTCGGATGCATGCAAATTTGTCGATTGGCTGGTAAGTGCCGGCCAAACTTATTGGCAAGTTCTCCCCCTTGGTGAAATCGGCCCGGGGAACTCTCCGTACATGAGCAGGTCGGCCTTTGCTGGCAACATCTTTCTGATTGATCTCGCTGAATTGGCCAGTCAAGGCTGGCTTGGCCACGAAGATTTGAAACCCCATCCGGAATTTCGCGCTGACCGCATAGATTTCGCGCTCATAAAACCTTTTCGCATGGAGCGGCTGCGCCGTGCAGCCAGGAATTTTTTTGCGAATCGTGAAGATAATGTGTTCTGGGTTTATGAAGAGTTTTGCAGTGCTGAAAGCGTGTGGCTGGAAGACTACGCATTATTCATGACGATTGCCGAGCGTGAAAATTGGCGCGATTGGGATCAATGGCCGAAG
>FZPX01000113.1_pt1 | contig 20868 bp, 19 predicted proteins | sample 1534791 | NCBI WGS metagenome assembly FZPX01 (sample SAMEA104161951, study PRJEB21768) | metagenome | biome: subterrestrial habitat; feature: phreatic zone; material: underground water | place: France | collected 2016-06-01 | depth 60 m | reverse complement strand
ATCGGGCTGGAAATGGCCACGGTGTACGATGCGCTCGGCTCGAAAATTTCTGTGGTGGAACTGGCGGACGGCCTGATCCCCGGCGCGGATCGCGATCTGGTGCGCCCGCTGGCGAAGCGCATCGAGAAACGCTATGAAGCGATTTACCTAAAAACCAAGGTCAGCAAAATCGAAGCGCTGCCGGGTGGCTTAATGGTGACCTTCGAAGGTGAACAGGCACCGAAGCCGCAACTATACGACCGCGTGCTGATGGCCGTGGGGCGCCGCCCCAACGGGCGCGACATCGGCGCGGAGACAGCAGGCGTCGCGGTCGACGAGCGCGGTTTCATTCCGGTGAACAGGCAAATGCGCAGCAACGTGCCGCATATTTACGCTATCGGCGATATCGCCGGTGAGCCGATGCTGGCGCACAAGGCGGTGCACGAAGGCAAGGTGGCGGCGGAAGTCATCGCCGGACACAAGTCCGGCTTCGATGCGCTCACCATCCCCTCGGTGGCTTACACCGATCCGGAAATTGCCTGGATGGGGCTCACCGAAACGCAGGCCAAGGCGCAGGGCACCGAGTACGAAAGAGCCAATTTTCCGTGGGCGGCCTCGGGGCGCGCGCTATCCATCGGGCGCGAAGAAGGCGCTACCAAAGTGCTGCTCGACCCGAAGTCCCGGCGCATTCTGGGGGCAGGCATCGTCGGCGCCCATGCCGGTGAGCTGATAGCGGAAGCGGTGCTCGCTTTTGAAATGGGCGCGGACATGGAAGACATCGGCTTGACCATCCACCCGCATCCCACGCTGTCCGAAACCATCGGCTTCGCGGCGGAGATTGCCGAGGGCAGCATCACCGATCTCTTTATGCCGAAGAAAAAACGCTAGTGCAGTATCTCGCAAGCGGCAGGCCGTGGTGGTTTAGGCGCTGAAACGGCAACGACTACGCTCTGTTCAACCGTGGTTTAACTGATTTTCTCTACAAGAAAAATCTCCAGCAGATCATTCAAAAACCGTTGCCCTATTTGTGTCGGCGCAATACGCTGATGGTTGCGCGTCAACAACCCGCGCCGTTCGGCTTCATCCAGTTCGCGGCGGATGCCCAGCAACGGCAAGCTGGTGCGCTCGTTGAATAACACGCTATCGAATCCTTCATTGAGGCGCAACGCGTTCATCATGAATTCAAACACCAGCCCGTCGCGGCTGACCTCGTGCTCAGTAAGTATCGGCGCGCCCTGCGCCACTTGCCGCAGATAGTCTTGCGGCTGCTTGTAGCGCGCCTGGCGTATCACTTTACCGGGAAAGCTCAGCTTGCTGTGCGCGCCCGCGCCGATGCCCAAATAATCGCCAAACTGCCAGTAGTTGAGATTGTGCCTGGCGCGGCGCTTCGGCAGTGAAAACGCGGAGGTCTCATAGTGCTGGTAGCCGTGCGCTGCCAGCAGTTCCTCGATGCGCTGCTGCATGTCGCTGCTTGCATCCTCATCCGGCAGTGCGGGCGGGTTGCGATGGAACGGCGTATTCGGCTCCAGCGTGAGGTGATAACAAGACAGATGTTGCGGAGTAAATTGCAACGCGGTTTGCACATCGTGCAGCGCTTGATCCAGGGTTTGTTCAGGCAGTGCGTACATCAGGTCGAGGTTGATGTTATCGAAATGCCGCCGTGCAATGGCCATCGCGCGCCTGGCTTCTTCGGCAGTGTGGATGCGCCCCAGTGCTTGCAGATGCGTGTCGTTAAAACTCTGGATGCCCAGCGACAACCTGTTCACGCCTGCCCCGCGATAGGCCGCGAAGCGTGCCGCTTCTACCGTGCCCGGATTGGCTTCCAGCGTGATTTCGGCATTGATGTCCAGCGGCAGCAACATACGCACGTTGCGCAAAATTTCTTCTACGCTTTCCCCGCTCAACAAGCTGGGCGTGCCGCCGCCGAAAAACACCGTATAAACCTTGCGCCCCCAGATCAGCGGTAACGCCAGTTCCAGATCGCGGATTAGGGCTGCAACATATTGCTTTTCGAGGGGCGCGGAGTTTCTACCCTCTCTGATGGAACTACTAGCCATCTGACTAGGCTGTCCAACAACGTCAGCCAAGTCATTGGTTACCTGCAAGGGCGAGGGAGCGCGTGCCTCGTGCGAATTGAAATCGCAATACGGGCACTTGCGCACGCACCACGGGATGTGGATGTACAGCGACAGCGGCGGCAAAGCCTGAAAATTTACCGCCTGATTTTTTAAGCCAGCGGGGTTCAGCTTATGCGTGGTCATTCGCCGCGCAAACGTTGTAGCAGAATATTCATTGCCAGCGCACGATGGCTGATGGCGTGTTTCTCGTCGCGCGACAGCTCCGCGCTCATCTTGCCCAATTCGGGCAGCCAGAACAGAGGATCGTAGCCGAAGCCGCCATCGCCGCGTTCTTCATGCGCAATCTCGCCGTACCATTCGCCTTCTGCAACCAGCGGTTGCGGGTCGTCGGCGTGGTGCAGCAGCATCAGCACGCAGTAGTAATGTGCGCGGCGATCAGCTACGCCTTGCATCACTTGCAGCAGTTTATCGTTGTTGCGTTGATCCGATTTTGGCTCACCCGCATAGCGCGCGGAGAGCACGCCGGGCGCACCGCCCAAGGCGCTGACGCAAATGCCGGAATCATCCGCCAGCGCGGGCAAGCCGCTCAAACGGCTGACATGGCGCGCCTTGGCAAGCGCGTTTTCGATGAAGGTGTGGTGCGGTTCTTCGGCTTCTTCGATGCCGAGTTGCGCCTGCGTCAACACCTCGATGCCGAGCGGTTGCAGCAGGAATTGGAATTCGCGCAGCTTGCCGGGGTTGTTGGAGGCGATGACTAACTTTTTCATGGCGGTATAACTCATGCCGTCATTCCCGCGAAAGCGGGAATCCAGCGGTTTTACCCAATAGTAATTTTTGTTTTGTCCCCGCTTGCGGGGGTGTTTTTGATTGCATGGATTCCCGCTTTCGCGGGAATGGCGCACCGCTAGATTTGCAACGCATTACGCTGTGTCTCGATCAATCGCGCAATCCCAGCGTGCGCCAAATCCAGCAGCGCGTTCATCTCGTCGCGGCTGAAGGCGTGGCCTTCGGCTGTGCCTTGCACTTCGACGAAGTGTCCGCTACCCAGCATCACCACGTTCATATCGGTGTCGCAAGTGGAATCTTCTGCGTAATCCAGATCCAGCACGGGCGTGCCTGCATATACCCCGACTGAGACTGCTGCGATGAAATCCTTGAGCGGTGTTTCTTTAATCAGGCCTTTGCCCAGCAAGCCGCTCACCGCATCGTGCAGCGCGACAAACGCGCCTGTGATGCTGGCGGTGCGGGTGCCGCCGTCGGCCTGGATCACATCACAATCAATCTGGATGGTGCGTTCACCCAATTTTTTCAGATCCGCCACGGCGCGCAGGCTGCGCCCGATCAGGCGCTGAATTTCCTGTGTGCGCCCGGATTGCTTCCCTTTGGCGGCTTCGCGGCCCATGCGCTCGTTGGTGGAGCGCGGCAGCATGCCGTATTCCGCCGTGACCCACCCCTCGCCGCTGCCTTTTTTATGCGGCGGCACGCGCTCTTCCACACTGGCGGTGCAGATGACCTTGGTATCACCGCACTCGATCAGCACCGATCCTTCGGCGTGTTTCGTGTAGTGGCGGGTGATTCGGATAGTGCGTAATTGATCGGGCTGGCGCTGGCTGGGACGCATGTCATGAGCTCATGGAATGAAAACGGTGCGCATTATAACGCGGGGTGACTGCCCCTTCCCAAACTCCCATTGCCAGGCAAGAAGAAGTTCTCAGAGGCTGTGTTTCTCCACTTCGAATTCCACGCACACCGGGACGGGCGTAGCCCGCTCATCTTCAGCCTCGCCCAGGCGCGCAACCACCGCAGTGGTGTTGTCGGCGCTGGTGCCATCCAGCAACAAAGCATTGTCCATCAATTGCTCCAGCGTCGCCGCCAGGGGCGCCGTGTGAAATGCAGCCGCTATCCCGGTATCGGACAATGGCCCCCACAACCCATCGCTGCACAGCAGCAATACATCTCCCGGCTGCACCGGCACTGCGGGAGCAGATTCGACATAGAACCTGCCTTCCACTCCGCCGAGGCAATTGGTGATTTTATTGCGGTCAGGATGCATTTTCATTTCATCCGGCCTGATGATGCCCCAGTCAGCCCATTGCTGCACCGCCGAGTGATCGCGCGTCACGGCGGCTATCCCGCCGCCGCGCAGCAGGTAGCAACGTGAATCGCCGGCATGCGCCCAGCATATTTGGCCATCCTGCACCAGCGCCGCCACGCAAGTGGTGCCCGGGTTGCCTCCAAGTTGCTGGGCTCGGGCGTATTGGTTAATGGCCTCATGTGCGAGCCACATGGTCTTGTGCAGAAATTTCCCCGGCTCCGGAACGAGTGGTTGCGCAGTTTGTGCAAAGGCCAGCATGAATATATTGATGGTGATCTGTGCCGCAGTTTCTCCATGCAGGTGCCCGCCCATGCCATCGGCCAGCAGCAGTAGCAGCGCCTTGTCGCTGAAGGCATAAGCCACGCGGTCCTGGTTGTATTCGCGGCTGCCGATCCGGCTGGCCTGGTAAACGGTGAATTTCATCTCTTAAGAAGCCAGAAGCGCCATCATGGTCAGAAACAGGACACAATCGTAATATAATGCGCGGCGTTCAGCACAATTATTTTTGGGGGAGCAATGATCTACAGCATGACCGGCTTTGCCGCAGTTGCCGCGGAACTGGATGCCGGTTCCCTCGCGCTGGAACTCCGTTCAGTCAATCATCGCTATCTCGACCTCCAGTTGCGCATGCCGGACGAATTGCGCGCGCTGGAACCGGCGCTGCGCGAAACTATCGCCGCGCAACTGACGCGCGGTAAGGTGGAATGCCGCATTGTTTTCTGCGCACGGCAATCCGGACTAAGCCCGGCGCGGCTCAATCAAGCCCTGCTGCGGCAACTGGCACAATGGAATGACGAAGTACAAACCACTTTACCCGAAGCGCTCAGCTTGAGCGTAGCCGATGTGTTGCATTGGGACGGCATGCTTGAAAGAGCCACTCTGGCCGCCGACGTACTGCGTGCCACGGTGCTGGAGCTACTGCAACAAGCGTTGCGAGAATTCGCTGCGGCACGCGGACGGGAAGGCGACAAGCTGAAGACATTCCTGTTGCAACGCGTGGCGCAAATCGAAACCTTGTGCACCACTGTCGCACCGCGTATCCCGGCTGCCATTGCGGCCTATGAGGAAAAACTGGCCGTGCGCCTGCGTGAGGCGATGCAAAATGCTGACGACGAACGCTTGCACCAGGAAATTTCCCTGTTCGCCAGCAAGATTGACGTGGACGAAGAGCTGTCGCGCCTGCAAACGCATCTGGCGGAAATGAAGCGAATACTGGGGCAGGGTGGAACGGTGGGCAAGCGGCTGGACTTCCTGATGCAGGAACTAAACCGCGAGGCCAATACACTGGGCTCGAAATCCGTGGATACGGAAGTGTCGCGCGCTTCCATGGAAATGAAACTACTGATCGAACAGATGCGCGAACAAATCCAGAATATTGAATGACCTTTCATCCTGTCGCATGACATCGCGATAAACCCCTGGAATCCCCTATCCACGCTGCTTTGCAACGGTCATGATGGATGCCGTCATGCATGATTCAGCAGGCTTTCCGGCTCCACTGTGCTGCCGCGCACTTCCACCCGTTTATGGCGCGACTGCGCACCCTGTTTGAGTTCGACATTGCGCAGCGGAACATTAAAGCGCTCCGCGATGAAGCGCAGCAGCGCTTTGTTGGCGCGGCCCTCGATGGGCGGGGCGGCAAGACGTATCTTCAGCGCTCCGCCATGCAATCCGGCCACTTCGCTATGCTTGGCGCCGGGCTGCACATGCAGCACCAGCGTGATGGTTTCTCCTTCGCGGCGGTGCCATGCTTTCATGTCAGAGTAATTTCACGACCATGCTTTCCAGCCAGCCCAGTGGCACGATGAGGATGAGCTGGCACGCGATGAGCAGCACCAGCAGGGTAAGGTCTATGTTGCCCAGCGGCGGGATGCGCCGCCGCAATAGGGCGAGGAAGGGGTGTGTCACGACGTTCAGCAGTCCTGCTATCGGCGAGTGCGGGTTAACCCACGACAATATCGCCTGGACGAACAGCGCACCCATCAACAGGTACACGCTGAGCTTGAGCAGTTTGACCAATGCCCAGGCGAGCAGGCCGGGCAATGGAAAGGTGATAAACGGGAAGCCTTGCGCCCACAGCACGGCAGTAAGGTATATCGCCTCCACCACGAAGGCCAGCAGGAGCGTGGCGGTATCAAACCCCCGCATGGCGGGAATAAAGCGGCGCACACGCAACACCAGGAAGTTGGTAAGTGTCATGATGAATTCGCCCAGCGGGTTGCGCAGTGGCGCGCGCAGCCATTGCAGGTGGAAACGCAGCAGCAACAGGGCGGCAAACGGTTGTAGCAGGGCATCGAGCAGGAACAGCAATGCTTCGTTCAGCACGTCAGTCCCTGCCCAGTTCGTCGCCCATTTCCCTGGCCCTTGCAGCGGCTGCCTCGGCTGCCGCGATGATATGCTGCTTCACGTTATTCGCTTCCATGCTGAGCAAGGCGCGCTCGGTGGTGCCGTTCCTGGAAGTCACGCGCGCGCGCAATAAACTTACGTCATCTTCGCTGGCATCAGCAAGTTTTGCCGCGCCGAGGAAAGTATCCAGCGCCAGACGGCGTGCATCGTCATCGTTAAAACCCAGCTCATGCGCGGCTTGCTGCAAGGCTTCGATGAAGTAGAACACATAGGCCGGGCCGCTGCCGGAGATAGCGGTGACCGCATCCATCATGGCCTCGTCTTCCAGCCATAGCGTGCTGCCCACGGCAGCGAGTATGGTTTGCGCTACGCCGCATTGCGCCTTGTTCACTTCAGGCAAGGCGTATAAGCCGGTCATGCCGCTCTGAACCAGCGCGGGTGTGTTCGGCATGGCGCGCACCACGTTTTGTGATCCAGCCCAGCGCGCCAGATCGGCGGCGCGGATGCCCGCTGCGATGGAGATCAGCAATTGCCCGGACAACAGCGGCGCAAGCTGCATAGCGACTTCGCGCAACTGCTGCGGCTTGACCGCCAACACGACGGCGTCGCTGCCTGCCACACCCAGTGACAATTTCTCCGTAGCCTGCACGCCGAATTCATTTTGCAGCCGCACGCGGTTGTCGGCATTGATTTCCACCACACGCAGTTGCGCCGCCGTGAAGTCGCGCTTGATCAGCCCACCGATGAACGCGCTCGCCATGTTGCCGCCGCCGATAAAACAGATGTTCATTTATTTTCTCCGTAGTTTCTTTGTCCAAAGATGGCCGTGCCGACGCGCACAATGGTCGCCCCTTCCAGCACTGCCGCTTCAAGGTCATGCGACATGCCCATGGACAAAGTGTCCAGCGCCAATCCCTGCGCGTTAAGTTGCCGCATGAGTTCGCCCAACTGCGCGAACGGTTTGCGCTGTCTGGCCATCCCCTCAACAGGAGCTGGAATCGCCATCAGCCCGCGCAGCTTGAGATGCGGCAATCGCGCCACCGCCTGCGCCAGACCGGCTGCCTCATCGGGAGTTACACCGCCCTTGCTGCCTTCGGCGCTTACATTAACCTGCAGGCATACATTGAGCGGCGGCAAGTTTTGCGGGCGCTGCGCGGACAGGCGTTCGGCAATTTTCAGTCTATCCACACTATGCACCCAGGCAAAATTTTCTGCGATGGCGCGCGTCTTGTTGCTCTGTATCGGCCCGATAAAATGCCACTCCAGTTGCAGGCCGCGCAGCGACTCAATTTTACCCAGCGCTTCCTGCACATAGCTCTCGCCGAAAGCGCGCTGCCCGGCCTGGTGCGCCTCGCGTATTGCGGCGGCGGGAAAAGTTTTGCTCACCGCCAGCAACGCAACATCTTCCGCGCGCCGTTGCGCCGTGCGCGCGGCCTGTGCGATGGCACGGTTGACGGCTTGCAAGTTGGAAGCAATTGCGGTCATAATCGTCGCGTTGTTGGCCATTCCACGCAACCGCGTCATAGCGCGGCTCGCGAATCTACGGGGATTATAATGGATATCACTGAACTGCTTGCCTTTGGCGTCAAAAACAAGGCATCCGACTTGCATCTTTCCGCCGGCTTGCCGCCGATGATCCGCGTGCATGGCGACATACGCAGGATCAACCTGCCGGCAATGGACCACAAGGATGTTCATTCCTTGGTATATGACATCATGAACGATGGCCAACGCAAAATGTATGAGGAAAACAAGGAGATTGACTTCTCCTTCGAGATTCCCGGACTCGCGCGTTTCCGCGTCAATGCCTTCATTCACAACCGCGGCGCGGGTGCGGTAATGCGCACCATCCCATCCAAGATAATGTCGTTGGCAGACCTTAAATGCCCAAAAATCTTCGAGTCCATCGCGGATTACCCGCGTGGCATAGTGCTGGTGACGGGGCCTACCGGCTCCGGCAAATCAACCACGCTGGCCGCGATGGTCAACCATCGCAACGAAAATGAAATGGGCCACATCCTGACCATAGAAGATCCGATCGAATTCGTGCATGAAAGCAAAAAATGTTTGATCAACCAGCGCGAAGTCGGCCCGCACACCCTGTCATTCCAGAATGCCTTGCGCAGCGCCCTGCGTGAAGACCCGGACATCATCCTGGTGGGTGAAATGCGCGATCTGGAAACCATACGCCTGGCGATGTCTGCGGCGGAAACCGGCCACCTGGTATTCGGCACGCTGCACACCAGTTCGGCGGCCAAAACCATAGACCGGATCATTGACGTATTCCCCGCTGACGAGAAGGAAATGGTGCGCGCCATGCTGTCGGAGTCGTTGCGTGCAGTCATTTCTCAAACCCTGCTCAAAACCAGGGACGGCTCCGGACGTGTGGCAGCCCATGAAATCATGATTTGCACCTCTGCCATCCGCAACCTGATCCGTGAAGCCAAAGTTCCCCAAATGTATTCCGCTATCCAGACCAGTGGAAGCATCGGGATGCAGACGCTGGATCAGTGCCTGCAAAACCTGGTCAAGGCGAACGTTGTAACCTCTGCGGAAGCGCGCGGCAAAGCGATGAACAAGGATTTATTCCCGGGCAACTATTGATTTCATATAAATGATTACGGCGACTTCACCTCTCCTGGCGCCCTATAGTTTTAATGTGGCACCCAATAAACAATTCCGGACTTAAGAGAGAATATTATGGAAAGAGCGCAGGCCACCGAGCTGATACACAACTTGTTGCGCGGAATGATCAGCAAGAATGCGTCAGACATGTTTATTACCACCGGTTTTCCGCCCGCATTCAAGGTGGACGGCAAGGTGACGGCAGTTTCCCCGCAGTCGTTGACCGCGCAGCACACCCAGGAATTGGCGCGCAGCATCATGAACGACAAGCAGGCCGCCGAATTCGAAGCCACACACGAATGCAACTTCGCCATCAGCCCGCCCGGCATCGGCCGCTTCCGCGTCAACGTATTCATGCAGCAGCAACGCGTCGGCATGGTGATGCGCACCATTACCACCAAGATCCCTGATTTGGACGAGCTGGGGCTGCCGCCCGTCCTGAAGAATGTGGTGATGACCAATCGCGGGCTGGTCATGCTGGTCGGCGGCACCGGCTCTGGCAAATCCACTACCCTGGCAGCCATGCTTGGCCATCGCAACAAAAACAGCTACGGCCATATCATTACCATCGAAGACCCGGTGGAGTATGTGCATGCACACATTAACTGCCTCATCACCCACCGTGAGGTCGGTGTAGATACCGACTCCTGGGAGGCGGCCCTGAAGAACACGTTGCGCCAGGCGCCGGATGTTATTCTCATCGGCGAAATCCGCGACCGCGAAACCATGGAACATGCCATTGCCTTCGCCGAAACCGGCCACCTGTGCCTGGCCACCCTGCACGCCAACAGCGCCAACCAGGCGCTCGACCGCATTATCAATTTCTTCCCGGAAGAGCGCCGCGCGCAATTACTGATGGATCTTTCACTTAACACCAAGGCCCTCATTTCACAGCGCCTGATTCCAAGCAGGGACGGAGCAGGACGCACATCAGCGTTTGAAATCCTGCTCAATTCGCCGTTAATCGCCGACCTGATCTTCAAAGGCGATGTGCACGAAATCAAGGAAGTCATGTCAAGATCGCGCGAGATCGGCATGCAGACTTTCGACCAGTCGCTGTTTGACCTGTACGAAAAAGGCATGATCAGCTATGAAGAAGCGCTAAAAAATGCCGACTCGCTCAACGACCTGCGCCTGAACATCAAGCTGAATAGCCAAAAATCCAAGGACACCGATGTGATGTCGGGGATTGATCACCTGAAAATGACTTGAGGGTGCCTCTCAAAATCCAGATTTCATCCCAACTGATGGAACTACTAACCATTCGACTAAGCTGTCAAAAGACGACAGCCAAGTCGCTGGTTATGCTGCGTTGCGTAAAAAATTTCTTGCTTACATATAAAGCATATGCGGCGCGGCGAAAATTCCCTCGCGCCTTGCTGACGATTCCGCACGGTGCTTCAGCCCGTAGCGGATCGGCGTCCTCTTGTGGGGCATTTGGGCGAACTCTGAATTTTTAGTGGTACCCTTGATTGGCGCAAGCAGCTTACACACCTTGAAGGTGCCTTTACTGGCGCGTTTTAGGGTGTCTACTTTACGTTATGCCTTACAAACAACTACGCCAGTTCCTTTCAAGTGCGGTAGCCTGTAACATATCCACTTGACCATATTCAGAGCAGCAATCAGATGACCGAAAAAGCAAATTTTGCAAGGAAACTCGAAGAGTTCGTCACCGAACTAAAGGGTCATGTCAGCACTGATGACGGTCAATGGACAGTCAAAGGTTTTATTGATATTTTCAAAAATGTTTACACGATCTCATCAGATACCAAGATTGTGTCGAAGATTCTCGAAATTCACCTATTCCCGAAAATCCTTGCGTTTGCACAAGCCAACAAATACAAAGTTGTTCTTGCGGAGCATCAGAATTACTACCCCGACATATCGTTTGTCAAAGCCAGCGATGAATCCATAAGGTTTGCCGTTGACTTCAAGACTACCTACAGAAATCCCGCGAAGCCGCATTTATGCAATGGGTTTACGCTGGGTTCGCATGGGGAGTATTTTGAAAACAGAACCAGCTCGAAAAATATTCAGTTCCCCTACGGCTCATATTCAGGCCATTTCTGCCTTGGAATTATCTACGATAGGTCTGAGGGAGCAACGATTGATGAAACAAAAGCCCACGGCATTGACGAGCTACATTCCATTGCCTCGGTAGCAAAAAATTTCCAATTTTTTGTTACTGAAAAGTGGAAGATTGCCAGCGACAAAGGAGGTAGTGGTAACACCGCCAACATTGGCAGCATCAACAACATCGACGACATCATCAAAGGCAGGGGCATGTTCTCAAAACTTGGGGAGCACTGGTTTGATGAATACTGGATGAATTACAAGAAAATCACCATCCAAGACGGGAAAGGTGGAACGAAGAAGATATCAACTCTTCGAGAATTTGTTGAGTACAAAAATGGCGACGTTTCTTTGGTCGTAGACAAAAGGAATGGCGAAAAATGATTATGAAAGTTGGCGTTCCGCCGATTAAATCGCAAGGCATAAAAACCAAGCTTGTGCCTTGGATACAGAGCATCGTTCCGAGTGACTTCGATGGCGCGTGGATTGAACCATTCATGGGAACAGGAGCCGTCGCTTTTAATGTTGCGCCACGGCGTGCCATTCTGTGCGATACCAACCCCCATCTGGTTAATTTCTATTCTGGCGTTGCATCTGGTGAAATAACGCCAGAGGTGGTGAAGGAATTTCTTGACCGAGAAGGAAAAATCCTGCTGTCCAAAGGCGAGGATCACTATTATTTAGTGAGGGACAGATTTAATTCAGAACATTCGCCGCTCGATTTCCTCTTCCTCAATCGCGCGGGCTTTAATGGCATGATTAGATTTAATCGAAAGGGAGGTTTTAATATCCCGTTTTGCAGAAAGCCACAACGGTTCGCGCAGTCCTACACAACGAAAATAATTAACCAGGTAAGCTGGGTCAGCAAGCTCATCAAGATGAAAGAATTCACCTTCAAATGCCAAGACTTTAACAAGACAATTGAAGAAGCCACACCAACCGACATTATCTACTGTGATCCTCCATATATTGGCAGGCATGTTGATTACTACAATGGGTGGGATGACTCTCACGAAAGGAAGCTGTTTAATAAACTCTCCGATTTTAAAGGGAGATTCATATTGTCAACATGGCATCACAACGATTACCGCGAAAATGAATACGTGAAAAATCTTTGGTCAGAGCATAGTGTGCTTACGCGGGAACATTTTTATCACGTTGGCGGCAAGGAAGAGAACCGAAATCCTGTCATGGAAGCATTGGTCACAAACTTCATTGCTACTTCCACCGAACGCCGTAAAGAAAGCCAAGCGCAATATATGTTGCTTGAACCTGCTGCTAAATATTGCACGGTGGCATAACCCGGCAGTCCACGCGGGCGCTGCGCGATAAGGCCGCGCAGCGCCGGTGACTTCTACGTTGGGAATCTCATAAGGAGGTCAGGTTGTCATGATCGAAGAAATCAGAAGATCTGTTCTGGTGGTGTTGGCAATACTCATAAATATACGTTTGGAACTACAACCCCGCCTCACTTCGGCCGGTTGCTCCCCGACACGATTTTGTATTCCAACAAGCGGCACTCGATGATACTGTTGAACAACGGGGTGCGCCGGGATGGGGATAAGCGCCCGGCAGTTTCAATCCTGCTTGCTTGATGCCTCCCAGCATTTTGGCTATCGTTACTCATTGACTTGGTTAGCGTTGTTTGCCATCCAAGCCAGATGCAATATTCAGGCTGGTAACAGAAGCCCAATGGTAAAATAACGCCCATGCTCAACGACCGCGCACAAATCCTGCTCAAGACTCTGGTGGAACGTTATATCAGCGACGGCCAGCCGGTTGGCTCGCGCTCATTGCAGCAGTTCTCCGGCCTGGAGGTCAGCCCCGCCACTATCCGCAACGTGATGGCCGACCTCGAAGAATTGGGGCTGGTTAGCAGCCCGCACACTTCAGCCGGGCGGGTGCCCACGGCGCTGGGTTATCGCCTGTTCATCGACACGTTGCTGGTGATGCAGCCGCTGGACGATGCACACATACAACGGCTGAAGTCCCATTTTCAACCGGACAATCCTTCACGCCTGCTGATGCAGGCTTCCAACCTGTTATCGGAGCTCACCCGTTTCGCGGGTGTGGTGGCCACGCCGCAGCGCGCTTCCATTACGGTGCGCCAGATTGAATTTTTGCGACTGTCGGAAAATAAGGTGTTGCTCATTATCGTCATGCCAGACGGCGAGGTGGAAAACCGTGTGCTGTTCACCCACAAAGATTACAGCCAGTCGCAACTCACCGAGGCGGGCAATTTTCTCAATCAGCATTATGCCGATTGCGCGTTTCAGGACATCCACCAGCGTGTGCAGGCCGATCTGCGCCAACTGCACCACGATATGACCGCGCTGATGACTGCGGCGATGGCGGCGGGTGATGCGGCGATGGCGCGCAAGAGCGAAGATTATGTCATCAGCGGCGAACGCAATCTGTTGCACATTAATGACCTCTCTTCCAACATGAACCAGTTGCGTGGGCTGTTCAATTTATTCGAACAAAAGACTGATCTGCTGCAACTGTTGAATGTCAGCCGCCATGCGCCAGGCGTGCATATTTTTGTGGGCAACGAATCGGGTTTGGCCGGGCTGGTTGAATGCAGTGTGGTCAGCGCACCCTACACCGCCGATGGGGAAGTTATTGGCACACTGGCGGTAGTCGGCCCCAAGCGCATGAATTACGAAAGAGTCGTGCCGATTGTGGACATCACTGCCAAGCTGCTCAGTAACGCGCTGTCGCTGCACTGACAATTTTCACGCGCAAGAGCAGGCAAAACCCACCCCTCCGTCATTCCCGCGAAGGCGGGAATGACGCTATTGTATGGAACCTGTCATGAATTATGGGTACCTGTAAAAATTCAGAATTAGTCATTTCGAGCAAAGCGATAACCAGCGACTTGGCTAGCGTTTTTTTGCTAGCCAAGTCGAATGGCTAGTAGTTCCATCAGAAAACTTTATATCCTTTGAAATCTATAAACCGCAAAGATCGTCACGATGACAATTATTAGAGTTTCCCTTATGTAAAGGCCAATGGCCACACTTCAAAACGGAATATCATGCCCTATCAAACCGAACCTGACTTCTCCCACGGCACGCCGGGAAAAACTGCCGTGCTGCTGGTCAACCTCGGTACACCAGCCGCGCCGACAGCACAAGCGGTCAAGCCCTACCTGCGTGAATTTCTTAGTGACCCACGCGTGGTGGAAATCCCCAAGGCTATCTGGTGGCTGATCCTGAACGGCATCATCCTCAACACCCGGCCAAAAAAATCTGCGGCAAAATATGCGTCCGTGTGGATGAAAGAGGGTTCGCCGCTCAAGGTGCACACCGAGCGCCAAGCTGCTCTGCTGCAAGGTTATCTGGGTGAGCGCTGCAAGGGCGCGGCACTGGTGGTGGACTACGCCATGCGCTATGGCAATCCTTCCATCCCCAGTGTGCTGGCAAAACTAAAAGCACAAAACTGCCAGCGCATTTTACTGGTTCCGATGTATCCGCAATATGCCGCCAGCTCCGTAGCCACCGTATGCGATAAGGTGTTCGACGAGTTACGGCAAATGCGCAATGTCCCCGCGCTGCGCACCATCATGCACTTCCACGACCACCCCGGTTACATCGCCGCCACGGCTCAGAACGTGCGCGACTACTGGACGTTGCACGGTCGCCCGGACAAGCTGGTGATGAGTTTCCACGGCGTACCGCGCTACACGCTGGACAAGGGTGATCCCTACCATTGCGAATGCCACAAGAGCGGGCGCCTGATTGCCGAGGCATTGGGCTTGACCAGTGAGCAATACACCGTCAGCTTCCAATCGCGCTTTGGCAAGGCCGAGTGGATCAAGCCTTACACTACCGCCACACTCAAGGAATTGGGGCAACAGAAGACCGGGCGCGTGGACATAATCTGCCCCGGCTTTGTGGCGGACTGTCTGGAAACGCTGGAAGAAATTGCACTCGAAGGCAAGGAAGATTTTCAGCACGCGGGTGGCGGTGAATACCACTATATTCCCTGCATCAACGAGCGTAACGACTGGATACATGCGCTGACCGATCTGGTGCTGGATAATCTGCACGGCTGGTTGATGACTCCCAACGCAGCAGAACTGGAACAAAGCAGACTGCGCGCGCTGGCGGCGGGAGCGCAGGAATAGCATACCGGCGTTAAGCGTGAAATTCGTGCCTCACTCCAACGGGCATGGCGGCAACACCACCATTGAAACTGAAGGCCGGAAAGACAAACCCCCGCACAAGGCGGGGGTTTGCCGGGTAGTTGCGAAAGCTTGCTGCAATTACATCATGCCGCCCATGCCACCCATTCCGCCCATGTCGCCACCGCCGCCCATACCACCTGCAGGCTTATCTTCCGGCATCTCCGCTACCATGCATGCTGTGGTGAGCATCAGGCCTGCGATGGAGGCCGCATTTTGCAATGCGACGCGCGTCACCTTGGTTGGATCAACCACGCCCATCGCCAGCATGTCGCCATATTCGCTGCTGGCAGCGTTATAGCCAAAGTTGTTGCTCTTGTCTTCCAGCACCTTGTTAACCACCACAGATGGCTCGTCACCCGCATTTGCCACGATGGCGCGCATCGGAGATTCCAGAGCGCGCAACACGATGGTAATCCCCGCGTCCTGGTCATGATTGTCGCCCTTCAGGCCTGCTATTGCGACCCTGGCGCGCAGCAGCGCCACACCGCCGCCGGGAACGATGCCTTCTTCCCAGGCAGCACGGGTAGCATGCAGTGCGTCTTCGATGCGCGCTTTCTTTTCTTTCATTTCCACTTCGGTTGCCGCGCCGACTTTAATCACTGCCACGCCGCCAGCCAGTTTGGCTTTACGCTCTTGCAGTTTTTCCTTGTCATAGTCGCTGGTGGCTTCCTCACTCTGCTTGCTGATCTGGTTAATACGACCCTTGATCGCGTCTTCCTTGCCCGCGCCGTCAATGATGATGGTGTCTTCCTTGCCCACTTCGATGCGCTTGGCCTGGCCCAGATCGGCCAGCGTGGCCTTCTCCAGTGACAGACCTACTTCTTCGGCGATCACGGTGCCGCCGGTGAGGATGGCGATGTCTTCCAGCATGGCCTTGCGGCGGTCACCGAATCCCGGAGCCTTGACGGCGACGGTCTTCAAAATGCCGCGAATGTTGTTCACCACCAGTGTGGCCAGCGCTTCACCGTCCACGTCCTCGGCGATGATCAGCAGCGGACGGCCGGATTTGGCGATTTGTTCCAGCACGGGCAGCAGGTCGCGAATGTTGGAGACTTTCTTGTCGTGCAGCAGGATGAAGGGGTTTTCCATTACCGCATTTTGCTTGTCGGGATTGTTGATGAAGTAGGGCGACAAGTAACCGCGGTCAAACTGCATACCCTCGACCACTTCGAGTTCGCTGTCGAGGGACTTGCCGTCTTCAACGGTGATGACGCCTTCCTTGCCGACCTTGTCCATCGCGTCGGCAATGATTTTGCCGATGTTGGCATCAGAGTTGGCGGAAATCGATCCCACCTGGGCGATTTCCTTGCTGGTGGTGCAAGGCTTGGAAAGATTTTTCAGCTCTTCGACTGCAGCGATGACAGCTTTGTCGATGCCGCGTTTCAAGTCCATCGGGTTCATGCCGGCGGCAACGAACTTCATGCCTTCCTGCACGATGGATTGCGCCAGCACGGTCGCGGTGGTGGTGCCGTCACCGGCCACATCAGAGGTCTTGGAAGCGACTTCCTTTACCATCTGTGCGCCCATGTTTTCGAACTTGTCCTTCAGTTCGATTTCCTTGGCGACGGACACGCCATCCTTGGTGATGGTGGGTGCGCCGTAGGAACGATCCAGCACTACATTGCGGCCTTTCGGACCGAGGGTAACCTTGACCGCATCGGCCAGAATGTTGACACCGGCAACCATTCTGCTGCGTGCGGCATCGTGAAATTTAACTTCTTTTGCAGCCATGTTTTTATCTCCTAAAATTGTTTGGTTCCGTCATTGGTGGAACTACTAGCCATTCGACTAACCGAGCAACAAACGCTCGCTAAGTCGCTGGTTATCCGGGCTTGACCCGGAATCCAGCGTTTTTATTAACTGGGTTCCCGCTTTCGCGGGAATGACAATCTGGAATTTAGGCTTCGACTACGCCAATGATATCGTCTTCGCGCATGGTCATATATTCTTGACCATCCATCTTGAATGTCTGACCCGCATATTTGCCAAACAATACCTTATCGCCGACTTTCACATTCATTGGGCGCAACTTGCCGTCATCACCGACTTTGCCGTTGCCCACAGCAATGATTTCGCCTTGATCGGGCTTTTCGGTAGCAGCATCAGGGATCACAATTCCGGAAGCGGTTTTACGCTCCTCTTCCAAGCGCTTGACAATAACGCGGTCGTGCAAGGGACGAACTTTCATATTTTATCCTCCGAATAAACAATTGGTTAAGTTAAAGCGGCGCTGCTGGTTAGCACTCGCCGTTAACGAGTGCTAATAATAAGGGCTGAGTATGCGGATTGCAAGAGTACGGAAAAAATTTAGTGTCGTTTGCCAAGCCTATTGACTGTGAAAGTGGGGCGAGTTTTATTCTGTAATGTCCCGCCAGTGTCCCGTGAAACGGAAAAGAAAACGGCCTGCATTCCTGCAAGCCGCTAATTTGTTGGTAGGTCGTGGCAGATTCGAACTGCCGACCAACGGATTAAAAGTCCGCTGCTCTACCGGCTGAGCTAACGACCCATATCCCTAAAGGGCATTTCTAAAAAATGCATTCCCATGCTGCGTGTGTTGCTGGGGCTTCAGCCCCTTACAACCACGGCGCACCCCTTACGGGTTAAAGCGGGAATCCAGCTTGTTGATTTGACTGGGCTCCCGCCTTCGCGGAAGCTTTTTAGAGGTACCCAAAATTGGGAAGCGCGCATTATATCGGCAATATTCGATTTAAGAAACCTCAGAATGCGCTCTACACACATTGCCAATGCTTGATAAGCATATTTTTCAAGGCATTTTGTAAGATCATTTGGCCGGTGATAGATTAAAACGGTCATTGGTGAAAGCTTTCCATAACCTCATCCTCATGAGCAACATTCGTGCGAATTTGTTCGCACAAAGCCCATAGTTAACGCGAATATCAGAGGGCACAATAACCTCAGCGAGGTAAATTAGCACCGATAAAACTCCAACTGCTTTTTCTGGGATAAAATACATCGCGACCTCAATCGGGCGTCACTTAAATCAATGCTGCAAGTTTGCAGGCAGCTGGGTGGTTCCTAACCAAGACACATGACACATTATTCTCCACTGATTGCGGCTTTGGTTACCTTGCTGATAACAACCTTTTTATTATTTAGCAAGATCGGTAATAAGATTCAGGATGTCCCCAACGAACGTTCGTTGCATGTCGCACCAATCCCGCGTATCGGCGGGGTGGGATTAATGGCGGGCATTCTGTTTGCCTGGGCTTTGATGCTGATGTCGCTGGCCTGGTGGGTGGTGCTGCCCTTGCTGGCATTGTTTGCTGTCTCCCTGCTCGATGATATGCGCGGCTTGCCGGTGCGCTTGCGCCTGCTGGCACACGTCGTTGCCGCCTCCGTTCTGGTGTTTGGCTCCGGCATGGCTGCGCAGCATATAGTGCAGGCCTTGGCCGTGGTGCTGTGCGTGGTTTGGATGACCAACCTTTACAATTTCATGGATGGTTCGGACGGTTTGGCCGGAGGAATGGCATTCTTCGGCTTCACCATGTACGGTGTAGCGGCACTGATGCATGGTGTTGAAACACAAGCCATGTTGAATTTTTCCATCGCTGCCGCAGCGCTCGGATTTCTGTATTACAACTTCTATCCGGCCAAGGTGTTCATGGGGGATGCTGGCTCCATTCCGCTGGGCTTCCTGGCTGCTGCAATGGGGTTGTGGGGATGGCAGCAAGGGTGCTGGCCCGCCTGGTTTCCGCTGTTGGTGTTTTCACCATTCGTGGTAGATGCCACGATAACCTTGTTGAAGCGCGTGCGACGCGGTGAGAAGCTTTCGCAGGCACATCGCAGCCATTATTACCAAAGACTGGTGCAAACGGGCTGGGGGCACCGGAATACGGCGATTGCCGAATATGCGCTGATGCTCTTCGCAGGTGTTTCCGCGTTGTGTGGAATCAGGCTGAATATGGCTGGCCAATGGAACTTGCTGGCCTGGTGGGTGGTTATTTATGTCGGTTTGGCGATGTGGGTTGATCGCCGCTGGCGGAAGCATGAAGCTGCAAAGGAAATCATTCGGGATGCTTAAATTTCAGCCACGTACTGCGCTGGCCATTTTGCATGATGCGCTTGCTGCCGCATTGGCCTGGATCCTTGCATACCTGCTGCGTTTCAATTTTGAATTGCCTGCATACTATGCCGCTGAGTTGCGGCTGACCCTGGTTTTGGTTGTCCCGTTGCAGCTTATTATTTTCTGGCAATTTAACCTGTATCGCGGCATCTGGCGCTACGCCAGCACCACTGATCTGCGCCGCATCTTCCTGGCCGTCATGCTGTCTGCGGCCGTTATCCCGCTGATGTTCTGGATGTTGCGCCTGGGTTTGGTAGTGCCGCGCTCGGTGCTGATCATCAATCCGTTGCTGCTGATCCTGATGATGGGCGGGAGCCGCTTCATCTATAGGCTGTGGAAAGAACAGGCGCTGTACGGCAACATTAAGTTGTACGGGGAGCCGGTTTTGGTGCTGGGCGCCGGCGACGCGGCGGCGAGCTTGGCAAAGGATATGGCCAAGAGCAACGACTGGAGGCTGGTCGGTTTTCTGGATGACGACACCGGCAAACATGGGCTCACGCTGCACGGCATCAAGGTGCTGGGCGCGCTCGGCGAATTGCCGAAATGGGTGGAGCGGCTGAATGTGACGCAAGCCATCATCGCCATGCCGTCCGGCTCGCACCAGGTGCGCAGGCGCGCAATCGAAATTTGCAACCAGGCTGGAATCAAGGTGCTGACGGTGCCCTCGTTCGATGACCTGCTGAGCGGGCGTGTGGCCATCTCGCAATTGCGCGCCGTGGAGCTGGATGATCTGCTGGGGCGCGATCCGGTAACGCTGGATGCTGCCGGACTGCATGAACTGCTTACCGGTAAAGCCGTACTGGTGACCGGTGCGGGGGGTTCCATCGGTTCCGAATTGTGCCGCCAGATTGCCCGCTTCAAACCGGCTACGCTCATGCTGTTCGAACAAAGCGAATTCGCGCTGTACACCATCGAACAGGAGTTGCGCTCGACCCAACCCGATCTGGTTTGCAAATTCCTGATCGGCGACGTGCGCGATACATCGCGGCTGGATGAGGTGATGAACAAATATCGCCCAGCAGTCGTTTTTCATGCGGCCGCCTACAAGCATGTGCCGCTGATGGAGCGGCACAACGCCTGGCAGGCAGTACGCAATAATGTGCTGGGAACCTGGTGCGTGGCACAAGCGGCTCAGCGGCATGGCGTGGCCAAATTCGTGCTGATTTCGACAGACAAGGCAGTGAACCCGACCAATGTGATGGGCGCCAGCAAGCGCCTCGCCGAAATGGTGTGCCAGGGTTTGCAGCAACCCTCTCCCCCGACCCCTCTCCCCGAGGGAGAGGGGAGTACGCGCTTTGTCATGGTGCGCTTCGGCAATGTGTTGGGCAGCACCGGCAGCGTGATCCCGAAATTCCGCGAGCAGATTGCCAAGGGCGGGCCGATCACCGTGACCCATCCG
>FZPX01000112.1_pt1 | contig 20913 bp, 20 predicted proteins | sample 1534791 | NCBI WGS metagenome assembly FZPX01 (sample SAMEA104161951, study PRJEB21768) | metagenome | biome: subterrestrial habitat; feature: phreatic zone; material: underground water | place: France | collected 2016-06-01 | depth 60 m | reverse complement strand
AGAAACTGGAAGGTGGCTTTCAAGACAGCGGCTTGAAAGGCTTAGAAAAACTCGCTCTTTTCATGCAAGAACTTCAGACTAGCCGACAAAAATTACGAATTACTCAAAAGCAATCCACGACACCCATCACTCCGGACTTGCCTGGATGCGTCGCTACCGGCTTCACCGTCGAAGAAACCGAGCGTGAAATTCGCGAAGCAATCGAGTTCCACATCGAGTGGCTTATTGAAGATGGCTTGCCCATCCCGCAACCGGCAAGCATCGTTGAATACTTAGAAATCACAGCCTGACCCCGCGCTCAAGCGGGGCGCGCCAAAAGCGGCGCGCCACTTAACTCGAATTTTTAAAGGCACCTCAATGTGACTCCCTCGCCATCGCGCTAAAGTTATTTTGACGCGGCTGGTTTTCGTTGCGCCCATACCATCATTCCCGCGCCAGCCAGCACCATCGGCAGGCTGAGCCATTGGCCCATGCTGATGCCGAAGGTCATCAGGCCGAAGATGCCGTCGTCCGGGTTGCGCGTGAATTCAGCGAGGAAACGGAAACTGCCATAGCCGATCAGGAACAGGCCGGACACGGCACCTGCCGGACGCGGCTTGTTCGAGTGCAGCCAGAGCAGGGCAAACAACGCCAAGCCTTCCAGCGCAAATTCGTAAAGCTGCGAGGGGTGGCGCGGCAGGTCATCCACCATGGGGAACACCATGCCCCAAGGCACATCGGTGGGACGCCCCCACAGTTCGCCGTTGATGAAATTGCCGATGCGCCCCGCACCCAAGCCCATCGGCACCAGCGGGGCGATGAAGTCCATCAGTTGCAGCCACGCAATTTGCCGCTTGCGCGCGAACAGCGCCATCGCCGCCAGCACGCCGAGGAAACCGCCATGGAATGACATGCCGCCCTGCCATACTGCGAAGATTTCCAGCGGGTGGGAAATATAATAGCCGGGATGGTAGAACAGCACCTCGCCCAACCTGCCGCCCAGAACTACTCCGAGCACGCCGAAAAACAACAAGTCGTCGAGAAACTTGTCATCCCAGCCGGAGCGGTTGAGCGTACGGATGCGCTGCTTGCCCAGCCACAGGAACAGCATAAAGCCGAGCAGGTACATCAATCCGTACCAATGTATTGCGAGCGGGCCGAGATGGATGGCGACGGGATCGAATTGCGGGTGGATGAGCATGGTGCGCGGCTAAAGTTGGGTTAGAATTCATTATACGTGATTCACCCACGCGCCCAATCCGGCGCGTTTCTTCATTAAGGAAATTGCAATGCCAGCTTACCGTTCCCGCACCACCACCCACGGCCGCAACATGGCTGGCGCGCGCGCCTTGTGGCGCGCCACCGGCATGAAGGATGGGGATTTCGACAAGCCCATCATCGCCATCGCCAATTCGTTCACCCAGTTCGTGCCGGGGCATGTGCACCTGAAGGACATGGGGCAATTGGTGGCGCGCGAGATCGAGAAAGCGGGCGCGGTGGCCAAGGAGTTCAACACCATCGCGATTGATGACGGCATCGCCATGGGGCACGGCGGCATGTTGTATTCGCTGCCTTCACGCGAATTGATCGCCGACAGCGTGGAATACATGGTCAACGCGCATTGCGCCGATGCGCTGGTGTGCATTTCCAACTGCGACAAGATCACGCCCGGCATGTTGATGGCGGCGATGCGCCTGAACATTCCGGCAGTGTTCGTTTCCGGCGGGCCGATGGAGGCGGGCAAGATCAACTGGCATGGCAAGACGGTGATGCTGGATCTGGTGGATGCCATGGTTTCCGCCGCCGACAGCCAGTGCAGCGACGAGGAGGTAGCCGCGCTGGAACGCTCCGCCTGCCCTACCTGCGGCTCCTGTTCCGGCATGTTTACCGCGAATTCGATGAATTGCCTGGCCGAGGCGCTGGGACTCGCATTGCCCGGCAACGGCTCGCTGGTGGCGACCCACGCCGAACGCAAGGAATTATTTTTGCGCGCCGCGCGGGTGGCGGTGGATATCACGCGCCGCTATTACGAGCAGGACGATACCAGCGTGCTGCCGCGTTCCATCGCCACCTTCGAGGCATTTGAAAACGCGATGAGCCTGGACATTGCCATGGGCGGCTCCACCAATACCGTGTTGCACCTGCTGGCTATGGCGCGCGAGGGTGGTGTGAATTTCACCATGAAAGACATTGACCGCCTGTCGCACCGTGTGCCGCACTTGTGCAAGGTGGCGCCCAGTGCGCAACAGTACCATATGGAAGATGTGCACCGCGCCGGTGGCGTACTGGGCATACTCGGCGAACTGGACCGCGCCAAGCTGCTGCACCGCGACCTGCCCACCGTGCATAGCAAGACACTGGGCGACGCGCTGGAAAAATATGACGTGATGCGCACGCGGGATGAGGCGGTGAAAACCTTTTTCCGCGCCGCTCCCGGCGGTGTTGCCACCACTATCGCGTTCTCGCAATCCATGCATTACCCGACCCTGGATGATGACCGCGCCAACGGTTGCATCCGCGACAAGGCGCACGCCTACAGCCAGGACGGCGGGCTGGCCGTGCTGCATGGCAATATCGCCGAGAACGGCTGCATCGTGAAGACTGCCGGCGTGGACGAGAGCATTCTCAAATTCAGCGGGCGGGCAAGAATATTCGAGAGCCAGGATGCGGCGGTGGAAGCGATTCTGGCTGACAAGATTGTGGCGGGCGATGTGGTAGTGATCCGCTATGAAGGCCCCAAGGGTGGGCCGGGCATGCAGGAGATGCTGTATCCCACCAGCTACCTGAAATCGAAAGGGATGGGCAAGGTATGCGCGCTGCTTACCGATGGGCGTTTCTCCGGTGGCACTTCGGGCTTGAGCATTGGCCATGTCTCGCCGGAAGCGGCGCAAGGAGGTGCGATTGGCCTGGTGCAGGAAGGGGATAGCATAGAAATTGACATTCCGAACCGCAGCATTAACCTGGCGATTTCCGGCAGCGAACTGGCACAGCGCCGTGTCGCGATGGAAGCCAAAGGGGCGCAGGCATGGAAGCCAGCCAAGCGCGAGCGCGTGGTTTCCGCCGCACTCAGGGCCTATGCCGCCATGACCACTTCCGCCGACCAAGGCGCGGTGCGCGACGTGACACAGGTGGAAAAATAGTGAAGCGTAGCGCGGCCCTGCGCACGCTGTCCAACGAACACCATCATGGACTGGTGTTGGCCAAGCGCGCGCAAAAGGCCGCAGGCACTGCAATGGCAGAAAATGAATGGCGGCAAATCCAGGCGCGTTTTGCCGCCGAAATGGAACCGCATTTCCGGGCCGAGGAAACAGGTCTGCTGCCTGCCCTGGAACGGGTGGGCGTAACCGATCTGGTGCGGCGGACTCATGCCGACCACGCAGAGTTGCGGCGCATGATTCGCGAGGGGGGTGTGCAAGCCATGGTTGGGTTCGCCGAATTGTTAATACAGCATATACGCTTTGAGGAGCGTGAGTTGTTCGAGACGGCACAGCATAAAATACCGGTTACCGAACTGGTTGTGCTGGAGTGAAACCGTGCAAACCATTTTGATAGCCAACCCCAAAGGGGGTAGCGGAAAAACCACACTCGCGACCAACATCTCCGGCTATCTTGCCTCTCGCGGGTATAGTATCGCCATGCTGGACCTGGACCGGCAAAAATCTGCCGCACGCTGGCTGGACAACCGCCCGCCTCAGTTGCCAACCATCGGTTTGCTTCGCGCAATGGCGGAAAAATCTGCTGCGGCAGACTGGCTGGTGATTGATTCTCCTGCCGGCCTGCACGGCAAGAATCTCGAATACGCAATGAAGCTGGCGCACAAGGTTATTGTGCCGATCGCACCATCGCTTTTTGATATTCAGGCCAGCCGTGAATTTCTCGAAATCCTGAGCCAGGAAAAGGCCGTGCGCAAGGGTAAAACATTTGTCGGTGTAGTCGGAATGCGCATGGCGCCGCACACGCGCGCTGCCACGACTCTGGAACAATTCATTGCTGGATTGGGATTGCCTGTGCTGGCCTATTTGCGTGAAACTCAAACTTACGTCAATGCCGCCTTTGAGGGCAAGACCCTGTTCGACCTGCCGCATCATCTGGCGGAGCGTGAACTGGAGCAATGGGCCTATTTGCTGAACTGGCTGGAACAAGGGCAGTAAGGACAGTGATGTTTTTTGTCATGGCGGTTAATAATGCACAAGGAGGTGTGTGATGCAAGCAATGAAATGGATATCCGTTCTGTTTATCGCCAGCGCACTGTGTGCTTGCGATACAAAGAAGGCCGTATCCACGCCTGAGGGGAAAAAGCCAGATGGCAAGGTTGAAGCTTCAGAGCATTCAGCCAAGGCAGCCGAACCCGCATCCTATAATGCGGAAATGCTTGATCTGGCAGCGCGGAGCAATTGCCTTGCCTGCCACTCGATCGAGAAAAAGGTAGTGGGCCCGGCATTGAAAGATGTGGCGGCCAAGTACCGTGGCGATGCCGGTGCGGAGGAAAAACTGATAGCCAAAGTATCCAGGGGCAGCGCCGGCGTGTGGGGCAGCGTGCCGATGCCAGCCAATTCCCCTGCGGTGAAAGACGCCGACATCAGGGCGCTGGTTAAATTTACATTGTCACTGAAGTGATCTGGTCAACAACCAGGTGCGAGCATCGTTTGTTATGCTGCCGGAATGCAAATTTGCAAACGAGGCAGCGTTGATTAGAATGTGGGGCAGGTTTTAAAATGGAGAGCAAATTCATGAAGACTATAATCGGCAATATGGTTGCGGCAGCAGCCCTGACGTTTGCATATGGCGCTTGGGCAACCGAGATGCCCGAGCTAACCAAGAAACACGATTGCGATATCTGCCATGATATTGACAAGAAGTTGGTCGGCCCTGCATGGAAGGAAGTCGCCAAAAAATATAAAGGCGTAACAAAATATACTTTTGGCGGCAAGGAGTATGATTTGGAGGAAGGCTTGGTGTTGGCTGTATCCAAGGGCTCTTCCGGCAACTGGGGTTCCATGCCCATGCCCGCCAATGACCCGAACGGCACCAAGCAAACTGATATGAGGGGGCTGGTCCGGTTCATACTGTACCAGGCAAACTGACCCTCAACGGGGCATGAAATATCATGCCCCCACGAACTGGCTTCAGTTGTTGCGCTGTCCCAAATTGACAAGCGGAGAAGTGCTACGGATAATTCGTCGCATCTTTATTCTCGTCACGAATCCATCCCATGCGACATGACCAGTCATTCCTGACCTTTGCCGTTTTATGCGCCGCCACGCTCGTTGCCTGCAGCAAATCTGAAGCTCCTCCTGCCGCACCCGCCGCCAGTGAATTAGTGGTGAAGATCGGCGCAGCTGCCCCGCTTACCGGGCCACAGGCGCATATCGGCAAGGACAATGAAAATGGGACGCGCATGGCAATCGAGGATGCCAATGCCAAAGGCGTGACCATAGGCGGCAAGAAAGTGCGTTTCGAACTGATCAGCGAGGACGACCAGGCCGATCCCAAAACCGCGACCATCGTGGCGCAGAAACTAGTGGACGCCAAGGTGAACGGCATCATCGGCCACCTCAATTCCGGCACCTCCATCCCCGCATCCCGAATCTACAGCGACAACGGCATCCCGCAGATTTCCCCCTCCGCCACCGCCGTCGCCTACACTGCTCAAGGCTTCAAGACCGCCTTCCGCGTGATGGCGAACGATGGTCAGCAAGGCAAGGTGCTGGGCGAGTTCGCAACGAAAAATCTGGGCGCTAAGAAAATCGCGGTGATAGACGACCGCACCGCCTACGGGCAGGGGCTGGCGGACGAATTCGCCAAGGCAGCACAAGCTGTCGGCGCGCAGATTGTGGCGCGCGAATACACTAACGACAAGGCGGTGGATTTCACCGCCGTGCTGACCTCGATCAAGGGCAAGCAGCCCGACCTGCTGTTCTTCGGCGGCATGGATCCGCAGGGCGTGCCGCTGCTCAAGCAAATGAAATCGCTGGGGCTGCCCGCCAAATTCATGATGGGCGATGGCGGTTATACGCCCAAGCTGATCGAGCTGGCGGGCGCGGCTGCCGAAGGCGCCTACGCCTCGCTGCCCGGCGTGCCTCTGGAGCAAATGCCCGGAGGCAAGGATTTCTCGCAACGTTATGAAACGAAATTTAAGCAACCCATCCAGTTGTACGCTCCGTATTGCTATGACGCCGTGAACGTGATGATCGCCGCGATGCAGCAGGCAGGCTCCGCCGAACCGGCAAAATACCTGCCCGCATTGGCGAATGCCGCGCACGACGGCGCAACCGCAAAAATCCTTTTTGACGAAAAGGGCGACCTCAAGGGCGGCGCGGTGACGCTGTACCAGGTGCAGCAAGGCAAGTGGCAAGCCCTGCAAACCATGGGTGCCCAGACCATGGACGGAAGCGCGCCCGCGGCAGCGCACTGATGCATGGGGTAGGGATAGCAAAGCGACACCTTGTGTGTCGCTTTTTATTTATTGCTCGAAAAATTATTTGCCACGGATGAACACGGATGTTCACGGATAAACCCCATGTTTTTATCCGTGTTAACCTGTGTTCATCCGTGGCTGATTGCCGTTATTAATTTATCCTAAAAACAGCAGTTAAATTTGCTGTCAAATGGTGCAAACCCTCTCCCCCAGCCCCTCCCCCGAAGGGGAGGGGAGAAACCTCGTGGAGAGGGTTAGGGAGAGGGAAAACGCCCGTTGAGATAGGGATGCGGCACAGTTCTTTTCATTCAACTGTCGGATATAGGTTTATGGAAATTCTGCTACAACAAATCCTCAACGGCCTGGTGCAGGGTAGCGTTTATGCGCTGGTCGCGCTGGGCTACACCATGGTCTACGGCATCCTCGGCCTGATTAATTTCGCGCATGGCGAAGTGGTAATGGTGGGGGCGATGGTGGCGCTGACCGTGGCAAAGGCTCTTGCTTCTTCGGGTTTGCCGCCGTTGCTGATCCTGCTGATCGCTTTGATAGTCGCAGCTGCGGCCTGCATGATGCTGGGCTACAGCATCGAGCGCATTGCCTACCGCCCATTGCGCAATGCGCCGCGCCTCGCCCCGCTGATCACCGCCATCGGCGTATCCATCGTGCTGCAAAACCTGGCGATGATTTTCTGGGGGCGCGAATATCATGCCTTCCCGCAGTTGCTGCCGAACAATACCCACACTTTCGGCGGCGCGGTCATCAATGATGTGCAGCTTATCATCGTGCTGGCAGCGCTGCTGATGATGGCCGGCCTGATGCTGCTGGTGCATCGCACGCGTCTGGGCCGCGCCATGCGCGCGGTGGCGGAGAATCCTTCCGCCGCCGCGCTGATGGGCGTGGACATCAACCGCGTGATCGCTATCACCTTCATGCTCGGCTCCGCGCTGGCGGCGGTGGCGGGCGTCATGGTGAGCGCGAACTACGGTATCGTGCACTACTACATGGGTTTCCTCCTCGGCCTGAAGGCGTTCACTGCCGCCGTGCTGGGTGGCATCGGCAACCTGCGCGGCGCGATGCTCGGCGGTGTGCTGCTGGGCCTGATCGAAAGCCTGGGTGCGGGCTACATCGGCGATTTGACCGGCGGATTCTTCGGCAGCAACTACCAGGACGTGTTCGCCTTCTTTGTGCTGATCGCCGTCCTCGTATTCAGGCCGTCCGGCTTGCTCGGTGAACGCTTGGCGGAGCGCGCATGAACCAGGAAAAAATATTTGATGGTTTTGTAGGTGCGAATTTACCCGCACGCACAATCCGTAATGTGCGAATAAATTCGCACCTGCAAATGCAGCACAACTTCATGACGCGATGCGGGACACTCCGCCAACCGTCTTCTCCAGAATGAAATTCAACCAAAAATCCAAACTGCTGCTCACCGCGCTCGCCTTCGCGCTGCTGCTCCTGCCTTTCGCCACCGATGCGCTGCTCGGGCGCGGCTGGGTGCGTATCGCGGATTTCGCGCTGCTCTACATCATGCTGGCGCTCGGCCTGAACATCGTGGTGGGTTACGCCGGGCTGCTCGATCTCGGCTACATCGCCTTCTTTGCGGTGGGCGCCTACAACTATGCGCTGCTTTCCTCGCCGCAGTTCGGGCTGCACTGGCCGGTGTGGGCGGTGCTGCCGCTGGGCGCGCTGCTGGCCTGCTGCTTCGGTGTGCTGCTCGGTGCGCCCACGCTGCGCCTGCGCGGCGACTATCTCGCCATCGTCACGCTGGGCTTCGGCGAGATCATCCGCATTTTCCTCAATAACCTGAACGCGCCGCTCAACATCACCAACGGCCCGCAGGGCATCAGCATGATAGACCCGGTGCGCGCGGGCGGGTTTTCCCTCGGCGCAACGCAGGAAATTTTCGGCGTCAGCCTGCCCTCGGTGCACCTGTATTACTACCTGTTCCTGCTGTTCACCCTGCTGGTGGTGTTCGTGTCGCGGCGGCTGGAAGATTCGCGCATCGGGCGCGCCTGGATGGCGATCCGCGAGGACGAAGTGGCGGCGGAAGCGATGGGCATCAACACGCGCAACATCAAGCTGCTGGCTTTCGCCATGGGCGCAACCTTCGGCGGGCTGTCCGGTGGTTTGTTCGCGGGCTTGCAGGGTTTCATCAGCCCGGAAAGTTTCGGCCTGATGGAATCCATCATGATCCTGTGCATGGTGGTGCTGGGCGGCATGGGCAACATTGCCGGTGTAGTGCTGGGCGGCGTGCTGCTGGCGCTGTTGCCGGAAGCGTTCCGCCACGGCGCGGGTCCCGCGCAGCAGGCGCTGTTCGGCAAGATGCTGGTTGACCCGGAGAGCCTGCGCATGCTGCTGTTCGGACTGGCGCTGATCGCCGTGATGCTGCTGCGCCCTGCCGGGCTGTGGCCGTCTTCGGTGCGCCGCCGCGAGCTGGAGGCGGATGACGGCGTCGCGCAACAGGAACAGGAAACGGTGTATGACCGCAGCCGATAACGGGCATGGAAAGCAGGCCAGCCCGTTTCCCTCTCTCCTAGCTCTCTCCCGCAAGCGGGCGAGAGGGACGCGGTCTCGCTACGCGAGTTTCAAGATCAAGCCCTGCTGCAACTGTCCGGCGTGGGCAAGCATTTCGGCGGCCTGGCGGCGTTGTCCGAAGTATCGCTGCACATCCGGCGCGGTGAAATTTACGGACTGATCGGCCCCAATGGCGCGGGCAAGACTACGCTGTTCAACGTCATCACCGGGCTGTACCAGCTCGACGAAGGCGCGCTCACTTTCGATGGCGCCGCCTATGTTCACTGCAAACCGCATGTGCTGGCCGAGGCGGGCATCGCGCGCACTTTCCAGAACATCCGCCTGTTCGCCAACATGAGCGCACTGGAAAATATTATGGTCGGCCGCCATGTGCGCACGCGCGCAGGCATCTGGAGCGCGCTCTCGCGCAACGCGGCGGCACGCGCCGAGGAGCGCGCCATCGCGCAGCGCGCGCGCGAACTGCTGCGCTATGTCGGCATCGAGCGCCCGCACCAGACCTTGGCCAAACATCTCTCCTACGGCGAACAACGGCGCTTGGAAATCGCGCGCGCACTGGCGACCGAACCGAAGCTGCTGGCGCTGGACGAACCGGCGGCGGGCATGAACGCCACCGAGACCGGAAGCCTGAAATCCTTGCTGCAAGCCATATGCGCCAGCGGCATCACCGTGCTGCTGATCGAACACGACGTGAAGCTCATCATGGGTCTGTGCGACCGCGTGGCCGTGCTGGACTATGGCAAAAAAATCGCCGAAGGCATACCGGAAGAAGTGCGCCGCAACCCGGCGGTGATCGCCGCCTATCTGGGCGGAGAGGCGGCATGAATTTGCTGGAAATAGAAAACCTCAAGGTCAGTTACGGCGGCATCCAGGCAGTTAAAGGCATAAACCTGGCCGTCGCACCCGGAGAGCTGGTCGCACTGATCGGCAGCAACGGCGCGGGCAAGACTACCACGCTCAAGGCTCTGGCCGGGCTGCTGCATCCCACGACAGGAATCATTCACTACGCCGGAAAACCCCTGCACAACATTCCCGCGCACCGGCGCGTGCGCGATGGCCTGGCGCTAGTGCCGGAAGGGCGTGGCGTATTCGCGCGCCTCACCGTGGAAGAGAATTTGCAGATGGGCGCATACTGCCGCGACGACAAATCAGAAATCGCTCAGGACACGCAGCGCATCCATCAACTCTTCCCGCTCCTATCCGCGCGCCGCGCGCAACTGGCCGGAACTCTTTCCGGCGGCGAGCAGCAGATGGTGGCGATGGGCCGCGCCTTGATGAGCCGCCCGAAACTGCTGATGCTGGACGAACCCAGCATGGGGCTTGCGCCGATAATGGTGGCAAAAATTTTTGAAATTATCCGCGACATTTCCGCACAGGGCGTTTCCATCCTGCTGGTCGAACAGAACGCCCGGCGCGCCCTCGAGGCCGCGCAGCGCGGCTACGTCATGGAAAGCGGGCTGATTACCCTCTCCGGCGCATCCGGCGAACTGCTCGGCAGCGACGCCGTGCAGCGCGCGTATCTCGGGGGGTGTTGAGCCTGCCTCGTCTGGAAATAAATCTTCAGGAACAGCCTTCCAAGAAGCTGGGCGCGGTGCGTTTGGAAAGTGAATTCACGTGAGTCATCTATTGATCCAAAATAATCCATTAGCCCAAAATCCGTTCGCCCTGAGCCTGTCGAAGGGCCGCACATGGTTCGACATAACCAACGACTTGGCTGACGTTTCTTGGCAGCCTGGTCGGATGGCTAGTAGCTTCATCAGGCTTACCACGAGCGGCCTTTCTTGCCTAATTTCGGCTAATGGATTATTTGGGTTGATTTGATTCCCTATCGTTCTGTGCCTATCGTTCTGTGCATTGTCCGTGTGTGATTTATAGATTACACTCTGCCGCATGATTACTGTGTTGCGATACATCAACGAATCCGGCCATGAAGTCGTGACCGAGTGGCTGCTCACCCTCAACGACAAACAGGCGCGGGCAAGGATCGAAGTACGTTTCTTACGCCTCGCTACAGGTAACCACGGTGACTGCAAACCGCTGCGTGAAGGCGTATGGGAGCTGCGCATAGACTGGGGCGCAGGCTACCGCGTGTATTACGCCAGGGTCGGCGATGCCATCGTCCTGCTGCTGTGCGGAGGCGACAAGCGCAAACAGGATGCGGACATAGACCGGGCCATCCGCTACCTGGCAGATTTCAAAAGGAGGACGAAATGAACAAACTCAAGAAAGCCAGCATCAGCAACCACGATGCCATGCTGCGCGAACTGCGCGCAGACCCGGAATACGCCGCCGAATTCGTCAAGGTCGCACTGGAAGAAATGGAAGACCCGCAAACCTGCGCCGCCGCCCTGCTCGCGCTGCGCACCGTGGCCGAAGCCTACGGCATGGCGAAGGTGGCGGAAGAAGCCGGTATCCAACGCGAAAGCCTGTACCGCGCGCTTTCTCCCAGCGGCAACCCGACCCTGAAGACATTGATGGCCGTGATGAAAGCGGTGGGACTGCGCATCTCGGCAGTACCGGATAAGGCGCACGCATAGGTTTAATTGCGAAGTTGACCCTATAGTTCGGGCCGGGTTGGCGCATGTACTATATCCAGCGCGGATCGGTGTTGATTGTCCCCTATTATTTCTGTTTTGAAAATAATGTGTGCTTGGCACCTTTTCACCTGCCCCTGGAAGACGATTTTTCGGGGGAAGGTCAAATTCATCGTTATTGAAATGCCGCCTGTTCACGTGTAACCTGCCGCAATGGATAAAGGCGGCGATCTTCTCCAGCAGATTCGTGCGGCAGCAAAGAAAAGGTATCTTTTTCTTCCACATGCGCTACGGCAGATGAACAGGCCGGAACGCATGATCAGCACAAGAGAAATCCGCCAAGTAATCGAACGCGGCAAAATCATCGAAGATTACCCGGAAGATGCCAGAGGCCACAGCCCGCGTAGGGCGGAACGCTTGCGGTTCCGCCGAATGGTTTTTGAATTGCGGCGGAACGCCCCGCAGGGGGCTTCCGCCCTACGACTGTTACGGGGTTATGGCCGCTCGCCTGTGGCAATACCGTCAATCTCCCCGCCTCCACAATCCTGTAGGGCGGAACGCTTGCGGTTCCGCCGAATGGTTTTGAATTGCGGCGGAACGCCCCGCGAGGGGGCTTCCGCCCTACACCCACTACGGGGTTATGGCCGTTCGCCTGCGGCGATACCGTCAATCTCCCTGCCTCCCCAATCCATCGGATAAACGCCCGCCTTCACCCAATGATGGAAGGTGGAATACGGCCATTGCGCGACCGAGGCGGCGTGCCCGTGCTTGACAGGGTTGAAATGGACGTAATCCAGATGCCGGGCGTAATCGTCCTCATCGCGGATGGCGTGTTCCCAAAAACGGCGCTGCCATATTCCGCGCTCGCCTTTCGCCGCACGCACGGATGAACGCCATTCGTCCGGCTCCACGGCGCGCACGAAGCGTATCTTGATCGCCTTGATGCGGTTGGAGAAATCGTCATCGCCCGGCGGCAGGGTAATCACGCAATGGATATGTTCGGGAAGAACCACCCATGCATCAATGTGGAAGGGGCGTTCGATGCGGGTGCGCCGCACCGATTCGCGCAATGCATCAATGTGCCTGACCAACAAATCCGAGCGGCGATCCAGCAGGTTGATGGTAAAGAAGTAGGTGCCGCCCGGCACGCGATAACGGCGGTAATCCGGCATTTCTCCTCCTTGACGTTTACGGCGGGCGTTTCCACAAGGGAGCTTCCTCCCAAGATATTGCATCCAGTGTAGGGCGGAACGCTTGCGGTTCCGCCGAATGGTTTTGAGTTGCGGCGGAACCAATCAATCAAACGTCGGACTGCGAGCGCGCCAGCCGCGCACACAGCCCGCCCTGTTTGCGCAAGTCCGCGGCGTGCCGGTTTCGACGATGCGCCCGTGTTCCAGCACCACGATGCGGTGAGCCTTCTGCACGGTGGCATTCAGCCCCTCCTGCACCAGAATTTCGGGTTCCGCGTCCAGCGCGTTGCACGTTTTAGCGCACTAACGGGCATGGCAAGTTTGCCGCCCCTGACAATGAAACTCGCCATGCCTGTTTCCCTGATGGAACCACTAGCCATTCCTCTAGGTTGCCAAAAGGCGGCAACCAAGTGGCTGGTTATCTCCCCAGCCCTCTCCCAAAGGGCGAGGGAGACAAGGTTTCGCTGCGCGAGTTTCACGATAAATACTGTCTGGCCGACCTAGCAAAATGCCTGTGTCGCGCATTCAGTCCGGGTTCATGATCTCTTCAATCGCCGCCAGCGTTTTTGGTGCGGCTTCGGTCAGCACCTCGCAGCCCTCTGCGCCGATGGCCACATCATCTTCGATGCGGATGCCGATGTTCCAGAATGCCTGCGGCACATCGTCGGCGGGGCGGATGTAGCAGCCGGGTTCAACGGTCAGCGTCATGCCGGGTTGCAGCGTGCGCCAGTTGCCGTCCTGCTTGTAGGCGCCCACGTCATGCACGTCCATGCCGAGCCAGTGGCCGGTGCGGTGCATGTAGAAGCGCTTGTAGCCTTCGCTTTCCAGCACGCCATCGAGGCTGCCCCGGCAAAGCCCGAGGTCTATCATGCCCTGCGCCAGCACACGCAGCGCGGCGTCATGCGGCTCGTTCCAGCGCTTGCCGGGCTGGGCAGACATTATGGCTGCGGCCTGCGCCGCCAGCACCAGTTCATATACATCCTTTTGTGCGGCGCTGAATTTTCCATTTACCGGAAAGGTGCGCGTGATGTCGGCGGCATAGCCATCCACTTCACAACCCGCGTCTATCAGCAGCAGGTCGCCATCCTTGAGCGCCGCGTTGTTGCCGATGTAGTGCAATACGCAGGCATTGGCGCCGCCCGCGACAATGGGGGTGTAGGCTGGCGCTTGTGCGCCGCTGCGGCGGAACTCGTGCAGCAACTCCGCTTCGATTTCATATTCCATTTTGCCGGGATGGGTGGCGCACATGGCGCGGATGTGCGCAGCGGTGGAGATGGCGGCGGCGCGGCGCATGGTGGCGAGTTCTTCGCTATCCTTGATCAGGCGCATTTCGTCCAGCAACATGCGCACATCATGAATTTCATTCGGCGCCGTGATGCCGTTGCGCGCCTGCGCCTGCACCCTGGCGCGCAACGCGAGAATGCGGTCATCCCAAGCGGCATGCGCGCCCAGCGGATGGAACAGCGCGGGCTGGTTACCCATCAATTCGGTGAGTTTGTCGTCGAGTTGCGCGATGGGGAAGGCTGCATCGAAACCGAACTCGGTGTGTGCGGCTTCCGGCCCGTGCCGAAATCCATCCCAGATTTCACGTTCCATGTTTTTTTCGCGGCAAAACAGGATGGCTTGCGGCGAAACATTGGCGCCAGGGTTCACGACCAGCACCAACACGGCTTCCGGTTCGTCAAAACCGGTGAGGTAATAAAAGTGGCTGTTGTAGCGGTAAAGATAGTGCGCATCACCGTTGCGCAACACTTCCGGAGCGGTGGGAATGACGGCGACACCACGCTGCATTTTTTGCATCAGGCGGTCGCGGCGTTGTTTGTATAGGGTTGGATTAATCATGGCTGACATTCTGCGATGCGCACAATTGCTTGTCGAGTTCTTCCAGGCGTTGCGGAGTACCTACATCCACCCAGTAGCCGCTGTAGTGTTCGCCGCTTACCTTGCCCAACGCTATCTGCGCGCGCAACAGCGGAGCAAGCGGAGCGGCAGTTCCGCGCGGTATGTGGTGGAACAAAATGGTTTTATAGATGCCGATGCCGCTGAAGGTAAGCTTCGCGGGCAACCCCTCACCCCCAACCCCTCTCCCGCTGGCGGGAGAGGGGAGAAGACGCCCATCAAGCAAATGGAAATCGCCGTTCGGATGATGGGGTGGGTTGTTGATCAGCACCAGATGCGCGGTGTCATTGCTGGCCTGGAGCGCCGCCACATGCGCGGGCAGATGCCCGAAATCGTAGTTGCAGTAGATGTCGCCGTTGATCACCGCGAACGGCTCCTCTCCCAGCAGGTGCAAGGCATGAGCGATGCCGCCCGCTGTTTCCAGCGCGGACGGGTGTTCCGGCGAGTAGCGGATATGGACGCCAAAGCGGCCTCCGTCGCCCAAGGCGTTTTCAAGTTGCTGGCCGAGGTGGGCGTGGTTGATGACCAGATCAGTGATGCCCGCGCGCGATAATCTTTCGATGTGCCACAAGATCAGCGGTTTGCCACCGGCCAACAGCAAAGGTTTAGGTGTGAGGTCGGTGAGCGGGCGCATGCGTTCGCCCCGCCCGGCGGCCAGCAGCATGGCCATCATGGGTTTATGCCTTTCACGTTCGCCCCCTCGCCCGCTTGCGGGAGAGGGTTGGGGAGAGTGAGATGCGCAGCATCATGGTCAAAAGGTGTACCCCACCACAGGTTTTTTCTGCTCCAGCATATCCAGCATGTTAAGCAGCGGCTTGAGGTCAATATAACGTTCGCAGGCGCGGTGCAAATAATCCATTACCAGCGGCAGATCTTTCAGGTAACCCTCTTTGCCGTCGCGGTGGTACAGGCGCGCGAAGATGCCCAATATTTTCAGGTGGCGCTGCACCCCCATCCATTCGTAGTCGCGGTAGAACGCGGAAAAATCTTCATGCACCGCCAAACCGGCCTTGCGCGCTTTTTCCCAATAGCGAATCAGCCAGTCCAGCACTTCTGCCTCCTCCCAGCGGATGTAGGCATCCTTGAACAACGAGGCGAGATCGTAAGTGATGGGGCCATACACGGCATCCTGAAAATCCAGTATGCCGGGCGAGGATAGAAAATTGCTTTTGCGAGCATCCGCTTCGCGGATTGCCTGCTTACCCCACTTCTCGTTAGTTCTTTCTCCCGCTTGCGGGGTAACCAGCGACTTGGCTGCGGTCTTTGGCAGCCTATAACCAGCCACTTGGTCACCGTAGTTTGGTGACTTAGTGGAATGGCTAGTTGTTTCATCCAGAGAGTTAGCGAGAGGGGATTCGATATGCATCAGGTTGCGCGAATGGTAATCGCGGTGCACATACACGCGCGGCTGCGCCAGATTGCTCTGGATGATGCGCCGGAAAACGGATTCCAGTGTGGCAATTTGTTTTTCATCCAGCGCCACCTGCAGATGTTTGCCGATGTACCACTCCGGAAACAAGCGCATCTCGCGCATCAGCAAGGTTTCGTCGTAAGGCGGCAGTTCGCTCTCACGGCTGGAGAGCTGGATGCGGATAAGCGCATCGGTCGCGGCGCCATACAGTTCTTGCGCGTTGTCCGCCCTCAACGCTTGCAGGTAAGTGGTGTTGCCCAAATCTGACAGCAGCAGGAAGCCTTGCTCCAGGTCTTGTGCGTACACATATGGAACATGTGCACCGGCATCCTCGAACAGTTTGGCAACATGCAGAAACGGGCGGCAGTCCTCATGTTGTGGTGGGGCGTCCATAACAATCAGAGAGCGGTCGGGGAAGGTAGCGCGGAAATAGCGGCGGAAGCTGGCATCGGCAGAGGCCGGCGCGAGATCGAAAGCACGGCCAGGAAATTGGCTTTTGAGCCAATCGATAAGCTGCTCTTGGCGTTGCATAAGTTTGCCTTAATCGGGAATTTGTGCGATTTTAGCACCTTAACCTATTTCCCCCGCACCATGCGCTTTTGCCTTAACCCCGTTACTTTTTTCCTGCTCTACTCTTCCATTACGGTAGCTTACGCCGAGGGTGATGCGCTGATGCTGAAGCTTGATAGCGCCTTTATGAACTCGCAGAAAAGCCATGATGAGACGCCTGTTTTTATCTCGGCGCAACAAATGGAAGGTAAAAAAGGAAATCAAATTGTGGCCACCGGCGGTGTCATGTTGCGCAAGCGCGGACAGACGATAACCGCCGATCACATGCTGTACTTTCAAAACAGCAAGGATGTATTGGCCGATGGTGCGGTGCGGGTGGAGCAGGATGGCAACGAAATCCAGGGTCCGCATCTCCAGCTTAATTTGGATACCAATATTGGCGTCATGAAGCAGCCGGCATTTTATTTTGGCGACAATCATGCGCGCGGTAACGCCGACACCCTGTATATGAAAGACAGACAGAATTACGACTTGCGCAATGTCACCTATACCACCTGCCCGGTTCAACAGGATGACTGGCTGCTGAAAATGAGCAACCTGGAGATTGACCGCAACCGCCAGATAGGGACGGCACACAATGCACGGGTAGAGTTCATGGGGATGCCGATTCTCTATGCGCCGTGGATGGATTTTGCGCTCAATAACCAGCGCAAGACGGGTTTTCTCGGCCCGGTGTTCGGCAGCACCGTGCAAGGCGGCAGCGAGGTGACGCTGCCCTATTATTGGAATATCGCCCCGAATCGCGATGCTACGCTTGCGCCGCGCGTAATGATTAAGCGCGGCCTTTTGCTCAACAATGAGTTCCGCTATCTGGAGCCAGCTTACTCCGGCGAGGCGCATCTGGATGTGCTGCCCGGCGACCGGCTCGCCAACCGTACCCGTTCGCGGCTGGCTTTCAGTCATGTGCAGAACTTTGGTCATGGGCTGGTTGGCTCGGCCAACCTCAATGATGTTTCAGATGATGCCTATTTCCGCGACTTGTCCGATACGGTGAGCGGCACCTCGCAAACCAACCTGCCACGAGAAGGCGTATTGTCTTACAGTAACGGCTGGTGGAATACCGCAGCACGGGTGCAGAGTTTCCAGACCTTGCAGGATCCGGCCGCACCGGTGGCGGCGCCATACCGGCGCCAGCCTCAAATCAGCGTGGGCGCGCAGCGCGTGCTGGCTAGGACGAACGTATCGTTTGCCGGAGAATTCGTGGATTTTCGCCATCCCACTTCCATTAACGGGCGGCGTTTGGTGCTGTATCCCAGCGTGAGCTACCCGTTGATCGCCGAACCCGCGTTCTACCTGACCCCCAAGTTCGGGCTGCACAATACCTATTACGCGATGGGAGCAAATAATTCGGGAGCGCTGCCAGATACGTTACGCACCGTGCCTATTTCCAGCCTGGATGGCGGCGTGACGCTGGAACGCGATTGGGATTTGGCTAGGCAAAATTTCGTGCAGACGCTGGAGCCGCGCGCGTATTACGTGTATATCCCATACCGCGACCAAAACCTGTTACCCAATTTCGATTCGGCACAGGCCGATTTCAGCTTTGCCCAGATGTTTACCGAAAACCGCTTTTTTGGCAGCGACCGTGTTGGCGATGCGGATCAGGTGACACTGTCAGTTACTTCGCGTCTGCTTGAGCGGGACAGTGGTGCAGAACGGTTGCGTATGACTGTCGGCCAGCGCATTAGCGCGAAGACGCCTCAAGTGAATTTGGTTACCCCTACAGCCACCACCAACAAATCGGACATTCTGCTTGCTGCTTCCGGCCATGTAACACCTGCATGGTCGCTGGATGGCGCCCTACAGTACAACCCCAACCAGGTGCACAGCGAGAAATACAACATATCGGCGCGCTACCAGCCGGAAGGAGGCAAGGTGCTTAACCTGGGTTACCGCTTTACGCGTAACAGCCTCAGGCATGTAGATTTGTCCACGCAGTGGCCGCTGCCCGGGCGCTGGCATGCAGTGGCGCGCTGGAACTATTCCCTGCAGGACAGCCGTATTCTGGAGGCGTTGACCGGGCTTGAGTATAATGAGAAATGCTGGGCGGTGCGACTGGTGGCGCAGCGGTTTGCTACGGCGACTCAGCAGGTTTCCACAGGGTTCTTTGTACAACTTGAGCTGAATGGCCTGGTAATGGTGGGCCCGGATCCGCTGGCCACGCTGCGGCAAAGTGTTCCCGGTTATACCAAACTGAATGAATCTTCCAGCAACGCGCCGATGCAGGGGCTGCGCTGATTAAATCTTGATAGAAAGAACAAGCAAACATGTTGCGTAACAAGATATTTCAGGCACTCCTGCTGTGGTTGGCTTGCTCGGTAAATACCTATGCCGCCGACCTGCAAAAAAAACCGGTGTCGCAAAAGCAGGTCACGCCGATTGACCGGATCGCCGCAGTAGTAAACGATGATGTGATCACCCGCCACGAACTCGATGACCGCCTAGCCATCGTGGTGCGCCAATTGCAAAAAGGGGGCACGCCGCTCCCCCCGATGGAGGCTCTGGAAAAACAGATTCTTGAACGCATGATCATCGATATGCTGCAAACGCAGTTTGCCAAGGAAACCGGCGTGCGTGTGGACGACAGCCAACTGGACAAAACCATGCAACGCATCGCGCAGGAGAATAAATTTTCTTCGCTGGCCGAGTTCCGCGCCAAACTGGAACAAGATGGTGTGGATTTCAAGAAATTCCGCGAAGAAATTCGCAGTGAGATCATCGCCAACCGCCTGCGTGAGCGCGAAGTGGACAGCAAGCTGGTTGTCAGCAATAGCGAGATTGAAAACTACCTCAATACCCAGGCCAAACAACCGGGTAAAGGCGAAGAGTACCAGTTGGCGCACATCCTGGTGCTGGTGCCGGAACAGGCCAGCGCCGACAAGATTCAGGCCAGCCGGCAGCGTGCCGAGCAGGCGCTGGCACAGCTACGCAACGGCGCAGAATTTGCGCAAATTGCGGCGGGATTTTCCGATGCCAAGGACGCACTGCAAGGCGGCAATCTCGGTTTGCGCCCGGCTGACCGTGTTCCTGCTTTGTTTATGGATGCATTGCAAAAGATGCGCCCCGGCGAGGTTAGCCCGATACTGCGCAGCCCGAACGGTTTCCACATCCTCAAACTGATTGAACGGCACAGCCGGGATATTCCGCAGGTGGTCACGCAAACACATGCACGTCACATACTGATTAAGACCAGCGAACTGGTGCCGGATAACGAAGCCAAAAGCCGCTTGCAGGAACTCAAGCATCGCATAGATACAGGTGCTGATTTTGCCGAGCAGGCCAAGCGCTATTCCGAGGATGGCAGCGCGGCGCAGGGCGGCGATCTGGGCTGGATTTCGCCGGGCGACACGGTGCCTGAATTCGAGGATGCCATGAATGCCTTAAAGGCCGGGAAGACGAGCGGTGCGGTGCAATCGGGTTTCGGTTGGCATCTGATTCAGGTGCTGGAACGCCGCGATGCTGACGTGAGCCTTGAGCAAAAAAGGCAACATGCGCGCATGGCGGTGCAAGCCTTCAAATCCGATGAGGCTTATCAGGATTGGCTGCGGCAACTGCGCGACCGCGCCTACGTCGAGTACCGCCTCGAACAAATAAAATAATGCCGCAACCTGCCCTGCAACTGGCGGTTACCGCTGGTGAGCCTGCGGGTATCGGCCCAGACCTGTGCCTGGAATTGGCGCAGCACGCACATGGACAGGCGCTAGTGGTGCTGGCTGACAAGACCTTGTTGCAACAGCGCGCCGCGCTGCTCGGGCTGGACGTGCTACTGCACGATTATGACCCACGGCGAATCCGGGGGTTTTCAGCCGGCCATCTGTGTGTGCTGCATGTGCCGCTGGCGCAAGCTGTGCAGGTCGGGAAATTGAATCCCGCCAACAGCCCTTATGTTCTCGATCTGCTGACCCGCGCGGTACAAGGTTGCCAAGCGGGCGAGTTCGGCGGCATGGTTACTGCACCGGTGCATAAGGGCATCATCAATGACACAGGCATTTCTTTCACCGGGCATACCGAATTCCTTGCCGGGCAAACACACACTGCGCAGGTGGTGATGATGCTTGCGGGCGGCGGCATGCGCGTGGCGCTGGCGACAACCCACCTGGCCTTGCGCGAAGTGCCGGACGCGATTACTCCCGTATTGCTGGAGAGTGTGTTGCACATTATTCAGCGCGACCTCGTGCGACGCTTCGACATTGCCAAGCCGCGCATCCTGGTGGCGGGTTTGAACCCTCATGCGGGCGAGGGCGGCCATCTCGGGCGCGAGGAAATTGACATCATGATCCCGGTGCTGGACAAGCTGCGCGCAGAAGGAATGAATGTCAGTGCGCCGCTGCCTGCCGATACCCTGTTCACGCCGCAACGCCTGGCGCAATGCGACTGCGT
>FZPX01000293.1_pt1 | contig 21066 bp, 17 predicted proteins | sample 1534791 | NCBI WGS metagenome assembly FZPX01 (sample SAMEA104161951, study PRJEB21768) | metagenome | biome: subterrestrial habitat; feature: phreatic zone; material: underground water | place: France | collected 2016-06-01 | depth 60 m | reverse complement strand
TACCATAACGCGATATTCCTCAATAACGACGGGCAGTTTTATGCTCCGGGGTGACTACGAAATCACGGGAACTTCAGCTTAATGTACCAAGGGTTCACAATGCCCAAAGCCGCTTCAAAGATCTGGTTTGACATGGGATTTCTCACTAATAATGGAAAACATAATCATGCCAAAAATGTCGCCCTAGATGAAGCATTACCCACTCGGAATTTAAAATAGGCGCTTTTCACTTAAGTTGCCGCGTCCATCCAGATCACCCTGACGGTGGCTATCTGCGGCATCGAGCTTGGCGTAATACATGTTGCGGTTGCGTGCAAGTCCACGGTTCATCGACCACAGGCCGGCACTGAGGGGCCAAAGGGCGCAGTGTGTCTGCAGCCGCACGGCACGACCGTTGCCGTCGAGGAACGGATGTACCCATGCCGCTCGGTGATGTGCGGCAGCAATTCTTAGAAGAATGTCGTCCAGAGTTGCGCCTTGCGAATACACCTCATCCATCCGGGCAAGGAACGCTGGCAGGGAAGACCACAGAGGCGGTTCATGGCGACCGATGGCCACCTGCTCTATTCGCAGCACTCCCGGCTCGACGATACGGCCATCGGGCGTGGTTCGGTCTTCAATGGAAAGGCGGCCATAGAGCGCGGCATGCGCCTGCTGAAGAAAAGCAGCAGTCAAAGCTGAGCCGCCTTCAGCCATCCGTTGTTCGAGCTCCCGCTCGGCCTCGATGTGCGCCACCGCCAAGCGCTGCAGCTTAGCCACGTCGGGTTTCTCGGAAAAGTCCCGGCGCAATGCCCTTTCGATATTCATCGGATGCGTGCTTTGGCCCTCTATCCGATTTGAGTAATAGGAATTCATTGCCCGTGCCAACTCGCGCAGATTTGCAATAGTTGCTGAGTGTGCGCTGCCAGTCAGGTGGAGGGATTTCACCACGATCGCGCGCGTGCGCTGGCGCTCCTCATCCAGCCGATTCTGCGGCAAGAGAGGCTCGAACTGGCGCGGTTGCGTGTAGTGAGTGATTTTTTCAGTGGGCATAGTTGCCGGTATAGTTGCCAGATGTATATTGTAAATAACGCATAATAAACAATGTATAATATAGCGAGTAGTTAGTATATATGCAAACCTTATTGCCGGTTATGATGCCGGAGTTGTGGATCGCGGTTGGATACATTCGAAAAACTCTTAACCCACGGCGGGAAACCCCCTGATCATGGGGTGTTCAGCCTCATGCAAGGTTGGTCGGCAAGGGACAAGAACATGCAATTGAGCCTTACCCAAAAACCGTACCATGGGTATTACAGTAAAGTAGCGGGGCCAAACTTGGCCTTGTTAATCCGCAAATTGTCACTTATCGCGAAGGCGACCAAAGGTCATTTTTCACATAACATGACCGAGGGTCATAAATTGGTCGCGTTTACACAAAAACGACAAGATTTTTTGTGCGGTTTCTGTCGGCTGAAAATGTCGTTTTGCGGTAGACGGAAATTTCGTAGTAAATCAGCGTGTTAATTTACGCGTGCCAAATAATCCCAAGTGGGCTCAACAGGGGCACCAACAAAACCTACGCTGTTGAATGGATTCCGAAACTTGGGGTCAATCGGACGCGGTGAGGTAAAATGGCCTTTGGTCTACTTTTCGGTTTTGTGCCCATTCCCTGCTTTTTTCAAAGCATGCGCCCGTAGCTCAGCTGGATAGAGTATTGGTTTCCGAAGCTTACGGTCATTCGGGCGCGATGATGTAAAATGACCTTAAGTCTCTTTTGGGTTTTTGTGACTATTTCTTGCTTTTTTCAAAGCATGCGCCCGTAGCTCAGCTGGATAGAGTATTGGTTTCCGAAGCCAAGGGTCGTGGGTTCGACTCCCGCCGGGCGCGCCAATTTCTGACTTGAGGTCATAAGACTTAAGGTCATCCAGTTGCTCAAAAAAATCGTGGTGACTATTTGGTGACTAAATGGTGACCATTTGGTGACCATGAAAAATATTCAATGTGCGTTTTTTGGCAAATTTGACCACAAGTCTCCGTGACTACATATTCTGGTCAAGAATACTTAAAAACTCAATTTCCGACTTTTCCGTTCTCTTCGCTGGTCGGCTCCAAAATAATCTCCGCATTCTTGTGCCAGGCGCCTCTCGTAGAGCAGCGAAGGGCGGCCATGCATCTCAAATATCCCCCGTAACCCGTGCTAGGCGCCGCACGTTGCTCGCCTTTTCCTCAAGCATTTCTCCAAAAAATACTCCCGAAATGTGCTACCGGAGTTTCTGAAGCCCGGTTTTTTCCGCCGAAAAAACGCATTTTTTATCTGCTAACTTGGTTTCACGTCCACGGAGTTTTCATCGCGGGCGGATCCATCAACCAACCAAAGGAGCATTGCAATGAACCAAACTTATCTCACAACCGACGGGCTTTCCGAGCGCATCCACTACGACCCGAGAACCATCCGCGAGCGCCTGAAAGACAGCGTGCTGATCGAGGGGGTGCATTACATCCGCCCGTTCGGCGGGCGCAAGATCCTCTACATCTGGGAGAGCATCGAGCGCGACATGAAGCTGAAGGGTGGCGCCCTCGCCATTCCCATGGCAAACGGGGAGGTGTGCTATGGCTAGTATTCAGGTTCGCAAAAGAACGAACTGCCTGATCGTCGATTTCTACTATCGCGGCGAACGGTGCAGGGAGCAGACCGCACTTGAAGACAACGCGGCCAACCGCAAGAAAGTGCAGAAGCTGCTCGACCGCATCGAGGCGGAGATTGCAGCGGGCACGTTCGAGTATGGCCGTATATTTCCGGGCAGCAAAAACGCGGAAAAATTCAACCCGACGTCCGCACCAACTGTAGCTCTCAATCCGGTCGCCCAGGCAGTTTCAGAGGCGATGAACCAGAGCACGCCGGGTGTTGCCGGCACGCCGTTGCTCCGTGATTTTGTCGAAACGTGGTTCACCGAGAAGGAAGTCGAATGGCGCCGCTCTCACAAGAAAAACGTCCGTGCCGACCTGGATGGCCGCGTCATCCCGCGTTGGGGTGATCGGGAGGTCGGCCGAATCACCAAGGCGGACATTCTCGCTTACCGTGCTGAGCTCTCCAAAGACCAGGCACGGGGCAGGAAAACCATGCTGTCCAACCGCCGCATCAACATCATAACTAATCTGTTGAGGCAGATCGTCAATGAAGCCGCCGACCGCCATGATTTTCGCACACCGTTCCAGAATATCAAACAGCTTAAAGTAAAACGGACGGATGTTGATCCGTTCACAATGGATGAGGTGAGGCTGATCCTGGCAACCGTTCGCCCCGATTTTAAAAGCTATTACACCGTTCGCTTCTTTACCGGAATGCGGTCCGGCGAGGTGGACGGGTTGAAGTGGAAGTATGTGGATTTCGAGCGCAAGCAGATCCTGGTTCGGGAAACGATAGTGCAAGGCGAAGAGGAATACACCAAGAACGACTATTCACAGAGGGATATTCAAATGTCGCAGGCGGTGTACGACGCGCTCAAAGCCCAAGAAAAAGTGACAAAGGGAAAATGTGACTTCGTATTCTGCACCCGGAATGCCCAGCCGCTCGACAACAAAAACGTCACCAATCGAGTGTGGTATCCGATATTGCGTCACTTGGGGTTAAAAACCAGGCGCGCGTATCAAACCCGCCATACCGCAGCTACCCTGTGGCTGGCTTCCGGCGAGAACCCGGAATGGATCGCGAAACAGATGGGGCACTCTACGACAGAGATGCTGTTCCGCGTGTACTCGCGCTTCGTGCCCAACCTGACCCGGCAGGACGGCAGCGCCTTCGAGCGGCTGCTGCTGCAAAGCGGCGCCACCCAGCCGCATCAGGCTGAAACCGTGGCCGAGGAGGCTTGCCATGAATAATTTTGATGATATGAAGCTGCTGGAAGCATTGCAGGAGCAGATGGGGGAGGAGTTTGCCCCGCCAAGCTTGGGCTTGTTGCCAAGGGTGTTCCGCCTGGTCTCGATCGACCATGAAAAGGAGGGTGAGCGGCAAACCCGTAGCACGGCAACCATCTTCCATGAAAAGACGGCATTGAGGGTATGCTGGGTAACGGGCACTCCCGACACCAGGTTGAAGCCGGGTGAACTGGTGACACCCCGCTGGTTTGGAGCCTCCTCGTACGAGCATGGCGCCATCCGGATCCGACGCCTGGTGCCGATGGCGCGCCCGGATACCTGGGAGAACCTGTTCCATACCGTGCCGCATGGCTGGGTGGAGGACAGGGAGCTCATCGAGCGGGCGGCCAAGCTGGTGGATGCCTTGCCCCGCCCCTACCGCCATCTCCTCAATGCCCTGTTCTGGGAGGGAGGGCGCTTCAGGCGGTTCTGCACCTTGCAATCTTCGACGTACGGGCATCATTCCGAGAAACATGGCAGCCTGCGCCATGCGGTGGAGGTCGCCGAGAGGATGCGGGATCATTGCAAGGCCATAGGGAAGGGAAGTCTGGCCTTGTGTATCTTGGCGGGGTTGCTGCACGATGCCGGGAAGGCAGATGAATACTGCCTGTCACCCGATGGCGAGTGGGTGCCGACCGAGCGTGGCAAGCTCATGTGGCACAAGGCAACCCTCATTGAGTGGATTGCCGTGGCCCATGCAAGATGGAATCTCAATCTGCCCGAGAAGCACTACATGGCGCTGTTGCATTGCCTGATCTCTTCCACCCATGCACCGGATTGGCTGGGTATCAGAAAGCCTGCGCTGCCGGAGGCAGCGCTCCTCTCGGGCATGGAACAGCCATCCGGCATGGAAGAGCTGATGCGGCGCACCGCGCCCGGAGGCGCGGGTTGGGGCTTATATCATGCCTACTCGAATGGTCAGTAAAAGCAGCCTGCCTGTAAACCACAGCGCCCCTGACCGGGGCGTTGTGGTTCCGGTGCAATGGGTGGGCGTTACTTCTTGACGCCGTTCACCGCCGCCTTGAGCGTGGCGCCCGCTTTGAATGCGGGAGCCTTGGAGGCTTTGATCTTCAACGCTTCCCCGGTGGAAGGATTGCGGCCCGCGCGTGCCGCGCGCTTGCGCACTTCGAAAGTGCCGAAGCCGACCAGGGCGACGCTGTCGCCTTTCTTCAATGTGGCAGAAATGATTTCGATCAGCGCGCCGATGCTGCGGTCTGCGTCTGCCTTGCTGCTGCCGGTCTTGACTGCCAGTGCTCCGATCAGTTCTTTGCGATTCATGCGTGTGTCTCCTCGTGGTTTGGGAAATGAAGCGGTGCGGATTGTTATGTATTTTGGGGGAGATGGCAATGGCGACATTGGCCGATGCCGATGTGGATGAAGCATGGCCTATAAGTTGCTAGTCATTGCCATAGGCTTGCAATATCATGCACCGGCTCCGAACACGCCAAGAAACTTAACCAACAACCGAATATGCAGATTTTCCTTAACGGCTTACTCCAAGGCATTCTCTTCGGTGCCATTGGCGTGGCGTTTGCGCTGGTGTATCGCACCACCAAGGTGTTCCACCTCGCCCTTGGAGGAATAGGTGCTCCGTAAAGCAGCAAAAGCAAGGCCCTGAAAACAAAATCGTCGACAGGAACTCGGCCCGAACACGCCGATGGGACAGCGTCGAGCAAGCGTTTGAGCTCAGATTGGGAGTATATGTATGGTACGAATGCGGGGGCGTCAAGCCTCGGAATTCTATGGGGTAGAGGCACCTTGCTGACGAAGCCACGCGCCACGGCAAAGCGATATAAGCCCGATAGCACGTGGTACTTCTTAACCCAGTACGCGGTCACAACTCCCTGGCTGTTTAGAAAGGCGAGCACCGCTTCAGCTTCGATGCTTGCCAGGGTTGCATCGCTGACCGCCCTGCAAAATGATCCGAGCAGAGCGCCCTCCGATTTGAACCGGTGCCCCAAGGCGCGCTTGTGTGAGATGTACATGGAAATTAGCGTCGATAGATTCATAGCAGCCTCCCCAGATCGAGTTCGGCCACTTGGCGCAGGCCAATTAGATCGACTTTGGTATAGCTCAGGGTCGAATTGGCGCTGCGATGACCGAGATGATCGCCAATTTGTTTCAGGGAAAACCCCGATGAAAGGAGATGGCTCGCACAGGCGTGACGCAGACAATGTGCCCCGCGTGGCGACAGGGTGAGTCCAAGGTTGCTTAGACGGGAGTGTGCGATGGGCGTAATGCTCGCCGCCGACAACGGGCGAACGGGTGCGTCGAGCGTCAGAAACAATGTTCGATGACCGCATCTCGGCCTCACGTCGCGCAGGTAACGCAAAATGGCTTCGCCCACGGTGGGCAGCAATGGGTAGCACTGGGTGAGACGCTGTTTCGGTCGCGCAATGTGAATCATTTCTCCTTCCCAATACAGATCGCCCAACTGCAACCCGGCAACCTCGCCGCGTCGCAGTCCGTATTGCGCCAGCAACATCAAGATCGCATGGTCGCGAATATCTGCGGGACTCTCACCGCCAGTGCTGGCAAGGAGGCGCTGCACTTCTTCCCATTCAGGCCCATCCGGGATTCCTTCGCGGGCATATAACCGTGGTGATTCGATGACTGCGGCAATTCCCTTATCACACCAGTCTTGGGCTTCGGCGAAGCTGAAGAAGCTGCGCAAGGAACTTGCCAACGCGGCCAAAGAGGCACGTTCCCAACCTTGTTTGCCCTTCGCCTCGATGAAAGCATCAACATCGGAAATGGTTATTGCTTTCAATGTATCCCTGGATGGGGGCAGTCCAGCAAAGAACCAGACCAAGCGCTCACAACGTGTTGTAATCGTCACCGGTGATAGGCCGCGTTCATCAAGCATGTATTTGGCAAAAACATCGATCAACGCAGTGAAATTGTTCTGCGCCTTGGGGAGCTGTTGAAGGATTCCCATGTGCCGCACCCACTCCGTCGCGAAGTGGATAAACATCTGGCGAGTCCACACTGACTCCTTGGCGCGTATAGCTTGGCGTTTGAATCGTATACGGCTAGGCGTGCTCATCTCCACGGTCGTGATGTCTGGCGTGGCAATCTGGCTGGTGCTGCCGATACCTTTACCCTCAGTCGTTGCTCCTCTGGCGATTGCATCCATCGGCTGGGCGACTTGGATGTGGGTCAGCAATTTGCAGAAGAGGATTTGACTGGAAGATGCTCGCCTTTACCCATATTGCGGCGGGTTGTGCGTCGTCGTTGCTTGTCTCCGGCGCGTTCAACGCGCAACCTTCGCAGGCGATACTGGTGCTCGGTGGCGGAATCCTCGGGAGCATGATGCCGGACATCGATCATCCGCAAAGCGCGTTTGGCAAACGTGTCCTGCCGCTCTCGATACCGATTGCAGCCGTGTTCGGTCATCGCGGTATTACGCATAGCCTGCTCGCAGTTGCGGGCATGTCGTGGGTAGCTTGGTGGTCGCTGCATGATTTGCACTGGCATCAAGGATATGCGGTGCCGGTGGTGGTAGGGGTCGCTACAGGCTACCTGTCTCACCTGGTTGGCGACTGGCTCACCAACTCTGGCGTACCGCTGCTGTGGCCAAGCAACAGGCGCTTCGTATCGCCGCTCAAGTTATGCACGGGTGATCTGCGCGAGTATCTGTTGGCGTTCGGGATGTATGGCTGGTCATTGATGGAATGTTTGAGGATGCTGAGGTAAATAATCCAGATCCAGTGCAGCAGCTCGCAATCAGGCGGCCAGCCTGATACGACCTTATGTGATGGCGGTGGGTGCATGAAGGGTAATAGCGGGGCAATTGCTGTATGTAACATATAAATTGCACATGAACATTGTTCATGTTATCGTGCAAATACGACGTTACAGATAATTTTATCATGCGCCACGAAGATATTGAACGCTACCTTCAGGATGTGCTGGGACTGACGGTCATCGTCAAGCCTTGGGCTGGTGGCGCTGCTTTGCCGTATTTTTTGCACGACGCTTACGAGTTCGCCAGCATTGAGCTTATCGGTGCGCCGTATGTGTTGATGCTGGAACGGGATAAAGCAACCAGCGCCAGCAAAGTGCGCAAGCATCTGGATACACTGGCGCAGGCAAGCGGGGCGGTGGGCATTTATGTGGCGGCGGTCTTGAGTTCCTACGACCGCAAGCGACTGGTCGGGCAGCGCGTGCCTTTCATTGTGCCCGGCAACCAGCTCTATCTGCCCGATCTGGGCATCGATCTGCGCGAGTATTTTCGTCAACGCCGCGAAACACCTGACAAGGGATTAAGCCCTGCAACGCAAGCTTTGCTGATTAGCGCATTACTGCATCCGTGGAAAGCCGAGATGCATCCGGCTGAGTTGGGTGCTGGGTTGGGCTACACCAGTATGACTTTGTCGCGTGCGGTCAAGGAGTTGGAAAATGCCGGACTCGCCTCGGTAGTGGGTGTGGGGCGTGAGCGTTGGCTGCGTTTTGAAGATAATTCACAGGCGGTTTGGCGCAAGGCGTTGCCGCTGCTGCGAGACCCGGTGAAGCAAAGCGTCTGGGCGATGCCTGATCCCGGTGTGCAGCAACAAGCCCGTTTGGCAGGCGAAAGCGCGCTTGCCCATGCCACCTTGCTTGCGGAACCCGTACACCCTGTCTATGCAATCAGTAGCGAGCAATGGAAGCGCGCTCAGCAACTGGGAATGCGCGCTTTGCCGTCGCCTGAACCCGGTGCTTGCCTCTGGCAGATTTGGCGTTACGACCCGAACATCTGTCCCGTTGCCGGATCAGTCGATCCGTTGTCGCTGATATTGAGTTTGCGCAACGAGCGCGATGAGCGTGTACAGCAAGCACTGAGTGAATTTGAGAAAGGATTGTCATGATCAAAGGGCTGGATGTTTTTCGTCGTCACTTCGAACACTACACCGATCGGTATGTGCTGATTGGCGGTGTGGCCGCCACCCTGGCGATGGAAGAAGCGGGGCTGGATTTTCGGGCAACCAAGGATATCGATCTCGTGTTGGTAGTCGAGGCGATGGATGTCGAGTTTGGCCAGCACTTCTGGCAGTTCATCAAGGATGGGGGCTATCAGTTTCGCGAGCGCAGCGAAGGCAAGCCGCACTTCTATCGCTTTCAGAAGCCGACGGATCCGAGCTTTCCGGTGATGCTGGAACTGTTTTCCCGCATGCCTGACGGGCTGGCTTTGTCGGACGATGCTCACCTGACGCCAATTCCCCTTGATGAGGCGGTGTCGAGCCTGTCGGCCATTTTGCTGGATGACGACTATTACGCCTTTATCCTGGCGGGTGCTACCGCGAAGGATGCGATTTCCTGGGTGGGGCCGGATCGGCTGATTCCATTGAAGGCCAATGCATGGCTCGATCTGAGTGCAAGGCAACAGCAGGGCGAAGCTGTCGATCACAAGAATGTGCGCAAGCACATGAACGATGTCGTGCGCCTCTCCCAATTGCTTTCGCCCACAATGCGTATCGATCTACCCGTTCGGGTCGCGGAGGATTTGAACCGCTTTCTTGGCTTGATGTTGCAGGAAACTGTTGACCTGAAGAGTATGGGATTGGGACAAACAAATCTGACGATGATTGTTGACCGCATCCGTGAAGCGTATGGACTCGTTTGAGCCAGAGCGTCCTTGGGTGGCCAACATGAAGGTGGTTGAGTAATTTGCAGAAGCACTGTTTCAAATAGCGGATTAAACTCTGAAACTTTAATTAAGCGAAAATTAATGCCACGTTACAACGCTGAAATATCCGCCGGATCGCTTATGCTCGCCGAGAGCAGGAGGATAGCCTTATTGATGCTGACTCATCCAACCGACATTGAATGGGAGCACGCATTGAAGATCGAGAATATTCTGCAAAAGAACACGCCTGCAACGGCTTGCAGACAGGCGCAATTAATTCGGAAGCGTTTGCTGACGTTAGATGAAGAAGGCTGGAAGCTGATCGCCGAGAGCGAAATGGAAGTGTCCATCCAACTGTTGTTGGCGGCTGCAATCAAGCACAGTCGCTTGCTTGAGGATTTCTTGCGTGATGTGTACGCAAGACAATTGCGGCGAATAGAATTGGTTCTGAATGGTCATTTATGGGATGCATTTTGGGTAGAATGTGCGCATCGTGACGGTGAGATTGAGCGCTGGTCGGCATCCACCAGAAAAAAGCTTTTTCAGGTCATTATTCGAATATTGGTTGAAGCTAAATATCTGGATTCCAGTAGAAAGATGAATATGACCCCGCCCAGTTTGCATCCGACAGTTGTTTCTTTTCTAAAAAGGCACGACGAACTCGATGTTCTCGCGGCTATGAAGGTTTCCAGATGAGCGTATTTGAAGAACGTCTGAACCAAATTATCAAACGACTAACCTCGAAAGAGTTGCTGAACAACGAAGGGTTGAGCAATGAGATCGGCTTTTGGGTGTTCGATTACCCACCTGAGTTTGAGCTTGAAATGCGTTCATTCTTGGCCGACGTTATCGAGCCAGCACTCAAAAAAAATTATTCGCCGATTCGATTTGCCACGGTCAATGTCTTTGACTTGGCGATTAGCCTGCTCGAAGAACGCGGTCTTCTCGATAAAGCACTCGATATGCAGAAAACTCAAGGTGATGACAAAGCCCTTGAATCGTTACGCCGTGTTCTGAAAGAAGACAAATTGGCCGAGAGGCTTGTTTCTCAAGTTGATGTTGATAATCTGGACTTGGTCATCCTGACCGGGGTCGGATCAGCCTACCCAATCCTGCGGACGCACACTTTACTGTCCGCATTACATCCTCTGATGAAAGATACGCCATTACTGATGTTGTACCCAGGTAAATATGACGGCTACTCGTTCCGGCTATTCAACAAGCTTTCCGAAGACCATTACTACCGCGCATTCCGGCTGGTATCCTGACGTGCATTCCAAATAGGGCAATAAATATGAAAATCAGGGAGCTCTTTACCAAACCTATCGACCGGCCAATCAACGGTGTGATCAAGGCCGATCAGCGTGATGCCGAGAGCATTTGGCAAGAGCTGGATGAATACGTTGTCACCAAACAACTGACCGAGTATTTTCGCCGATTTTTCGATGCCTTTCTGGCGGCGGCAGACAATCCAAAAGACCCGGTAGTCTCATCGCGTATGGGTGTATGGGTTTCCGGCTTCTTCGGTTCAGGTAAATCTCACTTCATCAAAATCCTGTCCTACCTGCTGGAAAATATCGAAGCGATTGATCCCGTCACCGGCAAACCCAAAAAGGCCGCTGCCTTTTTCGATGAGCACAAAATCAGAGATGCATTGCTGTTGGCCGACATGCAGCGTGCGGCAAAGGGTAGCTCCGATGTCATCCTTTTTAATATTGATGCGAAGGCTGATAGCAAATCCGACCGGGACGTGATCCTTCAGGTATTCCTGCGAGTCTTTAATGAAAAGCTCGGCTACTCCGGCGACGCGCCGCACATCGCCGAAATGGAACGCTATCTGGTTGGCAAGGGCGCTTATGAAGCGTTCAAAACGGCCTTTCAGGAAAAGAATGGATCGACCTGGAACAAAGAACGTGACGCCGTGGATTTTCTGCGCGATGACGTGGTGCATGCCTTGGCCAAAGCGCTCAACATGACGGAGGAATCCGCCGGACGCTGGTTCGATAAATCCCGTGATGACTACAAAATCAACATCGAAGGTCTGGCAGGAATCATTCGTGGTTATCTGGATACCAAGCCTGCGGCACACCGTGTCATTTTTCTGGTGGATGAGGTCGGGCAATTCATCGGTGACAATACCCAGATGATGCTGACTCTGCAAACCATCATCGAACAACTGGGCACCTTATGCCAAGGCAGGGCGTGGGTCATCGTCACCAGCCAGGAAGATATCGATGCTGCCATCGGTGAAACCAACAAGGCCAAGTCTCAAGATTTCTCAAAAATTCAGGGACGTTTCCATACGCGGTTATCGCTGGCGAGCTCCAATACCGATGATGTGATCAGCGAGCGTCTGCTGTCCAAGAACAAAGTAGCTCACGACGCGTTGCGCGATTGCTTTGAGAAACAAGGCGACATCATCAACAACCAATTGGCTTTTGTTGGCAACTCGGTCTCGATGCGCAGTTACAAGGATACCGCAGAATTCGTGGCCTGCTATCCGTTCGCACCCTATCAGTTCACCTTGCTGCAAAAAATCTTCGAATCTATCCGCAAGGTCGGCGCAACCGGCAAGCATCTATCCAAAGGTGAGCGGTCATTGCTTGATGCCTTCCAGTCCGCCGCTGTGCGCAATGCAGAACGCGATATTGACGCGCTCGTCCCGATTTACGACTTTTATCCGTCCATCGAGAGCTTCATCGACACCAGTGCAAAGCGCTCCATTGATGAAGCGCCAAGCAATCCACTGCTGGAGCAATACGATGTTCAACTGCTCAAGGCGCTATTCCTGATTCGTTATATTCAGGACATCATCAAACCCAATGTCGATAATCTGGCAACCCTCTGCGTGGATCAGATTGATGCCGACAAGCTGGCATTGAAACGCAAGATTCAGGAAAGCCTGACTCGCCTGGAGCATCAGCGTCTGGTCAGCCGCAATGGCGACCTGTGGTCGTTCCTGACCAACGAAGAGCGTGATGTCGCCCGTGAAATCGGCCATGTCGAAGTCTCTGCGGTTGAAAAATCCCGTTTGTTGAGCGAGTTGATCTACGACGAAATTCTGGGAAACATAACCAAGATTCGCCATCGCGAAACCAAGGGTGATTATGAAATCAACCGGCTGCTGGATGGCGCACCCTGGAAGAATGCCAGTCATGAACTGTCATTGGAGATCGTCACGCCCTTGAGCGATGACTATGAGTCGTTGAATGACGCCAAAGGAATTCTGCGCAGCGCGGATCGAGCCATGATACGCATGGCCGAAAGCAACCGGCTCGATATTGAACTCACCCTTTATCAGCAAATCGAAAAATACATTGATAGCCCCAAGGCCAGCTCGGCTGCGGCCCCGCTCAAACGTATTCTTGCCGACCGCAAAGACGAAAATCGCGAACGCCGCACCCGCCTGGTCGAACAGCTCAGCAACGCAATGGTCAATGGCGATTGCTATGCCTTGGGACAAAAGCTACCGTCCAAGGCGGCAGCGCCTTCCACGCAAGTGGATGAGCTGGCCAATTACCTCATCTCCAATACCTACACCAAACTGACTTATCTCAAGGTGCGCCAGCCCGATCCGATTGCCGAGATCAAGGCCATCTTGATGACCAACAGCATCGGACAGCATTCCTTGGTGTTGGGCGGGGAAGAAGGCAATCCACTCGCGCTCAATGAAATGCGCGAATACCTTCAGCTCAAAGCCAGTCAAAGCCGGGTACTACTGTCAGATGTGGTCGATCGGTTTAGCGGTGCGCCGTGGGGATGGAAACCGGATTTTGAAATCGTATTGTTGATTGCCCGTTTGTACATGGCCGGCGAAATCAAGCTCATCACTGACAATTCGGATATTGAGCCAAGCAATGCGATTGAGCCGCTCACCAAGTCCGTGCGCTTCAAGCAAGTGTCCATACTCAAGCGCAAATCAGCTGACGCAGCCCAGATCAAGCGCGCGCGCGAGCTGCATAAAGATTTGTTCTCCAAGATCGGACGGGAAGACGAAGACGGGCTGGTTGCCGACCTTCGTGATAATCTCGCCGAGTGGCAAGGAAAGTTGAAGGAATACTCCCATCTGGCTACCACCAGGCATCACCCCGGCAAACCCGTTATTGACCAGACTCTGGTGCGCATCTCCAAACAACTGGCGATCCGTGACCCGTTTGAATTCGTAGAATCCATACTAACGAATAAAGATGAATGGCTGGATGCCGCCGACGACATTCACGATCTCATCAGCTTCTATAAGACGCAAATTACCACATGGCGCCGAATGCTCGAAGCTCTGCAACGCTTCGAGCCGAATCGCCCTGCACTTACCAAAGAGGGGATGGCGGCAAGCGCATTGCAGCAACTGGAAGCCATTCGCGATAATCCCACGCCGTATCAGCAGATCAATCAGATCGAGGCGTTGATCCAATCCGTGGAAGCGGTGAATACCAAGCTGGTCGATTTCAAGCGCGAGCACGCCTTGCTGTTGCTGGAAAAGAAAATCGCCGAAGTGAGCCAGGCTCTGGATCAAGCCCACGCGCAGGCTGACTTGCGCAACCGTGCGCTGCTGTCATTACAACAAATCAAGCTGGACATCGCAGCCCAGACCAGCATCCCGCAAATCCATTATTTGCAGGAGCAGTCCGGCACCGCGTTGGATAGTGCGATGGACATGATCACCGTGGCCGTGAGTACCGCAGCTAAGGCAGCGTCACAACCCACTGTCGCCAAGTCACTCGGCGATAATACAACGGTCATCGTCAACAGCACACCACAGACACCTCAAACGGTTGCCCCCAAACCCGCCAAAGTCATTCGTGCCGCCGATCTATCCAGCAAATCCTATCTGGAAACCGAGGCTGAAGTAGACGACTATCTGGCCAAGCTTAAAGCCGAATTGCTCGCCGCCATCAACACCGGGCATCGAGCGCGGATTCAGTAAGTACCGCGAATCTGCGCTTGGAATAATTTGGCCTAAGGGGTATGATCATGTAAGAAACGTTAATGAGAATACATACATGAGAACGCAATTGCCTACGCAGAGTAAAGCGACCCCGCTAGTCCGGCACGTTCGTGCGGGCAAGGTCTATCGCCGAGAAGACTTGGTACCTTACTCCTCGAACGTTAATCGTGAGTTGCAGCAGTTGGTTGCTCAGGGCCTGTTGCAGAAGCTGGCTCAAGGTATGTATTACAAGCCCAAGAAAAACGTGTTTGGTGAAGTGCCGCCCAGCGAGAGTGATTTGCTCGCGGTTTTTCTGAAAGATAAAAATTTTCTCAGTTTCAATCCCAGCGTCTATAACTCGCTGCGCCTAGGCACAACCCAGCTCTACAACAAGACCATCGTTTATAACCATAAGCGGCATGGCGTGTTCGAGTTGGATCAGCGACATTATGATTTTCGGATGAAGCCTCGCTTTCCCAAGCCAGCCCAAGTGACGACTGAATACCTGCTGGTTGATATGCTCAATAATCTTTCTGAATTGGCAGAAGACGAAGAAATGGTGCTCGAACGGGCGCAAAAAAAGCTCAATCAGTTCGATGCCAAAAAGCTGAACAAGGCTCTGGTTGATTTTGGATCGGCAGCGACCAAGCGGTTAGTTAACGCCTGGCTATCGCAAGGCTTAGGCACGCTGGGGACTGTGTAAATGAGCGGCGAGAATCTATTTTTGCACCAGCATAAAATATTTGCAGATCTACTCAGTCAAATCGCCCGAACGCTTAAAGTCGATTCCTACCTCGTTGAAAAAGATTATTGGCTCATGCACAGTTTGTGGGCTTTACAGCAGCAAGGCTGGCAGTTTGAACTGAAGGGTGGAACGTCATTATCCAAAGGTCACGGCATCATCGCGCGCTTTTCTGAAGATATCGACATCCGCTTTGAGCCGCCCGCCGAGCTTGATCTCAAGACCGGAAGAAACCACGACAAACCGGCTCACCTTGCAGCACGCAGGGCATTTTTCGACAGTCTGGCTGAGCAAATCTTGATCCCAGGCCTTGCTAAAGTGAGGCGCGATACCAGTTACGACGATGACAAGTATCGCAATGGCGGCATCATCCTCGACTACCCATCCGTCACTGAGAAATTGCCAGGGGTGAAAGAAGGCATCCTGCTTGAAGTCGGTTTTGATGTCACCACGCCCAATTCACCCTGCACCATAAGCTCCTGGGCATTGGATGCTGCCTTAAAGGCAAAGCTGGAAATTATTGATAATCGGGCAGTGGGCATTGCGTGCTACAGCCCCGCCTACACCTTCGTGGAAAAGTTGCAAACCGTCTCCACCAAGTTTCGCAAGCAACAAGAGGACGGCGGTTTTCCCAAAAACTTCATGCGTCATTACTACGATATTTACTGCTTGCTAGACATTGCAGAGGTGCAGGCGTTCATTGGCACGCCTGCATATATTGCACACAAACAAGCGCGTTTTCCCAAAGCCGATAATCAGCACATCGCCAGCAACGAAGCGTTTTTGCTGAGCGACCCCGAAACCCGTGCTCTGTATCAGCGGGAATATGAAAAAACCGCCGCCCTGTATTACACCGGCCAAATTCCATTCGGCGAAATTCTCGCCCGCATCCATCAGTATATCGGGCGGCTCTAAGGCAGAAGCTCCATGAATCATCAATTTAATATCTACCCCATCCCCCACCTAACCTCCCCCTTGAAATGGGAGGAATTCAGTCCCTTCCCCTTCAGGGGGAAGGTTAGGATGGGGGTGGGTTGCTTTGCTTTTGTAGGTGCGATTCATTCGCACATAATCGGTTGAGCGTGCGAATGAATTCGCACCTACAAACCCGCACACGCCATTTAGCTTGACCCATACATGAACAAATCCAAACTCAAATCCTACGCCCCACAAGCTCGCAAGGATTTCATCGCCGCTGTTACCGCGCGCGCCAATTTGCTCGGCTTATCGGAAGCGGGCGGCAAGCTCGAAGTCGCCACCGGCGAAAGAAAAGGCGACCTCGCCATCATCGCCGGACGTGAATGGCCGGTTAAGGTGTATGAGCAGCGCGAGCGCCTGATCAAGCACATCCAGACGGCAGGCTTCGGCCAGACGATGGAAGCCGTCGCCTACACCTGGTTCAACCGCTTTGCCGCGTTGCGCTACATGGAAATTCACGACTACCTGGATCACGGCCATCGCGTGCTGTCCAACCGCGCAGGCGGCATGCCGGAAATCCTCAACCATGCCACCGAGCTGGAACTGCCGGGCTTCAACAAAGCCAAGGCGGTCGAACTCAAGCTGGCGGGCAACAAGGACGGCGAACTTTACAAAATGCTGCTGGTCGCCCAGTGCAATGCGCTCTCCCGCGCCATGCCGTTCCTGTTCGAGCGCATTGACGACGAAACCGAGCTGCTGCTGCCGGACAACCTGCTGCGCACCGACTCCATCGTCGCCAAGTTGGTCGAAGCGATTCCCGAGGAAGATTGGCAAGAGGTCGAAATCATCGGCTGGCTCTACCAGTTCTACATCAGCGAGAAAAAGGACGAAGTGATCGGCAAGGTGGTCAAGAGCGAGGACATCCCCGCCGCCACCCAACTCTTCACCCCCAACTGGATCGTGCAATACCTGGTGCAGAACAGCGTCGGTCGCCTGTGGTTGATGGCCAATCCCGCCTCGACGCTGAAAAGCCAGTGGCCGTATTACATCGAACCCGCTGAGCAGACCCCCGATGTAGGAGCGGCCTTGGCCGCGATAACCCAAGCCCGAATGAATGAAGACGGCGGCAGCCTGAACCCCGAAACCATCACCGTCCTAGACCCCGCCTGCGGTTCCGGCCACATCCTGGTGGTTGGCTACGACGCACTCAAAGCCATCTACCTGGAACGCGGCTACCAGCTCCGCACCATCCCTCGCCTGATTCTGGAAAAGAACCTCTACGGCCTCGACATCGACAACCGCGCCGCACAACTGGCAGGCTTCGCCCTGTTGATGAAGGCCCGCGCCGACGACCGCCGCCTGCTCGACAACCCGCCAAAACTCAATGTGCTGGCCTTGCAGGAAAGCAAGGGGATGGACGCCGATGAAATCATCCAAGCACTCAACACCGTTCGTGCTGAGCTTGTCGAAGCACAATCCATTCGCCAACTGATCGACACCTTTGCCCATGCCAAAACCTTCGGCTCACTGATCCAGATCCCGCCGGAACTGAATGCGCAACTGACGACAATGGCCGAGGGCTTGCAACAGGCCATCCAGAGCAGCGACCTCTATGCCCAGGCGGCAGCACAGGATTTATTGCCGCTGGTGGCGCAGGCGAGGGTACTAGGGATGCAGTTCGATGCGGTGGTGGCGAATCCGCCGTATATGGGTGGCAAGGGGATGAACGCGGCGCTGAAGGATTTCGCTAAACGCTCGTTTCCCAATAGCAAGGCTGATATGTTTTCTATGTTTATGGAGCGGTGCCAGTCATTTGGGAAATCCGCTTCAGAGCTAGGTTTTGTAACACCTTATGTGTGGATGTTTATTTCGTCTTATGAAGATATTCGTTCAAGGCTCATTAGCAATGCAACCATTCAAACACTAATTCAACTGGAATATAACGCGTTTGAACCTGCATGCGTTCCTGTTTGCTGCTTCGTAGTTGGAGGAAGTCATATATCAAACTACATGGGTAGCTATATAAAGCTTTCGGAATTTAAAGGGCATGAGAATCAAGCTCCTAAAACATTAGAGGCAATTAATAATCATGAATGCGGTTGGTTCTTCGAAGCTAAACCTGATGATTTCAAGAAAATTCCTGGGCAACCTTTTGCTTACTCGATGAGCTCTTCTTCAAGGAAGGCATTTGCAGATTTTCCTTCTTTGGAAAGTAGCGGAATTGCAGCCTCGGGGATTCAGACAAGCGACAACGAGAAATACCTAAGATACTGGCATGAAATATCGTACGGTAAATTAGCCCTTGATCTTGGTGAATGTGACCTTTTTCAATTATCAGATTTTTTGTGGATACCGCACAATAAAGGAGGAAAATTTAGGCGTTGGTTTGGTAACAACGAGTGGGTGTTGAAATGGGAAATTGAAGCATTAAAGTCAGATCCCAAGGTCCAATTAAAAAACATGGATGTACAAACACGTCCTGCTGTTACATGGTCACACACAAGTAGTTCAAGCTTTAGCGTCCGTTACAGTCCTTCAGGTTTTTCATTTAATGTCGAAGGTCCAGTATTCATTGATAACGAAGACATATACCGTGGGATGGCATTTCTTGCGTCTAACGTTGCGCTTTACTTTATGGGAATACTTAACCCGACACTTCATTTTTTAGTCGGTAATGTTAAGCAGCTACCATACATTGCAACTGATTTTCCCTTAGAACATGTTAAGGATTGCATAGAAATATCTAAGCATGATTGGGATTCATTTGAGACGTCATGGGAATTTAGGTCTCATCCCTTTGTTTCATTGTTTTCGGATGACATTTCGATTAACTCCTCTTGGAATAGATGGGTGACAGAGGCAAATGAAAGAATTTCCAAGCTGCGAATGCGCGAGGAACACAACAACCGCTATTTCATCGAAGCCTACGGCCTGCAAGACGAACTCTCCCCCGAAGTCCCCGATGACCAGATTACGCTTGCCCGCGCTGACCGCGAGAAGGACAGCCAGCGACTGATCTCCTACGCCATCGGCTGCATGATGGGTCGTTACAGCCTCGACAAACCCGGCCTGATTTACGCCCACGCCGGCAACGTCGGCTTTGACGCCACCCGCTACCAGACCTTTCCCGCCGACGCCGATGGCATCGTGCCGCTCACCGACGAACTCTGGTTCGAGGACGATGCCGCCAACCGCATCCGCGAATTCCTGCTGGCCGTATGGGGCGCCGAGACACTGGAAGAAAACCTGGTCTGGCTGGCGGAAAGCCTGGGCAAAAAAGGCAACGAAACCCCAGAAGAAACCATCCGCCGCTATCTCTCCGGCAGCTTCTACAAGGATCACCTGCAAACCTACAAGAAGCGCCCGATCTACTGGCTGTTCTCCAGCGGCAAACAAGGCGCATTTCAGGCGCTGGTCTATCTGCACCGCTACCACGAAGGCACGCTGGCCCGGATGCGCAGCGAATACGTCGTACCGCTGACCGGCAAAATCCAGTCGCGCATCGAGATGCTGACCAAGGATGCTGAGGCCGCCACCTCCACCGCCGCCCGCAACAAGCTCAACAAGGAAATCGAAGGCCTGCGCAAGAAACGCGTCGAACTGCTGTCCTACGACGAAAAACTCCGCCACTACGCCGATATGCGCATCAAGCTTGATCTGGATGATGGGGTGAAGGTGAATTATGGCAAGTTTGGGGATCTGTTGGCCGAAACGAAAGCAATTTGTGGAAATTCAGAAGATTGAAAGGTGAATGATGAAAACTATCTCGATATTTAATAATAAGGGCGGAGTTGGGAAAACGACACTTACTTTTCACTTGGCCCATGCCTTGGCTGAGATGGGACATCGGACGTTGATCGTAGATTTGGACCCGCAGTGCAATTTAACCATCCTTGGCATGGAGGAAGAGAAACTCCATCAAATTTGGCAGGAGGAAGATGATTTCATCGATGACTTTCAGGGGGCGCGTGAAAAGCTATCGCCCAAAGATTTTGACACCCTCATTTCAAACCCAAGATCGATTCATTTTCTGTTAAAGCCGACTGAAGATGGCGCTGCCGAAGCAGGTAAGCTTTCTCCACCCCACCCGTTGGGAACCAATTTGGATCTTATTCCTGGGCGCCTAACGATGCATCTTTACGAGGATAAAATCTCGGGACGCTGGAGTGATGTCTATCAAGGCGACCCGCTCGCCATTCGGACCATCACTAAGCCGCGAGAGCTTGCGGAGTCATATACTAGGCAACACGGGTATGAGTTTGTGATTATGGACACTTCTCCAAGCTTGGGCACTCTTAACAAAGTGATCATCTCCACTACGGATGGTTTTGTAATTCCTTGCATGCCGGATATGTTTTCTCTTTATGGCATCCGAAATATAGGAAATGCACTTGCCGTATGGAAAAAACAATTTGATACCGTCTACCATTTGCTTTCAGATGAAAAGCGGAAAAACTTTCCTGATAAATTCGTCCGACTACTGGGCTTTACGATTTACAACGCCAAAAAATATTCAGGTTCAAAGCCATGGAATTTAGCAACAGCTCACTACAACTATGCGATGGAAATTCCTGATGCCATCAAGGATTTTATTCGACCAGAAATCCGTGATCACTTAAGTGATGAGACTCTCTCTCACCCGATAGGCGAAATGGCAATCATGCATACCCATAACACGTTGCCGTCTATGGCTCAGCGATATCACTTGCCGATGTGGCAAGTGCCCTCATGCAAGATGCTTGACGACTCTGATGTCAGCACAATCATGGGCAACAGGGCAATCTACGAAAATACCCGCGAAAAATACATAGAGTTTGCTCAAGACCTCTTATCACGGATGAGCGCCCTGAATTAAGGTGAGTAATATGGATAAAAGCCAAACAATAGAAGGCGCTGTCAGCGCTTTTGAAGAGAGATCGGAAGAGCGTCGTGTAGGGAAAGAGTGTAGATCTCGGTGGTCGCCGTATCATTAAAAAAAAA
>FZPX01000297.1_pt1 | contig 21097 bp, 26 predicted proteins | sample 1534791 | NCBI WGS metagenome assembly FZPX01 (sample SAMEA104161951, study PRJEB21768) | metagenome | biome: subterrestrial habitat; feature: phreatic zone; material: underground water | place: France | collected 2016-06-01 | depth 60 m | reverse complement strand
GTTGTATTCTGGAAAATTGCCATGAAGCCGGGCAAGCCGCTCGCATATGGAAAGATCGGGGCTTCCAATTTCTTTGGCCTTCCCGGCAATCCCGTGGCGGTCATGGTGACTTTTCAGCAATTTGTGCGTGATGCGTTGCGGTTGCTGATGGGACAGCAACTCAAACCGACCCTCGCGTTCCATGTCATTAGCGCTAGCCCGATCCGGAAAATTCCCGGACGCATGGAATTTCAGCGCGGCATTCTCAGCCAGGATGAAAACGGCAGATGGATAGTGCATACCACAGGCGGGCAAGGCTCCGGCATTCTCAGTTCAATGAGCAAGGCCAACTGTTTTATTGTGTTGCCGGAAGCACAAGGAAACGTCGAGGAGGGCTATGCCGTCCAAGTACAGCCATTCTAGCCATTTACTTTCAATCTAAAGCTAGCAATGCATGCCGTTTCTGATCCTTTATGCGGCGAAGGGAAGCCGGCGCCAATACAACTCGCAATAACCACCGTAATTCTGGCAGGCGGCCTGGGTAAACGCATCGGCGGCGACAAAGGGATGCAACCATTACATGGCCGGGCGTTAATTGACTGGGTGTTGGATACTATCAGCAGACAGAGTGCAGAAGTATTGCTAAATGTGAATGGGGAGCAGAGCGCTTATGTACGTTTTGGCCGCCGCATTATTGCCGATGAGACCCCAGATTGGCCAGGGCCTCTGGCCGGGTTGCAGTCTGCCATGCGTTATGCGCACCATGATTGGGTTGCGTGTGTGCCGTGCGACACCCCGTTTCTGCCAGATGATTTGATTGCCCGGCTATTTGCCGCCGCCAGCACGGATGCCGCTGAAGCTGCAGTTGCCGTTGTGGAAGGAAAGCGGCAGCCTACCATCGCCCTATATCACAAGAGTGTATTGCCCAAACTGGACGTTTTTCTGAGTTCAGGCGGGCGCAAGGTGAAAGATTTGCAGGGCACATTGCATCTGAGCGAGGTAGTATTCGATAATGCCATTGCGTTCACCAACATTAATTCGTTGGACGATTTAATCCGAGTCAACCAGATTGCTGCGGACGGTTTCGCCAAAATGGCTTGTACGGCAGGTGGAACCATAACCATCAAAGGAAAAAATGATAGAAGCAAACTTGGTCAGAAGTGACGTTTGTTGCGCTTTGCGGTCAATTTCATGTTGAATAAAAAAATAATCGGCTTCGCGGGTTATTCCGGCAGCGGAAAAACAACACTGCTGGAAAAGCTTATCCCATTGCTGATTGCACAAGGTTTGCGCATTGCGGTCATCAAGCATGCGCATCATGATTTTGACATTGATAAACCGGGCAAAGACACTTACCGCCATCGCCAGGCCGGCGCGGGTGAAGTCATGATTATCTCGGCGCAACGATGGGCGCTGATGCACGAGTTGTACGATGAAACAGAACCTATCTTGGAAGATCTTTGTGCGCGGTTCTCGCCCTGCGACCTGATACTGGCGGAAGGGTACAAGCACGCCGCCATACCAAAACTGGAAGTTCATCGCAATGAAACCGGGAATGAGCATCTGTACCCATCCGACCCCCGTATCATTGCAGTTATCACGGATAACAAGGAGCCGCTCCCGTTGCCCACGCTCGATATTGATGCACCGGAGGAAGTGGCAGAGTTTATATTGAATTATTTTTCTTTTACCCAGAAAAACCGTTAACCAAAAAATAATGGAACAGCAAAACCATGAAAATTGAACTGTTGTATTTTGGCCGACCGGGAGAGCGCCTGAATATTTCGCGGGAAACTGCGGATGTTCCGGAGGGGTTATCCACGCTGGCCGGGCTTCTGGCATGGCTGCGGACACGCGGGGAAAAATGGGAGCATGAGCTGGCAGATAACCGTGTGCGTTGCGCGATCAACCAGGAGTTTTCCGGACTGACGGCCAGCATCAACGAACATGACGAAATTGCCATCTTCTCGCCCATCTCAGGGGGTTGAAATGAGCATATCAATACGGGAAAGCGATTTCGACATTGCCTCCGAACTGGCTGCTCTGCGTTCCAGCAGTTCAAAAGTGGGCGCCTTGGTCAGCTTCGTCGGGTTGGTGCGCGATTTCAGCAATGACGGAAAAATAGAAAACATTTTTCTCGAACATTACCCCGGTATGACCGAAAAAGCGCTGAATAAGATTATCCATGAGGCGACGGTTCGCTGGAACTTGCTTGGTACACGCGTTATTCACCGCATAGGCCTGCTCAAGCCAAACGACCAGATTGTGCTGGTGGCAACAGCGGCACTGCACCGGGGCGAAGCATTCGCGGCCTGCGAATTCATTATTGACTACTTGAAAACCGCCGCGCCGTTCTGGAAAAAAGAGCAAACCGGACAAGGCGCACATTGGCTGGAAACACGCGATTCTGACGTGCAACGCATGGAACATTGGCGTAGCCACTCAGCAGGGAAAGCGTCATGACTAATGGCATGACACACTTCGATCGGGAGGGACAGGCGCACATGGTGGATGTCGCCGGCAAGAATGAAACCCGGCGTATCGCAAAGGCTGCCGGCAGCATCAGGATGAGCGCCGCCACGTTGGAGTTGATTGCTTCCGGCACGGCCAGCAAGGGTGATGTGCTGGGTGTGGCGCGCATTGCCGCGATACAGGCGAGCAAGCATACCGCCGGGCTGATTCCCTTATGCCATCCGCTGTATCTCACCCATGTTGCGGTGGAATTCCATCTGGACCGGCAGGGCAGTGCGGTAGATTGCATCGTCACCACGGAAACGCTGGGCCGCACCGGGGTTGAAATGGAGGCCATGACCGCAGTGAGTATCGCCCTGCTGACTATCTACGATATGTGCAAGGCGGTTGATCGTGGCATGGAAATCACCCGGATACGCTTGCTGGAAAAACAGGGTGGGCGGTCAGGGCATTGGCAAGCTGCATAATGACCCCAAGGCATGAAGCTGATCCAATCCCGCGACAATCCTTTCTTCAAAGATCTCGTCAAACTCGCCGGTTCGGCGCGTCAGCGCCGGAATGCCGGGCAAACCCTGCTGGATGGAGTGCATCTGGTTCAGGCGCATCTCGCCTCCGGCAGTAAACCGCAACATTTGTTGGTGACGCAAGCGGCGTTGCAGAATCGTGAAGTGGCTGCGCTGCTGAAAATACTTTCCCGCGTACCGCGCACGCAACTGGACGATAGCCTGTTCTCCGAGCTTACAGAGCTCAAGGCGCCCAGCGGCATCCTCGCGTTGATAGATTTGCCGCAGCCTGTTGCATCAGTTGCCGCTGCCTGTTTTGCGCTGTTGCTGGAAGATATACAAGACCCTGGCAATCTCGGCTCAATGCTGCGTTCCGCTGCTGCTGCGGGATGCGATGCGGTGTTTTTGTCCAAACACTGTGCCGATGCGTGGTCGCCCAAAGTGCTGCGTGCGGGGATGGGCGGGCATTTCGCGCTCAGTATCCACGAGTCCATGGATTTGCCCGCAGTGGCTGCGGCATTTCAAGGTAAATTATTTGCCGCATCGCCAGATGCGAATACCAGCCTGTATGACTGCGACTTGCACGGTAAGCTGGCTTTCGCGGTGGGAAATGAAGGGGCGGGATTATCCGGAGCATTGCTGGCGGGGGTGAGCCGACACATCACCATCCCCATGCCGGGGAAAGTCGAATCGCTGAATGCCGCCGCTGCTGCTGCGGTATGCCTGTTCGAGGCCGTGCGGCAACGACAGGCTACCCGGCCTGCAAAGGCGTCAGCGAGGCCTGATAGCGTTTGAGATTTACCGTGTAGCGTGCGGTATTGGCGTGCATCTCCGCAATTTCTTCTTCGTTCAGGGTACGCAGTACTTTACCCGGTGAGCCTACCACCAGTGAGTTATCCGGAATGACCTTGCCTTCGGTGATCAGCGTGTTTGCTCCGATCAGGCAGTTCTTGCCGATCACGGCGTGGTTGAGGATTACACTCTTGATGCCGATCAGGCTGCCCTCGCCGATGGTGCAACCGTGCAGCATGGCCAGATGGCCGACGGTGACATTGCCGCCGACAGTGAGCGGTGCTCCGGGGTCGGTGTGCAGCACGGCGCCATCCTGAATGTTGCTGTTCATGCCGATGCGGATGGGTTCGATGTCGCCGCGCAGCACAGCGTTAAACCAGATGCTGACGTTGTCTTGCAGGATGACCGAGCCGATGACGCTGGCGTTAGGCGCGATGAAATGCCGTTGCCCGTGCAATTCCGGCGTGCGGCCTTCCAGTTGGTATAACATGGTTATCCCTGAACGAGAGCCGCTGCCCCGGCTTGCGCAATCTGCCCGTCCTGAAACGAACGCACACCGCTGATGCCCAGCCCGCCAATGACCTGATTGCCATGCATGAGTGGCACACCTCCCTCGGCCGGGATAACTCCGGGCAAGGCTAGATGAATCAAACGCCCGTTTAACACGGCATCTTCCGAGATTTTGGTCGGGCGTTGAAAAGCGACAGCGGCATGAGCTTTCTTGATGGCAGTTTCTACGCTGCCGAACTGGGTGTCGTGGTCGCGTTGCAGATAGAGCAGGTGGCCACCATCATCCACCACCGCAATCACTACACGCCACTCATTTTTTTGTGCTTCGGACTCGGCGGCGGCAGCGATGCGCTTGGCATCCGCAAGGGTGAGCACAGGTTTGCTGTTTGATTCGGCGGGCGGCGCAATGCTTGCCACGATCAGTGTGCCGCCAGCGCGTTGAATATCCGGTCACGGATGGCATCCACGCTGCCAATGCCGGGAATGTTAATGCAGTGCGGTGCGCGCGCATCGCCGGTTTTTGCCCATGCGGAGTAAAACTCCACCAGCGGGCTGGTCTGTTCGTGATAGACCTCAAGGCGCTTTCTTACGGTATCTTCCTGGTCATCCTGACGTTGCACCAAATCTTCGCCGGTGATGTCGTCCTTGCCCACCACCTTGGGGGGGTTGAATGTCACATGGTAAGTGCGGCCGGAGGTGAGATGTGCGCGGCGCCCGGCCATGCGATTGATGATGTCGACGTCCGGGACTTCGATTTCCACCACAAAGTCGATATCAATACCGGCGTCCTTCATTGCCTGAGCCTGCGGGATGGTGCGCGGAAAGCCATCGAACAGAAAACCGTTGGCGCAGTCAGCTTCCTTGATGCGCTCATTGACCAGGTCAATGATAATCTTGTCCGATACCAGCTTGCCCGCGTCCATCACTTTCTTGGCCATGACACCAAGCGGGGTGCCCGCCTTGACTGCGGCGCGCAGCATGTCACCGGTGGAAATCTGCGGGATGTTGAATTTTCCCTTAATCAGATTGGCTTGAGTGCCTTTACCGGCGCCGGGTGCACCGAGCAGTATGAGTTTCATGGTGTGCTCCTTGATTGAAGATGGGGATTATACGTTTGCATCAAACAGTTTGCGCGCAGCTTGTAAGTCTTGCTCGGTATCCACTCCGCCGGGCGGAATCTCTGCGGTGACAGCAACACCAATCTTGTGCCCGTGCCATAACGCGCGCAATTGTTCTAGAGCCTCGAATTGTTCGATGGCGGCGGGTGCAAGTTGCCGGAAGATGCGCAGGAAACCGGCGCGATAAGCATAGATGCCGATGTGCCGCAGCGCTGTGAGATTATCCGGTAAAGGTTCTCCCGGGGAAGGGGTGTATTGCGCGAACGCATCGCGCGGATAGGGAATCGGCGCGCGGCTGAAATACAGCGCATTGCCCTGCTTGTCCAGAACCACCTTGACGATATTGGGGTTGCGCATCGCATCCGCATCATGGATGGGGTGGCAGGCAGTCGCGATGGCGCACTCCGGGTGGTCGTGCAGATGTTGCGCCACGGCGCGAATCAGCGCGGGTGGTATAAGCGGTTCGTCGCCCTGCACGTTGACCACGATGGTATCGTCCGGCCAGTTGTGTTGCTCCACCACCTCGGCGATGCGGTCGGTTCCGCTGGCATGGTGCGCGTGGGTCAGGCAGGCCTTGAAACCATGCTCGTGGATGGCGGTCATGATGGCTTGGTGGTCGGTGGCGATCCAGATTTGCTGAGCGCCGCTTTTCGCTGCTTGCTCGGCAACCCTTACAACCATCGGCTTGCCAGCGATTGGCAGCAGTGCTTTGCCGGGCAGGCGGGTGGAGGCGAAGCGCGCCGGGATGACGACATGGAAAGCGAGCATCAGAGTTTTTCGACTTCTTCCGGCGCCAGCACACGCGCTTCATCTGCCAGCATCACGGGGATGTCGTCCTGGATTTTGAAGGCCAGCCGATCCGCTTTACAGATCAATTCCTGCTCGGTTTTGCGGTAAACCAGCGGGGATTTGCACAGCGGGCAAACCAGGATTTCAAGCAATTTGGCGTCCATTCCGGGCGATCCTTTCCAGTATGTGTCGGGTGAGCGATGGGTCAACTTGCGCGTCCACGCGCAGCACCCAGCATTTTTTTGTGGCAAACGGGATGCATTTTACCGCATCTTTTTCCGTCATGAATATCGCATCGGCATTGGCATAGTCTAAATCCTTTTTCGTGTAGCGGTGGTGGTCCGGGAAGGGATGGGTTTGCACCACCAGACCAAGATGGTTGAGATGTGCAAAAAAGCGCTGCGGGTGGCCGATCCCGGCGATGGCGTGCAGGTGCTGGCCGTGAAAATCGGCGGCATAAGCCGGGGTGTCCGGGTTGATCAGATTGTAGAAGCGTGCGCCGTGCAATTGCATGGCATATTCGCCTGCAGCGGGTATTCCGCCATTCACGACCACCGCATCCGCTTCGGTCAGGCGCGATGGCAGTTCACGTAACGGTCCGGCAGGAAGCAGGAAATCATTGCCAAAACGGCTCACTCCATCCACTACCACGATTTCAGCATCGCGCCGCAAACGGTAATGTTGCAGGCCGTCATCGCTGAGCAAAATATCGCATTCCGGGTGGGCGCGTAATAATTCGCGTGCGGTAGCGGGGCGGTCTCGACCGACCCACACCGGGCACAGTTTGCGCTGCGCCATCAGCACGGCCTCATCGCCGACCGCGTCCGGGTGGCTGGATGGGTGCACGGTTTGCGGAGAGGTGGCCTGGCTACAATAGCCTCGGCTGATAATGCCGGGATGCCAGCCGCAATCGAGCAACTGCTGCGCCAGCCAGAGCGTAAGCGGGGTCTTGCCGCTACCGCCGACAGTAATGTTACCCACCACGATGACGGGGACGGGGAGTTTTACGCTGGTCAGAAGACCGTTGCGATAAAGCGCGCGGCGTGTGGCTACCAGCAGGCGAAAGATGAGGCTGACAGGCAGCAGAATAAGGTGTAGCGGGGAAATGCGGTGCCAGTAATGTTGCAGCCAGTGCATCCGTTATTTTTGGTTGGTAGTAAAGGTAATGCGGCCATAACCTGCGAGACGCGCGGCTTCCATGATGTTAATCACAGATTGGTGGGGCGCCTTGGCATCCGCGTTGATGATGATGGTGGGGTCTTTTTGATCGCCCGCTGCCTGCCGCAAGGCTTGTGCCAGTTCTTCGGTATTAGTGAATTTTGTAGCTGTGTTGTTTACGGCATAATGTTCGGTAGTGTCTACCGAGACAGTGATCTGACTGGGCAATGAGGCGGGCTGTTCGCCGTTAGCCTGCGGCAAATTGATCTGCAATTCGGAGAACTTGGCGTAACTGGTAGTGACCATCAGGAAAATCAGGATCACCAGTAATACATCTATCATCGGAATCAGGTTGATTTCCGGTTCCTCACGCATGCGCCAGCGCTGAAAGTTCATATTGGGTTCCTAGCTCCTGCGCGTGCCATGCACGATTTCCACCAGCTTGATCGCTTGCTGCTCCATCTCGATAACCAAACTGACCACTTTGGCGCGGAAATGGCGGTAAAAAATCATGCTGGGTACGGCCACGATCAGGCCGTATGCGGTGTTATATAGCGCCACCGAGATGCCGTGCGCGAGGATGGCTGGAGTGTTGCCGACAGCGGTTTGCGCGCCGAAAATTTCGATCATTCCGACTACCGTGCCGAACAGGCCGAGCAATGGGCTGATCGAGGCGACCGTGCCCAGGGTAGTCAGAAAACGCTCCAATTCGTGTGCGGCAGCGCGCCCCGCCTCTTCGATGGAATCTTTCATTACCTCTGGTGAGCTTTTGGCGTTCTTCAATGCTGCGGCGAACACACGTCCGAGAAGGGAATTTTCCGCCAGGCGGGATAACATGGCATCGCTGACGCCACGCTGTTTGAGTTCCTGTACAGTTTCGTCGAGCAATCTTGGGGGCGCTATTTTCTTGTTGCGCAGAAATATCAAGCGTTCCGCAATCACGGCGACTGCAATCACTGAGGTTATAATCAACAACCAGATGGGCCAACCGGCAGCTTCTACGATAGCGAACACGACTTCTCCAAACATGCTTAAATTATGCAAACTCGGACTGTATCTTGTCGAACCTTTTTGAGCAAGATTTCTCCTGCAATAATCTTATGGTGTTAAACCGGAGCGGCATGGTAGAAGCAATTTTTTTGTGCACAGGAACTGTGGATAACTTTGTGGGTAAGAAGTATGGACTGGTGCTTAACCCCTTAACAGATAACCTTTTTTGCTCCGCCGCTTAATTTTTGAACTTTAATAAAATTTAATAAAAACAATTAGATACTGTAAGTAGGCGATATTCTGGTGTGGCGCCTTGCGGCAAAGTGGCGCAGTTCCTTGAGTTGTGGATTATTCTGGAATGTCAATATGTCTTTCGGCCTAGTTTCAAATGAAAAAAATCGCGTGTTCAGCGTGCGCGAGGTCAACTATGCAGCCAAGCAGTTGCTGGAAAACGGATTGCCCCTTCTTTGGGTGCATGGTGAGATTTCCAATTTTGTCAGCGCGGCTTCCGGGCATTGGTATTTTTCCCTGAAGGACGAACAGGCGCAGGTGCGTTGCGTAATGTTCCGCAACAAAAGCCAATACCTCGACTGGCAGCCGAAGAACGGCATGCAGGTAGAAGTGTTGGCATTGGCTACGCTGTATGAAGCGCGCGGCGAGTTTCAATTAACATTGGAGCAGATGCGCCCTGCCGGGTTGGGTGTGCTGTATGAGGCATTCGAACGGCTCAAGCGCAAGCTGGAAAACGAGGGATTGTTCGATGCCGCGCGCAAACGCACGTTCCCGTTCCTGCCGGCGCAAATCTGCATTGTCACGTCGCCGCAGGCCGCCGCGTTGCGCGATGTCCTGACCGCGCTGTCCAGGCGTATGCCGGGCATCCCCGTGGTGCTGTATCCCACGCCGGTGCAAGGGGAGGGCGCCGCGCAAAAAATTGCGCAGGCCATCCGGCTGGCGAATGAGCGCGCGGAATGTGATGTGCTACTGGTGTGCCGGGGCGGTGGCAGCATTGAGGATTTATGGGCATTCAATGAGGAAGTGGTGGCACGGGCGATTGCCGCAAGCAAAATTCCGGTGGTGAGCGGAGTAGGGCATGAGACCGATTTCACCATTGCCGATTTTGTCGCGGATCAGCGCGCCGCCACGCCCACTGCGGCGGCGCAACTGGTGGTGCCGGAGCGGCAGGAATTATTGCGGCGCTTGAGCCATGCCGCACAGCGCCTGATGCGCGGCAGGCAGCGCCAAACCGAGCGTGTGATGCAGCAGCTCGATTTCTTGCAGCGGCGCCTGGTGCACCCGGCGCAAAGGATGCAGCAACAGGCGCAACATCTCGGCCAGCTGCGGCAGCGCCTGTACAGGGCACACCCGGATTTCGTGCAACTCGGCGCACGGAGCGCAGAGCAAGGACGCCGCATGCTGGAGGCCATGCAGCGCACCTTGGATCGCCAGAATGTGCGCCTGCACGGCTTGCGGCAGCACCTGCTGCACCTCGATCCGCAACAGGTGCTGGCGCGCGGCTACAGCATGGTGCGCGATGAATATGGCGGCATTGTTTCGGATAGCACCGGATTGTCTGTCGGGGCGCGCCTCGACATCACTTTTGCGCGCGGTTGGGCGCGTGCCGAGTTGAAGGAAAAGGGAGGGGCCGGTTAACTTGAAAAAGCAGGTAGGTGCGAATTTATTCGCACCTGTGAACCCAGCAACTGCTTTTTCTGAGGTTAAGCAATTTGGGTTAAAATCCGCGCCCGCACAAATTAACCGGAAACGCCCGTATGAAGTTATGGAACATCTGAACAAACCCTGCGCTGGCGTATCAACTTCCCGGCGCTGGTTTTGGCTGCTGCTGGCAGTGGTGATCATCTGGTTCGGCAATATCGAATACCGCAAGCTGATCAAGCCGGACGAAGGACGCTATGCCGAAATTCCGCGCGAGATGGTGGCCAATGGCGATTGGGTCACGCCGCGCCTGAATAACCTGAAATACTTCGAGAAGCCACCGTTGCAATACTGGGCAACGGCTACCGCTTATACCGTGTTTGGACAGCATCAATGGACATCGCGACTATGGACCGCGTTAACCGGTTTTGCCGGGTTGTTGCTGGTGTGGTATGCCGGAGCACGTTTATTCGGGTGCGCAGCCGGACGCTATGCCGCAGTGTTGCTCGGCGGCAGTTTGCTGTATACGCTGATGGCGCACATCAACACGCTCGACATGGGCGTCACATTTTTTATCACGTTAGGTATTGTCGGCCTGCTGCTTGGGCAACAGGCGGAGAGCGATGCACGCACCTGCCGCAACTGGATGTATTTGGCATGGGCCGCTCTTGGTTTGGCCGTGCTGAGCAAGGGGCTGATGGGGCTGGTGTTGCCGGGCGCGGCGCTGGTTATTTATTCCGTGTTGCAACGCGACATTACCGTGTTGAAGCGTATGCACTGGGGCGCTGGATTGCTGCTGTTCCTGCTGGTCACCGCGCCGTGGTTCTATCTGGTGATAAAGGCCAATCCGGAATTCTTCCAGCGTTTTTTTATCTACGAACACTACACGCGCTTTACCACCAAGGAACACGGCAGGTATCAACCGTGGTACTACTTCATTCCTGTCCTGTTGCTCGGCATGTTGCCGTGGACTATTCTGATGTTCGACACGCTGGCGCGCACTTGGAAAAATACTGTGCGCGTTGATAAAGTTTTCAGCCCGGAGCGTTTCTTGTTGATCTGGGTAGTGTTTATCTATGCGTTCTTTTCAGTATCCGGCTCCAAGCTGCCGTCCTATCTGCTGCCGATGTTCCCGGCTTTGGCATTGCTGATGGGGAAGCAGGTGGCCGAAATGAACGAGCGACGGCTGTTCTGGTTGATAGCCCCGATATTGCCGCTGGTGGCGTTGGGGCTGGGGTTTGCACCTTTCACGGCGCGGCTGGCGGATACGCCGTTGCAAGTGCAGATGTATGGTGAATACGCCAACTGGCTGGTGGCGGCGGCGCTAATCTGGTTGCTGGGCATGGTCAGTTCGCTGGTTTTGCTGCGCCGCCACAAAAAGCTGGTGGCGGTGCTGGTGTTGGCGTTGAGCACTTTGCTTGCCGCACAACTCGGCACATCCGGCTATAACACCATAGCGAAGGAACGCTCCGCCTACCTCATCGCCGATGCGATACGCCCTTACGTCAAAGCGGATGCACCGTTTTATTCGGTGGCTGACTACGAACAGACCTTGCCGTTCTATCTGAAGCGCACCTTTACCCTGGTGCAGTATCAGGATGAAATGGCATTCGGTATCACGCAGGAACCCCAGCGCTGGGTACCGGATATCGCCAGCTTTGTGACGGCATGGCAAGCACAACCGGCAGCGTTTGCGATCATGCCGGTATATATGTATAAGCAACTCAAGCAGCAGGAACTGGCGATGAAAATTATTTACGAAGATAGTCAAAACATCGTGGTGAGCAAGCCATGAACCTGATCAGTTTTGGACTAATCTTCACCGGTGTAATGCTCAACGCTGCCGCGCAAATATTGATGAAGGCCGGCACCAATGCGGTGGGCCATTTTGAGTTCAGCAGCGAGAACATCCTGCCGATAGGCTGGAAACTGGCGACCGAGTGGCATATCGTCGCCGCGCTGTTTTGCTATGCCCTAAGCGTGGTCATCTGGATACTCGCACTGTCGCGTGTGCCCGTCAGCATTGCCTTCCCGTTGCTGTCAATGGCTTATATCGTGACTGCCGTGGCTGCCTGGTACTTGCTGGGCGAAGTCTTAAGCCTGACCAAACTGGCCGGCATCGGTGTGATCATTCTTGGCGTGATTATTATTTCGCGGGCATAACCAATAGCCGCCATTCCCGCGCAAGCGGAAATGGCGAGTTTATTGAAGTTTTTATACGGACATATCCATGAGTAATTTTCTTCCTTTTTCCCGCCCTACTATAGATGAAGCCACTATCTCCGCAGTGGGTGAAGTGCTGCGCTCCGGCTGGATTACCAGCGGCCCCAAGGTGCAGGAATTCGAGAAGCAGCTTTCTGCATACTTCGGCGGACGTCCGGTGCGCACCTTCAACTCCGGCACTTGTACCATGGAAATTGCCTTGCGCGTTGCGGGCATCGGCGCGGGCGACGAAGTCATCACCACGCCGATTTCCTGGGTGGCCACCGCGAATGTGATCCTCGAAGTCGGCGCAACGCCGGTGTTCGCCGACATCGATCCTTTCACGCGCAATATCGATCTCGACAAGGTTGAAGCCGCCATCACACCGCGCACCAAGGCCATTATCCCTGTGTATCTGGCGGGGATGCTGGTGGATATGGACAGGCTGTATGCGATTGCGTCCAAGCACAAATTGCGCGTAGTGGAAGATGCCGCACAAGCCATCGGTTCGAGCTGGAAGGGTAAGCCTATTGGTTCATTTGGCGGCTCGTCCGGCGATTTCGTCTCGTTCAGTTTTCAGGCCAATAAAAACATCACTACCTCCGAAGGCGGCTGCCTGGTGTTGAACAATGAAGAAGAAGCCAAGCTCGCGGAAAAATACCGGTTGCAAGGCGTCACTCGCAGCGGCTGGGACGGCATCGAAGTGGATGTGCTGGGCGGCAAATACAACATGACCGACATCGCAGCCGCAATTGGCCTGGGCCAGTTTGCGCAACTGGAGGCCATTACCGCGCAACGGCGCAAACTGGCGCGGCATTATTTTGCCACGCTCAGTAAAGATTTCGAGGCGCAAACCGGCGCGCAACTTCCTCTGGCGGATTTCGAGTCTACCAATTGGCATCTGTTTCAGGTCGTGCTGCCGGAGCGCATTATCCGTGCCGACTTCATGGCGCGGATGAAAGATAGAAACATCGGTGTCGGCTATCACTACGCGCCGATCCACCTGTTCAAACTGTATCGCGCACTGGGTTTCAAGGAAGGCATGTTCCCGGTCGCCGAACGCGTCGGGAAGCAGATCGTCTCGTTGCCGATGTTCTATGCGATGAATGAGGGTGATGTCGAACGGACTTGTGCGGCGATGCGAGAGGTGCTGAGGTAGGGAGCAACGCATAGCGGTTAAGCAAAGGGGGGGCACAAAATCGTGCCCAGCCACATTTTAATTTCGTTTCATCATGTCATGCTGCGATAATCAGTGCGGTAGGATGGGTGGCAACAAAGTTACGCGATTCTCTACGCGGTGAACCGCGTGAGAAATCGTCAGAATTCAGTGATCCCATCATTTGATTTTTGTTGCCACTCTGCCACGGGTATGCGGGGCATGTTGCGTATTTACCGGGTTACCGGGCGAGTTAGGATGTGGAATTGGAGGCGGGGGTCGGAATCGAACCGGCGTCTACGGATTTGCAATCCGCTGCATAACCATTTTGCTACCCCGCCGTACTGAAAGTTACCGGGAGCGGAAAATTAAGGGAAAGCAAAGCGCTTTCCCATAAAATTGGAGCGGGAAACGAGACTCGAACTCGCGACCTATACCTTGGCAAGGTATCGCTCTACCAACTGAGCTATTCCCGCAAAAAACGAAGTTCGCATTATAGGGATATAGAAAGCAGTGTCAAGAAAAACGGTGTAGATGCACTTGATACAGGCAGTCATGTCTCCGCCACTATGAAGGGTATCGCTGTATAATCGTCCAATGAGTGATGAGTCCTTTGACTCATACATATCAACCTTGCTCCATCATGCCCGGGTGGTGAAATTGGTAGACACAACGGACTTAAAATCCGTCGCTTGGGTAAAACCAGCGTACCGGTTCGATTCCGGTTCCGGGCACCATCAGCTAGTTTTTTACAATCCAATAAAGTCCACAAAACCCGCATGAATAAACGCTTGCGGGCTTTTTGTTGTCCAATGTAATGCAGTAACATCCCTTGCAATCCGCCTCAAAATGCAGTAACTTTTGCAGTAACTCGCCTTGTTGCTGCTTTTTATTTGGAGAGTTACTGCATTTCACTTGAGGAGTTACTGCAATGGCGCGACACATAATCAAGGCGGACGTGACGATCAAGAACGCTAAACCCAAGGCGGCTGTGTACCGCTTGAGTGATGGCGATGGGCTTTATGTGCTGGTCAAGCCGGATGGCGCGAAGTGGTGGCGCTTTGATTACTCCATTGGCGGCAAGCGCAAAACCCTTTCTTTGGGGGTTTACCCAGACACCACATTGAGTGCGGCGCGGAAGAATGCCAACGATGCGCGCGAACTGGTAGCGGCGGGAACAGACCCCAGCGATATTCGCAAAACCGCAAAGCAGGAGCAGGCGAAGCGGCTGGAAGCCGAACGGCGGATAGATGAAGGGTTGCCTGCTGCCGGTTCGTTTGAAGAGGTTGCGTGGGAATGGGCGACTGTCCCAACGGACAGGCGATCCGACAAGCAGACGGAAAGAATTATCGGCTGGATGGAAAAGGATATTTTCCCTTGGCTGGGGAATCGCCCGATAAATGAAATCACCACGCAGGAAATAGATGCAACCGTCCAGCGCATTGTGGACAGGGGCGCACTGGATATTGCCCGGCGCACCCTTTGGAACTGTGGCCGGGTATTCGGCTATGCCGCCAAAAAAGGCTATTCGCAAGGCGACCCGACCGCGCGCCTATCCGAATACATGCCCAGCAAGAAAGTGGAACACCACGCCGCCATTACCGACCCCAAGGCGGTAGCGGGGCTGCTGCGCGCCATAGATGGCTATGAGGGCTATTTCGTTACCAAGTGCGCCCTGCGCCTTGCCCCGCTGTTCTTTGTGCGCCCCGGCGAACTGCGCAAGGCGGAATGGACGGAAATTGATCTGGAAAAGGCGGAATGGAACATACCCGCCGAACGGATGAAAATGCGCGAACCGCACCTTGTCCCCCTATCCACTCAAGCAGTGCAACTCCTGCGCGAACTTCACGCGCTGACAGGCAGCGGGCGCTATGTGTTTCCGGGGGCTCGCACCGATGACAGGCCGATGAGCGATAACGCCGTGCTGGCCGCTTTACGGCGCATGGGCTTTGCCAGGGATGAAATGAGCGGGCACGGCTTTCGGGCGATGGCGCGCACTATCCTTGATGAAGTGCTGGGGGTGCGCCCGGACTTCATCGAACACCAGCTTGCCCATGCCGTGCGCGATCCGAACGGGCGCGCATACAACCGCACGGCACACCTCGCAGAACGCCGGAAGATGATGCAGCAATGGGCGGATTATCTGGATAAGTTGAAAGCCGGTGCGGAAGTAATATCGTTGCCGACTAAAGCCGCTTGACATGGTTCCATTGTTTGATACCATAATGCCATGAACGCTACGCATCGCAAGACACTCGCCGCTGTATTTGTTGAACCTGTTGCAGTATCGCTTGAGTGGCGGCGCATTGAGGCGTTGTTGGTGGCTGTCGGTTGCCGCGTGATTGAAGGCAATGGATCGCGGGTGCGCTTTGAAAAAGACGGGCATATTGCCACTTTTCACAGACCTCACCCCGCCAAGGAAGCAAAACCCTATCAGGTGCGGGACGCACGGCATTATCTTGAGAATATAGGAGTAAAACCATGAACACGATGGAATATAAGGGCTTTGCCGCCCGTGTCGAATATAGTGAGGATGATGGTTGTTTTGTAGGCCATGTCGCCGGTATTCGTGACGTGATTGGATTTCATGGCGTGAGCGTAGCCAAGTTACGCGCAGCCTTTGAAGAAGCCGTGGACGATTACCTGGCAACCTGCAAAAAGCTGGGGCAGACACCAAATAAACCCTACTCAGGGCAATTTCGCTTGCGGCTGGCACCAGAGCTACATGCCCGCGCCGCTATGCTCGCGGAGACGCGCGGAAAAAGCCTGAACACTTGGGTATCCGAGATAATTGAAAAGAATGTTAGCGCCGCCTGACGGACTCAGGTAAAAGCGCCGGTCTTCATCGAGCACCAGCTTGCCCATGCCGTGCGCGATCCGAACGGGCGCGCATACAACCGCACCGCGCACCTCGTCGAACGCCGGAAGATGATGCAGCTATGGGCGGACTATCTGGACAAGCTCAAGGTCGGTGCGGAAGTGATCCCGCTGCACGGGCAAGCGGCTTGATGGTTTATAGCGGGTGAAGAGCAATACTGAGATTGTTCTCAAATATGCCCATTTAGGAACTCAATAAAGCAATAATTTAACTTATCAATTAGGGTCACATCTGGTTGCCCGTTTAATGCGCTATCCCGATAAGTGAAATATAGTTTTAACACCTTTTTCTCCAAGTTATTAGGAATCAAGTCTATATCAACGACTTTGGAAAACTTGAGGTCATTTGGTTCGAATTTTTCTAACCCATCACCATATTCCCGTCTGTTATCAGAAAAAATTTCCTTTGAAACAGGGGTCAAAAGATAAGCAAACAACAAATCAATTTTTTTCATGGCATGTATATTTAGATATACACAATGGAATGTAGTCAGATTTCGAATGCCGGATTCGTTTCTTATAAACCTAAGGCCTCCTCTGCTGAAAACAGACACCCAAATTGGAGCGGGCAATCTATTCTCAATCGCATACCAAGGTGTTCGGTGACTTGTAAGATGTTTTTTATGCACTTCCAGTTTTTCACCAAGCTCGATAAATTCTTGGACTTTCTGATTTTCAATGTCAGTGGCATTAAACAGAAAAACATCCTTATTTAGTTTTGACAGATTTAAGAAATGATCCTTTGTGAAGAAATGCCCTGAAACCTGATTTGCTTTGCTGATTATCGGCTCCAAATATTTCTGCGGTATAGAAAATTGTTTGGCTTTTTCATTGTTGAAAAGAAAATAATCATTTGCACCAGATGCAATTCCCCGTGACACCTTCGCATATTTTGAAAATTCAACTAGATTTTTATACTTCTCAGAATTACTGCCTTGGTAATAACTTCTCCACTTTACGGTTGGGTCTAGTTTCTCAAAATCAACATACTTACTAGGGAGAGATACATTCGGGTAAAAAGTTACCCGCCCACGATTGTCAGTCCCATTATCAGCAAAAAAATCAATTAGTGGATGGCCAATCATTTTGTTCTCCTAAAGTAATTTGCATTGCAAGGTGTGCTACATGGTAAAAAAATCTGGACTCACGCCAGTTTTTTCTTCCCTCCTTTACCATCCAAACAATGGGATTTCGCCTGCCATCATTGCTTGCTTGAGCGCGGGTGAAACTTGCAGCACGCGGATTTGTTCTTTCACCGGCGTGCTGCGCACATTGAGAAAATGCAGCGCAACATCCTTGCTTTTAACTGGCGGTGCGATTGCGGCTTGGTTCGCATCCTGCACGATCCATTCTCCCTCCGGTGTGCGGCGCACTTTGCCGACAGGTTTTCGCGTGACGATGGTCGCCCAGCCATTGGCGCAATCGTACTGAGCGGCAATTTTCTTTAAGCATTTGGGAATATCAAGGTCGTAGAGGTTCATCAGCCCTTTCATATTCCACCAGCGTTCGCATTGTTGCTTGCCGGTGGTGAATCCAATCTGGGCGCAGTTTTGTTTGATGGCCAGCGCGATGACGGCTTTGATGGCCAGATCGTGCCATTCCTTGGCAAAAGGCGCGTCGGCGACCAGATCATTTTTGCCGACTTCATTTTTATCGGCAGTGCTGCCATGCTTGCGAATATCGGCGTGCCACGGGCTTTGAATTTTTTCCGCCATCAGCAGCGGCCTGCCGTCGTGGTCTATGCGCTCGGTGGTGCGGATATGCACCAGCAACTGATTCAGTTTGAAATGCCCGTCTCGGTAAGGCAGTGGCCACTTGGGCAAGCAGATAAACCATTCCTGATAGTTATTGCCGCCCAGGAATGCGTATTCGTCATAGCAGGCAATCGGCTGCTCCTGTCCGTAGCCATTCAAGGTTTTGCGGATGGATTGGTGCATGGCATCGAAGGCTTCCAGCGCGCTGGCAAACCAGCAACTGTTGAGCATCTTGCCTTTGTGATCGAGCACGATCCAGTTCGGCGCGACCGTTATGATGTCTTCATACCCGCTACGAATAATCCAGTAGCCGATGGAGGGATGCTGGTAGCAGATTTGCGCTTTTTCGACGAACCGTTTGGCCTTTTTTTCCACGCGCTTGGGCAATTGATCGGTGACGGTTTTTACGTCCAGGCTTGGGCGGAAAGCCTGACTCCAGTAGGACTTCAGGACGGGGCGACACGAGGCGAGCTTGCACTCCGCAATTTCAATAAGCTCTTCTTTGCCGATACGGAAATCCGGTTTGTAGTAGAAATTGAAATCGGTTAATTCCGCCCGATCAATTTCCTCATTGCGCACGTTTTGCAGATTGTTCAACATGCCTTGCCATTGTTGCGGTGAGGCCACTTTTTGCGGGCTGGCATCCAGCCAATCCAATAGTTTGGAGCGCAGCGGCAGGTTATAGGCTTTGGCATGGACGGGAGCGTTCATAGTTTCTGCTCTGGCGCTCTTTCCACAAAGCCCATATCAACAAGGCGCTTGGCGATAGCCGCGATTGCCTCCAACGCGCCCATTTGCAAAGATACATCATTGGCACGATCAACTTCCGCATCGGTTGGGTTGACCCGAATCAGGGGAGCTTTCATCCTTTCGCCAAACTCGCGTACTGTTGGGATCGCCTTTCCTGCCCCGATTTCGATGACAACTGGGCGATACACCATATCGCGCCATTCATGAAAACGCGCCCGTTGAAATTCGGTGCGCCAGTTCAACCAGTTCCAATCGCCAAACATGAGGATATTCGGGCGGGCAATGCTGCCACAGTTTCGGCAAGTTGGTAGCGGAGATGTCAGCAGGCAATGCTCCTCATCGACTTCCGGCATGAATTTTGTTGATTCCCAGATTTCCTGGTTGCATGTACGCTGGCACTGCAAATGGTGGATCGAGCCGTGGCACTCCACGATGTTGTCCGGCGGAAAGCCGGACTTCTGGAAATGCCCGTCCACGTTGCTGGTATAAATGAATGCGCCGCCCTCAAGGTGTTTGGCGATGGCGCGCAGGTAGCGGAACCCCATGTGCGGCCGGGTGTTGCGGTACAGGTTGAGCCGATGCCCATAGAATCCCCAGGCAAGCTCCGGGTTGCTCTCGAAAGTATCCGGGCAGGCGATCTCGGTAAAGCCGATTTGCGCTTTGGCTAGTGCGGGATAGGCTTTCCAGAAGCCTTCGTTACCGCGAAAGTCGGGCAAACCGGAATCGACCCCCATGCCTGCGCCGGCGGTGATGATGAGCGAATCCGCATTGCAGATTAGCTCAGCCGCCTCTTGAAAGGCATTGTGCATGGCATTTACTCTCGATAACCCAATCCAGAGGCGACATCAGTTTTGATGTATGGCCGGTTTGATTCATATAGAAACCAGCTTTCTCCGACAACATGGCGATCTGCGCAGCCAATTTCTCCCATGTCTTCGCCCAGAAGGAGGTAGTGGCAGGACTGACCGATCTTGGGATCTGCCCAGTAAGTTGCATAATCGCCGAGGGTGGCATTTTCACCATGATCCTTATGTAGATTGCGCCAGCTCGGCTTGACAAATAGATCACCCATGCAACAGCCTTCATAGGGGATATGCACAACACCGCCCCATGCAGCCGGATCGCACGCAAGCCCACCCTCCGGCCCGGATAATGTGAATGCTTTCTGTTTGGAAAATCCGGTTAACTTTGCTCTTTGCAGTTGCTCATTCACCAGCAAGCGCCAAACTCTGGTGTTATTGAAGGGAAAGGAAACCGACTGCACGTTGTCGCGTTTGATCAAATCTCCAATCGTATTTATCACGGAGTCGGGCAGCTCTTCTTCCGCCCGTCCGTTGGCGAAAGGCGTGACAGGGAAATCATCATCTGCGCCGAAAATCCCCTTTAAGTTTTCGGGGACGTCTAGCTTGGAAGTCTCAAGTGCCTCTACAAGCTCGTTATACCGTTCACGCATCCACACTTGTGTCTGTTCTGTTGCGAGCCATTCCTGGAAAAATGCGACATCTCCCTTCGACCAATCGCACCGATCCGTGCCGATGGCACTCATGGTCATGCCGGATAGATAAGCCTCGCCCGGATAGGGCACGCCCTCCTTGGGCCGGCTGTAAACGATGGACGTTACTTCGGCAATATCTTCAGCGGATCGTACCTTCATTTTGAATAAAGTACGGAAGAAGAAATTTCCCTCCTTTGCTTTTTCCAAGGCGGGGTCAATAGACAATCCAACAAGCAGCCCACTCGGTAATTGCGGCATAGCATCCCCCTTCAGGTTATTGGCTCTTCGTCGCTGCCTTGCCATGTATCAAACAACTTGCCTTGATCCACCGCCACGAGCAAATCACCGGGCTTCACTTGCAGAAAATCACACAGCTTAGAGAGCACCTCGCGGTCGAAGCTGTTGACCTTGTCATAGTAGTAGCGATCAATGGTGGCGCGGGCTATACCCGTTGCCCGGCATACGTCAGATACTTTGAGACGTTTTGCACCCAAGATAGTGGAAAGGCGGCAGCTAATCATATTTATCTAGTAATTACTATTCGATGTCGAGCAATATATGCCAATATACGATGAATGTCGAGCGTGGGTATGGGTTATCTCGTAAAGCGAAAAACTGGACGCTGTTCGGTAAGCTCGTACCACACACCTGACCGCTCAGTCACGGCGCTTGCAATAAACCCCGCAAGCCCCGCGCCTTCGCTAGCGCAGTGGTATCGGACAGAGCGCAGAAGGCGATGAAGCTGCCCTCTGCTTTAGCTCTGTTCCAAGTGTGTCCGCTCCGTTACCGCCGCCAGTTCACCACTGCGCCCTTCGCGATAAACCCCGCCAAGGAGATCGGAAGAGCGTCGTGTAGGGAAAGAGTGTAGATCTCGGTGGTCGCCGTATCATTAAAAAAAA
>FZPX01000056.1_pt1 | contig 21453 bp, 15 predicted proteins | sample 1534791 | NCBI WGS metagenome assembly FZPX01 (sample SAMEA104161951, study PRJEB21768) | metagenome | biome: subterrestrial habitat; feature: phreatic zone; material: underground water | place: France | collected 2016-06-01 | depth 60 m | reverse complement strand
GTGCCGGGCTTGGTCGCGATCACGCCGCCCTTCAAACCGCAATCGACAAAGCTGCGGGTGGTTGCCACCTTGGGCGCACTGCGATCACTCAGCAGCACGTCCAGCGCATTAGGCAGATGCAATGTTTGCCCGTTACGGTTGATGGCGAGACCCGCGTTGATGGTGACGGCGGTGCCGAGCGGGTGATTTTCAATCGGCTGCACTTCCAGCCCCCAGGCGATGCCGTCGCCGAGTGCGATACCCAAACGCCGGTCGGCTTCACGCCGTGCGGTCTGCTCGCGCGTGAGGTCTTCGCCGGTAAGCAACCGGCCATTGAAAAAATTGACGGCGCGTATCCCCCCGTCGAGGATGGTTTGTTGCAGCAGTTTGGGTTGGGCGGCCATCGCGGTGTGCTCCTCAGTTAGGCTTCACGATGATGGATACTTCGACCTGGAATTCCATTGTTTTCACCTCGGCTGCGGGCACCGGCTTATTGGAACGCATGACCTTGTACAGAAAATTCTGTGCGTCGAATTCGACGAAGCGCACCGCCGGTTGCACTGTGCTGGTGGAACTGGTGTGATAGGAAGCCTCCACCTGGACGACATAATCATGCTCGCTGTCCGGTTGTTGATAGCCGTCAAAAGTAAAGCGCACCTCGCCATTCTGTATATCGGTGATCTTGATGTTTCCGACTATGGGCGTGGGCTGGGGTTGTCCCTGCAGCAAGTATTTCACTCTGCCCAAGGCAAGGTGTTGGCCAGACGTCGGATGCAATGGCGTAAAGGCGGGCGGCACTGTCGCGTCGGCTCCGGGCGTGGGAATGATTTGCTCCTGTAGCGCGCGTAGATGCCCGAGAATGGGCCGCCGCGATTCATCCACCGATGGTGTATCGGCGGAAGGAGCGGCCGGGATCGCAACCTGCCAGGGATTACCCGCCGTTTTCTCCACCTTGAACTTGAGCGTACCCAACAGCAACCGGTCGTCGCAACTGTCGGGGCTATTCGGCGCGCGGCAGCCGCAGGGATCACCATACCATTTTGGCGCGATTTCCTTGTCCCACAAGGCGAGCGCTTTGGCGATGAATTTGCTCTTGTCGTCGTTGTCCTCATTGACGATCAGTTTATCGGGCCAGGTATAGGTACGCGGCGTCCAGCGGCGCACCTCGGCGAGGAACTCCTGTTCGGTGGCCAACCCGATCGGCCCTTTGCCGAGCGGCACAGCTTCCTGCCAGGCCTTGAACCGTTGCAGTGCAGCGCCCCGTTCCACAGCGGCGCGCAGTTCGGTGACCCACAGCCGCAACAAGATAGTGGAATAAGCCGCCACGTCGGCTGCACTGATGGTGAGCGCGGCGGGATCACTCCCTGCCGCATCCCATGCGCGCACCGCCTTCATGAATTCGTCCGGCGCTACCGATTTGCCGGGATCCGGGACTATGGAAATTTTTCGCATCCAGGCGACAAAGCCGCGCAACGCATCTTCTTCTGCTTGCAGCGGGGCGTCCTTCTCATCAGCCAGTTCCAACTGAAAGCTGTCGGTGATGCGCGAGGGTTGCATCAACTCAGCGGCGCTACGGCACGGCTCGCCCGGCACCGGCGCGTCATCGGTCGGGCAATCGCTGTATGCCAGCATCACATGCAGGATGAGTTCGCCGCTGGTTGCGTTGGCATCGAATTGTTTAGAGATTGTTGCGTCGCGCGCTGACAGCCATTGGTTGATGTCGGCGCACTGATCGCCGTTCACGCAGATCAGTTGGCCGCAGGGACTCAGGGCCACGCCCGATGTCACCTTTACCTGCGGCAAAACCTTGCCCGCCGTATCCTGCGCCCAACTTAAAGCCAGTCCGCGCAACGTACCGTAACCGATCACCTCGCGCGCGAGCCAGCGGTCGCGGTTGGAGTGATAGGCGAACTCCTGGGTGAATTCGTCCACTTCCAGCACCATGCCGCGCACGTAATTGACGTGTTTGGCGGGATCGGGCGGTGTCAAATTGGTCGTCACCTGCTTTGTAAAGCAACAAGCACTCATGGCTGTGGCTCCTTTATTGATGAACTCCGCCTATGGTTCGACAAGCTCGCCATGAACGTAGCCAAATAATTACCGTTCGTCCTGAGCCTGTCGAAGGATTTGTTCGCACGATTGTTAAACACGGAAAGTTCATTAGCAAAAACTACGTTATTCCCGCGCAGGCGGGCATCCAGTTGATTAACAAATTCCCACGCAAGTGGGACAACACCTTGGCTTTGTCCGCTTTGCGGAATTTTTTTCATTGCTGGATTCCCGCCTGCGCGGGAATGACGGCCTAATGGATTATTTGGGTTAAAATGTATTTTCATGACCATTTCTACTTTTTTGAAATTCAATACTCAATGCATGATCCGGTCGCGGTCGAGCACGCTGCGATCACGCCGCGATTCCGCCGCAGTCGGCGCGACCAGCGATGCGCCAAGATAGCCGCGGCCCAGCACCATCGGCGGAATAAGCTGTTCCCGCATGTTCTCTTCGATGCGGGTATCGAAACCGATGCGCGCCTCGCCGACCCGGAACATCGCCCAGTAAAAGCGCACATCGAATGTGGTGTGGGCGGGTTTTTCCAGTTCGATGATGCGGCGCGCCAATTCCAGATCGCGTTGCGGTTGTTCCGGGTCCACATTGGATCCGGTGGGCATCGGCAGCAGCACGGAAAAACGGTGCGCGGCGTTGCGTATCGCCAGCACGCCGCCTTCAAATTGCAACCAGTCCTGTAGCGCGGGGCCGTCCATCGGCAAGCAATCGGGAAACGGCACCAGGTCGTAGTCTGTCCAGTTTGTGTTGTAGGTCTCATTCAATGCAGACACGGCCCCATAGCGCGAGCGTAAAAAACTTTGCCATTGCAACCGTTCCAGCGGCGTGCGCGCCGGATTGGCATTGCGCATGTGATTGATCCATAGCGTGCACTGCGCGCCCGGTTGTGGCATATCGGTTGGCTGCGTGATTTCGGTGAAGTCAGTGTAATTACTGCGCCATGCGTCGTTACAGGCAGTGATGCTGATGTATTCAGCCTCGACAGCGGCCTGCCATGCGTCGCGTTCCAGCTTGCCCGCAAACGGCGTGAAGCCGAGATTGAGCTCGGTGAACAGCGCCCACTTCCCGGCAAAAATTGAATCGTCGGGCTGCACCAGCGGTAAAACGATTTTATTAATCTCAGGTTCACTCAAGCCTAGCGCTTGCCCATAGCGCATGCTGAGGAACCCACCCCCATCGGCAGGCTTCCAGGGAGCGGTCGGGTTCAACACGGAACCGGCTTGCACTTGGCCGGGGTCGCCCAGCAACACATCGGGCAGGCGCCGGGCCAGATATTTTTCGATGATGCGCACGCCGAAGCGGCGTTCATCCACCGTGCCCGGCGCAACAAACAGGGTTTCATCAGGCTGTGCCTCAAGTGCCATTTCCAGGGCTAGGCGCAGACCGTGCGCAGTGCCGCGATAGCTGAACAGCAGCATCGCATGACGGATAAACAGCCTCCGCCGATACTCGTCCCAGCTCGGGTCGAGCGCGGCGCCGAACCAACCGGCCAGCCATTCCAGCGCCTCTACAGGCGCGGTGCGCTGATCGAACAATACTTGTGCCGCTGCGATGCGATCTTCGATCGCGGTGTAGAAGCCTTCGATATTTGCGAGGAAGCCATCCAGAAAATGCGCGGATTGATTGTCTTCCCGGTACAGCGCGGGCATATATTCGTTGAGGTAGGAGAAACGCGGATAGTAGGCGCGCAAGGCGCGCAAGCTGGGAGTGGCGCGTTGATTGCCTGCCAGCCCGATCATGATTTGCAGGTAACGCCCGCGCGCATTCTGGAACAGCAATTCCCAGGTGCCCTCGCCCAATGCCGGTGTGCCCGCCCAGGGTGTTTGCAAGTACGGAATCTCGCTGCCATCGCGGCGCAAATAGGGACGCGGCTCTTCCACCCACTCGGCATATCCCAGCAATTCCTGATCGTTGGAGCAGCGCGTCCAAACCCGCAACGCGGTCTCGGAGGGCACGCAGGCATCGAGCATCAGGCGATGCCATACGCAGTCCGGCTCCTTGCCGTCGAACACCGTGGTCCGCAATACACCTTGCACTTCATGACGTGGTCGCGCTTGCTCCACCAGCGGTACCCAGGTTTCGGCGAAGTCGTAATACGGCTGGTTCTTCAGCGTGACCAAGCCGCGCCCGCCGAAACGCCGCATCGGCCGGTAACCCGGCTGCGAGATGAACGACCAGATTCCTTTTGTGTCCTGGGCGAGACCGAAAACATAAGCCTGATTTCCATCTTGCTGCACTACAAAAATCTGGACGGGCAAGGCGGCGTTACCTTGCGGGACGACGGCAAAATCGTAGGCCGAAAGCGACAGGCTCTCCGCCTTGTCACCCGCCACGCCGGAGACGGCCACATTCAAAATCAATGCATCTATCGCGCCCGCTGCCGTGTTCAGCTTGAGTTGTTTACCTTCCCGATAAACCAGGATTTGCGAAGACTCTCCGCTTGCACGGCGATCCAACACCAGCAACGTTCCGTCGCGCAACACTTCGATGGAGACCGGGTTTTCTGCAACGTTCAGTTTGATGGCGCTATCCGCATCAATCATGCGTGATTCATCCGCCACCGTTGCGTTGCCGCCTGTCACCGGGCCGAAAGCGCCTTGCGGAGTAGCCGTCGCAGTACCACCGCTTGCTTTGTTAGATATGATGTTGAAGTGTCGGTCGAGCACCCAACACCTGAATTTGTCGCTAACTCGAGTGTTGTCGCGATCCAGTATCCACACACAACCGTTTGGACCCGCTGCCATATCAAACGGTCTGAACGGCACACCAGCCGGCCACAGCAGATGCAGGGGTGAGCCACCGGCGGCCAGATCGAATATCAGCACGCCGGCCGGGGCCAGTGTGCCCACGATGAGGAAATGCTCGCTGCTTACCGCCATCCCGGCCAGTGCAAGAGGCAGGCTGGATGTCGCCGCGTTTACCGGTGCAAACTCGCCCGGAGGCGGTGCTGCGTTCTCCTCGGCGGGCGGCCAGAAATCCATCGCCGCCGTGCCTTCAGACCACACCCGCACGCACTGCGACGAACTGTCGATCCAGTACCAGTTGCCGAATTGGTCGGCTGCTGCGCCGTGCCGCTGGCGTTCAATATCCGGCAGATCATCCAGCTTGGCTGTGGGGTAACTGAAAGGGAGCGCACGCAAACGCGCGACCTGCGCGTCCGCATACCATTCCACCACCGTGCCAGAATATTCAGACAAAGGCATAGTGTCTGCATCAGGCGTGTCGGGCGTGTAAGCACAACTACAGCGCTTCCAGTCGGCTTCGCCGAGTAGCAGATGATGTCGGGTTCCGTTGGCGTCTAACATGTCAGCACCGATCAGGAATTACGGGCACAGGTACGATGCGCTGGTTGGGCAAGTTGCCTGACGGCTGCGTACCACTCATTAGACTGGCGGGAGATAGTGCATCACCGATCTGTACCGACAGGCCCGCGATGCGCGGCAGTTGCAGGCTGTGCATCTGAATCTCCGGCCATTCGACCCCATCCGTCCCTGCCAGCTTTACGCTACGGACGTAACGTACACCCCGGGCGCGGCTGGCAACTGCCATCAATTCCGCGGCCGATACCGCACGGCGTAATGGCCAGCCTTTTTGTACGCCTGAAAAATCCGGATTCGCCAACAACTCGGGTTCGCTTAATCCACCTGCATGCAGGGGCGCAAGAAATTCACGGATGCGTTTGGAAACTGCATCACGGACCACGGCACCTGCGCTACCGTCGGCCAGCAGCTCGATGCCGATGCCGATCCAGATGTCGCGGTAATCGGGGCCGCGCAAAATCAGTTCGGTCGTCACCAAACGGCGCGCATCGAGATGGCGGCATACGGTGTCCATGAACAGACGATCCGGTTCGGGTGCATCCGAGTGGGCCGGATCAAGGGTGGGCACCAGCATCAGTGTAACCGCGCCCGGCGCGTTGCCCGGCGCATCCGGCGCAAGATCAGGATTGAATGCGGGGAGCACTTCGATCCGGCCGATCTGCACGCCAGGCGTGCGCAGCGTGATCGCTTCGAAATCGGCAACGGTCACCAGGCGGTCGCGATGCTGTATGAAGCGCGGGATCTGTTTTTGCGCTTCCGTCACATCCTCGGATGGTGCGCCGCCCCAGGCGGGAACCGGGTTGGACACTTTGTATTCTGGCAGCGCGGGGCAGGTATTGATTGCACCGCGCGCAACATTGCCGGCCAGCCCGTTGCTGCGGTCATAACTGACCCGAATTTTCGCACCTGCCGGGGGACGGCGCCCGCGCAAACCATCACCGAAGCTCAGCTTGCCGGATTCGGGGTCGATGGTGAACACATTGGCGCTATCGCGTTCTATAGCCGCCGCTTCGACGCTGAGTTGGCGCAATTTGTAGGGCTGAACCTCCGGTGGCGCCGCATGCAGGTCATCGACGCGCTGCCATTCTTTCATTTCCCCGTCCGGGTTGCTGACATGGACACGCACCGTTTCCATCAGCACTGGCGGATGCGCGAGCTGACGCACCTGGTCGGTTTCTCCGGTGCCATCGCCCTGCACCTCGCTCACTACAGGTTCACGCTGCAACACCGTCATGGCATTGATGCCTGCCCAAAGCAAGCGGGCTCGCACACCGCGTGCGGATATGCGTATCCAGGTGACTACCCGGTCGGCCAGTGCAGTGTCGTCCAGCGCCGGCGGGAAATCGCCACTGCCCGCTTCGAGCGGATCCAGGTCTTGCCATAGTTCCATTTCCGGCGCAGACGGTAGGGCCAGTTCCACGATACCGGGTTTCTTGAGCAGATTGACCTGGGTTCGCGCTTCGAGACTGCGGTACTCGGCCACGCGCGGCTGGGGTTCCTGCGGCAATTTGCCACCGGCAGGCAAGCGGGGCATTTCAAACACCAGCGGCGCTTCGACCGCTTCATCATTACTTCCCAGCGGCTGCAGGCGGCGCGCATTTTCATCCAGTGCAGGGACGATACCCAGACTCAGTGTTTTGCCCGCGATTTGTTCGCGCACTTTGTCCGGTTGTTGTGCTTCGTTGGGACGCGCCAGCAATGCCAGCCACAGGCAACCGTCCACGGTATCCTCGTTGAGGCTGACGGCGCTTGCCTCGCTGCCATCCCATGCGACCGTTTGATAGAGCACAAGTTTGGTCGTCGAGTCGGGCTGTTCCTGTTTTAACGATGCGTAAAGCAAGTTGTATTGCTGTGCCCGCACGCCCGTCTCATCGGCATAACGGCGCTTGAGATACAGCTTCGCATCGACCGGAAGCACGTCCAGCCCTTGATCCGTGAGGAAAGGTATCTGGCCGGCCCGCGTTTCTAACCCGGCTGCCAGTGTCTTTGTTTGCAGTGGCCCGCTTGCGTTGGCTATCGTCACCATACCTTGCGCCGATGCGGCCGGCGTAAGCGGCACACCCAGAAGTTGCAGAAATTTGCTGCGGTTGCGCTCCGGTATCTGGTTGGTGCGATAAAGCAGGTTCTCGGTCAGGAATGCGAATACTTCGATCAGCGTCACCCCGGGGTCGGCCGGACCGTAGTTGGTCCACTCCGGCGTGTGCACCGGGATGCGCGCCAGGGCCTCATTGAGCAGGTCCTGATAGCGGCGGTTGTCCAGTGCGGGGGCGGGCAAGGGCACGATGTCTCCTATCCTTTCAATGTCAGCGCGAGCGTGACCCGCTCCAGCGTCTGGGTGGCGACCAGCCGGTACGCGATGGTTGCCACCGCACCTTGCGCATCTTCAGGGTCGGCTTCCACGGTGACCGTGTCGATCTGGACGCGAGGCTCCCAGCGCTGGATGGTGTCTTCGATGGCTTCCTGTATGCGCTGGCGTGTCGCGGGTGTGTTGGGTTCGAACAAGAAGCGTGTCAGGCCACCCCCGAAATTCGGCAGCCGCACGCGCTCACGCGGCTCGGTGAGCAACAGAATGCGCAGGCAATCGCGCACATTGGCTTCGCCTTCCGACCAGGCCACGCGGCCATCCGGGCCCACGCGCGGCGGAAAGCCCAGACCACGGCCAAATATTTTTCCGGGATCGTAGGTGACAGCCATCATTTATCCTTTTTCGCCTTGAGCCCCGGCACCGGGAAACACATGATGAACCAAGGCATCCAGCGAAAGATCAGGTCGAGCAGGCTGACGATGATCATCAGCAGGATCAGCGCGCAAATGGTGATGATGGGTATGGACAGTGAGCAGATCATCCCGATATTCGCCTCTTTTGAATTCTTGCAGGGACCCATGCCGCCGACATCAAGATCCTTGTGCAGCGGCCACGGCAACACTGATCGCACCAAGTCAACCAGACCCAGCCCCTTGGCGCGCTGTATCTGCCCACACAGCACATCCGAGATCACGAACGCGGTGTTCTTGCTGTGCTTGCGCATCCCGGCGGGTGTGGTGTCGAGCGGCAACGAGATGCGGATGGGGCGTGCCGGCGCATCGGAATCAAAGAAATTCGCGAGCTGAAAGCGCTGGGTGGGAGAACTCAACACCGCCATGCGTTGGGGTCCGCAGTCGCAGCGCAAATACACGCAACGCAGCGCGAACCAACCCGGATCACCTTGGGTGGTCTTGAGCGCGTCGCGTAAACGTACCGCGTAAGGCAGCGGAGGTGCGGGCATGGCAGGCGCATCGAGATCGATCGCCTGAATCACCAGTTGCACCAGCTTGTCGAGTTTTGCTGCCTCGCTCTCAGCTTCTTGTTGCACCGTAAGTTTATTTGGCGGCACTGGTGGTTTGAAAGGTACCGCTGCTTCCACGTCATCATCTTCAACTGAAGCAACGCCTAGCGAGGTGTGGATGCCCCACGCTTCATAGTTGTTGCCTGAACCGCGCACACCAGCCAGAAGATATGCAAAGTTTGGCCATGCGAGCGCTTTATCGTTTGAATCTGGTGCATCAGGGAATGACTGCGTTGCCCGTTCCAGACCGGTACGCACATTTTCAGTTTCGCATGTCTTTTTTAATGCCTCCCGTAAAGTCTGTGCAAACTGAGGTGCGACAGTTGCAATCTTAAGATCGTTGACGGGACCAGTATCAGCGGTGCCATTCAACCAGTTAAACAAGAGCCGCTGCTTATCGTTCTTCAGTTGCGAATAATTCGCCGGATTAACGACGCAATTCCATACAGGCTCTACATGAAGCTTCAGATAGTCGGCGAAATCGAGGAGGATCAGCCAGGATTGGCCTTGCGCCTGATTGTTGGCACTCGTTGCGGCACTTAGCTTCTTTTCATCGCTCATGACTGCACTGCTCTCATCCATGATGCGGTTGGCGGCAAAGATGCTCGAGCGAATCATGTTCTTCCAAGGCTCTGTGACTTCCATCTTGAACTGTTCCTTGCGCGCAGCCATCTCACTTGGATTTGCCGCTACCCCCCCCCCACTTGAACTCTCGACCATAGTTTGTTTTTGCGCTCTGGTGCTCATGTACTCATCGCGCCGACCTACCGGAATGACACCCGCAAGCAGGCGCCGGGGGTGGCCGCTGTCGTCGCGGAAGTTAAGGGGAAACAGCGGCAGCATTTCCTCGCCCGGGGCAAGCGTCGCGCTTGAATCGCTGGCGCCAGTGTCAGGTTCGATGCGTTGCCAGCGCGCACCGTTGGCGTCATTCACGAACGCGTATTCCTCCAATGGCAAGCCATTAACTGCATTCGCCACTGGCAGTAGCCGCCGCAACACGAATCCCGCTTGCTCGGCAACGCTGGTCTCTACTTCACGATCCGGAAAACCCGCTATGCCGCAAACAAGGTTTGCCGCCACCAGGTAATGACGTTGATGGGCGGGGTGGTAGAGTTTGAGCGGCAACGTGCGCGTGATACCGTTCACTGTTGCAACCGTTTCGTGCGTTGTGGGATCGAGTGCGGTCGTTGCTGCCTTGCCCTTGCGCAAACGTGCGAACGCGCGCGCGAGTCGCGGCAGCGGTACCCGTTCGATCATATCCGGAGCATCGGGTGTAGGACCGCGCCACGTCTCGGGGCGGGCTATAAGCGCACCGAGCTGGCGCGGATCGGCCGCGAGTGTCGCAATCAGTTGTTCCATAAATTCATCGCTGGCGAAACGCAAGATCGCCGGCGCTGACTGATCCTCTGCAAGGAAGGATACGGCACTTCCCGGTTCGATCGCGAACCGCCCCCATAGTGGTGCGGGTGATGTCCAAAGTGCGCTGTGTTTGATCATGGCCATCACCAAATATTTCCTGCACCGGGTGTGTACGAGGCGCTGATCACGCTGTTCGTAATCACGGTGTCGGCCTTGACGACACCGCTGAACTTCGACATGCCGGCATCAACTGTCAACATGCTGGCCGAAATCTTGACCATGCTAGCGTTTACGGTAACTGTTGCAGATGCGGTTACCGTGATGCCACTGCTTTCCAGCTTCACGGAATTGCCGTTGCTGTCTTCGAGCGTGAGGCTGCCCGGGCCGTCCTTGAGCGAGACTTTCTGCCCGCCCGGGGTTTCGAGCAACAGCTTTTCCTGGCCGTCCTGGTCGTCGAGCGTGATCTTCACGCCATTGCGGGAACGCAGCACTTTCTTGTAGTTGTTGCCCGCTCCGTCCATGGTTTGCGGTGGCTTGTCGCTGCCGTTCCAGAGACCTCCCAGCACGAAGGGGCGCCGCGGATCACCCGCAGCAAAAGACACCAGCACCTCATCATTCACATCGGGGATGAACCAACTGCCGCGATTATTGCCGCCCATCAGCGTGACCACCCGCGCCCAAGCTTCATAGCGCGCGCCAGAACCGTCCGGGGACCATGGCAGAGAAACCTTGACGCGCCCTTGTCCGTCCGGATCGCGAATGTCCATGACCAGCGCCGGATAGACACCGTACCAATGACCACCGAGGCCGGTGGCACTGCGCGGCAGGACGCGTTCGAGAATTTCCAGGTCGGCTATCATCATCTGCCTTTCATGGCCGTCCCAGCCCCGGTCGCTCGCAGCGAAAGTGCGTGCGCAACCCTTGTTGCGTATCAAATGTGAGCCTGGTTTCGGTAACGTAATATTTTCCGGAAAACAGCGAGCCCAGCCCGGAAAGCTTGACCTTGATCCCGACGCGCAACTTTGAGTCCGGTTCGGCGACACCCGAACCAACCACGAAGCGTCGGGCCGTTTCGAGAAAGCGCGCTTTGGCATAGTCACGGGCCTCGCTGGCGGAAGCTGGCGCAGTATGGACGTGAATCTGCTTGCGCTCGCCAAAGGCCGACCGCAGTATGGACGCACCGCTCTCGTCCTGCCCCAGATCGGCACCCAGAACATCGGCACCTGCCTGCTCATTGATCGCTTCCTTCGCGCTGACATCCCAGCCGCTGGCAATAACCGATGTGGCTTGATTCGACAAGTCGGCCAGTACGGAAAATTCGCGCAGACTGTCGCCATGGGTCAAGTCCAGGTTTGACGCACCGCGATTTGCGCGCGAAGCGGCATGCAGCGTCTGGCCGTCGACCCAAATCTCCGCACCTGTAGCGCGGGCGCGTTCGCGCACAAAGGCCAGATCGCTCTGATTTACCTGTGCGAGTATTTTGTGCGTGGGGCCGTTTATATCGATCTGTGCCGTCAAACCGTGATCCTGTGCGACCTGCTGTATTACCTGCGCATCGCTGGCATCGCTGAAGCTGCGCGTGCGCCTTGTCATGCGCAGATCCTGCATCTTATCCTCGGCCAGAATGCGCATCTGTGGCGGACTACCGTTCGGATAATCAGCCTGTAATGCCGTGATCTTTCCCGCGAACATCGTCGCTCCGTCCACCCTGACTTCGAAGCTCTTGCCGAAATCCAGAAGAGAACGATCAAACAGCAAGTAACCGATGCCGCCACCGGTATTGCCCCAGTTATTGAACGCCGCCTCGCAGCGATACAAGCCATGCGCTGTCTCGTGTATCAGCAGTTCGTGCAGCCGCCCCGCCATCACCGCATCCTCCTGCCCCGCAAAGAGCAGTGTCGGACGGGCTTGCAACAAGACTGAATTTCCGGGGGCGCCCATATCAATCCGCCCAAACCCGAAGCGCACGCCCGGCGAGATATTGTTCGACCTTGGCAAACCCGTCCGGGGTGACAACCGGTGAGGTGGCAGGCTGCGCTGGTTTAGTCGGAGTTGCCGCGTCCGTGCTGTTGTCCGGTTCGCTGACCACTTCGAATTCGCCGATTACGATGCTCATGCTGTTCTCCTTCCCTATGCGCCGGCAGCCAAATTAAGCAATTGGCCCGGTGTAAGTCGCCGTGGATTTTCGACGCCATTGGCCGCCGCGATGCCTTGCCAGTTTTGGCCTTGACCCGAAGCTGCGGCAAGACCCTGCACGGTGCTCCCCGCTGATGCTTGCGTCATGGCTTTCGATCCGGGAGTGTTTACGGCAAAATTTGCCACCAATATGCTTTGCTGCGACATGGACACAGACATCGATGCCCGCAACGGCACCCCGTCTGCCGAGAAAAATTCGATCGACTCTTCCAGTGCATCGATGATCCCGACGAACTTAAAACTTCCCCATTCGAAACACACTTCAGACGTAGAGAATTTACCTTTATGCTCTTTTGGCTTCATCAACTCGGTTATTTGTTTGGTAAGTCGACGTACATCATCAACGGCCGGTTGCCCCACTGGCATGGGTGCGGTGACATCGAACCAAAGTTGCAGACCGAGTTTGGTGCTTCCCGAGCCCACATACTGAACTCCGCTGTTGCCATCTGCCTGGCTGCCGGTTTTTTTATCATCCTTCCCGGCAAGCTGATTCGAATAGCTCACTTTGAGTGTCTCCGGGTTGAACTGCACCATCCCCTTTTTTTTATCATCCGGAACATTGGGATCAACTTTATATAATCGCGCTACGGCAAACTCGCCCATATAGCCCCCTTATTTTGACGGTTCAAGTCGCAGTGTTTCGTAGGCGATTTGCAGTTCTTCGATCGCCACGATCCCATCGCGGGCATTCAACGCCGGTGCTTTTATTTTCACCGGGATGCAACGTCCCAAATTAAATAATGCGGTCTGTTTGGTTCGGTCGGTTTCAAACATGACGATCTGTGCATCTGCACGCAAACTTGGATCGGCAAGTGTCTGGGTGAACCAGTCCCACAAGTCCCGGCCTTTAGTTGTCATGCCCCGCTTCAGTGTTAACTGGCCAAAGCTGACCGGACCGGCCAGTCGAATCTGGCGGGCGTTGTCGCCACCTTGCCGGATCGTCTTCACATCCATGGTCATTTCCAAACCGTCGCAATCGGAGAATGAGCCTTCGCAAAGCGAGTTGCGTTCGCCTTGCTTATGGATGCGAATTTCAAAATTGAACGCGCTGAAAGGATAGCCATCGTTCATGATGCGCTCTCCTCTGCGATACCCGTTGCGCCACCGCCCAGCGTAAAGCGGACAGTGATGAAGCGTAACGCATGGGCGGGGCGAACCTTTATACGGATGATCAATCGTCCAGCATCTATGCTCGCCGGCGGATTGTCTGCGTCGTCAACCGATACCTGAAACGCTTCCGCCGGGCTGCGGCCCTCGAACGCGCCGGCCCTGAACATGTGCTCCAGCATGCTGTAACAACGTTGCCGGATAAGCGCGCGCAGGGCTTGGCCATTTGGTTCGAAGGTGAATTCTTCTCCCATCCGCAACACCATGCGTCGCAACAAAATCAACAGGCGGCGCACATGTATCGACCGCAGGTCGGGAACGCTGCTCAAGGTGTCTTCCGACAACAGTGTGTATCCCTCCGGGCGATTCAATACGAGATTGATTCCCGCTTCAGCCAACAGCGCTTGCCGCGCGCCGGGCAATGTAGTGTGCAACGCGACCACGCCACGGAGCGACCTGTTCGCCGGGGCTACCCACGCTCCATGATCAGCCCGGACGGCGAACATTCCAAGCACTGCACCATCGGGGGGCAGCGGGCAGACAATGCCGCTTGCGCTGCGTGTTTCCAACCACGGGTGGTAGACCGCTGCATAGCTCCCTACGCGGCCTTCCGGGTCGATGTTCGATTGGTTGATCCGAGCAACCTGCCCATCGGTTGCATACAAGGCGGCGATATGGTTTGCAGCATCTTGATCGGTGATGTCCTTGGGCAAAGATAGAACCGGAAAGAGCTCTCCTTGCGCGACACAAAGGCGGATGAGCGCCCGCTGAATTTCGCGTGCCGCTGCTCCCGGTACGACATCCGGCTCGATGGCGGAACCGGTTTCGCGAATTACCAGTGCTATTGCAGGAGACCATGAGGAGGATTCATCGCCAGCATGCGCTTGCACTCTGAAAAATCGCCGTCCCGAGGAAGTGATGTCGATTTCCAGTGTGGTTTTGGGTGTATTCCATTCCCGTTCCGCCACACCAAAATCCTCGGTTGCAGACTCTTGCACCAGGTATTCAATCACCCTGCCATCGACCGCTGGCTGGCTATTCTGCATAGTCCAGGTCAGGCGTACTATCGTGCCCGCTGGTGTGGTCGTATACGCGGTCAATTCGATGGGGCCGGCCAGTTGCTGACAGCAAATGAATGTCTCCGGCTCTGCTGCGATTTTCTGTGGCAAAACTTTCTCGATTACGCAGGAATATTTGAGGGGTTGAGACTTTCCTTGCCAAGGCATGTGAACGGCATCAGGCACCGCGATCAGCGAGACCTCGTCCTGAATGACCGAGCCGAACCAGCCCAATACGGCATGTATGCCCCGCAGGGGTCGAGGCTGGGGAGCGCTATAGCGCAAATCGTTGGCAATCGCCATCAACTCGGCAATGCTTGCGTCGCGTAGCGACTGGTCGAAAAACAGGCTTGCATCAAAACTTGCCAGCCCGTCCCGTTCGAGTTCCGACGATTCCTGAGCGTTTGCGACGGATTCCGCACCGAAATTTCCGGCTAAATCAAGCGGCACCAGAAATGCAGTATCCGAGCCGTCATTGCTATTTACGATGCCTGCCAGTGGAAACCAGGGATCTAAATCCACGAATGGGCGAGTTGAAATTGACTGCGTCGAAGCACCACTCACGGTCGCTGAGCCCCGATGCACCCCGATATCAGTCGGCAGCGCGCTGCAGTAACGAGGATGCAAAGGTGTCATACCGAGGTTTTCGATGCGCCACGCTGAAGATTTATCATCTCGTACGCGCATGTCGATGCTGACTATGGCTGCCTTTCCTGCGTCCCATGAGGATGGCTCGCCGATCTCCATCTGCTCCCAAGCACGGGCACGCAACTTCCGCGTCCCAGCAGTTGAGTCTGTTACCAAAATAAGCTTTCGATTTGACCGGCGAATAACAACGATCAACGGCACACCCGGCGGTACGCGGTCTGCGTCATCTGCGTTAACGAATTCGAGCAAAACTTCATCAACATCGGAGGTGATCGAACCGCCAATTGATGTCAACGGCCATGGCGCAGGTGACGTGTTTTTATTAGAGCCAGGAGCTACTTTGCTCGGCAAAAACACGTCACAGTCAAACTGTTTATTACCATCGAGCTTGGCTCTGGCAAAAGCCAAGCTCGATGATGCCTGTAGTATGTTCTCGCCACGCTCATGATCTCGTTCAATCGATTTGATGGGAAAGAAAGCCTGCTGTGTACCTGCCTCACCAACGATACGTAAAAGGTCTCCGGGGCGAACAAAATCTGAACGGGTGCGGAGTTTCCAAGCGCTTCCGGAAGCAGTTTCCATGACACTGCCAATCATGATCGGCCGTGTCTGAATTCGTGTTGCTACATGAAGCGAGTCTGACCAACTGCCTTCGCTGCGGGCCTGCACAAAGGCAGGTTCGACCGAATAACCACCAGACGAAGGTGTTAGCTGAAGCAGACCGGGAAGTGCAAATACATTGCTGCTTGCGGCGGAACTTGCAACACGAACCACCCAACAGCGCAGACCGCCTTGGGTGAAAAAGGCACGCACACTTTCGGCGAGATGACCGTAAATTCGCTCTCCATTTTTTGCCCAGCCGAGGCTGGGTGTAACTCCGAAAACTGTTTCGAATTGCACCATGTCTTCGATGGCGACCGGCCAATGGAGAGGCCCGCACTCGGCAAAACCGATAAATGCCGCGACATCCATCCGCGGAAATGCCTCCTGAAGCGGCGGTGTCCGCGACTCGAAGCGGATGCCCGGGCGAGTACGGTCAAACGCAGTAGAGAGCATTCCGGAATTCATGGCATTCGCCTCGCTGACTCAAAGATGGGTTACACGTTAAAGTTCATTTGTGGAATTATTCGAGTTCGAGACGCTCATAAGCGAGTACCAGTTCTTCCATTGCAACGTCGCCGCCTTTAGCGTTGAGAGGGCCGTACGTCACTTTGGTGGCCCGCGCATTTTTGAGCTTCCATGTCATAACCGGCGTGGCATTGCTGCGATCCTCATCCATGAGCGCGATCGTTACGGACTTGCCGTTGCCGCTTTTTCCGGTACGCACCTCATCAAGCAGATCGAACAGCACCTTTGATCCGATCGCTCCGCGTTTCAGGGTGATGTCCGCAGCCTTGTTCAATCCATTCATTTTGCGCACATTGTTTTCTTTGTCATTGCCGTGACGGTATTCACTCACGGCCACTTCCGTCCCGATTCCGCTGACTTCCTGGAACCCGCCCTCTTTTCCGTCGATTTCAACCCTGAAGTTGAACTGCATGTATGGCCGGTCTTCGCGTAGTGTTGGCATGTCGATCTCCTGTTTGGGTTAGGCCTTGCGATCGGAAGTCCACTGTCCGATCTGGAAAATCACGAACTCTGCCGGCTTCAATGCTGCAACGCCGATCTTGCAGATGAGGCGGCCATTGTCCAAGTCGTTCTGGGTCATGGTGCTGCGATCACAGCGAACGAAATACGCACTCTTGGGATCACTGCCGAGTAGCGCACCGTTCTTCCACTCGTTGTAAAGGAAGTCCGAAATGGTTTCGCGCACGTTGGCCCACAGCGCTTCACCGTTCGGCTCGAACACCGCCCATTGGGTGCCGCGGTCGATGGAGCGCTCCAGATAGGCGAAGTATCGCCGGACGTTGACGTATTTCCATTCCGGGTCGGAGCTGATGGTGCGCGCACCCCACAGCCGGAATCCGCGGCCTTCAAAGAAGCGGAAGCAGTTGACTCCCTCTGGGTTCAGCACTTCCTGCTGGGCTTTGTTGAGCAGGGTCTCGAAGCCGATGGCGCCCCGCACCACCTCGTTGGCTGGCGCCTTGTACACCGCGCGGTCAATATCGTTGCGCGCGTAGATGCCGGCCACAAATCCGCTGGGAGGAAGGTGTATCTCATCGCGGGTGATCGGGTCCAGCACGCGCACCCAGGGGTAATAGAGCGCAGCATGCTTGGAATCGTAGCGCGCGCGCATCGCGCGCACGTCGGCGATGCTCTGGCCGTCGCCGCTTTCCAGCACCGCGATCCGGTATTTCATGTTCTCGGCGTGGCTGATCAGCGAACTCACGATCTGCTGCGCATCGCTCGTGTAGTTGTTCATATAACCGAACATCGCTCCGGGGGCCGCGACGATGGAAATGTCTTCCACGTCTTCGAAGGCCTTGAGCCCGGTCTTGGGTGCATCAGGACCTTCCCCGCTTCCAGTATATTCGGCTGCACCGGGACGCTGGCCGTCGTTGCCGCCCGTGAGTTGGTAAGTCACTGATAGAGGCCACGCTCCAAGTTTGATATCGTCGTCTTGGCTGCGTGCAAAAATCGCTTTGTAAACCCCTCCTGCAAAACTCACGCCTTCATCGACCAAAATCGAGAATGGCAAAGAGCGCGCATCTGTCCCACTGGAAGGCGTCACCGTGAATTTTGCCATGATCGAGTCGGCACTGCCTGCTCGCCTGTGGTCAGGTTGAAGTGCTAATCCACCCCAAGTCTGTGCAGAGCCATTCTGCCAAATGACATCAACAGCCGCTGTTACGGTACGCACTTCATGCAGGTCGGACTGCAATTTTGTCGAACTTGAATCGGGTGGTTGATTGAGCCAGAATTTAGAATTGGTGGGTTTATTGTCGGTGGCGAAATACCAGTCTGAACCATCTTGCTTGGGGTAAGCCAGATACAACTTTCCTGTAGCATTACTCTTCGTACCAATCCACACAACATCACCCGGCGTAAGGCCTGACACCGAACTTCTTGCTGCATTTTGGGAATCGGGCACCAAACCATTCTGGCCAAGCTTGAGGTTGAAGCGTATGGAAATATTTCCCGCAGCTCCCGGAAAACGGGCTCGCAGCAAAACCGCACCCTTACGCTCATCAGGCGTACTGAATGGAACATGGCCGGCCAGTGCTGCACTTGTACTCGTGCCTGAGACAGTCAGCTTGTCAAATTCAACAACCAATGTTTTCACTGCTTCAGCCGCTTGCTCGACGAACCATGCGCGCAAGTATGCCCCGCGTTGTGCATCCTTTAGCGCGTCAGCAGCCTTGCTTGCAAGTCCTTTCACCATATCTACGAGATCGACAATATGTTGCAAAGGGAATTTACCACTCGCTGGGTCGTCCTTCTTTCCCACTACGTAAGCCTGATTCAATATATGCAGCGCAAGCTCAACCAGAGCATTGCATGCACTTGCAGCTTTCTCCGATTTTGCGACTAGACCCACTGCAGACTTCTTGGCAGTATCTATTTCAGTCGCACCTGCAGGAGGCACCGCAGCCTCAGCCGCAACTACATCTGTTACGACTTGCTCTGCTGCTGTTTTTGCAGCACTCAGATTCATATGCGCGTCTCCTTCAATCACTCCAGCAGCAAGGTCCTCGCAACTCTTGCTGATAGCATCTGCGAGCTTGGCTATATCTGTTGTGTTTACTCCCTCGTCTGTCACCACATTATCGGCTGCTGACTTTAAGGCAGCTAAAAGATTAAAGGCATCCGTTGCTGTTTGTTCCGAGGAGCTACTAGTTGCCTTGAGTGCTGCAATTTCATCAGCCTGTTTGAATGTCGCTATCGCCGTATTTTTAACCAAGGGAATTACATTATCCAGCTTACTTTTAAGATCGCTGGTACTCGGAGCGGCGTACACTTTTTTCAATGTAATAATTGCAGCCTCGACCGCATCAAGTTGCACGGAACATGAGTCATCCAATGCAGATTCCAACTCCTTGGCTGTTTTAGCGACTTTCGCATCCGCCGCCGTATCGGGTATCGCACCAAGTTGGAGTGGCAACGACGCATCCTTCTCCTTAATGACGGCATCCATCAGCCCATTCGCAACACGCAACGCACCTCCCAGGCCATCTATAGCGCGTAGCACGTTCGACATCGCTGCCGTTTGCGGCGTAAGCCAGCAACGTGCATGACCGTCTGTCACATAGTTTCCGTTCGCCGGGATAGCATGATCGTCCTTGAGTTGATCGGGCGGTGTCTTATATCCGTTTTCACCTGTACTGACGACAGGCAAGAACGTACGTGCCACATACAAACGCTTGCCCCCCTCTTCGAAAAAGGATCGCACCCCATGCCACAGATAGTTGTGCAATTGCCCGGTATCGCTAAAGTTGAGCTGTTCACCTTTGCCGTAGACACGCTCGAATTCAGTGACGTTGGTAATTACCTCGGGTTCTATTTCGACCGGGCCGTAACGGGTAGGGCCCACGAATCCGGTGGTGGTGGTGCTGACACCTTCTATGGATTTGGAACGGTACGACACTTCTTCCACAAAGACTCCGGGGGCGAGGTATTCAGGCATGTCAATCTCCTTGTATGGGATGTCAGGTTGTCTCGAGGTACAAGATATTTTGTTCAGGCGTTAACGGGGGCGGAATTTCTGAAGTTTTCAGGAACAGGGTCTGACCAGGAATCATTTCTTGTGCCGGCAGTTCCGCGCTCGAATTGGACGCTGCCAGCAACTTCGCCGGTTTCTGTTTAAGTATCGAACAAAGCTCCGGTAGCAGTTTTTCACCGTCAGGCAATTCGTCTTGTGGAATATGAGGATCCGGCAAGTCATACAGCGCTTTTATGCTAAAGATCCAGCGGGGACCTTTCGGCCCGTTCAATGACTGCAGATACTCATTGGGCCACGGAAACATGAGCATGAACTCACCATCCGGTCCAGCAACTCCTTCGACCATGAGCGTGGCGGTCGCTGGTGGTTCTGCTTCACGGAACACGCGAAGCATTGCCCATGCTGCCGGCTGGTTACTTGGCTTAACCAATAGTGTTCCTCGAATAAGTGCAAAATCGGCAAGCCGATATCTCCAGGGTGCAGAGTAGAGAGGCACCTTCATTCCCAGCGTGGTTACTTCAGGGCAAATGGGAGTCGCTTCAGGCCAATCAGGGAAACTGGTTTTAAATGTAGTCGGGAAGTAACGTCGCGATGAATCGCGAACTTCGATATTGAATTCATATGGTGCAAGTGCGATTTTTGTTACTCCGTCCCAATAAGACACCTCACTCAAGCCGGGCAGTTGATGAAATAGATAAACGCCACGGTGTGAAGGGGTCGCTGATATAGCCTTGCCTCGAACGCGCGCAATTACCGACAACCCGTCGGTGATGGTTCGGCCCGTACCAGCATCAACGAAGCGCAGCGCTCCAATCGCTGTGCGCGTTACCACATACGGGTCAACAGATATTTTTGCCAAGGCAGTCATCAGGCATCCTCCGCTTGATAGGCAGCAGATTTCCGTGTACGTACTGCCGCGCCCTCATCAATGGGTAGCATGGAATCCAGTGCCACCATGCGTGCAACACAGGTTACCGATGCCGGAAAATTATTCCGCAACTTGTCCCACAGGTTGAAGTGCTCGGTCAGCGGCATCAATTCGAAGCCCAATTGCACGCTTTCCAGCAGACCAAATGTGTTGGGGTCGGCAAGTTTATGGTTCAGTTGCGCACTCAATATCGTTCCTTGATCCCCGATCAAAGTGATCAGCCATCCCAGCATTTGATGTTGTTTATCTGTTGACGTTGCCCAGGGTGTTATCAGGTAGTGCAGATCCACCAGACGCGATGGGCGGTACAGCTTCCCATTTCTCTCATCCCGCCGGGGAGTTTGTGAGCGTTGCGTTCCGCTAACCGATACGCGATACAGGCTGACTGTAAAACCCTCTTTATTATTTTCGATGCCACCGCTTATCGCCGTCGGCTGCACTACTGAAACAGTCAGCGTCCCCCACTCACTCGGATAGCTTTCCTCGATGAGGTGTTTGATTGCATTACTTAAGCCGTAGATTGCGTCAAAGGTAGCCATGTGATTGAGTTTATTATCTTCATTTATTATTCTTGTTCTGAACTTTTGGACGGAGACCGAGGATCTCTTCGCAACCGATAACTGTGCAATTAATCACGACAGCTTGCACTTTCCACCGGACAACCGGTAAAGCCGGTTACCATTGCCCAGCACGATTTCTTCGATCAGCCCCTGCTGCTTAAGATCGAGCAGCGCCTGCTGTATCTCATTCTTTGCATTCACGTAGCGCTGCGCAGGTATCCACCAATCCAGGATTCCGTCGATCGTATCGGCCGCCTCTGGGTGCGCGCGCATATACTCGATGATCTCGCGCCGGGGATCGGCCCGAG